>FWPV01011655.1_pt1 | contig 13892 bp, 9 predicted proteins | sample 2228371 | NCBI WGS metagenome assembly FWPV01 (sample SAMEA103939776, study PRJEB20133) | metagenome
GATTGCAAATCCCCCGCCCTCCCCTCAAACACCCCTCCCAACCCCCTGTAGGGGGTTGGGGGTGTGGGGTTGGGGGAGGGGCAGAGGCCCACCGGCCCCTGGCCTCCTCCCCCGAAACGGTCAACCGACCAACCGCACGGCTTCCCGGACCATCTGGTTGGTATAGCCCCATTCGTTGTCATACCAGGTCATGACCTTGAGGAGGTCGCCGTCCACCACCTGGGTCATGCTCAGTTCCACCACCGAGGCCCGGGGATCCTTGATGATGTCGGAGGAGACCAGGGGGTCTTCCGAGACGCCCAGGATGCCTTGGTAGCGCGGGGAGGCGGCCTCTTCCTTGAGAATGGCGTTCACCTCCTCCACGGTGGTGTTTCTGGCCATGAGCATGGTGATGTCGGCCAGGGAGCCGCAGGCCACCGGGCCCCGCACCGCCACGCCGTCGAATTTGCCCTTGTATTCGGTGAGGATCTGGGTGACGGCCTTGGCCGCGCCGGTGGAGGTGGGCACGAAGTTGGCGGCCCCGGCCCGGCCCCGGGCCCATTTCTTGGCCGGCCCGTCCACGATGGCCTGACTGGAGGTATAGGCGTGAATGGTGGTCATGATGGCCTTTTTGATGCCGATGCGCCGGCCCAGGACCTCGATCACCGGGGCGATGCAGTTGGTGGTGCAGCTGGCGCAGGAGAAGGCCTGCTCCCCGGTGGCCGGCTGGGTGACGCCGTGGACGATGGTGCAGAGATCGTCCTTGGGGGGCGCAGAGAGGAGGGCATAGCGGGCGCCGGCCTGTAAGTGCTTGGTGAGACCTTCGAAATTGGTGAACACCCCGGTGCATTCGAAGACCAGGTCCACCCCCAGGTCCTTCCAGGGGAGCTGCGCCGGATCTTTGAGGCTGAAGGTCTGGATGACTTTGCCGTCCACCGTCAGGTTGCCGTCCTGGATCCCCACCTGGCGGTGGTAGCGCCCGTACACGGTGTCGTACTTCAGGAGATAGACCAGATTGTCCAGGGGCATCAGGTCGTTGACCGCCACCAGCTCCAGTTTGGGGGTCTCCATGATGATGCGCAATGCCGCCCGCCCGATGCGGCCCATCCCATTGATGGCTACCTTGGCCATAGCACCCTCCTTCGGTTTTCAGTTCCAAGAGGTGAGAGAACTGCCCTCGCCGCCCCGCCGCTGGGTGTCCTTGCAGGGAAACCGGCACAACCTCTTCGGCGGACGCTTGCTTGGTAAAATTACCATGAATGGGGAAAGCTCCGCAAGCCGGGAGCGGCAGAGACGTTGCGGCCGGAAGGGGCGGAAAGAGGTGGCGCGGCCGCCCGGGGTTCGCCGTTACCGGTCCCCTGGGGCCGTGGGGCCGGGAGCTTCGGGCAGACCGGCCCGGCCCGGGAAAAGGCCGAGGAGGCGCCGCAGCCTTTTCCACAGGAGATAAACCGCCACGTAGCACAAAATGAAAATCCCCGCAAACCCCAAAGAGAGGCCCAGCCCCGGGAGGGGAAACTCCAACTCCAGAAAACGGTACTGCATCCAGGCCAGGGCCACGGCGATGGGCCACAGGAAGGGCGCGGACAGGGCCAACTGCTGGAAGAAAGACTTGCCGAAGGCCTCGTTGGCCAGCCGGTTGGCGGCCTCATAGGCCGCCCGGTCGCCGGCCTTCAGGGCCTCCAGGGAGAGCTCCTGATAGTGCCGGGCCTTGGCGGCGGTTTCCTCCAGGTGGCGGCGGATCAGGGAGCGGACCAGGAGGTGGCTCGCCTCTCCCAAGGCCAGGGCATGGGCGGCCAGGGCCAGGGTGCCCAGGAAAAAATTGAGTCCCGGGTGGCTGGTAAGCCTGTAGAACCAGATAAGGTAGGGGTCCAGGACCAGGAAAAACCAGGGCATCTCCATGGCGACCAGGAAACGATGGCCAGGCATGAGGGGGGAGGGGCCAAAGATCGCAGCACCTGAGCCGTTTCCCCCACTCCACCAGGGGAGTTTGAAGGGAAGGCGGGGAGGCCGGCGGCCTCCCGCCCCTCCCCGCAAACCGGCACTACATGCCCGGGAAGATGGATTTGCCCAGGAAACCCTTGGTGAGATAGCCGATGCCCACGTACACGGCCAGCACCACAAACAGCCGCTTCAGCCAGACCTCGGGGATCTTCTTGGAGGTCACGGGACCCAGGACCGAGCCGATGGCGATGCCGATGAGTTCGGTGAAGATCAGGAGGAAGTCCACCGGCACCTGCCGCACCACCATCATATTGAAGATGTTGACGATCATGCCCACCAGCACCGCCAGGGCCGAAGTGCCGGCCACGATGAACATGGGCAGCCCGGCCACCGAAGTGAGGAAGGGGACGTACAAGAAGCCGCCGCCCACTCCGATCAAAGCGCTGATGCCGTTGATGACGAAGCCGCCCAAGATGGGCCAGATGGGGTTGAAAGAAAATTCCGCGCCATAAAAGGTGAAGGTGATCCGGGAAAGCCCCCACCCGGTGACCCGCACCCCCTGGGCATGTTCGTCGGAGACGGCGCCGCCCTTCTTGATATGGGCCTCCTCGAAGGCCTTGGCCGCAGCCCGGGCGGCCTTCCGGGACTCCTGGCCCCGGGGGGTGGTTTCATAAAAGAGCACAAAGGCCACGGCAAAGACGATGATGCCGAAGAAGCCCACATAGAGGCTGACGTCCATCTTGCCCACGGTGAGCAAAGGGACCAGATAGCCGGCCAGAATTCCCCCCAGGGCCAAGCACAGTCCCAGGGGCAGCACCAGCCGGCCCATGCGCCAATAAGTAAAGGAAGAAATGAGGGCGGACAGGGCCACCAGATACTGGTTGCTGGTGCGGATGGAGTCGGTGAGCAGCTTGTTCAGGGTGGGGCTGGTTTTCTTAAAGGTGGCGGCATAGTCGGACAGGCCGAAGACCGAGATATGGCCGACACCCGCCATGATGCCGCCGAAGGCGCCCACCGAGGAGAAGATCCAGCCTACCCACACGCCCCAGAGGATGTACCAGAGCCAGAAATGGCTGGGGGCGCCGGGAATGCCCATAAAACCAGGGCGGGCCTGGGGGTTGATCTCACCTTTGCCGGTGCCCTTGGGGCTCTTGGCGATGGCTTCTTCCAGCTTGGACATCCCCTTGGTATCCGGCGCCGGGGCAGGCTCGACCGCCTTGGGTGCGGCCGGGGGGCCTGCGGGCTTGGCGGTTTCAGGGGCCGGGGCCGGGGCGTCGGGCGCCTGGGGCTTGGCGGCCTCAGGGGCGGGAGCAGCGGGCGCCTGGGGCTTGGCGGCTTCCTGGGCCCAAGCCGGGACGGCGGCGGCCGCCAGGGACAGGCAAGCGAGTAGTGCCAGAACAGCCAGGGATTTGTGTTTCATCAAAGCCTCCTTATGGTTGATTCAGACAAGGGGACCGGGTCGCGCCCGGAGGATTTTCTCTGGGCCCTGGGAACCTTCGGTCAAACTGCAAACGGCGAAATCGTTTCAGGAAGAAAAGTTACATAATAATTGTTTCCCAGGAAAAGTCAACAGGAGCAGCCAGTTAAATGGAAAAAAGGCATGGTGAAGTCCGAGGCCCGCTTCAGGCGTTTCCCGGGCTAGGGCTGTCGAACGGTGACAAAGACCTGGGTGGCCCGCACCTTTTTCCCCAAGGCCGCCACTCCCACCCCCATGTCGGTGAACTCCCGGCGCAGCAGGTTCTCCCGGTGCCCGGCGCTGGACATCCAGGTATCCACGACGATGCGGGCCATGCGTTCAGTTTCCAGCACGTGGGTGCCTTGGGCCCCCCAGATGTTCTCACCGGTCAGGGCCAGGCTCTGGGGCTGACAGTAGCCCGAGACGATGCGCTCATGAGGGGTGCGGCCCTCGGGAGTCACGTGGTTGAAATAGTGGCGCCGCAGCATGTCCTCGCTGTGGGCCCGGGCGACGCGGGTCAGGGTCTGATCCCGGGTAAGCACGGGAACCCCATGTTGACGGCGCACTTCGTTGGTGAGGCGGTAAATCTGCTGCTCCACCTCTTTGAGAAAACGCAGTTCTTCACCCTCCCCGGCCTCGCTGCGCTCCCGGTAGCGCTTCATGCGCTGGGCCGGCGCCTCGCTGACGAGCAGGGACAGCGTCGCCAACCCGGCGAGAAGGAGGCCCAGTCTGATCAGTTTCCGGTACATGCCCTGTTTCCCTCAGGATTGCGGTGAATTTTCCCCGCCTCACGGTGATAACCCCGAAAACGGAAATCCCTGCCGGTGACCATCAGGCCAAGGTCCTTGGGCCCGGGAGCTCGGTCCCCCGGGGGTCAGGACCAGCGCCGCTTCAGCCGCCAGCGCCGCCACCAGCGGGCCAGGGAGCCGGCGGGTTTGCTGGCGCGGGCTTCCGACCAGCGGGGGTTGAACACCAGGTCCAGCAGGTGGAGCGCCGGTCGGCCGGCCCGGGCAAATACCGCCCGGCAGGAGGCGCAGTAGGTGACCAGGTCCCGGTGGGCCTCGGACAGGCGAAAGTCCGTCATGCGTTGGGCCAGCTCCGGGTCCACCGCCGGCACCATGCCCCCGGCCCCGCAGCAGATGCTGGTGGCTCCGTGGTGGGGCAGTTCTTCCAGGCGATGTCCCAGACGGCTGAGCACCTCCCGCACCGCCCGGTGAATCTCGGGCCTCTGCCGGGCGCCGCAGGCGTCATGCACGTGAAAGACCCCGGGCACGAATGTCTGAGGCCGCGGCGGCAAGCCTTCCTCCAGGAGCACTTCATACAGGGATCGGGAAGGGTGCGCCGGCAGGTGCTCCCGGAAGACCTCCAGACAATGGGTGCAGGCGCAGATGACCTCCCGGGCGCCCAGAAGTGCCAATTCCCGGGTCAGGCTGGCCAGGATGCCCCTGAACCAGTCCGCCTCGCCGGTGAGCATCACCGGCGCGCCGCAGCAGTTAAGCATCAGGCCGGTGCCGGGGAGCCGCTCCCTCAGATACCGGTAGGCGGCGCTCACCAGGTGGGGGTGGTAGCCGGGCAGGGAGCAGCCCGGGAAAAATACCCGCTCCGCCCGGCCGGTGGCCGGGTCGGGCCGGCTCAGGGTGAAGGTGGGGGAGGTGCCCCAGCGCACATAGCTTTGGATGCCCCGGTGTTGGGGCAGGGGGCCTTTCCCGGCGGCCACCAGGCGCCGCCGCTCCGCCAGACACAATTCGCCGGCGTGCAGGTCCTTGGGGCACACCGCCTGGCAGAGGCCGCAGTAGTGGCAGGAGTAGGGAATCCTGGGGTCGGCCCCTTTTCCGGGCTCCAGGAGCCGGGCCAGCCCCATTTCGGTGGCCGGAAAGTCCGTGACGTAGGCCTGGAGGAAGGTGCAGTTCTTGACGCACTGGGAACAGGTGCATTGGAGGCAGCGGCCCGCCTCGGCCGCAGCCTGCACCGGGGTAAGCCCCAGGTCCACCTCGGCCGCGGCCGCGGCCAGCCGCCGGGCCGGAGGCAGGTGTGCCGGCCGCTCCCGGGGAGCCCGTGGCACCCCGCCCACCTCCACGATGAGCCCGGTTTCCCGGCCGGTCAGGGGCGGCAGGGGGGCTGCCAAGGGGCGGCCCTCCAGGTAAGCCTCCATGGCCCAGGCGGCCCGCCGGCCCGCGGCAAAGGCCTCCACCGCGCTCTTGGGGCCGGTGACGCAGTCGCCCCCGGCGAACACCCCGGGGAGATGGGTGGCCAGGGTCACCGGGTCCACCCGGAGGGCGCCGGGATCAGCACCGGAGGAGGGGAAGGGAGGGAGGAGCCCCTGCCAGTCCGGCCGCTGGCCCACCGCAACAATGACCTGCTCCGCCGGGAGGTCTGCGAGGCGGCGGTGGTCATAGAGCGGCGCGAAGCGGCCGGCCGCGTCGAAGACCCGGACCACGGCCATGAGGCGCAGTCCCCGCACCCGGCCTTCCTCCCCCAGGATAGCCTGGACGCCCTGCCGGTGGCGAAAGTCCACGCCCTCCTCCCGGGCCGCGGCCACCTCCTCGGGGAGGGCGGGCAGTTCCTCCGCGGTCTCCAAGGTGAGGACCGCGACCTCCCGGGCCCCCAGGCGGCGGGCCTGCCGGGCGGCGTCCACCGCCACGTTGCCGCCCCCGATGACCACCAGGCGACCGCCGGAAAGCGCCGTCTCCCCCCCGTTGGCCGCCCGGAGGAAGCTCAGGGCGTCCACCACGCCCGCCAAAGACTCTCCCGGGATCTCCAGCCGGGCCGGCTGCGACGCGCCCAGGGCCAGGAACACCGCGGCGAACCGACTCCGCAGCTCCTCCAGGCTGAAGTCCCGGCCCAGGCGGCGGTTGAGCTGGATTTCCACCCCCAGGTGCTTCAGAACCCCCACTTCCCGATCCAGCACCTCCCGGGGCAGGCGGTAGGCCGGCACGTAGAGCCGCAGGGCCCCGCCCAGAGCGCCTTCGGCCTCGAACAGGGTCACCGGGTAGCCCTTGCGCCGCAGCTCATAGGCGCACATGAGCCCCGCGGGGCCGCCGCCCACCACCGCGAGGCGGGCCGATTTCTCCGGGCCGGGGGTGACCCGGAGCACTGCCTCCGGGTCCAGGTCAATGAGATGGCGCTTCAGGGCCGCCACCGCGATGGGCTCGTCCACCCGGTGCCGGGTGCAGGCCGCCTCGCAGGGGTGATGGCAGATGCGGCCCAGGATGCCGGGAAAAGGACAGTGGTTCAGGAGGAGCGCCAGGGCTTCCGCCGTCTTTCCCGCCTGCATCAGGGCGAGCTTTTCCCTTACCGGGATGTCCAGGGGACAGGCGGCCTGGCAAGGGGGCGGCTCTTCGCCGATGCAGTCGCTGAGAATCTTTTGGCGCCAGTCGGTCACGGAAATCGGGGTGGTGCAGGCCGGGTCAGCGGGGGGCCTGGCTCCGTGAGCCGGAGGAGCCGGCCCCCTTCCCGGGGTCAGAAAAGATTCACCAATTTTTCGGCCCGTTTGGCCCGGGCGCACCGGGGACACAGGCGCCGCAGCACCTGCTTGCCCATGGCCTTGTCGGTGCGATGGGTGACGTAGTCCAGGTAGCGGGCCGGCACGAAGGGCTCGCCGCACTGCTGGCAGCGGGGGACCTCCAGATGGTTCAACACCGTGCCGCACAGGCGCACTTCCCGGAAATCAGGGCCTTCCAGGTAATCGATGGCGTTGGTGGGACAGGCCAGGGCGCAGGCGCCGCAGGTGATGCAGCGTTTCGCGGCCCGGGGATAGTCGGTGAGCACTCGTTCCGTAGTACTGATCTGGCTGAATTTCAGGGCCGCCACTTTCATGCGGTCCCGGCAGGTCTTTTCACAGACGCTGCACCGGATGCAGACGTCACAGCGCAGGCAACGGGCCGCTTCCTTCCGGGCCTGGTCTTCAGTGTAGGGCAGTTCGATGTGCTCGAAATTTTGCCGGCGCTCGGCGGGGGGCTTCATGATGACCGGGGTGCGGTGATTGGCCAGCTTGTCCCCGGCCTGGATCACCTGGAAGGGCAGCTTGCGGCGCTTCTGGAACCGCACCCGGGGTGCCGGTCCGGGCCGGCCCGAGAGGAAATGGTCAATCTCCACGGCGGCTTTTTTCCCTGAGGCGATGGCCTCCACCACGGTGGCCGGGCCGGTGACCGCGTCGCCGCCGGCAAAGATGTCCTGCACCGTGGTGCGCAGGGTGGGCTCTTCGGTGACGATGGTGCACCAGGGGGTGGTGGCCACCGGCGGCTCCGGGAAGGGGCAGAGGTCGGGCTGCTGGCCGATGGCGGTGATCACTGCGCCCACCTCCAGCCGGAAATTGCTGTCCGGGATGGGGATGGGCCGCCGGCGGCCGCTGGCGTCGGGCCGGCCCAGCTCGGCCTGCAGGCACTCCAGGTACTCAACCTTGCCGTTGCCGCCGATGCGGATGGGTACCGTGAGGAAGTGAATCTGCACCCCCTCCTCCAGGGCCTGGGCCACCTCCTCGGGGTGCGCTGGCATCTCCGCCAGGGTGCGGCGGTAAGAGACGTGCACCTCGGAGCAGCCCAGCCTCAGGCAGGTGCGGGCCGCATCCATGGCGGCGTTGCCCCCGCCGATGACCACCACCTTGTCCGCCGGTTTTTCCTTCTTGCCCAGGAAGATCTGGCGCAGGAAGGAAATGGCGTCATAGACCTGGGGAAAGTCGGTTTCCCCTTCGATCTTCAGCCGGTAGCCCAGGTGGGCCCCTACCCCCAGGAAGAAAGCATCATAGCCCTGGGCGCGCAATTCGTCCAGGGTTACGTCCCGTCCCACCATGACGCCGGTCCTGATCTCCACCCCCAGGGCCCGGATCAGGTCAATTTCCTTGCCCACCACGTGGCGGGGCAGGCGGTAGTCGGGAATGCCCTCCAGGAGCAGGCCGCCGGGCTGGTTGTGGGCTTCGAAGACCGTGACCCGGTGGCCCTTGAGGGCCAGGTAGTAGGCGCAGGTCAGGCCGGCGGGTCCGGAGCCCACCACCGCTACCTTGTGGCCGGTGGGTGGCGCAGGCTCTGGCGGCGCCATCACGCCGTGCTCGGCCACCCACTCCGAGGCGAAGGCCTTGAGGTAGCGGATGTTGATGGGCTCATCCAGATTGCCCCGGACGCAGGCCCGTTCGCAGGGGTGCGGGCAGATGAGGCCGCAGACCCACGGGAAGGGGTTGTCCTCCCGCATCACTTCCCAAGCCTCCTGGTGGCGGCCCACGGCGATGAGCGACAGGAAGCTGGGGATGTCAATGCCCGCCGGGCAGGCCAGGTGGCAGGGGGCCGACAGCAGCTTGGGGCAGATGTGGGCGTCGCAATACTTGTTCTGGACGTGCGCCTGGTATTCCTCCCGGAAGTGGGCCAGGGAAGTGAGGATGGGGTTGGCCGCCTGCCGCCCCAACTGGCAGGCGCCCTTGATCTTCAAATCCTGGGCCCGGCGCTCCAGCTCCTCGATGGTCTCCAGGCTGCCGGTGCCGTCCACCACCCGGTCCAGCAGCACTTTGAGGTGATGCAGACTTTGGGCGCACCCCTGGCAGTGGGCCCCGGGCTGCTCCATGATAAAGGCCAACTGGCGGCGCACATGGTCCACCACGCAGTGCCGGTCGTCCAGGACCTCGATGAGACCCACGGCCAGAGAGCCACCCAGCTCCCGGATGGTGTCGTGGTGCAGGGTGAGGTTTTGCAGGGAGGCCGGGAAGAGGCCGCCGGTGGGGCCGCCCACCTGCACACCCTTGGGGAGGCGGCCGTGGCGCCAGCCGCCGCCGATCTCGGTGACCACCTGGCCCAGGGTGACGGACAGGGGCACCTCCACGAAGCCGGGCCGCTCCACCCCCCCGGCGAGCCGAAAGATCATGGTGCCCGGGGCGCATTCCAGGCCCAGCTTGCGGAACCAGGCCACCGGCTGCTGGGCGATGAAGGGCAGGGCGGCGATGGCCATGAGGCTGTGGGTGAGGAACGTGGGCTTGGGGTGGCGGTCCCAGAACTCCCGGGGCAGATAACCGGTCAGGGCCCGCACCAACAGGTCCTCATCGTCCATGAGATAGGTGCCCTGGCCGCGCACCACGTTCAGGCGGATGGGTGGCTCTTTGCCGGGCCACAGGCGGGAGGCGGTGAAGGCCTGCCAGGCCCCCTCCAGGCGGGCGGCGGCCAACGGCGCGGTTTCGGGGACATAGACCACCGCTTCGGACACCTTCAGGGTCTGGGTGGCCAGGAAGATGCCTTCCAGGACCTGGTGGGGCAGGGCCTCCAGGAGGAACATCTCCGGGGTGGCGCCGGCCAGCGGCGGGCCGGCGTTCACCACCAGGATGGGGTGCTCTTTTTCCACCCTGAGTTCACACCAGCGGGGGCCCAGGGGATGGGTGGCCAGGCGGCCCAACTCGCAGAAGCCCGCGGCCACCACTTTCTGGAGAAAGGAGTCGAAACCCTGACTGAAAAAGGTGCGCAGACCCTTGTAGCCGTCGTAATCCTGGTATTCTTCCCAGGAGAGGGGATCGATCTTGCCCGCCAGTTCGGAGATATAGAGCTTCTGAAACTCGTAAAACTCCTGAAAGTCCTTGCCCGCCAGCCATTGCCCCAGGGGCCGGCCGTCGTCCAGGTGGCTGGCCAGGATGCGGGGCACCATATCCGGGGTAATGAGTTCGTAAAGATTGGCGCCGTGGCGGTCCCGGATTTCCACCACCACGTCCTTGCCCTCCAGGCCCCGCCAGCCCACCAGGCGGACGGTCACCGTCCCCAGTTCGTGCAGGGAGCGGCGCTCGATTTCCCCGAGAAAAGCCTTCTCCACCTCCAGAGCCGGGGCGAGGTCGGCCCCGGGAAAGGTGGCGATGCTGACGGTCATGATGTGCCTGGTGTTATTCACAGGGGACATAGCCTTGCTCTCCGTCGCACCCGGCGCTGCGGTCAGCGGGCGCTCACCACCTCGGTCAGCTCAAAGGCCACCGTCCGGGCGAACCGCTCCCGACGGCTCTGATCCAGTTGGTCCGCCCGCCCGAAGTGCAGGCAATGGGTGACGCACTTGGCCACGCAGGCCGGCTCCAGGCCCTGGTCCACCCGGTCCATGCAATAGTCGCACTTCACCGCCTTGCCGGTCTCCGGGTTCCACTGGGGCGCCCCCCAGGGACAGGCGGTGATGCAGCTCTTGCAGCCCACGCACAGCGACTGCTCTATATACACAATGCCGTCTTTGGGCCGGGTGCGCATGGCCCCGGTGGGGCAGGCCGGCACACACCAGGGCTCGCTGCAGTGGAAGCAGGGCATGAAAATGAAGGCCTGGCGGGGCAGTTGGTTGATCAGCTTGGGCCCCACCGGCATGATCTGGCCCAGCCGGGGTCCCAGGGGCAGGCCCTTATTGCTCTTGCAGTGCACCTCGCAGCTCAGGCAGCCGATGCACCGCTTCTGATCCTGCAAGAGATAATACTGACTCATGATTCCTCCCTATCCGTAATCGGTGGCCAGTCATCAGGGACCGGTGATGTTGGCCCATGAGCTGCGGCCCCTGACCGCTGATTGTCCACCACTTCATGGCACCGGGCGCACCCGGATAAAGGTGTCCTCGTAGGCGGGGCTGCCGCCCACCGGGTCGGAGATGTTCTCCTGAAGCAGGGCGTCGCTGGCGCCTTTGAGGTAGGCCCGGGTCTGGGCCGGCACGGTCTTGCCGAAGCCGTGCAGCATAAACACCGCTTCTGGGTGGATGAAGTCCGTCACCTTGGCCTTGACCCGGCCTTTTCCCACCTTGGACTCCACCTCCACGTAGGCCCCGTCTTTGATCCCCAATTTGGCAGCCTCTTTGGTATGAATCCAGAGTTCGTTTTCCGGCACCAGCTCGTGCAGGTAGAAGTTGTTCTGGGTGGAGCAGTGGGTATGGGCCGCGCAGCGCCCCACGCTGAGTCGGAACTGCCCCTCAGGGGTTTTGGGGACCGGGGTGTACGGGGGAAAGGAGGAGAAACCCGCCTTTTCCAGCAGCGGGCTCACCAACTCGATTTTCCCCGATTCGGTCTTGAACTTGATGCCCTCCAGGCGGTCCCAGAGGAGGGCTTCATCCGACAGGACCACGAACCCCTTGGCGTCAAAGTCCGAGAGCTTGACCCCCAGGTCCTTGAGCTGGAAATTCCAGATGTCCTCGATGTTCTCGTAGGGGAAATAGGCGCCCAGCCCCAAGCGGCCGGCCAGGAGCTTCAAAATCTCCCAGGCAGGCTTGGTGTCGTAGCGGGGGCTGACCGCCTGGCGGCGGATGAAGAGCTGGGGTTTGAGCCCGGAAGCCAATTGGATGGAGTCGGCCCGTTCCAGGTACATGGACTCCGGCAGGATCACATCGGCGTACCAGGCGATTTCACTGTAATTGATGTCGATGGCCACGATGAGGTCCAGTTTGTCCAGGGCCTGCCGCAGGGCGCCGGAATCGGCAATGGACTGCAAAGGCTCGAAGCGGTTGAAGATGGCCGCCTTGAGGGGGTAGGGCTTTTCCGTCAGAATGGCCGCGGCCAGCTGTTGAGGATTGCCGTGGGAGGCGTCGGCCACCGGAAAGACGCTGCCCCCGGAGCCGTCAAACCGGGGCGCGGTGATCTTGGGAAATTCCTGATTGACATACTTGCCGATGTCGCCCCGGCCTGCGGCCTTGGGCCCCTTTTTGAAAAAGATGCCGCCCTTGGCTTCGATGCTGCCCATGAGGGCGTTCAGGATGACCAGGGAGCGCCGGAAATAGATTTCCTGGACATGGTGGGCGCCCCGGTAACCGTAATGGAAGATCACCGCCGGCTTGGCCGCGGCGGCCTCCCGGGCCAGCTGCACGATTTCAAAGGCGGGGATGCCGGTTTCCTCGGCGGCCCACTCCGGGGTATAGGGCTGGACAAAGGCCTTAAGCTCCTCCAGGCCCGAGACCCAGCGGTTGACGTAGTCCTTGTCGAACAGCCCCTCCTTGAGAATGATGTGAATCAGGGCGTAATTCAGGGCCAGGTCGGTGCCCGGGCGGATCATCAGGTAGCGGTCGGCCTTGGTGGCCGTCACAGTCACCCTCGGGTCGATATAGACGAGCTTGGCGCCCTTCTCCATGGCGTCCAAGAGGTTGTTGATGGGTTTGATCTCCAGGGATTCGAAGATATTGCGGCCGTACAGGACAATGTATTTGGTGTTGGCGTAGTCCACCCCCACCTCGGCATCGGTGTAGCCGGTGAGGCTGCGGAAGGCGGTGTTCACCGACCCCTTACAGAGAGCGTCATGGGTGAAGTGGTTGGGCGAGCCCAGGGCTTTCATGAAGGTCTTGCTGATATGGGTGTTGAGGTTGGTGCGCTCGCCGAAAACCACGCTCTGGGGTCCGTGCTCGGCCACGATGGCCTTGAGCCTGTCTGCGGCGTAGTCCAGGGCCTCGGGCCAGGTGGCCTTGCGCCATTGGCCGGCGCCCCGCTTGCCGGTGCGGATCATGGGATGCTGCGGCCGCTCATGGTCGTGCAGCAGGGCCAACCCTGCCGAGCCCTTGGCGCACAGCGCCCCCTCGATGCCCGGGACGTGGGGATTGCCCTGAATCCAAACCACGTCGTCGTTGGCCACCATCACCTTGATGGGGCAGCGCACGGTGCACATGAAACAGATGCTCCAGACGTCCTTTGCCATAGAGGTGTCGCCTTTCTGCTGGAATGCCGGCTACGGTGCCAGCTGATGAACAGTTATCAACAAAGATACTTTATCAGACTCAACGGATCATAACAATACATTTGCTCCGGGTCGAGATTTTAGGAGGGATGGTAAAATAGCATCAACCTGCACGGTGAATCCAACCTGCTTAAAGCGGATTTGCTCCAGGGGCGGGCAGGAGGCGCCGGGCCAGGGCCTGGCTGGGCCGGCCCGGGGCCGATGGGGCCAGGGGCTGCCGCAAAAATGCCTGGAGATCGTCCAGGGTGTCAATATCCGCCCAGGGAGCCAACAGCCGGGGGCGAAGGGACAGGCGGCGGGCATTGGCCAGCGTCCGGGCCAACTCCTTGCCGCTGGACCAGGGGACGTCGGCAAAGAGAGCGGGGGCCGGAGCCCTGAGCCCCACCAGATAATAGCCGCCGTCCGGGCAGGGCCCCACGGCCAGGTCGGCCGCCCCGCCGGCCAGGACCTCTGCGGCCTCCGTTACCAGGCGGGCCGGCAGGTCCGGGCTGTCGCTGTTGCGGATGATGACCGGGGCATAGCCGGCACCGAATCCCCAAGCGAAGGCCGCCGCCAGGCGCGCCCCCAGGTCTCCGTCCGCCTGGGCTACGAGCTCCACGCCCGGTGCCAGGCCGGCAAACCCGTCCCGGGCCGTGGCCGGGCTGAAGGCCAGGGCCAGGTGCAGGCCGGTGAGCGTCCCCATCTCCGCCAGCACGTCCAGCAGGAACTGGCGGTAAAGCTGCGCCGCGGGCCCCGGCCCCAGGTGCGCCGCCAGGCGGGTTTTCACTTGCCCCGGCACCGGTTCCTTGGCAAAAATGATGAGCACGGCAGCCATGACCCGCAGTGTATCAGGAAGCGAACAGGCAGGGGAGGGGGGTATGGGCCCCCGGGCCTTTCCT
>FWPV01011656.1_pt1 | contig 13890 bp, 7 predicted proteins | sample 2228371 | NCBI WGS metagenome assembly FWPV01 (sample SAMEA103939776, study PRJEB20133) | metagenome
TCAATGCCGATGAAGATGCCGAAGTCCGTGATGTTCTTGATTTTTCCTTCAATAACGGAGCCTACCGGGTACTTTTCGCCGATCACCTCCCAGGGATTGGGTTCCACCTGCTTGAGGCTCAGGGAAATGCGCTTGCGCTCCGGCTCCACTTCCAGAACCACCACTTCCACCACGTCCCCGGCGTTGAGAATCTGGTTGGGGTGGCGGATCTTGCGGGTCCAGGACATTTCCGAAATGTGGATCAGCCCTTCCACCCCGGGCTCCAGTTCCACAAATGCGCCATAGTCAGTGAGACTTACCACCTTGCCGGTGACCCGGGCGCCTATGGGATACTTGTCCTTCACCATGGTCCAGGGGTCGGGCTGGAGCTGCTTGTACCCCAGAGAGATGCGTTCCTTTTCCTTGTCAAAGCTCAGGACCTTGACGGAAATGGTCTGTCCCACTTTGAACAGATCGGAAGGGTGGCGGATGCGGCCGTAGGACAGGTCCGTGATGTGCAGGAGGCCGTCCAGTCCGCCCAGATCGACAAAGACCCCATAATCAGTGATATTCTTCACCACGCCTTCCACTACCTTGCCCTCTTCCAGCGTGGCCAGCAGCGTGGCCTTGGCTTCGTTCTTGCGCTTCTCCAACAGGGTGCGGCGGGACAGCACCACATTGCGGCGCTTGCGGTTGAACTTGAGGACATTGAAGGTGTAGCGCTGGCCGATGTAGCTGTCAGGGTTGCGCACCGGGGCCAGGTCAACCTGGGAGCCGGGCAAGAAAGCCAGAATCCCGCCCAGGTCAACGGACAGCCCGCCCTTGACCTTGGCCACGACGGTGCCTTCCACCACGCCCTCATTATGGTAAGCGTAGCTGATCTCCTCCCAGACCTTCATGCGGGAGGCTTTATTTTTAGAGAGAAGGAGAGGTCCTTCCTCGTCTTCCCGGCTTTCCAGCAAGGCCTCCACCTGGTCGCCCACCTTGGCGGTGATTTGGCCATCCGGGCTGGTGAACTCCGAAATGGGGATCTGGCCCTCGCTTTTGTAGCCGATATCCACCATAACGTAGTCCTTGGTGAGCGAGACAATGCGGCCTTTCACCACTTCTCCCTCCTGCACCCGGCGCAGGCTTTCCTCGTAGAGCTCTGACATTTGCACCAGGTCCGTCTCTTCCGGGGGCGGTTCGGAGATTTCGGCGGCCTCCGCCGGAACCGCCGCAGGGCCGGCCGCCTGGGCCTCGGTGGGGGAAGCCTCCGCGACCTCCTGAGCCGAGACTTCGGGCGTTGACGCTACGGCAGGCGTCTCCTCCGCTTCGGGCGCAGGCCGGATCTTTGCTTCTTCTTCCGATGTTGGGGTTTTTGGCTCTTCGGCAGAGCTGTGGGTAAGTTGGTTGTCTTTTTCCAAAAAGTCCATGAACAATAAACCCCCTTAACAGGTTTACATTATTATAAACTATTATTTTCGTGTTCTCGGTTTTCTGCCAGGGCGCCCCTTATCTCTGCCAAACATCTGGCCAGGACCTCTTCGGGGGTCAAGGCGGTGGTGTCAATCCTTACGGCGCCTTGGGGCACCTTGAGGGGCGACGCCGCCCGGGTTTCGTCCTGCCGGTCCCGGGTGGCCAGCTCGGTCATCGTCTTTTCCAGGTCAACGGCTATCTGCTCCTCCTGCCACTGCCGGCGGCGCCGGCTGGCCCGGACGGCCAGGTCCGCGGTCAGGAAGAATTTCACTTCCGCCTCAGGAAAGACCACGCTGCCCATATCCCGGCCTTCGGCCACCACTCCCCCGTCTTGGGCCAGGGACCGCAGGTATGTCGTAACCCAGTGGCGGATTCGGGGAACCGCCGCCACCCGGGAGGATTCCTGCCTTACTTCGGGAGTGCGAAGCTCCCGGGTGACTTCCCGGCCGTTGATAAACAAGTGAAAACCTGTCTCATCAGAGACCACCTGAGGGGTAAATTCCTCCAGGAAGGCGGACAAGGCCGCGGGATCCTGCACATCCACGCGGCGTCGCAAGGCCTGCCAGGCTACGGCCCGGTAAAGCGCGCCGCTGTCCAGATACACATAACCCAGAGCCCGGGCCAGCCCTTTGGCCGCGGTGCTCTTGCCGGCCCCGGCCGGACCGTCTATGGTTATGATATAGCGCCGCCCCACTTTTGAATTTACAACCCCAAAACCTTTTGCAGCGCCTTCAGGAAACGCTGGTTTTCCTCCGGCAGTCCGACATTGACCCGGATGCAGTCCGGAAAGTCATAGGCGTCCATGGCCCGGACGATGACCCCCTCCCGGAGCATGTCCTGATAGACTTCCTGCCCTGGCCGGGGTATCCGGATCAGGATAAAATTGGCTTGGGATGGGACATACTCCAGACCCAGGCGCGACAACTCCCGGCAAAGAAAAGCCCGGCCTTGATGCACCAGTTCCCGGGTGCGTTCCAGGAACCCCTTGTCCTGCAGGGCGGCCCGGGCCCCGGCTTGGGCCAGACGGTTGACGTTAAAGGGGAGCCGCAGCCGGTTCAGGTATTTCATGAGCTCGCTGGGGCCATAGCCGTAGCCCACCCGCAGCCCCGCCAGACCGTAAGCTTTGGAAAAAGTACGAAGCCCCACCAAAAGGCGATCCTCTGCCAGATAGTCCAATCCCTGGGGGACTTCCGGGTCGTCGGCAAATTCGATGTAAGCCTCATCCAGGACCACGGTGACCGTGGCCGGAATGGCTGCCAGAAAGGCTTCCCATTCATCCCGGTAAAAAACCGTGCCGGTGGGATTGTTGGGGTTATTCAAAAGGATGACCTTTGTTTTGGGTGTGACTGCCTCAGCCACCGCCCGCAAGTCCAGACGGTGGTCCTTGAGAGGCACCGGCCGGAACAGGCCTCCCGCCGCCTGGGTCAACAGACCGTACATGAGAAAGGTGTGGGCGGTGCTCACCACTTCGTCGCCGGGGGACACCAGGGTCCGGACCAGGAGGTCCAAAATTTCGTCGGAGCCGTTGCCCAGAATCAGCTGCTCCGGTTTGACGTTCAGGTGCCGGCTCAAATCCTCTTTCAGATAGTAGGCGTGGCTGTCAGGATAGCGGTGCAAACTGGAAAGTTCCGCCTGAATGGCGGCCAGGGCCAGGGGCGAAGGCCCTAAGGGGTTCTCATTGGAGGCCAGCTTGATGGCATCAGTAAGGCCCAGCTCCCGGGCCAGTTCCTCCAGCGGTTTGCCCGCCTGATAAGGAGTGAGTTGGGAAAGATGTGGCTGAATCAGTGATGTTATGCTTGCCGCAGTTTGCGCCATAAAAAGTAATCGACGGTTTTGGGAAAAACCAGAGGAGCCTTTGGGGTGAATGGGACCGTGTAGTTGACCGGATGAATCGGAGATAACGATGCCAAACGCTTAAGGCGCGAGGCCCACTCCCACTTAAGCCGGATGGGGGCCGCCTCCTTTTCCCTTAATTTGTTGTAGTTTCAGTAAATTTGCCTCGGTCGCTGCACCATCCAGGGTAAGTTGCGCCCTTAACTGCTTTTTCATACCGCAAATTGCCTGGAAATGCAAGATTTTTTGGGGGCCTGGCAACTTCTCCATTTATTTGTACGCTTTGCGGCTGTCCTCAAAACCTCTTTGGCGGCGGCATCTGACCCGAAAGCTGGTTACTTCCTGGCAATAATGCGGGCGTCCACCGCAAAGCAGCCCTCCGGAGTGGCCACCAGGGGGTTGATGTCCAGTTCCTGAAGGTCCGGGTGCTCAACGGCCAGACGGGAGAGGTTGACCAGCGCCCGGGCCACGGCGTCCACGTCCACCGGAGGGTCGCCCCGGAACCCGGTGAGCAGTTTGTAAGACTTAAGCCGGGCCAGCAGGGCATGGGCCTGGCCCAGGTCTACCGGGGCCAGAGTCTGGGCAATGTCCTGCCAGAGCTCCGTATAAACCCCTCCCAGGCCGCACACCAGCACCGGCCCGAAGGTGGCGTCGCGTTTGAATCCCAGCAAAATTTCCCGACCCTGCACCTGCTTTTGCACCAGGATGCCTTCCAGGACGGCCTGAGGGGCGCGGCTCCGGAAACGGGCCCGCAGCTTAAGGAAGCCCTCCCGTACTTCCTGCTCGCCCGCCAGGTTCAGAAGCACCCCGCCCAAGTCCCACTTATGAAGCCAATCCGGAGCGATCACCTTAAGGACCACCGGATAGCCGAATTGGCGGGCGGCAGCCGCCGCCGCCTCGGGGGTGTGCACCAGGACGCCGGGCGCGGCGGGAATCTGATGCTGCGCCAGGAAATGCAAGGCTTCCTCGCCCAAAAGCGTTGGCTTGGACAAAGGAAGCCGCCTTCCCTTGGCGGTTGCCCCGAGGGTAAATCTCTCCGGCGGTTTGCTTCGCAAACGGTGATATTCATGGAGCCGGGCCAAGGCGAGGGCGGCGCGCTCCACCGAAAAATAACAGGCCACGCCCGGGACCTTTTCCAGGTCTTGCGCCAGTTTGTCCCGGTAATCGCCATAGAACACCGCCACCAAGGGTTTGCCGAAATGCTCCAGGCGCAGGGACGTGATAAACTCCGGAGTGGCGATATTGTTGCGGTGCAGAGGTGAGGACAACCCCGGCAGCATGGCCATAACGCCGTCAACCTCCGGGTCAGCCAGGAAGCCGGAGACGGTTTCCCGCAGAACCTTGAGAAAATCGCCGGTCTTCATGCCGATGGGCCAGAGGTCCACGGGATTGTGCAGCCGGTGCCAGTAAGGGCCCAAAGGCTCCACCACTTCCCGAATAACCCGGGGCAATGGGGCCGGCCTGAGGCCTGCATCGTTCAGAGCGTCCAGGGCGATGATGCCCAAGGCGCCGCTGGGGGTGGCAATGCCGATATTGGGGCCTTTAAGGGGCGGGAGTTTCCGCAGGGCCTGGACGGTGTCCAGCAGGTCCGTGGCGTCCTTGACCCGCATCACCCCGGCCCGGGCGAAGGCCGCGGAAAATACGGCATCTTCCCCCACCAGGGAGCCGGTATGGGAGAGGGCAGCCCGGGCGCCGGCTTCGCTGCGCCCGGTTTTCAGGGCCACGATGGGCTTCTTCCGGCTTATCCGGGCGGCGGCGTCCAGGAATTTTCTCCCCTCTGTCAGACCCTCCATATGAAGGGCGATAACCTGGGTTTCCGGGTCATCTTCCAGATACTCCAGGACGTCGGTGAATCCCAGGTCGCAGGCGTTGCCCAGGTCAATGGCCTTGCCCAGGGGGCCGGTAAAGGACTCGGAGCCCACCTGTAATGCGCCGCTTTGGGCCACCAGGGTCACCGGAGGCGGGCCAAATACCCGGGGCACGTCCACAAACGCGGTGGTGAAGCCGGTGAAGTTGTTCATGACCCCCATGGTGTTGGGACCTAATATCCGGGCGCCGTGTTCCTTGGCCAGAGCCACCATCCGGGCCTGCAGCCTTCGGCCCTTGTCGTCTGCGTCCGCGAAGCCCTGGGAGATGATGACAAACCGGCGGATGCCCCGGGCCAGGCAATCCTCAAACACGTGCAGAACCCGGTCCCGGGCCAGGGCAATGACTGCCAGGTCCGGGGCCTCCGGCAGCTCGCCTACCCGGGTATAGGCCGGATAACCCAAAATCTCCCCTGCTTGAGGATGCACCACGAAAATCCGGCCTTGGTAGCCGAAACGCAGCATCATTTCCAGGACGTTGTAGGCACCGACGCCTGTTTGCCGGGAAACCCCGAAGAGCACTACGGATCGGGGATTGAAGAAGAGTTCCATGGGTAACAACAAGCTGTCAGAAATTATGGAAAATTTATTAACACAAAGTCACGAAACACCAGGAATCCCAGAATTATTATTTTTTAGGGTTTGTGTCCCAGTGCCCTGGCGGCGGTACTCTTAATTTATAGGAGGAGAGGATAGGAGTTTCTGCAGTTCCAGGGCATTTTGGGCTGCATAGCCAGCTTCATCATTGTCAAAGTAGCAAAATACCTCCTTCCCTTGGCGGGACCAGGCGCTGATGGCCTTGGCCCAGTCGGCCAGAGTGGCGGTGTCGTAGCTTCCCTGATAGGCGCCCTCCGGGCCGTGCAGCCGGATATAGACAAAGTCGGCGGTCACCACCCTGGGGGAAAGGTATCCGGCAAATTCATAAATGCAAAACGCCACCCCTGAGTCAGCCAGGGCCTGATGGGTATGGTCATTGATCCAGCTCGGGTCGCGGAATTCCAGGGCATACCGGAATTCCTTGGGGAGAGCCGCCAGAAAGGCCTCCAGCCGCTCCGGATTAAAAGGCCAACGAGGAGGCAGCTGGAAAAGGATGGGTCCGAGTTTTTCCCCCAAGGTTACGATTCTTTCCAGGAATCTGGCCAGGGATTGCTCGGGATCCTTGAGCTTTTTCATATGGGTGATGAAGCGGGAGGCCTTGACGGCAAAAATGAAATCCGGCGGCACTTCGTCTTTCCAGGCCTGAAGGGTTGAAGCTTCGGGAAGTTTGTAAAAAGAATTGTTGATTTCCACACTGTGAAACTTCTGGCAATAAAATTTCAGAAAATCTCCCGGGCTCATCGTTTTCGGATAAAACGGACCCTTCCAATGGCTGTAACGCCAGCCGGAAGTGCCGATATGGACCGGGGCTTGTCCTGCCATAGGCTATTGGGCCCGCCGGGCTTTGATGGTAAGGACCGGGCAGGGGGCCAGGCGCACCACCTTTTCGGCCACCGAGCCGAAAATGAGCCGTCCCCAGCCGGTGTGGCCATGGGTGGCGATGACGATGAGGTCCACTTTCTGTTCTTCGGCGGCAAGGATGATTTCCCGGGCCGGGTCGCCCGGGGTCAGCAGGGGGTGCGCCGTCAGGCCGGGAGGGACCCGCTCCGCCATCACGGCCTTGAGGGCGTTTTCCGAAGTTGCGGTCAGCTCCTGCTGATAGAGGGGGAGGTCGAAACTGGGGACATAGGTGGAGTCGGCTACGGGGGCCGGCGGGGGGAGGGGCGGAATGACATGCATCACCCAAAGTTCGGCGCCGAAATGCTGCGCCACCTCCACCGCGACCTTCAAGGCTTCATAAGAAGGCGGGCTGAAATCCGTAGGGCAAAGAATCCTGTTGACCGCAAGCACGGGCTGGCCTCCTGGCGGTTGATGGGCAGCCGGATTAGCAAGGCGACTCCCTGAATTGTCATTTTAGCGTCAAAGGTTCCGAAGCCCAAGTGATTTCTGGGTTCACAGGAAAATGAAAACGCGGGAGTCTCTGAAAAGAAAGCCAGAGGGGGGAGGGGAAAGGGGCACCCTCTCGCAAGCCGGAAGGCGCCCCGGATTGGCGGCTCAGCGCTTCAGGCGCTGTACAATAGTGCTTGCAGACAAACCGCCGGTCGAAGCGGCACCCACAGGAGCCGCCAACTGTTGCAGATAATCAAAGCGCTGAACGGCCGGCACCCTGCCGGGTCCCACCGGGTTGCGGCCGATAAGGCGGCCGCTCAAGGTATTGGTGGAGGTGTTCAGCAGAATCTGGGCCCGCAGCCGGGCGATTTCCCCCACATTGGAAACCCGGGTCAGGTCCATGGACCCCACCTGGTCGGATCCCACGACCCCTCGGGTGTAATAAGCATGGTTGGTGGAAACCATTGGCTCGGAAGGGAAAACGTTGTTCTGCCTTGCGGTGTTGGTGCCGGAAAGGGTGGTGTTGAAAGCCCCCATCAGAGTGCCGGTTCCCGGGCCCGTGGCGGAGAGATTCTGGACCGAGTAAGGTGAACTGGAGGAGGTATTCTCCGTCACCGGGTGGGACTTCTGATAGAAAAAGGTGCCCGGGGTGGCGGTCAGTGTTCCTTGAGCACCCCCTTCTTCATTCGCACCCCGCCAGTTCGCCCAAAGATTGAAAGTGCCGGAGCCGCTGTTGTTGATGGTCGCCGACCCGCCGGCGGGCCAGGCGTTGATCCTTACGTCAGCGCTCTCGCCCGCGGCCCAGACGGAACCGCTGCGGTTGCCGCTGCCGTCCGGCGGACCCACGTAGCCGGCCAAGGCCAACTGGAGCATCTCGCTGTCCGAGGAACCAATCCCTCTCTCGCCCCACCATTGGGTGACGTTGAGAGTGGAGGGGCCATAGTAATAGCCGGGCGCCACGCCATTGCGGAAGCCCCAGCCGGTTAGGCTTTGAGTGCCCTGGGACGGATCGGCGGGGACAGGGGTCATACTGCCGCTGGCGAAGTATGTCTGGGTGAAGGTGGTATTGCCGGAACTCGCCGGCACCTGGATCCACAGGCCCTGCCACTGCTCCACGTCGCCGCTCTCCAGCCTGGCGCTCCCCATGTTTTGGGTCACAGCGACGCCATTGGACGGGTAGTAGAACACGGAACCACCCGAAGTCATGGTGCCGCCGCCGGTGACGGACACGGTGGTGGTTTGGGCCCCGGTCCAGATGGTGCCGCTTTGGTTCATCACGCCTTCAGTGGTCAGGGTCAGGGTGCCGAAGTTCTCTGTCGGCGCCGGATTGGCGCCCGCAGAGTCGCCCCACAAATTGGGGGTGTTGGTGGTGTGTAAGTTGATGAAGCTGCCCCGGTAGGCGGTGCCGCTGCCGGGTCCCGCGGTGCGGCTTACTGTGGCCTCCGCGGTGCTGTAAGTGATGGAGTCGCTATACGGGGCGTAGGAGCGTTGCGCAAAGTTGGCGGGTGCAGTGGTGGTCTGGGAGAAATACGTTCCCGGCGTTTGGATGAGCTTGCCGCCGGCGTCGGCCACCAGGGTCTCTCCCTGGTAAATCCCACCTTCGTAATAAAACTTGAGCTGCCCGTCAGCCGTTATAGAAACGGGCCCGAAGTAGTTGAAGGTCTCCCCGGTGGAGAGGGTGCCGGTCCAGGTCATGCTGCCCAACAGGGTGTGTCCCAATCGGCCGCTGACCGACCCTGACATGGTGGAGGTAAGGGTGTAATAGCTTAAGGAATTGCTGAGGCTGCCGGAGGGCAGGCCCGCATAACCGCTGATGTCCCCGGAGAAGTAGCCCGGATAAACTCCGGTGCGCTGACCCCAACCGGTGCCCGCTACAAGGGCCCATTGATCGGATGCCGCATTGACGTAAACCGCACCGTTGAAGGTCTGGGTGAAGCTGTAGTTGGCGATGGAAGCGGAACCCATGATCCAGGTGCCGGTCTGATTTGCCCGGGAGGAGGGCACGCCGGGGATGATGGCCCGGTTGACGCCGATGAGGTCGCCCACCAGTTCCCCGCCCGGGGTCAGGGTGGCCGTCCCGGCGTATCTCTTCAGACCCCAGTTGTTCAGGTTGACGGCCTTGATGTCCATGGCGCCGCTCATGTAGCCGTCGCCGTCGTCGCTCAGGACACCCCGGACAAAGAAGGAGTAACTGCCACTTTCGTAGCCGGAAAAATCGCCGGGAATATCCCCTTTGGCCTCCATGACATAGCCGAAGTAAGGGGCGTAGCTCCCCACGGGACCTGTGATGCTGTGAATAGTAAAGGGACCTCCGGCCACCAACTTGGAGTTGTAGGTACTGCTATAAGGATCAACGCTCATGTTGCCTTCAGCATAGATACTGAAGAAGGTGCCGGGCCGGGTATTGAGGGTGCCGGAGAAGGTGATGGGTGCCTGAAGCTTTTCGGGGGTCATGATGCCGACGTTGTTCAGGGTTATGGTGGAATTGCCGCCGGCATCTAGGCTGATTGACCCCGGACTGGAAGAGCTGGAGACCATAAGCCCGAAATGGGGCATGGTATCGCCGGTGACGATGTACCCCATGGGGAACACCGTGCCGCTGGTGGCCCCGGTGGCGGCTTTGGTGACCCCTGCGAACATCATGTACGTGCGGGCGGCGCCGGCTTCAGCGAAGGAGTCAGGGTTACCGCCGGATAAGGCGCCCGTCATAGCCCCGGAATAATAGCCTGAACTGACGCTGTCCCGGAAGCCCCAGCCGACGCTGGTCATGCCGGTGGAAGTGAAGCCCGGGGGCCGGGCTTCGGTGGCGATGGTGCCCAAGTATCTTTGGGTGAAGGGATAAGAGTTGGGGTCGAAGCTCTGCATCCACTGGCCGTAACAGTTCACCTGGCGGCCGTCGCTGGTGAGTTGGCCGCCGTAGAGCTCCCCATAAAGGGCGTCCAGGCTGCTGTGGTATTCCACGGGCCCGCCCATGGTGTAGGTGAAGCGCTGCCCCTGGGCGTTCAGGCCGCTGAAGGTGGTGGTCATGGCCCCGGTGCGGACGCCGTTGACCAACGGGCCGAAGACGCCTTCGTTCACCACCGAAGTGAACGTGCCGTTGTATTCATACGGGTCGCCGAACGTCAAACCTGACGGTGCGCCCTCCGGCAGCTCATAGGCCGTCAGGCTGGTCCTGGTTTTATCAAAGTGAAAGCCCGCGGTGAATGATCTACCCGCCGCGACCCCCTGGCTTTGGGTGCCGGTCAGGTAGGGGCTGCCGCCGCCAACCGGGGCTGCATTTTTCATGAGCGTAGAATTATAGGGCGCATCCGAGACTTCCCTGAAGGAGCCCCCCGATGTCTGGCTGAAATAGGTGCCCATGTACTGGCTTGCCATGCCGTTGACTACGGTCCCGACCGGCTGGCCGGCGGCATTGGTCCGGGTGCCCTCATAATAAAACACCAGGCGGCCGTCGGGGTACAGGGTCACCGGCCCGAAGTAGTTGTAGGTGCCGCCGTCATGCAAAGTGCCGGTGGAGGTCATGGTGCCGGTCAGGGGCTGCCCCAGGGTGCCGCTTACTGTGCCGGACATGGTTCCGGTGGCAGTGCCGTAAATCCAATTGGTTCCGAAGGTGGTGCCGGGGTTCGGCAGGCGGGTGTGGCTGCCGCTGGAATAAAAGTAGCCGTCGAAGGGGCTGCTGGCTTGGGCAACCCCGTCAACGGTATAGGAAACCATCGACCGCAGGCCCCAGCCCGAGGTGTACACCTGGGCGAATGTGTAAGGTTCCGGCGACGTGAAGATGAAACTGCTCACGTAGGTGGCATTAAACTGGTAGGTCACTTCTCCTGACGGCGGCGGTGGCGGAGGAGGAGGCGGTGGAGGTGGGGGCGGCGGAGGAGGCGGCGGCGGAGGAGGAGACGGTGGAGGAGGCGGCGGCGGCGCAGGGCTGTCCGTGGCGGAGCTTGTCCCGGGGGGTGTCACCGAAGCGATGACTTCCATGGCCGCCTGGGTGATGGCGCCGGTGGCCGTATCACTGCTGCCGGGCGGAGCGTTGGAAGCGGTGTAAAGGTAGGCGTCACTGCTGATGTTCCCGATATCCGGGCCGGAAGGCGTGAAAGTTTCCCCCCCGGAAGGGCCGGCCGCAGTCCCGGTACCCTCAACCCCGCCGGTATAAGCGGCCGCATCCTTGCCTTCGCCTTTGTCTACGGCGCCGGTAAAGATAAAGGACTTTTGAAGCGTCTTTAAATCCTGTTCCGTGATTTTCACCTTCATGGTAGGTGTCAAGTTGAACCCCACCCGGGTGAATTCCATGCTCTTAAGCTTCTGAATCCCCGTGACTTCGGGGAAGATGTTTTTCACCTCCAGGCTGCCGTCTATCACCGGGTTGAAGACTATTGCAGTCTTGATGGCGTAAACGTCGGTGGCATTGGGCAGAAGTTGGGCGATCCATTCAGTGCCTCGCACCCCCATGACCGCGGTATGGGACTTAAGGATAAAGTCCGGCTCATCCAGCCGGTACAGGCGGTGTACCACGGTCTTCACCATGCCCATGAAAACCTGGAGGACAGCCTGCCGCTTTTTGGCCTTGGCGTCAAACAGGTACTCCTCCACGGCCACCCGGCTTTCCGGAGCGATAGTCAGGGTGGTATCGTCCACAAACTGGATCTGGGCCCGGGATTCGGATTTGGTGCGCACAATATCCCCGGGCTGCAGCTCATCCTGCAACTTGGCGGGGACCGCGGGAAGTTTTCCCCCTTTAAGGATGTCAACCCGGCCCTCCAAACGAATAAGGCGGCCTACCGAGGCTGCCTGGGCGCCGGTTGCCAAAAGGCAGAAGCAGAAAGACAATGCTGCCAAGAAGAAAGGAAACCTGGACCGTTTCAAGACTTGCTGCCCTCCTGTCATGTCAGTTGGAAGAGCCCTGCTCCCCAGGCCTTAGGTGGGAAGAAACCGCTTCAAGCCCGGACTTCCGGGCTAATAATACTCTCTGGCAAATGCCGACTTTTGCACGCCACGGGCGCCCGGGGCTGCGGCCCTGGCCAGGCTAATAACGCCACCCTAACTGCCCGCCGATGATGTGGCGCCGGTAATCATAAATGGCAATATTGGAATCGTCCCGGACAAAGTAGTAATGGGCGTTGACTTCCAGGCCCTTCCAGACCGTATAGGTGGCCTCCACGCCCAGCATCAGGAGTTGATCCTCCCGTTTGGGATTGACCACCCACGGACGGCCGTTAAGAAAGTTGTGGACATACGGCTGCAGGGCCAGGTCCAGAAAGCCCCTGACCTTTAACTTTTCAGTCACGGGATAGAGGGCCGCCAGGGTGAGGCGGTAAGTGTCGCTGTCCCAGTTGTCGCCGCTGGTGAAGTCGTGCTCGTAGGTAAACCGGAGCTGAAAGAACCCCTGCTGGTTTTTGAAAAAATAATAGCCGGCCAGGGAGGCGGCGATATTGCGACCGCTACGGTTGTCTTGGGGGATGCCGGTGGGAAACCAGTAATACCGGCGGGCCAGGCGCAGGCTTCCTTCAATGCCCCATTTTTGTGTGATCAGGTAAAGGAAGGAAGGGGTTAGGGTAAACGCGGTATAATATTTGTCCGATTCCACGTCGGTGTAGTTGAAGGTGAAAGGCAGCCAGAAGCGGCTGTTGCTCCAGGTGTACATGGGCGTCAGACCCACGGTGTTGCTCCACATGTCAAACTTGGTGAGGCGGCGGTGAAAATTCTGATAATAGGAATACAGCCCCCAAAGGGCCCAGGGCCCCTGGGGCAGGAAATTAAACTCAAAGTTGGCCAGCTGGGTGTAAACCAGATCGCCTTGGCCCGAAACCAGCTGGGCTGATACCGGGTCGCCGGGCTGGAGGGTAACGTTGGAATCCCAATCAAAGCCGGCGGCGGCGCTGAAGCGGAAGCGCCGGACGTCCTGAAGACGCATCTCCATGGCCTGGACATACCCTAGAGCCAGGGCCGCGGTCTGGGAGCGGGGGTTGATGCTGATGGCCTCTTTCATGGCGCGTTGGGCTTCGGCATAGCGGTTAAGGGAGGCTAAGGCCATGGATTCCTGGAACTTGGCATCCTGGGCCAGCTTGGGGTCTTTCTGGGCCCGGCGGAAGTGCTCCACGGCCTGGGAAAACTTTTTCTGTTTGGAAGCCACCAGACCCTGGAGGAATGCGGTTTGTCCCGGCTCAAAGCCCGCGGCTTGCACCGCCCGGAGATGCGGCTCGGCCTGCTCCGGCTTGTCCAGGGCGATAAGGGTGTCTGCCAGGAGGAGTCGGGCCTCCGGAAAGTCAGGCTGCAAACGCAGCGCTTCCTCCAGGTGCCGTTGTGCCTCAAGGTAGCGGAGCAGGCGCCGGTTCACCTTGCCCAGCAGGAAGGCCTTTTCCGCAGTGCGGGGCCCTTTCTGCCAGGACTGGTGCAAAAGCGCCAGGGCCTCCTCGTAGTTCTCCTGGTCCAGGTGCCGGATCACCTGTTGCATGAGGAGGTCGTTAGGGGGAGTTTCAGCCAGGGTGACGCCGGGATATACCAGAAACCACAGGAACAGGAGAATTATGACAGCCATCTCCGTCTCTCCCGGGAGGTAGGTTTGCACCAAAGTTAAGGCACCATAGCATGGTTTTCTTCGATGTCAAATTTTTATTTCGAAAAGAAAATAAATTTTTTTAAAGAAGAAAAGAGATTTTTCTCAGTGGCCCCTGCCAAGGCTTTCAGGGGTAAGGGGCGACGTTACCCCGAAATTTGACACAACCCGACATCTTGCCGGAAAGTGCGGGTTTATAAAGACCCTCAAAAGCTTTGCAGAAGTGGTGAACGGGCGGACAAGCCAGGCAGCACGGCCTGCAGGGATAAAAAAATC
>FWPV01011657.1_pt1 | contig 13886 bp, 11 predicted proteins | sample 2228371 | NCBI WGS metagenome assembly FWPV01 (sample SAMEA103939776, study PRJEB20133) | metagenome
TGCATATTATGCCGGGATCCGGATTATGCCGCATGGCCCGCCAGTTCACGGCAAACATCCACTTGCCATCTGATCCTGCCAGCCAAAGTTAATAGCTGTTTGGTTGACCAGCTTCGCGATCCTGAACCATCGGTTTCACCCTAAGGCATTCGGCATAATCCTTGTTGCTCCAGGAACATGGAGAAAACCAATGGCCAAGAAAATCCAGACAACCTGCCTCGACCCCTACTTCGGTTCGTTCGAGGTGAGCCTCGCGCCGACGAACATGCAGCGTCGTGCGCTGTCGAATTACCGCTTCCAGCTTCGCCGTTTTGGCCGCGTGCTGGAGGCCGAGAACGTGAAGCCGACGTCATTGACGTTGGAACTCGCAGACCACTTTGCCCGGCAGGTTCCATTCGATCGAATGAATGCTGTCAGGATCCCGAACCTGGTCAGGCGATTTGTCCTTCATCTAATCGACATCGGCGTCGCCATCGCACCAGCTGTATCCGCAGCCCAGTTCGGCAAGGATCAACTTTTGGATGATCTGGAAACATTCCTGCTCGGGCAACGCGGTCTGAGCCCGAGTTCGGTTTACCACATCAAGCGGTATGCCGTCCGTTTCCTGGACCACCGGTTCGGCGACAGGATGCCTGACGCTTCGTCAATCAGGCATCACGACATCGTTGCGTTCCTGGAGCATATCCAGAAAGGCAAAAGCCTGTCGATGGCGCGGACGCCGGCATCGCACCTGCGCTGCTTTTTCCAGTATCTATTTGCCCGGGGTCTAACCGCGACCAATCTGTCGTTGGCCGTACCAAAGCTCCATCGCACCTATAACACGCGGCTTCCCCGATATCTGCCACCGGCGGAAATCGAGACGATCCTCGAATGGGTCCGACGGGAGTCCAGCTATGGCCAGCGTGATCATGCAATGTTCATGCTGATGGCCCGGCTTGGTCTGCGCGTGCCCGAAGTCATGGCCATAGAGATTGATGACATCAACTGGCGGGGGGGCGAGTTGCTTGTCAGAGGAAAGGGGAAACAGCATGATCGCCTCCCGCTGCCTGAAGATGTTGGTGCTGCGATCAGCGCATATCTGCGCGATGCCCGACCAGCGACCGTAACGCGCGTTCTGTTTGTCCGGTCATATGCTCCCTATCTCGGGTTCAAGGACAGCCGGATCATCAGCAAGATCCTTGCCAGGGCCTGCGCAGCGCTGGAGATCGAGATGCCTGCCCGGTATCTCGGATCGCACGTGCTTCGCCACAGCCTGGCCACGCGGATGGTTCGCGCCGGCGTAGCCTTGCACGAAGTGGGCGATGTGCTGCGCCACAAGTCGCGCGCGACGACGATGATCTACGCGAAGCTCGACATCGCCAACCTTCGTTCTGTCGCTCAGCCTTGGCCTGCAGAGGAGGCACAGCAATGACCCTGCACTCTGAACTTGATCGATACCTCCATCTCCGCCGGATGTTCGGCGCCAAACTGAAATCCGACGAGTTGCGGTTGCGCAGCTTCGTCACCTTCATGGACCAAGCTGGAAAAACCTTTGTAACGCGTGAGCTTATCCTCGAATGGATGAATGGACTGCGACACGCCAGTAGCGGGACCAAAGCCAGCAGGTTCAGCGAGGTCCGTCAATTTGCGCTGTGGCTGCACGGTATGGACGACCGGCACGAAGACCCTCCACCGCGGGGGTTCGTTCCCAGTCATGTCACGCGACCCGCGCCATACATCTATAGCAATAGTGAAATTGCAGAGATCATCCGGGCCGCGCGAGATCTGCCGTCGATCTACGGGCTACGCGGTCTGTCATGCGCGATGCTCTATGGTTTGGTTGCCGTCACGGGCCTGCGCATCGCGGAAGCTCTGGCCCTCGACACGGCAGACTTCGATGTCGAGCGACAGTTGCTGCACATCCGGAACGGCAAAAACGGCAAGGAGCGTATCCTTCCGATCAATCCGGGCGTCGCAGAGCGACTGGCGCATTACTGCATCGAGCGAGACCGCCTACTGGAGCGGCGCTCGGAGTCGCTCTTCGTGAACTGCAAGGGTGAGCGGCCCAATTACTGTTGGGCACGGGCAAACTTTGTCCGGGTGTGCCAAAGCATCGGCCTGCGCGGCACTTGGGCAAAGCCGCTGACGGGAAGTCCCCCGCGCATCCACGACCTTCGGCACACCTTCGCCGTCCGGACGATCATCAAATGGTATCGCGAAGGCAATGATGCCGCGCGAGAAATGCACAAGCTCACAATATACCTTGGGCACGAGGGGCCCAGAGACACCTATTGGTATCTTCAGGCGGTGCCCGAACTTCTGGAACTGGCTTCGGCAAGGGTCGGCTCAGGCTTGGCTTCGGAGGAATCACAATGAGTTCGCCGTCCTTCCCCGCCTTGCTGCAGCGATTCTTTGCCGATCGTCTTTGCGTGCAGATGGAAGCAAGCCGCCATACGGTCAAGTCTTACCGTGACACCTTCCGCTTGCTGATCCGCTATGTGGGGGGCCGCATCGGCAAAGCCCCCACGAAACTGGATGTGGCGGATATCGATGCCGACATGGTGGCCGACTTCCTCAGCCACGTTGAGACGTCCCGAGGCAACAGCGTCCGATCCCGAAATGCCCGGCTCGCGGCGATCCGATCCTTCTTCCGATATGTCGCCATGACCGAGCCAGCTTGGCTTCATCATTGTCAGCGTGTTCTGGCCATGCCGAACAAGCGGCAGGTGAAAAGGACGGTGACTTTCCTTGAAGCCGAAGAGATTACCGCCTTGCTTGGCGCCCCGGATCGCACGACTTGGGTCGGGCGCCGCGACCACGCGTTGCTGCTCCTAGCGCTTCAAACCGGGCTGCGGGCCTCAGAACTGGTCAACCTGAACTGCGATGATGTGGTGTTTGCGGCCGGTGCCTTTGTCAAATGTCTGGGCAAAGGCCGAAAAGACCGCAGAACGCCTTTGCGGCGCGATACGGCCAAACTTATCCAAGGTTGGGTCCGTGATCGCAAGGACGGCCTCGGCCCCCTCTTCCCTTCGATCCGCGGAGATCGCCTTAGCCGAGACGCACTCGAACATTTGGTCCGAAAATACTGCGACTTGGCCGTGCAAACCTGTCCAAGCCTCGCTGGAAAACGCGTCACGCCGCACACCCTTCGCCACAGCACCGCGATGGAGCTCTTGCATAGCGGTGTCGACCAAGCGGTGATCGCGCTTTGGCTGGGCCATGAATCCGTGGAAACGACCCAGATCTACATCCACGCGGATATGCGTTTGAAAGAGAATGCCTTGCGGCAGGTGACAGCGCCGGGCCTAAAATCGGGCCGATACAGACCAGACGATCAGCTGCTGGCCTTCCTCGAGTCGCTCTAATTATGCCGAATGGCCGCATGGCCAAGGCCAAGTCTGTAAAGACGCAACCATGGCCATGCGGCATAATCCGGATCCCGGCATAATATGCCCTGACCTGTTCCCGGCCCCGACTCGAGGCCTTCGGCGGTGGCGCGCATGTCATTGATCTGGGTGCCCGCAAATCCATCGGCTGGACCAGCAGCCAGGAATGGCTCGCCGCCGCGCTGAACGGGGAGAACGCACATGTCTGAGGTGATCTGCACCACCGTCTACCAGTTCCCGGAACTCTCGGACGCGGCCAAGGAAAAGGCGCGTAGCTGGTATCGCGATCTCGGTCCCCACGACGATTGGTGGGACGCGGTCAATGAGGATTTCCAGCGGATCTGCGAAATCCTCTGCATCCGCTTGAAGACCTCGCCCGTCCGCCTGATGGGCGGCGGGACGCGGGCCAAGCCCTGCATCTGGTTCTCCGGGTTCTCGAGCCAGGGCGACGGCGCCTGCTTCGAGGGCTACTGGTCCCACGCCCGGGGCGCGGCCGCGCGCATCCGGGACTACGCCCCGACGGATGCCACTCTGCATGGCATCGCTGACCGGCTGCAGGCCATCCAGCGGCGGAACTTCTACCAGCTCGCTGCCGAGGTCAGCCACCGCGGCCGCTACTACCACGAATACACCATGTCGGTGGACGTCACGCGCGACAGCCCGACCTGGCAGCCGCCGACCGAAGACGCCGAAGAGATCGTGACCGAGGCGCTGCGCGATCTGGCCCGGTGGCTCTACCGCCAGCTTGACGCGGAATACGACCACCTGACTTCGGACGAGGCCATCGAGGAGGGCATCATCGTCAACGAGTATACTTTCACCGAAGCCGGGCGGCGGTTCGGGTGACAGCGAACACAGTTCATTTGATCTTTACAATGAGACCATATGAACTAAGTTGACGGCAATGGAGGACGACATGCAAGTCGCAGAGAAAATACGGGAACCCGCCCAGATCAACGCCGTCGCGTTGAAAGCCTATGCCCGCGTGGCCGATGCTTGGAGTCTCAGCGTCAAGGAAGCGGCTGGCCTCGCTGACATGTCGGAAAGCACGTGGAAGCGCGCCAAGAAGCCGGACTTTGCGGGGGAACTGACGAAGGACCAGCTGCTGCGGCTCAGTGCTGTGATCGGCATTTACAAGTCGCTCGAGCTCTATTTCTCCGAGCCGCTTGCGCGAAGCTGGTTCACCCGACCGAACACCGGCCCGCTGTTCGGTGGGAACCGTCCCATTGACACGGCCATCGACGGGGGCTTGCCGCAGATCCTTGCGATTAGGACTTATCTGGACGCGTTGCGTGGTGGAGCATGAAGCAGACCGAGGTTTCTGATCGCGGTCTCGTTCGCCTCCTGCCCGCCACCTACCACAAGCCGCCATCCCTGCGGGGTCTCGTCGATACTGATGACGAGATGGAGATCCTCGCAGAGATCGAGGGCCTGACGAGCGGCCGCCTTCTGGCCGAACGCGGCCGCAATCCCCATCTGGACCCGCGCGAGCTTGCCTGGCAACGCCGGAGCCGCGATCTGCGCATCTATGGCGACAGTCACGTCAACGCCGCCTTCACCTATACCCGCGCCGGCGGAAACCGTTTCAACACCGAGGAGCGCGGTGCCTGGTATTGCGCATGGGATGTGATGGTTTCCGTCAGCGAAGTGGCCTGGCACCGAACACGCGAACTCGGCTTCACCGGCAGCTTCCATGACAGCGCTCGCTATGTGGAGCTTCTGGCGGATTTCATCGGCGTCTTCGACGACATGACCGACGAGCTGGGCCATCCTGCACTGCATCCCGATCCTGCTGTCGGATATCCCGAGGGCCAAAGCCTGGCCCAGCATCTCCGTCGGGGTGGATCGCGGGGCCTGATCTACCCCTCGGTCCGGGCGCCTGCGCCGGGCGGAAGATGCCTCGTCTGTTTCGAGCCCCACGCCATCCAGAACGTCCGGCCGGGCGCGTCTTGGGATCTTGTTTGGGACGGGACACCGCACTACTCGATTACGGCCGTCGGCTGACGAGTAACGGCGCATGCGTTTTGGGGGTCGAAGAAATGAAACCGGAAAATGACAAAAGCGCGGAGGTCACGAACTTGAAGCCATGTGACCATCAGGTGTTCTTCGACGCTTTGGACTGTCCGCCCTCACCGACGGATGCGTTACGGGCAGCATTTCGACGGCGGAGGGAAACTCTGGTGGACTTTCGCGCCGACACGCCATCCACCAGCTGATACTCGTCACCTGTTCCCGTCGATCCACTTCGACATCAGCCCCTTGTCGCGGAAGCATTCGTCCGGGACGGCGCGTCGTTTGATCCGGGCGAGCTTCTCCGCGAAGGCCACCTGCTTCGAGGAGGGCAGCCTGTCCATGTCGGAAACCGGCTTCAGCTGGGCCTGCGCCTCGATCCAGGCGCTGAGCGACCGGCGGTCCTGCTGGACCTCCCATGGCAGGAGCGTCTTGTTGCGGAGGGCGAGCGACCGCGCATAGGCGATTTGCTTGGGCGTCGCGGGTAGGGCGTGCGTGGTGTTGTCCATCGGGAAACTCCCTTGCTGGCTTGGCCTTGAAGATAGAACATAACAGGAACAAAATCAAGCTGAGCGTCCGGGCGCGTTGGTTCGAGAGGAAGAGGGATGCGGGGAAGATCAGGCCTGAGGGTGCCCGAGAGAGGGCGCCCGGGCCTGATCCTGTCCCTCATTCCGGAGTTTCCCGATGACCTATCTCGCGCCTGTTGCGCCTCCCGTTCCTGTTCCATCTCACGATCCCGCGGCCGCGATCCTCGCCGTCGCCGAAGCGCTGCTGCCCGACCTGGCGCAGGGGTTCCACATCGACGCGCTGCGTCTGCGCCTCGAGATGGAGCGCGCCTTTGGCGGCTCCGATGCGGACGGTGCCTGGAACTGGAAGCTCGCCTATGAGGCAGGGGAGGTGGCGCTGGTCCTCTTCCTGCGGAAGTTCGGCCGCGCGCTGCTCGCCCGGGCGGGCTCGCCTGCGGGGCTGCTACCGATCTGTGGCAAGGTGGCGGGCCTCTTGCCCACGCACACCCGCCGCTCGGAAGAGATGGAGCGCTTCCAGCAATTCTCGACGCCGATGCCCATGGGGTTGGCGGCGCTGGCTGCCGCGCGGATCACGCCCCGTGACCTCGTCCTCGAGCCGTCGGCCGGGACTGGGCTTCTCGCGATCCTCGCCGAGATCACGGGCGGTAGCCTCGCGCTGAACGAGTTGGCCGACACGCGCGCCGACCTTCTACGCCATCTTTTCCCGGGGTGCCCGGTCACTAGCTTCGACGCAGCACAAATCGACGATCATCTGGATGTGGGCGTCCGCCCAAGCGTCATCCTGATGAACCCGCCGTTCTCGGCTGTGGCGAATGTCGATGGTCGGACGACTGAGGCGACAGCCCGTCATCTGCGCTCTTCCCTTGCCCGCCTCGCGCCCGGCGGGCGTCTGGTGGCCATCACGGGGACGGGTTTTGCGCCCGATGCCCCGGCTTGGGCCGAGACCTTCGGCCATTTGACCGAGACGGCACATTTGGTCTTCACTGGCGCCGTGTCGGGCGCAGTCTTTGCTAAGCATGGCACTAGCTTCGAGACGCGGATTTCGGTTTTCGACAAATGCCGCGGTGGTGAGGCGGGCGGCATTACCGCCGATCTGGCGCGCCCGATGTCGCCTGATGTCGCCAGTCTGCTCTCGCTGATCACCGCACATGTCCCCCCGCGCCTCGCGCTGGCGCAGGTCGCATCAGCCGGGCAGGGCCGCACTTTCCCCCTCCCGGGATATCGTTCCCGCACCACGCGCACGGCCATCAGCACATCGCGCGCAACGCCAGCAATGCCCCCCACCAACACTGCCGCACAGATCGAGGCCGCAGACCTCGCCTATACCCTGCGCGGTCCGACCGAGGGCGGGGCCGGCGCGCGCCTGTCTGATTCCATTTATGAGACCTTCCGCCTGCAGGCGATCGACATCCCCGGTGCTGCACCGCACCCGACCAAGCTCGTGCAGTCGGCGGCCATGGCTTCGGTCGCGCCCCCGAAACCCTCCTACCGCCCGAAACTCCCCGCAGCCGTCTTGCGCGACGGCCTGCTGTCCGACGCACAGCTCGAGACGGTAATCTACGCCGGTGAAGCGCATGGCGCATACCTAGCCGGCTCCTGGACCGTCGATGAGACCGGCGACATGGTCTCTGCCGCGTCCGACGATGCCGTGGGCGCCGTCCGCTTCCGTCGCGGCTTCTTCCTTGGCGATGGCACCGGTGCGGGCAAGGGCCGGCAGTCAGCCGGGATCCTGCTCGACAACTGGTGCCAGGGCCGTCGCAAGGCGCTCTGGATCTCGAAGAGCGACAAGCTTCTCGAGGACGCGCAGCGCGACTGGTCTGCGCTCGGCCAAGAGCGGTTGCTCGTCACGCCCCTGTCGCGCTTTGCCCAAGGTCGCGACATCCCGCTTTCTGAGGGCATCCTCTTCACCACCTACGCGACGCTGCGCTCCGAAGAGCGCGGCGCCAAGAAATCCCGCGTCGACCAGATCGTTGATTGGCTAGGTGCGGAGTTCGACGGGGTGATCTTGTTTGATGAAAGCCATGCCATGGCCAATGCCGCCGGATCGAAGGGCGACCGCGGCGACACGGAAGCTTCGCAGCAGGGCAGGGCAGGCCTGCGCCTCCAGCATAAACTGCCCAATGCCCGCGTGGTCTATGTCTCGGCCACTGGGGCCACCACGGTGCACAACCTGGCCTATGCGCAGCGGCTCGGACTTTGGGGTGGTGAGGACTTTCCATTCGCGACCCGGGCGGAATTCGTGGAAGCCATAGAGGCCGGTGGCGTCGCCGCGATGGAGGTCTTGGCCCGAGACCTGCGGTCTCTCGGCCTCTACACTGCCCGCTCGCTCTCTTATGACGGTGTCGAATACGACATGCTCGAGCATGCGCTGACGCCCGAGCAGCGTGGCATCTATGATGCCTATGCCGGGGCCTTCGCGATCATCCACAACAACCTTGCCGCCGCGATGGAGGCGGCGAACATCACCGGAGATTCTGGCACCCTGAACCGCCAAGCCAAGTCCGCCGCGCGCTCGGCCTTCGAGTCTGCCAAGCAGCGCTTCTTCGGGCATCTGCTCACCAGCATGAAGACCCCCACGCTGATCGCGAGCATCGAGGCCGATCTCTCGGCAGGCCACGCAGCCGTCATCCAAATCGTCTCGACCGGCGAGGCCCTGATGGAGCGGCGCCTGTCGGAGATCCCGACCGAGGAGTGGAATGACATCCGCGTCGACATCACACCGCGGGAATACGTCCTGGACTACCTCGCCCATTCCTTCCCGGTGCAGCTCTACGAGCCCTTCACCGATAGCGAAGGCAACCTCTCCTCGAGGCCCGTCACGCGCGACGGCCAGCCGGTCGAATGCCGCGAGGCTGCCCGCAGGCGCGATGCGCTGATTGAGAAGCTGGCCAGCCTGCCGCCCGTGCCGGGGGCGCTTGATCAGATCGTCCAGCGCTTCGGCACCGATCTCGTGGCCGAGGTCACGGGCCGCTTGCGCCGCATCGTGAGGAAGGGCGAGGGTCCTGCGGCGCGCCTCGTCGTCGAAAGCCGTGCCGGTACCGCAAACCTCGCGGAAACCGCCGCCTTCATGGATGACCAGAAGCGCATCCTGATTTTCTCGGATGCGGGCGGCACGGGGCGCAGCTATCACGCCGATCTCGGGGTCAAGAATCAGCGCCTGCGGGTCCACTACCTTCTGGAACCGGGGTGGAAGGCTGATGCCGCCATTCAGGGCTTGGGCCGCACCAACCGTACCAATCAGGCGCAGCCGCCACTGTTCCGGCCGGTGGCCACGGATGTGAAGGCGGAGAAGCGGTTCCTCTCCACCATCGCCCGTCGCCTCGACACGCTCGGGGCGATCACGCGGGGTCAGCGGCAGACCGGCGGACAGGGGCTGTTCCGGCCCGAGGACAACCTCGAGAGCCCCTATGCCCGCGACGCGCTGCGTCAGCTCTACCGCCGCATTTTTCGCGGCGATGTGCCGGGCTGCTCGCTCGGGGCCTTCGAGGATGCCACCGGCCTCAGCCTGACCGATGATAACGGTCTGAAGGATGACCTGCCGCCGATCACTACCTTCCTCAATCGCCTGCTCGCGCTGACGATCGACATGCAGGCCGTGCTCTTCTCGGCCTTCGAGGAATTGCTCGACCAACGGATCGAGGGCGCCATCGCCGCCGGGGTCTACGACGTCGGCCTCGAGACGCTGCGCGCAGAAAGCTTCCGCGTCAGGGATGCGCGGCTGATCTACACCCATCCCAGCTCCGGCGCGGAAACCCAACTCCTCACCATCGCCGAAAAGCGCCGCAACATGCCGACCTCGCTCGCGGATGCGCTGGACTGGCTCGACGACCCGAAGGCGCGCCTTCTCATCAACAGCCGCTCGGGCCGGGCTGCGGTGCAGGTGCCCGCCACCAGCCTGATGCTGGATGACGGCACATTTGAGCCGCGGCTGCGTCTGATCCGGCCGACCGAGGCGAGCACGGTTCCGGCCAAGATCATGGACGACACCCACTGGCTGGAAGCCGACCGCGCGGCCTTCACCGCGGCGTGGACTGCGGAGCTTGCCGAGGTGCCCGAATTCTCCGAAGCAACTCTGCACATCGTGGCAGGGCTCCTGCTGCCGATCTGGAAGCAGCTCCCCCAAGACGAAACCCGCGTCTACCGGCTGCAGACCGATGACGGCCAGCGCATCATCGGCCGCCGCGTCTCGCCCGCCTGGGTCGCGACCACGTTGGCAGACGATGCGCCAAAGCTCACGGCGGCGCAGGTCCATGCCCTCGTTCTGGAGGGCAAGACGGTCGTTCGGCTGGCCGAGGGCATGGAACTCCATCGCTCCCGCGTCATGGGCGTGAACCGGATCGAGCTCTCCGGTTTCACGGAAGCGGCGAAGGACCGCCTGAAGGCAGACGGATTCTTCTCGGAGATCATCAGTTGGAAGCTGCGCCTGTTCTGCCCCACCGATCCTACCGGCATCGCCGTGCTGGGGCGCCTGCTTGCTCGTTGTCCTGTGACGGGACTACATGCACGCGGAGGGTGTTGACCCATGTATTCCGAGACCGAAGCTGTGATCCGCGCTCTCGCGGAAAATGCAGAGAGCGTGTGTCGCGCGTACCTTCCCGCCGGGCGGCGGGAAGGGTCATACTGGATCGTGGGCGACCTGCGGAACAACCCTGGCAGGTCACTCTTCGTGCGGCTGAATGGGCCTGCGACAGGGCCGGGCGCGGCTGGCAAGTTCACGGACGGCGCCACGGGCGAGCACGGCGATCTCCTCGACATCATCCGCGAGCGGACCGGGATCTCGCGCTTTCCCGATCTTCTGGCCGAGGCCCGAGCGCATCTGGGCCGTCCGCAGCCGGTCCTCCCGGATGCGCCAGTGCCAAAGAAGTCCAAAGCCCCTGGTGGTACGCCAGCGGCGGCGGCACGTCTCTTTGCGGCCTCGGTGCCGGTCGCAGGCACGCTTGCCGACACCTACCTTCGTGCCCGGGGCCTGACCCAAGGCGGCACGATGAGCGCCCTGCGCTTCCACCCGAAGTGCTGGCATCGGGATGAGGGCCAGACCCGGAGCATCCCCAGACCGGCGTTGATCGCTGCGGTCACCGATGGGGCAGGGGCCTTGAAGGGCGTGCATCGCACCTGGTTGGCGCCTGATGGACAGGGCAAAGCGGGTGTCGAGACGCAGCGGCGTGCCATGGGGCACCTCCTCGGCAATGCCGTCAGGCTGACCCCGCATGACGACAGCCTCGTGGTCGGCGAAGGCATCGAGACCATGCTGTCCCTTGTCGAGGCAGTGCCCGGCCTTCCCGTCTGGGCGGCGCTCTCATCGGGTCACCTCGGGGCCGTCCTGCTGCCGGAGGGGCTGCAGCGCCTCTACATCGCCATTGACCGCGATCCGGCCGGACAACGCGCGGCAGAGAGGTTGAGCGCCAGAGCAACCGAGGTCGGGATTACCGTTTGGCTGCTGGAACCGCTTCTCGGGGATTTCAACGATGACCTCCGGGCGTACGGCAAAGACGCGCTGCGCCAGCATCTGGCAGGGCAGATCGGACCAGAGGATCGGCAACGCCTATTCGGCTGATCCGCATCGCGCAAGGGGCGGCCCGGGAGTGCGGAGCAGGGGTCCTGCAATCCTGTCGTGGCTCTGGATCATCGCTTTGCCTCTTTCCGGGCAATCTCATCCACCCGTCACCTACACGGCCTTCAAGAGATGGGCAGGCGGCCGTCAAAGGTGCCGCCCCTTCAAGGACGGGGGGCGACTGATTTCCGCCGGCGGGGACAAGCCCCGCCTTTGCATCGCGAGACAAATCAGCCGCCCCCTGTCCTCCTCCACATGCGTTCCGGCCCCGAAAGGGGGTGAAGGGGCGTCCCCCGTGACGGCTTTCGCAGCCCATGAAGGCCGCGCGGGATGACGCGCGGACAAGACAGGCCCGGAGGCAAGAAGAAGATGACGTTCCAAACCCGCGACGACGCTTACGAACCCGCCCACACCGCATCCCAGACCGCCCATGCGCTTGAGGAGCTTCAGCTTTACGGCTACCGCCCCTTCGAGGACGAGCCCGATCCGCGCCCTATGCCCGACGCGGACCGCCTGCGCGGCGCTGTCGCCGATATCTTCGACGCCCTCGTCGCGAGTCTTGCCGACACCCGCATGGAACCGGACCTCGAAGAAGTGCTCTGGGGCCAGGTCAACCTCTTCCACCGCGCCACAGCCCGGATCGAACGGACACTCGACGACAACGAACAGGCGCAGCGCCGCCTTCAGCGCGAGCAGGACGGCTCCGAGGTGAAATCGACCGAGCTCGAGCGCCAGGTGGCCGAGGGCCTTACCCTCACCGAACGGCGGAACTGCATGGACATGATGCGCGATCACGCCGCCACCGAGTTCTGGCATCACACCGGCTCGACCTGGCGGCCCCGCACCGGCTCGATGGTGAACCATCAGCACCTGACCGCCGCCCTGATCGACAGCCGCAACTTCCTCGCCGCCAAGCGCCGCGCCGAGACCGAGGTGATGCTGCCCGCAGGACCCAAGGTGGCCCTCACCGGTGGGACCGACTTCAACGATCACCGCCTGATCTGGGGCAAGCTCGACCAGGTCCGGACCAAATATCCCGACATGGTCCTGCTGCATGGTGGCAGCCCCAAGGGCGCCGAACTCATCGCCGCCAAATGGGCCGAGGCCCGGGGTGTGACCCAGGTCGCCTTCAAGCCCGACTGGACCAAGCACGCCAAGGCCGCCCCCTTCAAACGCAACGATGCCATGCTGGACGTGCTCCCCGTCGGCGTCCTCGTCTTCCCGGGCAATGGCATCCAGGAAAACCTCGCCGACAAGGCCAAGAAGCTCGGCATCCCGGTGGTCAAGTTCGAGAGGGGGGCGTGAGCCCCCTTCTCTCATCGGGCGGACTGCGCCTTAGGCACGTGACTGGACTTGACGCAAGAGGACCTATCCCCCATTTTGGCGGTGGCCTTTAGCACAGGCCTGTGTGTCCGCCATGCAAAGCCCAGCAGTGCTTCATCCACTTCACCCCGTTCCTTTTCGAACGGGTCTGATTAGTAGCGGGCACCTAGTCGGATCCGGGAATTGGAATGGATCATGACATCTCACGACTACCTCAAAGATCTGAAACGCATCACTAAGGACTGTGCACGCGCAAGTGGCGCGGAACTTCATGAGGTGCAAAAGCGTGCCGCACAGGCGATTGGTTTTGCACATTGGCATGCGCTCGCCAGCAAAGCGAAGCTAGGCTGGCAGCCGACAGCCGAGGACATTGCCAAGGTTGAAGGGATTTTGCGCGGCGATGAAAACTACCCCGATGAAGGGTTCATCGGGCAGCACCCCTATCAGCTTGATGAAGTTCTGCGGGATACCAGGATGATGGGGCGCGGCTGGTGTATCTTCATCGGAGAGGCGCCCTCCAGCAAGCCGCAATTGCTGATCACCGATCGGCGCTTCAAGAATAACCCGATCCAGGATCCGGACTTTGTGGCCAAGGCGCTTCCCATCGCCGAATGGAAAGCAAGGCAGGTTCGAGCGGAAATCGCGCGTGACTGGCCGAGGAACTCGACGAAGCCGGACGCTGACGGTCGTGCGATGCACCCGCTCAATCATGAACGGTCTGACAAATGGTACTGCCTGCATTGCGATGGCGAGTCTTCTGGAGCCCAAATGGCCCAGAACTTGTGGCATTGCCCCTACTGCGGAGCCACGCCTCTCGACATGTTCAGTGAGCCTTTCCCCACGTCAGAACGACCTGAAACGGAAAACGCCCCAGCCTGATTTTTCTATCGGCCAAAGTGACTGGCATCCGCTGGAATGCGGGTGCCAGACCTTACGCTGCGACATTTCCAGGTTTGGCGATCGGTGAACGTAACCGCATCTAGATATTCAGAAGACCATGCAAAGCCCAGTTCAAAAAACCAGAGCAGAGTAAGCGGCGTCTGAACCCCACGTTGCGTGGCTGACGCGCTGCTGCGAAGTCCTTTTCATCGGCTGATGGGGAGTGCGTTT
>FWPV01006587.1_pt1 | contig 13885 bp, 12 predicted proteins | sample 2228371 | NCBI WGS metagenome assembly FWPV01 (sample SAMEA103939776, study PRJEB20133) | metagenome
CTTGCCTTTCTCGCCGATCATGCCGATCGTCCTCGCGGGCGCTATATTCTGGTCAGCGCAATCACGCCTACTCCGCTGGGAGAAGGCAAGACGACGACTGCCATCGGTCTGGCGATGGCGCTCAACCGGATCGGCAAACGCGCCGCTGTCACCCTCCGCCAGTCGTCGCTCGGCCCCGTCTTCGGCATCAAGGGGGGCGGCGCTGGCGGCGGCTACAGCCAGATCGTGCCGCTCGCCGAGAGCATTCTCCATCTCAACGGTGACATTCACGCCGTGTCACAGGCGCACAATCAGTTGGCGGCGCTCACCGACAACATGTGGTACCACGGCAACCCGCTCGACATTGACCCGGAACGGATCGTGATCCGGCGAGTGGTTGACGTCAACGACCGTTTCCTGCGCCAGATCACAATCGGCCTGGGCGGCAAACAAAACGGCTTTCCCCGCCAGACCGGTTTCGACATCAGTGTCCGGCTTTCCCCGCCAGACCGGTTTCGACATCAGTGTCGCCAGCGAGCTGATGGCTATTCTGGCGATGGTCGATGGCGCTGGCGACAAAGCAGCGCTGCGTAACCTGCGTGAGCGGATAGGGCGCATGGTGGTCGCCTTCCGTCGTGACGGCACACCGATCACCGCCGACGATGTCAAAGGGGCTGGCGCTGCGACAGTGCTGATGCGTGATGCGTTGAAGCCAAACCTGATGCAGACGATTGAAAACACGCCAGCGCTGATCCATGCCGGGCCATTTGCCAACATCGCCCAGGGCAACTCATCGATTCTGGCCGACCAGATTGCTCTCCGTTGCGCCGAGTATGTTGTCACCGAAGCCGGTTTTGGCGCCGACATCGGGGCAGAAAAAGTGTCGCGCCAGTGGATTGTGGCCAGACGCCGCCGTGGTGGTCGCCACGATTCGCGCCCTCAAAGCGCATAGCGGGCGCTACGACATCGTGGCCGGCAGGCCGCTCCCACCTGAACTGTTGCGCGAAAATCCCGACGATGTGATCGAGGGCGGCGCCAACCTGCGTCGTCAGATCGCCAACATTCGCCAGTTCGGCGTGCCGGTCATCGTCGCGCTCAACGCCTACCCGGAAGACTCGCCAGCCGAAATCGAGGCCGTCGCCCACCTGGCCGCCGAAGCAGGCGCCGCTGGCATGGCGGTCAGCAATGTCTACGCTGCCGGCAGCGCTGGCGGAATCGATCTGGCCCGCCTGGTCGTCCAGATCGCCGAGCGACCCGGCCCGCGCAAGCCGCGTTTCCTCTACTCGCTCGAACAATCGTTAGCTGAGAAGATGACCGCCATCGCCACCCGCATGTACGGCGCCAGTGCAGTTGAGTTCAGTCCGACCGCGCGCGAACAGCTTGCCGCCTGTGAAGCAGCCGGTTTCGGTCAATTGCCCGTCTGTATGGCGAAGACCCATCTCAGCCTGAGCCACGACCCGAAACTGCGCGGCGCGCCCGCAGGGTTCGTCTTCCCAATTCGCGAAGTGCGGATCAGCGCCGGCGCCGGTTTCGTTTTGCCGATTGCCGGCGCCACTGTGACGATGCCTGGATTTGGCGCCCATCCTGCGGCTCACCAGATCGACATCGATAGTGAGGGCAGGATCGTGGGTCTCTTCTAAACGCAAGGAAGAGGCGTTCCATTGCAACGTCTCTCCCGCCACACTCAACCCACTGGTATGGGCATGGTAATGCCGGAGCGGTACCATGGATACAGCGTTATCATCATCCGACATCGCGGCCACCATCACGCTTATGATCATCTCATCATCACGACCAGCCGCCATCTCCCGCCAGGAACAGATCGCTCTCGCGCAGCAGGCGTTGCAACGGCAAGCCTCTGGCGCCAGCGCATTGCGGATCGGCATCGGCCTGCTCATGAGTGCCGTGATCATCCTGGGGCTAAGTCTGGCGCTCGCGCTGGCAGGGCCACTGATCAGCGGCCTCGTCTGTGCGCTTGCCATTGCCGGTCTCTTCAACATCCTGACCGGCGTCCGTCGTCTCCGCTACCAGCGTCAGCTTGCAACCGCTGCGGCGATCACGCATGCCCCGATCATCGATTGCTGGATCGAACAACAGTTTGACGGCGAGCCAGGAGTGATCGCCTGGGAACTCAGCGTGGTTACGCCATCAGGCACTCCCGCGCGCCTGCGGCAGGCGCAGTTCATCGATCCAGCGCAGATAGCGATCTGGCAACAACGCTCAACGGTCACAATCCGTTTCTTGCCCGCCAACCCGGCAGTGTCACGCCTGGCCGAGTAACGTCCTTCCCCCTCGGTCATCAGCAGAAGAGGCGCGGCATGCCTCGCCGCCCCATGCCCTCTTGCGTGGCGCACAATAGCACGAAGCGTGGAGGAACCATCCTCACAACATGAAAAAATTGCAAGCAAACATGGCATGCAAAAGTTCTATAAACGTGCTATGATGCGCTTGCCTGCTATGCAGCAACACGACCAGACCTGCGCAATCACTCTCCTATGAAGCGATCGCTTCTGACTATCCTGATCCTCGGCGCGCTTGCGCTGACCTCATTGCCAGCGCTGCCGGTCAGCGCCGAACCGCCGACGCTCAGCGCCGCGCCCACTGCGCTCTCCGCTACCGTCGAACTCGGCAGTGTCGTCACACTCGATCTCACGATCACCAATACTGGTTCCGGATCGATCACACCCCGTCTTTACACCGGTTTTCCTCCTCCACCCGCTCTGTCGGCCATGTTAGCCGCGCCGCCTTCGCTGATCGTGCCGCTACCGCAACAGACCGAGGCAATCGATCCCGCGCTCCAGGAGGAGCTGGCAACCGGCCCGACACACTTTCTGGTCTTCATGCGCGAACGCCCCGATCTGGGCGATGCGCTGTTGATCAGCGATTGGAAAGCGCGCGGCGAGTATGTCTATCACGCGCTCACCACTCATGCCGAACACAGCCAGCGCGCTGTGCGCGCCCTGCTCGATGCAGCCGGAGCGCGCTATAAAGTGCTGTGGATCGTCAATGCGTTGCTGGTGGAAGGCGATGCAGCGCTGGCCGCTGCGCTCGCCGCGCGCGCCGACGTGGCAATGCTGACCGCTGACCACGAGCTGCAAATGGCGCCGGTCACTACCACAACGACTGTCAATTGTGCGCCAACCGCTGCCAATGTGTGCTGGAATATTGCCCGCATCGGCGCCGACCGGGTCTGGCGCGAGTTTGGCGTGACCGGCGACGGCATTACCGTAGCCAGTATCGACAGCGGGGTACAGTACAACCACCCGGCGCTGGTCAATCAGTACCGCGGTAATCTGGGCGGCGGCGTGTTTGATCACAACTACAACTGGTTTGATCCGCTGTCTGGCACAACAGCGCCCACCGCCTCCGGCAGTCACGGCACCCACGTCATGGGCACGATGGTGGCCAACCCTCCCGACCAACCAGCCATGGGAGTTGCGCCCGGCGCGCGCTGGATTGCGGCTCGCGCCTGCTCAACATACACCTGCACCCAAAGCGAGATTATTCAGGCTGCACAGTGGATGATTGCTCCCACCGATCTCACCGGCAATCATCCCAGGCCCGATCTTCGTCCGCACGTGCTCAATAATTCATGGGCGTTTGGAGCGGGCGGCAATCCTGTCTACAGCGGTTATACCGCGGCCTGGCAGGCGGCTGGCATCTTTACCGTCTTTGCTGTCGGCAATACCTCGTCCAATCTCACCGAGTGTCGTTCAGTCGCCTCACCCGGCGACTATGCGGATGTGGTTGGCGTTGGCGCTACCGATCAGTCTGATCGGGTAGCCTACTTTAGCCGGATCGGCCCCACAACCGATAACCGAGTCAAACCCGATCTGGTTGCGCCCGGCGCGGGCATCTGGTCAACCACGCCGGCAGCATCCTACGGCCAGTTGTCGGGCACCTCGATGGCCGCGCCGCACGTGGCGGGCACAGTGGCTCTGCTCTGGTCGGCCAACCCGCAGTTGATCGGCAATTATGCCGCAACCTACGCGCTGCTCACCGCCAACGCCGTTCCCAAAACGAATGATAGCGCCTACATGGGAACGCAGCACAGCGAGTGTCATCCGATCGGCATACCCAACAATATCTACGGCTATGGTCGGCTCGACGCATTCGCCGCAGTGGCCGCTGCTCGCGTGGTCGTGCCCTGGCTGACATTACCTGACACTGAGATGGCCACCCTGGCCAGCAGTGGCATGGTCACCCTCCCGGTCACGCTCGACGCGCGCAAAGTGCCTGGGCCAGGAGTTTACATGGCGCGCGTGCTGGTGTACGGCAACGATCTGAGTGATGATCCGCTCATTATCCCCGTCACGATGACGGTACCGGCGCGACCAACCCACGCCACCATCAGCGGTGTCTTGCGTCACGCCGAAACAAACGAACCGGTCGCCGGCACGGTAACGGTGACCGATGGCGTTAGCATTCAGACCAGCAGCGCCGGCGCATACAGCCTGATCGTGCCAGGCGGAGTGAGCCATACCCTGACCGCGCGAGCGCACAGTTTTGCGCCCAAGACGGTTGTAATTACGCCGGATCCGGGCGCTGCCATTTCCCTGGACATCACGCTCGACCCGCAGCGCCCCCGCCTGACCCTCACCCCCGATACGTTCGCGGTCACGGTCGATTTTAACCAGACCACGACCTTCACCGTGCCGCTGCGCAATGATGGCAATGTGCCACTGACCTACACCCTCGCCATCGATGATGAACCCTACGGTGTCTGGCGGAGCGACGAATCCGACGGCCCAACCGGCGCCTGGATCGATCCGCCGCATGACGCGCAGATTCTCAATCTCGGCGACGACAACAGCAGTAACGCGCTCGATCTCGGCTTCGATTTTCCCTTCGATAACAGCTACTATCGATCGATCTATGTTGGCGCGAACGGAATCATCGCCTTTGCGCCATTGCCGGTCACCGCTCCCTTCAGTCCTTCGTGTCTCCCGCTCGCCGAAACCAACCAGCCCGCCATCATCCCGCTGCACGTCGATTTCGATAGTACGCTTGGCGGGCAGATCAGTTTTGCCCGCCTGAGCAGCGGCGCGCTGATCACCTGGGATGATGTGCCGCTCTACGGCGCCAGTCGGCGATTGAGCGCGCAGGCGCTGTTGCAGCCCAATGGCATCATTCGCTTCCACTACCGAACTATTGCCCAACTGCAACCTGACGATATGGCTGCCGTGGGACTCCAATTGACGGACGTCACACAACGGATCGCCTGCGCCGCTGCCTCATACCCGCCACTCGATCTGAGCGACGGTCTGGTTATCGAACTCCGACCACAATTCAACCCAAGAGCATGGTTGTCGATCACCGACGGCGGCGCGGGCACGGTTGCAGTCAGCGAGCAGACCAACGCGCAACTGACCGCGCGCTGGATTGGCGGACTTCATGGGGTGATGCAGGCGCGGGTTCGGATCGTCAGCAACGATCCGCTGCAACCCGTCCAACGAGCGCGTGTGCAACTCAGCGAAGGCTCGCCAGCGCCGTACCGGGTATGGATCCTGATGATTTATCGTTGAGTGCGCTGGATTGCGACCAAACGGTGAGCGAAAGGCTGCCTGACAGCGACGCAGGCAACGAGACATCCCACGCGCGGGAAGAGAGTTTTGCTGCGGGCGTTCGCGCCCGTGCAACGGCACACATCACGGCCTCGCGGCGCGTTCCCGCCCCCGCTGTCAGTGCGAGCCGCGCCCAGCGCGGCAGGGCAATCCCCTGCGCCGGCGCGTCGATCACCCTCGCGGCGCGTTCCCGCCCCCGCTGTCAGTGCGAGCCGCGCCCAGCGCGGCGGGGCAATCCCCTGCGCTGGCGCGTCGATCACCCTCGCGGCGCGCGTACCGCGCGCCAATTGATCCTACCCAGGCGCAGCATGCAACGTTTTAGCGATCTGGATCGTCTCTATCTCACTGAACAGACGCGTTCAATATGCGCTTGAGCGGAGCCAGAATGGAACAGCACCATAACGATGTTTTTGCGCCGATTGATATTGACCACATTATGGAACGCGTGGCTGGCGGCAATGAGACCGAAGTTTACCGCAGCGACGATCACCGGTTTGTTGTGAAGCTAAAAGGTGAAATCGGCAAGCGCGATATGCTGAGCATGCTGGCCGCTGCGCGTCAGATGCAACGCGCAGCGCAACGATTCGCCGCCTGTCTGGGTGAACGACATTCGATCCCGACCTATTTCGTGCTCAGTCGTGACAGGGCTGGGTTTGTGCATGCGCTGGCCATCCAGCCGTATCTGGCAAATGCGCGCGTGCTGGCGGCAATTGACTGGACCACCATTGACCCTGCTACGCGGCGCCAGATCGGACGCGATCTGCGCCATATCATCGCGCGCGCCATCGGCTGTCTGCTGCGCACCGGCCATCTACCCGATCTGTACGGACGGATCAGCGCCAATGCCGCCGAACGCCAGCGACGCCGACAGCTCCGCTATCTTCCCGAACGAGTATGGAGTTTTCTGGTTAAGCGCACAATTCTGCACTCTCAAAATCTGATGCTCACCGGTGAACGCGCGCCACGATTAATCCTGATTGACTATGATGAGGTAAATCGCCATCTCGTCTACCGCATCATCTATTTCCTCACCCGCCTGATCCTGTTTGGACGTGATCTGATTGTCATCTGGTGGCAGTTAGAACGATAACCACCGAGGAGGCAGGCGCTGGCGCTCCAACATTCTCGGTGGAAGACAATCAACGCAATGCGCGCGCGCCGCGTTCGAGATCGAGCAGTGCCGCCCGCCCGCCGCCGGCAACATCCCATACCCAGATTGTCGTGGGATAGCGCTGCGTCTGTGCCTGCGGCCCGCGCGCGCCCCGATCAGCGCCAGCCACCGCAGCGTAGAACAGTTGCTCATTCCGAAGTGTCGCCGGGCCAATACTCCCCAAACTCTGCCCGGTCGCGAGCAACTCGCTGCGCTGTAACCCGCGCCAGCGATAGAGCTGGTAATCCTGGAGCACATTGCTCGGACACAACGTCGTCAGATACAACAGCCGCCCCTCGCTATCCCAGCCCAACGGGCGCGTCCAGAATGGCCCTTCGCGCACCGGTTGGGGCGGGATCGGTTCGGGTGTTGCCGTCGGTATTGACGTGGCCGTCGGCGTCGCGGTCGGCGGTTCAGGCGTTATCGTGCCGGTCGGTGTCGCGGTAGGAGTGGCCGTCGGCGTCGCGGTAGGAGTGGCCGTCGGTGTCGCAGTTGGCAGAGGCACGGTCACCCGTTGCTCGCCGATGCGCTCAACCAATTGGCCGGCGCTATCGAGGATGAGCAGATCAGCGCCCGGATCATCGGCGCGCAAGGCTTCGACCGCAACATATTCACCGCCAGGACTTGCCACCAGCGCGCCAAACCCGCGATAACGCACCACCAGCCGGGCATCGGACAACAGCTCTGCGCCGGCGTCGCGCACCTCGCCGGTAGGCAGGCGCAGGAAGAGCGAACTGCGACCATCAGGCGCTTCAGCGCGATAGATCAATCGTCCACCGCTGAGCCACTGTGGCGCAAAGCGACTCCATTCATCGAAGACATCCTCGACCTTGACCGGCGTCTCATCGTTGAGCGCCACCAGATAGATCGACCACTGGGTAGGAATCGCGCCGGTTTCATCAACCGCAAAAGCCAGCATCGTCCCATCAGGGCTAAAGACCGGATCGGCGCAACTCACGCCGGGTTGGGCCAGCGGTCGCGCTTCGCCGCCCCGCAATGGCAACAACCAGAGCGTTGACGGCACCGCCAGCGCCGCGTCAGCCGGATCAAGCCCCGGTTCTGCCCGACAGAAGGCCAGATAATCGCCTCGTGGGCTAACCGCCAGATGCGTTTCGGTCTCTGCCGAACTGGTCAGATTGATGGCCCCAGCCAATCGGCGCGTCATCCCTTCGCCCACGGTTGAGCCAGCCTGATCCAGTTGCCAGACATCGCCATCGAAGAGAAAATAGACCGGCGCAGCGAGATCAGGCGGCGATCCGGCGGGCGCCCGCAAGGTATCGCTGCCAATCCCAAATGTTGGCGAGCGGGCAATCGCAACCGACAGGCGATTCTGATTCATCGTGACCCGAAACGGCACCGGCTCGGCCAGCGGGATCAGAATTGTGGCGCCAGCATCAGCCTGGGGATCGGCTACTATCCAGGCCTGCGACAGCGCGCGCGTGGCAGTGAACTCAACGACCTGCCCCACCGGCGAGCTGGCAAACCGATCATCGCGCAGCCAGCCGGCCAGCTCAATTCGCACCGCATACGGCGAGGCGAGACCTGGCGCAATGCCGGCATCGGCCAGAGCCAGACAATCCACAGTCGCGCTCAATGGCGACGAACCGGGACTGAGATCGAAGATCAGATCAACCTGCTCGTAAGCCGGATTACCGCTCGCCCGCACATCTTGCAATGCCGCCGAAAATCGACTGGCGGTCAGCCCAACGGTCTGCGCGCAATAGCCGAACCCGGCCAGCGCCGGATTCGGCGTCGGCGTCGGCGGAAGCGGCGTTAGTGTAGGAGTAGCAGTCGCAGTTGGCGTAGGCGACGGGCCAACCGTTGGCGTTGCTGTCGGCGTTGCCGTCGCAGTCGGCGTCGCCGTCGCGGTTGGCGTTGCCGATGGCGTCCCGGCGATAATCGTCTCGATGTTAGAAATCTGCTCTTCGTCACTGGCAGGAAACAGATCGCACCCTGCCACCATCACACTCACCAGTAACACTACCAGGAATGAGCGAGCAACACGGAAACGCCTCACAAACGTCTCCCCGTGCTGGATCCGGTTGATAGCCGGATGCAGCGCTGAACAACGATCCGACTGGATGCGCGGCTAACCATTCGGTAACACGACTTTGATCCAGCCCCGTCGCATTGCGTAGACAACCGCCTGTGTGCGATCATTGACCGCTAACTTCCGCAGAATCGATGAAATATGGTTTTTTACCGTCTGGTTGCTAATATCAAGTTGAGTAGCGATTTCCTTATTCGTGCGACCCGCAGCCACCAGCTCCAACACCTCGAGTTCCCGCAACGACAGAGGCGAAAAGATGGTTTGCGTATCATCATCACTGACCATCTGCCGGAATGCTTCGAGCACCGTCGCGGCCACTTCTGGCGACGACAGCACCAGATCATTGATTGGATACTCGCCCCGTCGCACCTGGCGCAACGTCTGCACCAGATCGGGGAACTCAATATTCGCGGGCACAAACGCGGCCACGCCAGCCCGGATCGCTTTTACCACAGTGGCGCCATCGTTTACCGGCCCAAACAAAACAAGCGCAATATGCGGGTGACTTCGCTTAATGGCTCGCGCTACCTCAACGCCGTTAATACCGGGCAGATCGATATCCATTAAGACCAGATCGGGATCAACCTGATCGACCATCTGGATAGCCTGTTGACCATTACCGGCCTCGCCAAGCACGCGAAACTCCGCCAGTTCCGTCAGCGCGTGGCGAAGACCGTCCCGGAAGAGGGCGATAGCATGCACGATAATGAGCGAAGTCACACTCACGGCTGGCTCCTACCCTTGTGCGCCTGATCGTTTCATACAACGACAATGCCCGTACTGTTTGTCACCGCAAGTTCATCGGCATCACGATATGAATATAGCCATCGTGACCAACTGGCTTAAAGACTGCCGGACTCTGGGGCGTTTGCATCTCAAACGCAATCTGATTCGAGCCAACTGCTTCGATCGCATCAGCCAAGAACTTCACATTAAGCGCGATCGATCCGCCCTCGCCAGTGACGCTCCCATCAAGTTCACTGGTATTATCGCCCAACTCAGCCGAATTAGCGCTGATAATGACTCGTCCAGGACCAAATTCGCCAGCCGGCTCGATTTTCATTTTCATCACATTCTGGCTGGTTGCGGCAAAGAACGAAGCCAGTTTTGCCGCTTTTGCCAGCTCGCTGCTGTCAAGCACCACGCGAGTCAGATACTGCTGGGGGATGATCCGCTCGAAGTCTGGAAATCTCCCATCAATTAAACGCGACAGCACCTCAGTATTTTCAGTCTGGAAGAGCACCTGACTGGCTCCAGGCTTATAAAACATCGCCACATCTTCATCGGTATCAGCAACAATGCGCGCCAGTTCGCTGAGCATCCGCGCCGGCACAATGCAATCTACCACCTGCGGCGCCGGCTCAGGGAGCTGAATCGCGCGCATCGCCAGCCGAAAACCATCAGCAGCCACCAGTGTCACCTGCTGATCGCGGGTGCGAATCAGCACACCGGTTAAGATCGGACGTGAGGCGTCGCTGGCGGCAGCAAAGGCAACCTGCTCAATCGCCTCGCGCCACGTGGCGGCGGGTAGCGACGCCAGCGGCGAGTCGCGGTGAACGACGGGCAGGCTGGGAAATTGATCCGGATCAACGCCTTTGATGTTGCTGACAAAACGGCCACACTCAATCCGCAACGTTTGGGTCTTTGGATCGAGGGTCAAGGTCACTCTATCATTGGGCAAGCCGCCAATCACATCAGAAAACAATTTTGCCGGCACCGCAATCGCGCCGTCCTGGATCACGGTTGCGCCAATCCAGCGCTGAATAATCACCTCAAGATTGGTTGACATCAATTTCAGGCGACCGTTATCGGTCGTAAGCAGGACATTCGCGAGTACCGGCAGCGTGCCTTTATCGGCAACAGCGTAGCTCACTTTGGCCAGACCGCGCTTCAAATCTTCCTGCAAACATGTGATCTTCATTGCCGCTCCTTGCGAGACACCATCAACCGCGACCTCGTCACAGGCCGCACACAGTCCGGGTGTGGCGCATTATAGCACATTGAGCCATAGCCTGGCAGCACAACGGCCATCGCTCATCTTCGCCGTGACCGTGCAGATGGTGTGCATATTCGTAACAAAGTCCTTGACTTTTTTCAGAGCCATGGTACCGTTCATAAGGGAAGAGTTTTTATGCTGCAATGATTGATGCAGCGATGTTCAACACTGAGAAGGGATATGGCTCTATGGTGATTGCGACCCGGCGCTTTGAATTTTCGGCCGCTCATCGCTACTGGCGCGATGACTGGAGCGCTGAGGAAAATGAGCGTGTGTTTGGCCCCTACACCAGCCCGTATGGCCACGGCCACAACTATACACTTGATGTCAGCATTACCGGCGAACTCGACGAGCGCACCGGCATGGTGATGAATATGACCGAATTGAAAGCCATTGTTGGTGAAGTGCTTGAAGAGTTCGATCATAAGCATCTTAACTTCGATACGCCCTACTTCCGCGATCAAGTGCCGACGACCGAGAACTTCGCGCGAGTGCTCTGGCGGTTGATCGCGGCGCGGATGCCGGCGCATGCTCGTCTCGTCCATCTCCGGCTGTACGAGCAACCTGATCTGTGGGCCGATTACGATGGCGTCGGCGAAACGCGCTTTGCCCGTCTGTATACCTTTGCCGCCGCCCATCGGCTTCACGCGCCTGCGCTGAGCGATGAAGAAAACCGCGCCATCTACGGCAAGTGCAACAACCCGAACGGACACGGGCATAATTACACGCTGGCCGTGACTGTGCAGGGCGAGATCGATCCGGCCACCGGTATGCTGGTCGATCTGGCCTGGCTGGATCAGACCGTGCATTCCGTGATCGATCCGCTGCATCTGCGTCACCTCGACCGCGAGATTGCCGCCTTCGCCGACCGGCCCTCGACCGCCGAGAATATTATCGTCTATCTCTGGAATGAGCTGGCTCCTCGCCTCGATGGCCGCCTCGTCTTGCTGCAACTCTGGGAGACGCGCAAGAACATCTTCAGCTTTGCCGGTCCAGCCGCAGTGCCCGCCTGACCTGATCTTATCGCTTTCGTTCTCGCCAGGAAGCGCAACGGTTGCGCTTCATAAGTCTGTAATGGAGTATCATATTTATGTCAACTAATGGTAACGGCTTCCACCCACCTATCGCTGCCGATATTGACGAAGAGCACTACGATCAGCTCATCATTCCAGGTCGCGGCAAACTGGAAGGGATGTCATTTGCGTCTGATCCGCGGATCGAACAGGCGGTGCGCACCATTCTCGATGCGATCGGCGAGATACCCGACCGCGAAGGGTTGCAGAAGACGCCATCGCGCGTGGCTAAGATGTATGCCGAGCTGACGGCGGGCTATCATATCGATCCGCAGGCCCTGATCAACGGCGCAGTGTTCAGCGTGGCTTACGACGAGATGGTGCTGGTCACCAATATCGATTTCTACAGCCTCTGCGAACACCACATGCTGCCCTTCTTCGGTCAGGCGCATGTCGCCTACATTCCCAACGGCAAGGTGGTTGGCCTGAGCAAGATTCCGCGTATCGTCGAGATGTTTGCCCGCCGCCTGCAGGTGCAGGAACGGATGACCGTGCAGATCGCCGATTTCATCAATACCACCCTTGAACCGGCAGGCGTGGCCGTGGTTGCCGAAGGCATCCACATGTGCGGCGTGATGCGCGGCGTCAAGAAGGCCAATGCAAAGATGGTGACCTCGGCAATGCGTGGCGTGTTCCGCGAAGACTCCAAGACGCGGGCAGAGTTTATGGCTCATATCAACCGGGCCAATAGCCGACAAGACTGATATGCGCTCTATTCTGATCATCGGCGCTTCACGAGGGATTGGAGCAGCCACCGCACTGGTCCTGGCAGCTCCTGACACCCTCCTTACGCTGGCGGCGCGCAATCAGGCGGCGCTGGCCGAGATTGCGGCGCAGGCAACCACTGCCGGCGCCCACTGCCAGATCGCGCCCTGTGATGTCACTGACCCGGCGCAGATCGCGGCTGCCGTCGATCTCGCTGCGGGCAATGGCCGCATCGATGTCGTCGTTCACAGTGTCGGCGGCGCCCTGGTCGCTCCGCTGTCAGCATTGACCCTCAGCGACTGGGAGGATCATCTGCGCGTGCAATTGACCAGTCTCTTCCTGGTCGCGCAGGCGGCAACGGCCCGCATGGATCGCGGTGGTCTGCTGATCACTATCGCCTCAGTGGCGGCGCGCCAGGCTTTTCCCGGCTGGTCAGCGTATGTCGCGGCCAAGCACGGCGCGCTTGGCTTTGCCGCTGCCATCCGGGAAGAGCTGCGCCCGCGCGGCATCAGGGTGTGCGCCGTCTTGCCCGCCGCCACTGATACCGCGATCTGGGATGCTATCCCCGGCGATTGGCCACGGGGAAATATGCTGCAACCGGCTGACGTTGCCGCAGCTATCGCTTCCATCGTGGCCCTGCCCGATTACGTGACCGTCGAAGACATCACTATCGGTCACGTAGCCGGGCGATTGTAGGGTAGCGGGAAAACCCAGAGCGCATTCATCTCGCATCCCGTCGCGCGCCGCCCCAGGAAAGAGCTAAAGTGCCGATTTCCTCTGGTGGCCGAGCAGGAGGGACAGGTATGAGTGAGCATGCGCAGCGATCATCCCTGCGCCGCAAGAGCGCAGGCTGGAGGCGCGCCACGCGCTGAAGCAGGGGATTGCTGCGGGCGCTGGCGCGCTCTTGCAATGACTTGAATCACACTAGCAAGACACATCCCGTCGTCGCTGGGTCTTTGTGAGCCACGCGGAGCGCGGCATGGCAACCCCCAGCTTAGACGCCCAGATCACCCTCACCCCCAGTCCCGCTCCCGCAATGCGGAAGCGGGGCAACCAAAAACGAGCGCGCTCACCCAATGACTCGCTGCGGTCGGCAGCCGAGTGTGAAAGATACTTCGCGAGCGTATCCGAGCATGGATCGGCCCATTCCAATGCCTGCTCTGCCCATCGCGCGACGAGAACGCGCGCCGTCGCTCATGCGATCGATTATAATGAGGGAGGATTCCTTGCGATCCAGCAGTCGTTGCAGCCAACAATCGTTTATCTCACACCACTATGGAACAGCAGCGATTCATCGGACGAGTAGTCCTGTGGAAACCCCTGGAAAGATACGGCTTCATTCAGTCATCACTTCACTCTCAAGACATT
>FWPV01001777.1_pt1 | contig 13884 bp, 13 predicted proteins | sample 2228371 | NCBI WGS metagenome assembly FWPV01 (sample SAMEA103939776, study PRJEB20133) | metagenome
GAACATTCATCACGTTAACTTTGACCACCTTAACCTTGAATCCTGCTTCCACCGCTTCCTTAATTTGGCGCTTGCTAGCTCCCAACGCTACCTCGAAAGCGTACCTGTTCTGTTCTTTTAGTAGAGTGCTTTTCTCAGTTATTAACGGTCTCCGTAATACATCGTAAAGATGCATAATAGTTTCCCAACCTTAATTGAGGCTACTCGCCGTCTCCGGCATCGATTTTTCACCCCACAGCTTCTCCACCACTCGTACCGCGTCCACGGTCATGATTAAAACTTTATGAGAAAGTAAATCAGCTACATTCAACAAAGGTGCTGGCATCGTCTTAAGGCCTGGCAAATTGCGCGCTGATATGATTATATTAGGTTCAGCTTCAGCGGTAGCAATAATCGCGGAAGAATCAATCCCTAGCGCTATCAACATATCTAGCACTGCCTTCGTCTTGGGTTCATCAATCTCTAGCCCATCTACGATCTTCAACGCACCACTGCTGGCTTTAGCAGAAAGCACACATCTTAAAGCTAAACGCCGCATCTTCTTGGGCATGTCTTGACGGTAACTCCTAGGATGTGGACCAAAAGCAACACCGCCTTTCCTTAGCAGAGGCGACTTGATATCTCCACGACGCGCTCGCCCGGTATGTTTTTGGGCGTATAGCTTCCTCGTGCTTCCTGTGACCTCGCCTCTGGTCTTGGTATCGGCGGTACCAAGGCGACGATTAGCTAACTGCCTCACTATTGCCTGGTGCACCACCGCTTCGTTAAAGGGTACCCCAAAAACATCCTCCCTTATCTCTATCTCCTCGACTATTTGACCATTTAAATTATAAACTTGGGCTCGCACTCTCGTTTATCCTCCACCAGCTTTCTTAATAAGCAACAAGCCCTTCTTGGAACCAGGTACCGCCCCTTTTACCAGCAACAAGTTGCGCTCTAAATCAACATCGAGCACTCTTAGATTACGCACCGTTACCCGCCTATTCCCCATATGTCCAGCCATGCGTGTTCCTTTAAATACCCGACCGGGGAATGTAGTGGCACCGATAGAGCCCGGAGCCCGATGGCGGTCAGACTGACCATGCGTCTTTGGTCCACCAGCGAAATGATGTCTCTTAACAACACCGGCAAAACCTTTACCTTTTGATACTCCAGTCACATCAACCAAATCGCCTGGCTTAAACATATCTATATCAACTTTCTGCCCTACTTGCACAGAATTGATATCATCTACTTCGAACTCACGAAGATACTTAAATTGACCTATTCCTTTAAGATGACCTTTTTGCGGTGAGTTAAGCCTCTTCGCTCGTCCGAAGCCAAGCTGAACTGCATCATAACCATCCTTAGCTTCAGTCTTCACTTGCGTAACAAAACAGGGGCCAGCTTCAATAGCCGTCACCACCACTTCACCATCCTCTCGGAAAAGCTGGCTCATACCTATCTTTCTGCCGATCAGTCCTTGAATCATTTACCCAATTACAACCTGATATCTATTTCTACCCCTGAAGGCAGTTGGAGCTGGGTCAACGCATCTATAGTTTTTGAGGTCGGACCCAAAATATCGATCAAACGCTTATGAGTGCGAATTTCAAATTGCTCTCGCGAATCTTTGTCTATATGGGGCGAACGAATAACACAAAACTTCTGGATATGAGTAGGTAGGGGTACCGGTCCTGCAACCACAGCCCCAGTGCGCTCAGCCGTCTCCACAATTTGCTCCACCGATTGGTCAACCAGCCTATGGTCATAACCCTTGACTTTGATTCGAATCTTCTGCTTAAGCATTTACCTACCCTTAACTCTAACTGCTATCTGTTCCGCCAAGGTGGTCGGCAACTCTCTATAGCAATGGAACTCTAATGAGTACGTCGCCCGGCCCTGACTCAATGACCTGAGGACAGTGGCATAACCGAAAGTCTCAGCCAGAGGAACAAGAGCGCGGATGATACAGGTTTCACCGTGTGTTTCAATACCCTCAACATGTCCTCTTCTTGAATTCAAATCGCCGATTACGTCTCCCAAAAACTGGGCTGGCATCACAACTTCCAACTTCATAATGGGCTCAAGTAATACAGGGTTAGCCTTTCTGACCCCATCTTTTAATGCCAGCGAACCTGCCATCTTGAAGGCTAGGTCTGAAGAGTCTACCTCATGGTAACTGCCATCAAAAAGGATCACTTTGATATCTACTATGGGATAACCAGCTATCACACCGCTTTCCATAGCTTCTCTGACTCCGGCTTCAACCGCCGGTATATATTCCTTCGGTATGGCTCCACCCCGGATCTGGTCAACAAACCTAAAGCCGCTGCCTCGCTCTCCAGGTTCAAGTCTGAGCCAAACATGTCCATACTGCCCTCGACCACCAAACTGACGAATAAACCTGCCTTCCGCTTCCACTTGTTTGGTAATAGTCTCCTTATAAGCCACCTGTGGCTTACCAACCCTCACAGCCACATTGAACTCGCGCAACATGCGGTCTATTAAAACCTCAAGATGTAATTCACCCATCCCGGAGATTAGAGTCTGCCCAGTCTCCTGGTCACTACGCACCTTAAAAGTTGGATCCTCTTCAGAAAGCTTATTCAAAACTTCACCCAGTTTGTCCTGATCCGCCTTGCTTTTAGGTTCAATAACCATCGACAGCACCGGCTCCGGGAAACGAATAGCTTCGAGCAGAACCGGCTCAGCTGGATCACACAAAGTGTCCCCGGTAAAGGTATTCTTAAGACCAAGCGTAGCCACAATGCTGCCAGTATCAGCCTCCTCGATTTCTTCCCGATGATTAGCGTGCATCAGGATCAACCTTCCAAGGCGCTCCTTGTGTCCTCTACTGGAATTGAGGACTTGCATTCCTGCCTTGACCTTACCCGAGTAGACCCGAAAATAAACGAGTCTGCCCATGTAAGGGTCGGCAACTACCTTGAAAGCCAGCGCTGAAAAGGGGGCATCATCGCTCACTTGGCGAACATCTGCTTCACCAGACCGCAAATCAATAACATGAACCGGCGGAACGTCCAGCGGGGACGGTAGATAATCTACGATAGCGTCAAGCAGAGGTTGAATTCCCTTATTCCTCAAAGCACTGCCGCAAAGCACTGGCACTATTCGATTAGCCAAAGTCAGTCTCCTTATAGCAGCCTTAATCTGCTCGCTTTGAATATCTCCACCTTCAATGTAGATTAACATCAGGTGGTCATCGTTCTCCGCTAGCCTTTCAATCAACGCCTGTCGATACTTAGCCACCTCTTCTCTCTCATCCTCAGGGATAGGCAATTCTGTCGGTGCCTGGTTTAAATCTTCAGCGAAGCGCCACGCCTTACCAAGGATCAAGTCTATTACCCCTTGGAACTGGTTCTCTTTACCCCAGGGCAACTGTACTGGTATAGCTTTAGCCCGCAGCCTCTCCTCAATCATGCGCACGGTATGGTGAAAGTCGGCGCCAACTCTATCCATCTTATTGATGAAACAGATCCGTGGCACGCCATATCTATTGGCCTGACGCCACACCGTCTCCGACTGGGCTTCCACCCCAGCCACCGCATCCAGCACCACCACCCCACCATCCAGTACCCGCAGACTACGTTCCACCTCAGCAGTAAAATCGACGTGCCCTGGCGTGTCAATGATATTTATACGGTGTTCCTTCCAGTGACAGGTTGTAGCCGCAGCCGTGATAGTAATGCCACGTTCTCGCTCCTGCTGCATCCAGTCCATCACCGCTGTACCTTCATCCACCTCACCAACCTTATAAGTACGACCGGTATAGAACAGAATCCTCTCAGTCACGGTGGTCTTACCAGCATCAATATGGGCAATGATGCCTATGTTCCGCACCCTTTCCAGAGGAAAACTCCTGGTCATGCCATTATTCACCGTGCTGACCGCTTTCTTGACCTGCTGAGCTTTAATTCCTGTCGTCGTTACCATCGATAATGAGCAAAAGCTTTATTTGCCTCGGCCATCTTATGAGTATCTTGTCTCTTTTTGATAGTTGCCCCCTGCCCCTGAGCTGCATCCATGATCTCCGCAGCTAACTTCTCAGCCATTGACTTGCCACTGCGTTCTCTGGCATAGCTGATTAGCCAGCGCATAGCCAGAGATTGCCCGCGTTCGGCTTCGACCTCTACCGGAACCTGGTAAGTGGCGCCACCAACCCGCCTGGATTTGACTTGAAGCAAAGGAGTAGCATTCTTAATCGCCTGGTCAAGAACCGCCAAGGGCTCCGTCTTCATTTGCTTGTTAACCAAATCTAAGGCTTCGTAAACAATACGCTCAGCCGTGGCTTTCTTCCCACATCGCATCACTTTGTTGATAAGCTTAGCCACCGTGACGTCCTTGTATTTTGGGTCAGGTGGTACCAGTCTTCTTATTACCCTAGCTCGCCTCGGCATCTATTCCTCCCCCGCAATCTTTACTACTTTACTGCGCTTGGTTCCATATTTGCTCCGACCTTGTTTGCGGTTCTCCACACCGCTAGAATCCAGAGCGCCCCTGATGATGTGATAACGAACGCCTGGCAAGTCCTTAACCCTACCACCACGCAACAGAACTACTGAGTGTTCCTGCAAATTATGTCCTTCCCCGGGAATATAAGCGGTGACTTCAATGCCATTGGTCAACCGCACTCGTGCGATCTTGCGCAAGGCAGAGTTAGGCTTCTTCGGGGTCATCGTCTTGACCTGAACACACACTCCACGCTTCTGCGGTGAGTGCACACCTCGCCTCACCACGTTCTTCAAGGCATTGTAAGCAATGCTTAAGGCTGGAGCTTTGGTTCGCTTGGTAAGCTTCCGCCGCCCCCTCCTAACCAATTGATTGACTGTTGGCATTTCACCTATACCCCTTTTTCACTATAAACAACTAAAAAGCCACCTAGTTGTCTACCGGTCTACTTCCCATCAGGTTTGCGTCCCGGTTCAACCAGCCGGCTTACTCAGGTATTCCAACCTAGACTAGTGGCTAGTAGACGCTAAATCGAAAATATAGCACAAGTATACAACGAATGTCAATAAGTTGACAAGTCGCTTCTGTGCGGTGCCCAAGACACACTATCATTCACGAGAGACAATGTTCTGGTTCACCATGGCAAGGAATATCTGCATTTTCCAAGGATACCCCAGCACGCTCCCAAAGAAAATACTGAACAAGCAATAGGCTAACCACGGTCCGTAGGCTTGCTTTTAGTTTTTGCCGAGATGTGGTAAAATAAAGCCAATGCAATTCCTTGTATGCATATGTCCAGCAGGCACTAAATGTGGGATCAATCGCCTGCCTATCTCTCCTTGGTGTCTTGTCTGGGAATGAAGATGTGTCATCTCAAGTCTTAGCCAGTTTCCTTTAGCCGTGCCACAACAAAACAACCAAAATACATTCGAAGACTACACCGCAGAGGACATCCGCATTCTGGACGGCTTGGAGGCAGTGCGTCGCCGTCCAGGTATGTACATCGGTAGCACCGACCAACAGGGGCTACATCACCTCGTCTATGAGATAGTATACAACAGCATCGACGAGGCAATGGCGGGCTATTGCGACCGGACTCAGGTAATAATTCATCAGGATAACTCGGTTACGGTTATCGACAACGGACGAGGTATACCTGTGGACATTCATCCCGCGACCAACACCTCAGCCCTAGAGGCAGTTATGACTCGCCTTCACGCCGGTGCTAAATTCGGTGGTCGCACCTACACAGTGTCCAGCGGGCTGCATGGCGTCGGTGCTTCAGTAGTCAATGCGCTGTCCTCTTGGCTCAATGCTGAAGTCCGACGCGATGGTAAAATATATTGCCAAAAATATGAGCGCGGTACCCCAACCTGCGATTTACAAATTATCGGGGACACTAATGAGACGGGAACCACTATAACCTTCCTAGCTGACAAAGAGATCTTCGGTGAAATTAACTACGACTTCGACCTTATTCGCCAGCGCCTAAAAGAGCTGGCTTATTTGAACAAGAACCTAGAAATAAGCCTCAAAGATGAGAGGACCGACCAGGAGGCAACTTTCCTCTTTGAAGGTGGCATAGCCAGCCTAGTGGGCAGGATGAATAGAAACCGCCAAGTCCTTCATCGTCAGCCCATCTACATATCAGGCACAGCCAACAGCACGGTGGTCGAAGCAGCCTTGCAATATAATGATGGCTTTTCTGAATCCACGCTTAGTTTTGCCAACTGTGTCAACACTGTAGACGGCGGCAGTCACCTCACCGGCTTCCGCTCGGCGCTGACCCGTGTCCTCAATGACTATGCTCGAAAGAACAAGTTGCTTAAAGATTCTGACCCCAACCTATTAGGTGATGATGTGCGTGACGGACTGACCTCAGTAATCAGTGTCAAGCTCATTGAGCCCCAGTTTGAGGGGCAAACCAAAGCCAAATTAGGTAATCCTGAAATAAAGACCCAGGTTGAAGCTATAGTAGCTGAGGGCCTATCGCAGTATCTGGAACAGCACCCCGACGAAGCTAAGGCAATCATAGATAAATGTCTAATCTCAGCTAAAGCCAGAGAGGCAGCCAAGAAGGCTCGCGACCTTATCTTCAAGAGAAGCGGTTTGGAGGCAGCTACCCTTCCTGGGAAGCTAGCCAGCTGCTCCGAGACCGACCCGCGTGAATGTGAGCTTTTCCTCGTCGAGGGTGATTCAGCCGGTGGTTCAGCAAAACAGGGCAGGGATAGGCGCTTCCAGGCGATCCTGCCATTACGAGGTAAGATCCTGAACGTGGAAAAAGCCCCCAAAGACAAGGTGTTAGAACATGAGGAAATCCGAGCTATGATAACCGCACTAGGAGCCGGCATTGGTGAGCAACTGGACTTTTCCCGGCTGCGCTACCACCGTATAATAATTATGACTGACGCCGATGTTGATGGTGCCCATATCCGCACCCTGCTCCTCACCTTCTTTTACCGCAACATGCCAGAGCTGATAAGCCGAGGACACTTGTTTATCGCTCAGCCACCACTCTACCGTATTCAGGCTGGGAAGGAGCAATACTGGGTCTATTCCGAGAAAGAAAAGGACGCCAAGTTAAAACAGTTGAAAGGCAATAAAATAGAAGTCCAGCGCTACAAGGGACTAGGTGAGATGAGTCCGGAGCAGCTATGGGAAACCACCATGAACCCGGCGTCAAGGACTTTGCTCAGGGTAGAAATCGAGGACGCCATGGCTGCCGACAGGGTATTTCATATGCTAATGGGCAGCGAAGTTCCGCCCAGGAAATCCTTCATCCAGGCACACGCCAAAAGTGTGCGAAACTTGGATATCTAGCTGAATCATTTTCTGTGGCAACCAGTAGTTCTAAAAGATCGGAGCCAGTGTTTTTCGTCCCTGGTACACGAGAGGTTGTCACCACAGCGGCTATGCTAACTCTGATATAATTTATGCTGCTTTATATACCTTTCTACATCATCAGGCACCAGACTGCGGATAGACAGCCCCCGTGCCACCCTATCTCGGATATCCGAAGAGCTGATATCAACCGGTGGTATATCCAACCAGACAACACTTTGAGTTATCCCGGGAACCGATGATTCTAGAGCCTTTACGTCCGGGCGACTGAAGCCAGGTCTGGTAATAGCTACCAACCGGCAAAGCTGGACCAGTCTAGCAGGCTCCTTCCACTTAGGAAGTTCAGCCAAACTGTCCCAGCCTAGTAATAAGAAAAACTTGGTCTCAGCACCCTGCTCCCGTCGTAAGATATCCATAGTATCCACAGTATAGGAGGGCCCAGGACGCTCTATTTCGATGGTCGAAAGCTCAAAATAAGGGTTACCTGCGATAGCACACTTCACCATCGTCACACGGTGTTTCGACGGAGTAATAGCCCTGTCTGTCTTAAGCCATGGCTGACCAGCGATGACAAATAGAACCTTGGTAAGGTTTAACCGCAACCTGGCTTCTTCGGCTATAGCAAGATGTCCCAAATGAATTGGGTCGAAGGTGCCACCTAATACACCTATGTTCATTTAACCCGCTTGGCTTTCGGCTTCGGTCGAAAAACAGCCACTGGCATCTCTGATACGGTCGGCTCTTGGTTAGCCTCATGCAACATCTTAACCATCTCAGATAAAAGCTCAGGTATGCCTTCCCCAGTAACTGCTGACACAAAGCAGACCTTTATCCCCAGAGACTGGAAAACCTGTTTAAGATGTAATAATCGCGCTTGGACCTCAAACAAGTCCACCTTGTTCACCACCACAATCTGAGGCTTCTGCAATAGTGCTGGCTTGTATAAAGATAGCTCTGTATTCAGCGTTTCCATATCCTCGACGATAGATAGGGAGCTACCATCAAGCAGATGGAGCAGAACTTTGCTTCTCTCCACATGGCGCAGGAATTGATGCCCCAGCCCTTTACCCAGATGAGCACCTTCTATAACTGCCGGAATCTCCGCCACAACAAATGCCTCTACCCCCACATCGACCACACCCAGAATCGGTTCACGAGTGGTGAAAGGATAGTCAGCTATTTTGGGCTTAGCCCTAGATATGGCTGCCAGAAGACTAGACTTACCTACGTTAGGGTACCCCACAATGCAGACATCGGCAACTATTTTAAATTCAAGAATAATATGTCTCTCTTCCCCACGTCCACCTTTTGTCGCCACCTTGGGAGCTTGGTTGCTTGCCGTGGCAAAGCGGGCATTGCCTAGCCCACCACTACCACCCTTCGCCACCAAAACCCTTTCCCCCTGCTGACTTAAATCTGCCAATAATAGCGTTCCCTCAGTATCACCCTTTTCAAAAACCAATGTCCCCAAGGGCACTGGGATAAACAGGTCGCTCCCATTTGCTCCATGTTTCCTCTGCTTTCCCCCGCTTTTCCCCGGAGCAGCTTTGAATCGCTTCCTATACCTGAAACCATCAAGCGAAGTAACGCTTTCGTCGGCAACTATGTACACGTCGCCCCCTTTTCCACCATCACCACCATCCGGACCACCGAACGGAACAAACTTCTCATGCCGGAAGCTAATTAGACCATTCCCACCATCACCACCCGAAACCATAATCTCAACTCTATCCACTGCCTAAAATCCTTCACATTCCTCATTTATATTATCATGTGACTGTGGTGTTAGGGTAATGTGTAATAAGTTATTGTGTTACTTTTGTGGAAAGGACAAATACCTCCACATGGGGGAAGGGTATGATGATCCAACGGGTTTATCGTCAACTTAGTGGAAATTATCCACTATTTTATGGCGTTTTTCCACAGCAGCACATCCTTAGGTTTTCCGGGCTTGCAGATTACCTTGGATATGCCGGATTGATTTTGTTAGGTTGGGGTTAAGGTTTATTTCAGTGGCTACTTTCATGTACCCGTGAAGCACAGTGGTATGGTCTCTGTTGCCCAGGAGCTTACCGATTTCAGCTAAGGTGCAGTGGTTTTGCTCACGGAGCAAATACATAGCGACATGCCGAGCTAAGGTAATCTTCCTGTCTCTTTGCTTACCTGCTAAAGCTTCAGGAGTAGTACCATAGTGATTGGCTACAGCCTCGATTATCAGCTTTGGTGGGAGTACATTTCCTTGTCGCGTATCTTCCGTCGGTATCATGTCAGACAAAGCCTTCATAGCCAGGCGCATGTCTAGTTTTGTGGCGCTTAGCTTTGCATAGGTATATACCCTATTTAGTGCACCTTGCAACTCTCGAACGTTACGGTGAAAGTGCATAGCCACGAAATAAGTCACTTCGGGTGGAATAGGCAGATCTAGTTGTTCACAACTGGCTTTGAGGATAGCCAAGCGCGTTTCCAAATCGGGGGGGCTGATATCGGCAACAAGCCCGCATTCAAGACGTGACCTTAATTTTCTGGAGATCGATGGCATAGCTTTTGGCACTCGGTCGCTGGTAAGCACTATCTGGTGGTTATTATCATGGAGGTCGTTGAAAATGTGTACCATGCATTCTTGAGTTTGCATTTTGCCGATCAGGAAATGTACATCATCAACCAACAGAACATCGGCGCTCCTGAATTTGCGATGGAAGTCATCCATTCTGTCGCTTTTGAGTGCGCCCACAAACTCGTTTGTAAACTGCTCGCCAGTAACCAAGACCGTGTGGAGTCCTTTGGCTTTTGTCGCATTGCCGATAGCATGCATGAGGTGGGTCTTGCCTATGCCTGTATCTCCATAAATAAGAAGTGGGTTGTATCTCTGCCCTGGCTCCTCTGAGACCGCTAGTGCCGCTGCATATGCTAAGCGGTTACATTCCCCAGCAACAAAGGTATCGAATGTATACTTTGGATTCAGCTTGTGCATCGGCATCGACTCTGTTGACTTTGTGCTTAGCCCACCATCAGTTTGGTAGGCGGGTGTCAGGTGAGCACTTTGGCTGGGTTGCCGAATCGCGAATTGGACTCGGATGTTCTTGCCTATAACGCTACTCAAAGTTCTCTTTATCAGGGAATAAAGGCGATTTCTTAGCCATTCAGCGATGAAGACATTGGGAACACCGACCACAAATATGTCATCTTGGTAGCTTACCCCTGTGGTATCCCTAAGCCAGGTATCATAGTTTGGCTTATTGACCTGGAGCTGGATTTGTCCTAGGGCTGTTTCCCAGATTTCCTGTGGGGAGTTCAATTTATTCCTACCAATATAGAGTCACTTTTTGCCACTACGAAAGTGGAACAAAATCCCCCTCCCTACGGTCCGTTGCGTCTCAAATATTGCGGTCTAGCTCAAGCCGCCGCTAATGCCGTGGAAAGAGAAGACCAGACCAGAGACCCACCAATCAACAACCTCTTTATGGTAGCACAGTGGCTCTTTCGGTGTGTCAAGGGGGTTTTTGACATAACGGAGAAAGTTGTTAAAATTTGTTTAACGGTACATGCGCGTCGTTTTTATGGGCACTTCGGAATTTGCAGTTCCCAGTCTGGAGGCGTTGATTTGCAACTACTATCAGGTGGTGGCTGTGTACACTCAACCGGATAGGAAGGCAGGGCGGGGACAGCGGGCTTACTTGCCTCCAGTAATAAAGCAGGTGGCGTTATCTCAGGGGCTTGTGGTGGTTCAACCGGTTAGCTTGAAGGAGAGCAGCACAATTGAGCGTCTAGCCAGCTTCATGCCTGACCTTGTTGTGGTGGCAGCTTTTGGACAAATTTTGCCACCAGAGGTATTAGCTTTACCCAAATTCGGCTGTATCAATGTCCATCCCTCTCTTCTGCCTCGATATCGAGGTCCTTCACCTGTAGCTACGGCTATATTGCAAGGCGACGATGTCACCGGTGTCAGCATCATGTTGCTTGATGCTGGTATGGATACTGGTCCAATTTTGAGTCAGAAGGAAGTGCCTATACTGGCGGAGGACACTACCGGTTCGCTTAGTAGTAGGCTTGCTCAAATTGGTGCTCAATTACTGCTGGAGACATTGCCTTTGTGGCTTGATGGGAGAATCAAGCCACAAGCACAGGACGAAAGCCGAGCCAGTTACACCAAAATTATAGCCAAAAGCGCTGGCGAAGTGGATTGGAGGCTTCCGGCGTTAGACCTGTGGCGCCGTGTCCGTGCCTTTGATCCCTGGCCAGGTTGTTACACCTGGTGGCGAGGTAAACGTCTGAAGCTTATAAAGGTGGTGCCTTGGGATATGGGTAAGTCCGGCGTACCTGGCAAGGTGCTAGCCTTGTCACCACCGGCACCGGCTGTGGGCGTTGAAACAGGAGACGGAATTTTGGGGCTGGTCAGGGTTCAACTGGAGGGAAAGCGTGAGATGTCTGCGGAGGAGTTCGCAAGAGGCCAGCGCGGGTTTATTGGTAGCTGCCTGATTTGACTTTGTTCTGCCCATTGATTAAAATTTGAGTGCGAAGAGAGACCTTTGAGGAGGGATAAAAACAGTGAGCTTTTCATGGTTCCTAATCATGTTGCCGCCTTTTATATTTATGCTTTACGCTCAGGCGAAGGTAAGCTCAACCTTCAACAAGTATTCAAAGGTAGCCAACTCTCACCGAATCACTGGAATTGAAGCGGCAGAAAGATTGCTGCGCGCTAACGCTTTGGGCAATGTCAGGATCGAGGGGGTGAAAGGCAGGCTGGGTGACCATTATGACCCGAGCAAAAAGGTGCTGCGTCTTTCCCCGGCAGTGGCTAATACGCCATCAGTAGCGGCGTTGGGGATAGTGGCTCATGAGGTGGGGCATGCGGTTCAGGATAAGACTGGCTACGCCTTCCTCAAGTTCCGCACATCTTTAGTCCCGGCGGCTAATCTGGGTAGCACTCTGGGGTACATCTTTGTCATTATCGGTTTACTGCTCACTGCTCTTGTTGGAACTTTCGGCTTGACCGTTGTGTGGATAGGCGTTTTTCTGTTCTCACTGGCTGTGCTCTTCAGCTTGGTTACCTTGCCTGTAGAATATAATGCCAGCAACCGGGCAAGGCAAATGTTGCGCAGCACCGGTATGGTTTCCGCTCAGGAATATGAGGGCGCAAGCGCTGTTCTGTCAGCCGCTGCCCTTACCTATGTAGCTGCTACACTTCAGGCGATAGCTCAACTTTTCTACTTTGTCATGGTTGCCTTGGGATCGAGCAGGAGGTAGAGGCTCTTTATATTGGCATGTCCTACCCTTGGGAAATCTCGTCAGGTGGCTTAGTGTTCGCTGTTTGTCTACCGTGGTGATGACCTGTGAAGGTCCGCGGTCATATTTTTCAGTACCCCTGGTACTAGGACACTGTAGTCGTGTGCTCCCCTTCAGTAATTGCTAATGTATAATTCCAAGATTATAATCTTGCGTTGTGTCAAGTCGAGGACTTAGAGGAGTTAATTTTTGACGGAGAAGGAAGATTTGGATGGCTTTGCCACATTGAAGGAAATTGTTGCCAGGCTAAGAGGTCCGGATGGTTGTCCCTGGGACAGGAAGCAGACTCACGCCTCGCTAAAGCCCTACTTGATTGAGGAATGTTATGAAGTCTTGCGAGCTGTGGAGGAGGCAGCTCCAGAAAAGCTCTGTGAGGAGTTAGGCGACCTTTTGCTGCAGATTATGCTCCATGCTCAAATAGCAGCTGAAGCTGGACAGTTTAACATTGATGATGTTGTTCAGGCTATCAGCAAGAAGCTGGTTCATCGCCATCCTCATGTCTTCCACGGTGAAGATGAGGCAGGTGCTGGAAAGGTGGAGCTAAATTGGGAGGTTCTGAAGCAGGAGGAGCGGGGTGAAGGAAAGTCGCTATTATCGGATGTTCCCGAGCAAATGCCAGCCCTGTCCTATAGTCAGTCCATCCAGCGGCGGGTGGCGGGAGTCGGTTTCGACTGGGAGAAGGTGGAAGGAATCATAGAAAAGCTGGCTGAGGAGGTAGATGAGATTAGACAGGCTGCTGGGCAGCAGGAGAGAGCCGAGGAGTTCGGCGATCTACTTTTTACGCTGGTCAACATCGCTCGCAGGTTGGATGTAGATTTGGAGATGTCACTTCGTTCAGCTAATCAGCGTTTTTGCCGTCGTTTTGCTTATATGGAAGAGGTCTGCCGTGAACGTGGTATCAGTCTTGGCAATCTGTCTTTAGCCGAGCAAAATGCCTTATGGGAGGAGGCGAAGCGGAAAGTAAAATAAAGTGGTCGGGGCGAGAGGGTTCGAACCTCCGACCTCAGCGTCCCGAACGCTGCGCGCTAAACCAGACTGCGCTACGCCCCGATCTCACTAAGAATTAGGGATTAGCTAATTTCTAATTCCTAATTATACCACTGCCCGATGGCTATTGGCTAGGAGTTCGGGTGAGAAATCAATTTTTTGAAGATTTCTCTCAAAGCTGGATTTTCTCCTTTAAGTCAAGGACGCTCTGCGTCCTTCTAAGACACCTTCAGCATCCCTGGAGGAATTAGTGAAAATTTATTTCTTTGAGGAATGGGCGAAGCCCTTAGAAAAATTTATAAAAATAATCTTCCAGGGGGTTTC
>FWPV01011658.1_pt1 | contig 13881 bp, 13 predicted proteins | sample 2228371 | NCBI WGS metagenome assembly FWPV01 (sample SAMEA103939776, study PRJEB20133) | metagenome
CGAACTGGCCGAGGCGCGCGCCACCGGCCGCCCCGTGGCCATCGGCGCCGCGCGCCATTCGATGGGCGCGCAGGCGATCCCGCGCGACGGCCACGCGCTGACGCTCGACAACGGCTTCCTCGAAGCCGACACCGCAGCCCGGACCTACCGCGTCCATGCCGGCGCACGGTGGAGCCAGGTCATCGCCGCGCTCGATCCCCTGGGCCTCTCGCCCAAGGTGATGCAGTCGAACCACGACTTCGGCGTGGCCGCGACCTTCAGCGTCAATGCCCACGGCTGGCCCGTCCCGCACGGGCCCATGGGCGCGACCGTCCGGTCGCTCAGGATGGTGCTGCCCGATGGCGAGCTGGTCACCGCCTCGCCCACCGAGAACGCCGAGCTGTTCGGCGCGGCGATGGGCGGCTACGGGCTGATCGGCCTCATCACGGACCTCGAGATCGAGGCCGAGCCGAACCTGCGCCTCGAACCCACCTTCGCGCAGATGCCCGCCGCCGACTTCGCCCCCGCCTTCGTCGCCGCGGTCACCGACGGGCAGGTGAACATGGCCTATGGCCGGCTCAACGTGGACAAGGCGCGCTTCTTCCAGGACGCGCTCCTCATCACCTACCGCGCCACGGCCGACCAGTCCGACCTGCCGCCCGCCTCGGGCTCGGGCTGGCTCTCGCGCTTCGCGGCGCGCCTCTACCGCTGGCAGATCGGCAACGAACGGATGAAGCGAGTCCGCTGGGGGATGGAGACCGGCCCGGGCGCCCGCGCCGGATCGGACCCCGTCACGCGCAATTCGCTCATCAACGAACCGGTGGCGACGCTCGACGACCGCGACGCCGCGCGCACCGACATCCTGCACGAATACTTCGTCTCGCCGGACCGCTTCGGCGATTTCCTGACGCTCTGCCGCCAGGTCATCCCCGCAAGCTACCAGGAGATGCTGAACGTCACCCTGCGCTACGTCGGCCCCAACCCCGATGCATGGCTGACCTACGCCCCCGGCCCCCGCATCGCCGCCGTGATGAGCTTCAGCCAGGAGATGACCCGGCGCGCCGAGGCCGACATGGAACGCCTGACCCGCGCGATGATCGACGGCATGGCCGACATAGGCGGCAGCTACTACCTGCCCTACCGCCCCCACGCCACGGTCGAACAGTACCGCCGCATCTATCCCCGCGCCGCCGAATTCGCAGCCCTCAAGCGCCGGATCGACCCCGGCCTGGTGCTGCGGAACGGGCTCTGGGACAACTACGCAGGCTTCGCATGACGCTGCTCCGCCGGATCTCGCTCGGCTATTTCGTCGTCCTGCTGGCGGCGGCCAGCCTCAACTACATCCCCGGCCTGACGGATGAAAACGGGCTCGCCTTCGGGATCTTCGCGCTCGATCTCTTCGACGACGCGCTCCACGCGGTTTCGGCGCTCTGGGCGCTGGGGGCGGCGCTGACCTCGCAGGCGGCGGCGCGGACGTTCCTGACGCTCTTCGGCGCGCTCTACCTCGGCGACGGGGCGCTGGGGCTCGCCACCGGGTCGGGCTACCTCGACTTCGGCATCTTCACCAACGGCATCCTCGACCTGCCCTTCGGCTTCAGGATCCTCGCGAACCTTCCCCACATCGCCCTGGGCGGCATCGCGCTGGCCTCGGGCCTGTTTCTGGAGAGACGCTGATGCGACTTGTCCTGTGGACTTCGATCTGGCTGCGCCGCCTTCTGGTGATGGCGCTTCTCTTCGCGGTCGCGGTGGGCGCGCCCATCGCCTATGTCGAGACCCAGTGCAAGGGCACACCGCGCGCCAACGACTTCGCGTCGCTCCTCCCGGAGGATGCGCGCCGCGACGAAAGCCGCACCTACACGACCTATCCCGAATGGCACATCGTCCACGCCTACGAGGACTACGCCCAGGTCGTCTCGCAGGGCGACCCGCACGACTTCCGCTTCATCCCCGCGATCACGGGCTTCTGGACCTCGCTCTGCCCGCTGGCCGAAAGGGCCGCCGAACACGGCGGGTTCACGTCCGACCAGAAGCAGACGATCTACACGATCGGCGCCAGCTTCACGGGCGAGATGCTTCTGAAGGCCGCCTACGAGGAAACCGTGGGCCGCATCGCCACCATGGTCCGGGGCGAAGACCGCGCCGCACTCGACGACCTCTCGGCACGGCAGGCGGCGGACTATGCCGCGTTCCTGCGCCAGACGCCCTGGTACAAGTGGGACTTCAACGCCGACGCGGGCGCGCTTCTGGCCGCGGAACCCGCCACCCCGCGCGACTGGGAACGCGCCATCGCGCTCAATGGCGAATACCGCGCCAAGGCACTCTACGCCGGGGTGATCGAACGGGCCGTGGCGGCGGTCGGCGCCGATGAACTGACGCTGCGCTCCATCGTCACCGACATCGACCCCGAAACGCTGGCCGGCATCGAAGGCGTCACCGTGATCGGCCCCCGCGGCGACGGGATCGAGATCGAGACGCCCCGCTACCGCGCCTTCACCGAAATCGCCCTGGCGCTTGCCGCCGCCGGCGGGGACTTCCTGGAAATCGCCGGCAACGACGACATCCTCGTGACGGTTCTGTCGCCGCGCGACACCCTCAACGGCGCGCTCCACAGCTTCCCTCGTCAGGGGTTCCGGGATTATCGTCACCTCGTCGATGCCAACGTCTGGGCGCTTGGAAGCCGATTGCGGCAATATGCCGAGGAAGGGATCACGGTTGAACATATCCACGACTACTAGGCGCGTCGCCCTTGCCCTGCCGCTGGTCGCGGCGGGATGGCTGGGCACGATGGCCGCGGTCGTGATGGTTCCCGGCGCGGCTCCCGCCGCCGTCGCGCTGTTCCCGCCCGCCGATTTCCTCGCGCGTCTGCCCGAGGGTGCGGTCGTCTCGGCGACCCGCTTCAGCGTCACGATCCGGAGCGACGCGCCCGGCCTCGCCGCGGCGCTTTACCGGGCAGGGGCGGCCGTGGTTCTGCCCGCCGGCCTAGAACCGTGCGCTCCCGCCGCGGCGAGGTGACCTTGCGAAGCCTGCCCCTTTGCGCCATCTAGAGCGTGGAGCGCGCAGCAAGCGAAGGAGCCAATCCATGCTCGAAATCGGCCAGAAGCCGGCGCCAGCCGCGGGCGACCTGATCAAGGATGCGACCGAAGCCACCTTCATGGCCGACGTGATCGAGGCCAGCCGCGAGGTGCCGGTCGTCGTCGATTTCTGGGCCGCCTGGTGCGGGCCGTGCAAGACGCTGGGCCCGATGCTGGAAGCCGCCGTGACCGCCGCGAAGGGCAAGGTCCGCATGGTCAAGGTGGACGTCGACCAGAACCAGCGCATCGCCGCGCAACTGCGGATTCAGTCGATCCCGACCGTCTATGCCTTCTGGCAGGGCCAGCCCGTGGACGGCTTCCAGGGCGCGGTCCCGCAGTCCGAGATCAAGGCCTTCATCGACCGCCTGTCCGGCCTCGCCGGCGACGGCGGCCTCGGCGAAGCGGTCGAGGCGGCCGAACAGATGCTCGCCGAAGGTGCGGCCACCGACGCCGCCCAGACCTTCGCCGCGATCCTCGCCGAGGAGCCCGAGCACCCCGGCGCCTACGCTGGCCTCGTCCGGGCACACCTCGCCATGGGCAACGAAGACCAGGCCGAGGCGCTTCTGAACAACGCGCCCGCCAGGATCGCCCAGTCGGCCGAGGTCGAGGCCGCGCGCGCCCAGCTCGCGCTTCTCCGCCAGGCCGCGAACGCGGGCCCAGTGGCCGAACTCCGCGCGGCGGTCGAGGCCGATCCGTCCAACAACGAGGCGCGGTTCGAGCTTGCCCGCGCGCTGCATGCAGCCGGCCATGTGGACGAGGCGGTGGACGAACTTCTCGAACTCTTTCGCCGCGACCGCGAGTGGAACGACGGCGCGGCAAAGGCCCAGCTCTTCACGATCTTCGATGCGCTCAAGCCCTCGGACCCGATCGTGCTCAGGGGGCGCCGCAAGCTGTCGTCGATGATATTTGCCTGACGCTGGCGCCACGCTACGTCAATGCGCATGATCAAGGCGGCCGATCTGCCGGACACGATCCCGGTGTTCCCCCTTCCCGGCGCGCTGCTCCTCCCGCGCGCCCGGCTTCCCCTGCATATCTTCGAGCCGCGCTACCTCGCCATGCTCGACGACTGCATGAAGACCAGCCACCGCCTGATCGGCATGATCCAGCCCCGCGACGTGCCGGGCGGCGAACGCAAGCTGCACACGATCGGCTGCGCCGGCAGGCTGACCGCGTTCTCGGAGACCGAGGACGGGCGCTACATGATCACGCTCTCGGGCGTGTCGCGCTACCGGATCCTGCGCGAGGTCTCGGGTTTCACCCCCTACCGCCGGACCGAGGTCGACTGGTCCGGCTTCGAGCGTGACCTGGGCCCGGTCGAAACCGACGCGGGCTTCGACCGCCCGCCCTTCATCGCTCTCCTGGCGCGCTACTTCGCAGCCCAGGGCCTCTCGACCGACTGGGACAGCCTGAAGGAAGCCGAGGACGAGCTTCTCATCAACTCGCTCTCCATGCTCTGCCCGTTCGAGCCCGAGGACAAGCAGGCCCTGCTCGAGGCGCCGTCGCTTTCGACGCGCCGCGAAACGCTGGTGACGCTGATCGAATTCGCGCTCCGCGGCGGACAGGGCGGCGGCGAGGAGATGATGCAGTGACCGAAGGCGTGAAGTGCGACCGGCGCATGCTCGAGGCGCTGGTCTGCCCCGAAACCGGCGCCCCGCTCAGCTATGACGCCGAACGACAGGAGCTGGTGTCGCGCGCGGCACACCTCGCCTACCCGATCCGCGACGGGATCCCCGTGATGCTGGCGTCCGAGGCCCGCAAGCTCGACTGACGCGCTACGCCCGTCAGACCGCCCGCCCCTGCATCAGCCGCGGCACGTCCCCCGTCAGTCCCGCCGCCTCGCGGATGAACCGCCGCCTCAGGCCCGGCATCGCATTGACGATCCCCATCCCCATGTCGCGGCCCGCGCGCAGGATCGGGTTGTCGTTGGAAAACAGCCGGTTGAAGGCATCCGTGGCCAGCGCCAGCGTCGCCGTGTCGAACCGCCGCCAGCGCGCGTAACGGTCCAGAACATCCGGCGCGCCCAGGTCCTCTCCCCGCCGCCGCGCGTCGGCCAGCACTTCGGCCAGGGCGGCCACGTCGCGCAGCCCCAGGTTCAGCCCCTGTCCGGCGATCGGGTGGATGCCATGCGCCGCGTCCCCGACCAGCGCCAGCCGGTCGCCGGTGAACCGCTCGGCCAGCGACAGCCCCAGCGGATAGGTGAAGCGCGCCCCGGCCAGCCGGATCTCCCCCAGGAAGTCGCCGAAGCGCGGGCGCAGCTCGGCCAGGTAGGCGTCGTCGTCCAGCGCGGCGATCGCCTCGGCCCGCGCGCGCCTCTCGCTCCAGACGATGGAACAGCGGTTGCCCGTCAGGGGCAGGATGGCCAGCGGCCCCGGCGGCATGAAGAACTGGTGCGCGGCGCCCCCGTGGGGCAGCTCGTGTTCCACCGCGCAGACCAGAGCGGTCTGGCCGTAATCCCAGCCCTGTCTGCGAATTCCCGCGCGCTCGGCCGTGCCGCTCGCCCGCCCGTCGGCCCCGACCAGAAGGCGCCCCGACGGGCGCTCGCCCGTGGCCAGCGTCACCGTGACACCGCCCGCCGTCACCTCCTGCGCCACGACGCGCGCGGGCGCCAGGTGGCGGATCCTCGGCTCGGCCGCCATCGCGTCCAGAAGCGCGTTCCGCAGGAACCTGTCCTCGACCATGTAGCCCATCGGGCCTTCCTCGATCTCGGCGGCATCGAAATGCAGGAACAGGGGCGACGCCCCTTCCCCCGCCCGACCATCCGAGGCGACGACATGCAGGATCGCCTGCGCGTGCGCGCGCACCGCGTCCCACACCCCCAGCGCCGACAGGCAGCGTTGCGAGGCCAGCGCCAGCGCATAGGCGCGCCCGTCGAAGCCGTCGTCCCGCCGGTCGGGAACCGGCAGCGCGTCGATCACCGTGCTGGTCAGCCCCGCCTGCGCCAGCGCAAGGGCAAGCGTCGGGCCGTTCAGCCCGCCGCCGACGATCAGAATGTCGCTGTCATGTGCCATGGTCCGGAATATGGCCGCCCGGCCGGGATTGTCCATGCAACGCCCGCCCGCTAGCTTGCCCTGCGACAACGTGGAGGGGCGGGCATGACGGACTGGCTGGGGCAAAGCGCGGCGGATCTCGGGCGCGGGATCGCAGGCGGCAGGATCGACCCCGCGGAATTGACCCAGGCGTTCCTCGACGCCATCGCCGCCCACCCCGACGCGGCCCGCATCTACGCCCGGCTGACCCCCGACCGCGCGCTTGCCGAAGCCGGCGCCGCCGCCCGGCGGGCCAGGTCCGGCCACCGGCGCCACCCGCTCGACGGCGTGCCGATCAGCTGGAAGGACAACTTCGACACCGCAGGCACCGCGACCGAAGGCGGCAGCGCGCTGCTCGAAGGCCGCGTGCCCGACACCGATGCCGAGGTTCTGGCGGCCGCCACCGCGCAGGGCTCGGTGTGCCTTGGCAAGACGCACCTGACGGAACTGGCATTCTCCGGCCTGGGCCTCAACCCCGTGACGGCGACGCCGCCCAATGCGCTGGACCCCGCGCTCGCACCCGGCGGGTCGTCCTCGGGCGCGGCGGTGTCGGTCAAGCTGGGCCTCGCGGCCGCGGCGCTGGGGTCCGACACCGGCGGGTCGGTGCGTATCCCGGCCGCCTGGAACGACCTGGTCGGCCTCAAGACCACGACGGGCCGGGTGTCGCTCAAGGGCGTCATTCCGCTCGCCGACAGCTTCGACACCGTGGGCCCCCTCACCCCAACGGTCGAGGATGCCGCGCTGGTCCTGTCGCTGGTCGAGGGCACGAAACCCGCCGACCTCGCGGGCGCGACGCTGGAGGGCGCGCGGGTGATGGTGCTTGAAACCGCGGCCTTCGACGACATCCGCGACGCCCCCGCCGCCGCCTTCGACGATGCCGTGCACCGGCTGGAGGCCGCCGGCGCCCGCATCGACCGCGGCCAGGTGCCCGCCGTGGCCGAGGCGCTGGCGCTGTCGGCCATTCTCTTCTCGACCGAAGCCTACGGCCTGTGGAAGGACCGGATCGAGGCCGCGCCCGACAGGATGTTCGCGCCGATCCTCGAACGCTTCCGCGGCGGCGCGGCCTTCTCCGGGGCGGATTTCGTCGCCGCCTGGCGCGCCCTGGACCGGCACCGCGCGGCCTATGCCGCCGCGACCGCGGGCTACGACGCGGTGATCCTTCCCACGTCGCCCAACCTGCCGCCCGACGCCGCGCGGCTGCTGGCGGACCACGCCTATTTCGTGACCGAGAACCTGCTGACCCTGCGCAACACCCGCATCGGCAACCTGATGGGCCTCTGCGCCCTGACGCTGCCCACCCGCACACCGTCCTGCGGGCTGATGCTGATGGCCCCGCCGATGCAGGAGGAACGCCTGCTCCGCCTCGGCGCCGCGGCCGAAGCCGCGCTCCGCTAACGGGTCGCAAAAGCCACAGGTCCTGACGGCAAGCCCAATCTGCGCTTGCGTTTTTCTGGACCGTGGGGGTCCGGGCCGCTATTCTGCCGCCAAATCGGGGCAAGAGACCCCGGACCTGAGGCAGTAATGGACGCTCCGGAGCGGTTTTCGAACCTACCCGACTATGCCTTTCCGCGCCTGCGGAAGCTGCTCGACGCCCATCCCCCGGGCGGCGACCCCATTGCCATGACCATCGGCGAACCCCAGCACCCCTTCCCCGCCTGGGTGCCCGAGGTCATCGCCGCCAACACCGCGGGCTTCGGCAAATACCCCCCGAACGAGGGCGCGCCCGAGCTCCTGGCCGCGATCTCCGGCTGGCTCGCGCGCCGCTACGGCGCGGACGTGCCCGCCGACCGGATCATGGCGCTGAACGGCACGCGCGAGGGGCTGTTCAACGCCGTCCTGGCCCTCTGCCCCGAAACCAGGCGCGGCAAGCGCCCCGTCGTCCTGACGCCCAATCCCTTCTATCAGGTCTACGCCGTGGCCGCGCTGGCCGTGGGCGCCGAACCCGTCTACGTCCCCGCCACAGCCGCGACGGGGTTCCTGCCCGACTACGCCTCGCTGCCGGCCGAGCTGCTGAACCGCACCGCCATCGCCTTCCTCTGCTCCCCCGGCAACCCGCAGGGCGCGGTGGCCTCGGCCGACTACTGGGCCGAGCTTCTGGCGCTGGCCGAACGGCACGACTTCATCGTGCTGGCCGACGAATGCTATTCCGAGATCTACCGCGACGCCCCTCCGCCCGGCGTCCTGCAGGCCGCCAAGGCGACCGGGGCCGACCCCGAACGCGTCTTCGCCTTCCACTCGCTGTCCAAGCGGTCGAACCTTCCCGGCCTGCGGTCGGGCTTCGTCGCAGGCGGCGCGAAGGGCGTCGCGCGGCTCAGGCAGCTGCGCAACTACGCCGGCGCGCCGCTGCCCCTGCCGCTGCAGAGGGTGGCCGAGCGCGCCTGGTCCGACGAAACCCATGTCGAGGAGAACCGCGCGCTCTACCGCGCGAAGTATGACCTGGCGGACCGGGTCTTCGCGGGGCTGCAGGCCTACGCCCCGCCGCAGGCGGGCTTCTTCCTCTGGCTGCCGGTCGGCGACGGCGAGGCCGCGGCGCTGAAGCTCTGGCGCGAGACGGGGGTCCGGGTGCTGCCGGGTGCCTATCTCGGCCGCGAAGTCGGGGGCGAAAACCCCGGCCACGACTACATCCGGGTCGCGATGGTGGCCCCGCAGGACGACATGCAGCGCGGGCTCACACTGCTCCGCGACTGCCTGATGAAGTAGGGACGAGGGACGAATGGCATCGTATCAGGCGAAACGGCGCGACCCGCTGCTGGACCAGAAGACCCAGGCCGTGATCGAACGGCGCGGGAAGGAACTGATCGGGCTCGCCCTGATCGCGTTGGCCGTGCTGACCGCGATGATGCTCGCCTCCTACGCACCCGACGACCCCAGCTGGCTGGCCGCCACCGATGCCGAGGCGCAGAACCTCCTCGGCCGCTTCGGCGCCTCGATCGCCTCGCCGCTGACGGTCATCATGGGCTACGGCGCCTGGGGCTTCGTGCTGGCCTTCGCCGTCTGGGGCGTGCGCCTGACGCTGCACCGGGGGGCGGACCGCGCGCTGAACCGCGTCATCTTCGCGCCGATCGCGCTTGCCCTGGGGTCCATCTATGCCTCGACCCACGTTCCCGGCGCGGGGTGGGAACACAGCTTCGGCCTGGGCGGCCTTTTCGGCGACACGATCCTGGGCGCGCTCCTGGGCATCCTGCCCTTCGGCGCGGGGCTGGGGCTGAAGCTGCTGTCGCTGCTGTCCTTCGCGGGCCTCCTGGCGATGGGCACCTTCGTGCTGGGCTTCGACCGGCGCGAGCTCGGGCTGATCGCGCGCGCGCTGGTCGTGGGGTCGGTTCTTCTCTACGCCCGCGTGCTGGCGGTGGCGGGCCTCGCCGCGAACCGGGCCGTCGCCGCGGCGCGGGGCGCCCGCAGCCGGATGGCCGAACGCCGCGCGTCCCTCGACACGGAGGGTGGCGAAGAGGTGTTCGACGCCCCCGCGCCCCTGCGCTCGGCCCGCGCCGACCTCGAGCAGGAGATCGAGGAGCGGCGGCTGACCGAGGAGGCGCTGGCCGAGAGCAACCATGAGATGGGCGTGTGGCTCCACGAGGTGGAGAAGACGAGCGAGGCCGTCCGTGAGATGGCGGCAATGAGCCAGACCCTGCAGGCCGACCTCAGCGTGGAGGAGGGGCTGTCGGTCATCGCCGCGTATGCCGAGCGCCTCTTCCCTGAGCTGACCGGCGCCGTCTACCTCCGCGAGGACCTCGGCGACGAGGAGTCCCCGCTCGTCAGGCGCGACGGATGGGGCTCGGCGGACATGATGGCCGAGACGTACGCGCGCCATGAGTGCTGGTCGCTTCGTTCGGGGCGGCCGCTGCAGATCTGGGGCGGCGCACGCGCGCTCGGCGTATGCGCCCACGCGCCCGAGGGCACCGACTGCTACGCGTGCATCCCGCTCGTGGCGCACGGAGAGGTCTTCGGCACGCTCGTCATGGAGGGTTGCCTCGACTCGGCGGCGCTTCCCGCCCGCGGCATCGCCGCCGATAGCGCCGAGACGATGCAGATCAGCTTCGCGGAGCATGTCGCCCTTGCGCTTGCCAACCTCCGCTTCCGCGAGCGGCTCAAGCAGGAGTCGCTCACCGACCACCTCACGGGTCTCCACAACCGGCGCGCCCTCGAGGACGCGCTGGGGCGCGAGGCCGCGCGTGCGCGGCGGGACGGGAGCGCGCTCGCCATCGCCATGATCGACGTCGATCGCTTCAAGGAGTACAACGACGTGCATGGCCACGAGGCCGGCGATCGGGTGCTGGCGGCGGTGGGGGGCTTCCTGAAGTCCCGGACGAGGGCGGGGGACCTGGCGTGCCGCTACGGCGGTGAGGAGTTCGTCCTCGCCTGGCCCGGGATGACGCTTGAGAACGCGTACGCGCGCGCCGAGCAGCTGCGGCAGGCGATCGCCGACCTGCGCGTCACTCACGAGGGCACGGAGCTGCGACCGGTGACCGTCTCGGTGGGCATCGCCACGTTCCCCGACCACGGCGTGACCGGAGAGGCCCTCCTCGCGGCCGCCGACGTGGCGCTCTACGAGGCGAAGGCCGAGGGGCGCGACCGCGTGGTCGTGGCGGAGCTCGTCGCCTGCGCAGTCGAGCGAGAGGTGACGCTCAGCGGGCAGTGAGGCGGCTGCTCAGAGCACTCCGAGGCCGTCGAGGAGGAAGCGTCCACCGAGATAGACGAGGAACGCAGCGCACACACCGATCACGACGCGGTACGCCGTGTCGCCGAGCAGCGTGCGTCCCGAGTGTACCGCGCTGATGACGAAGCCGTACCACGCTACGTCGGCGAGCTGGTGGCCGATGAAAAACGCCGCGACTCCGACGGGACCGATCGCGAGCCCGTCGAGCGCGAGCTTGACGCCGATCGTCGCCCACCAGAGCGTCCAGTACGGATTCGAGAGGCTCACGGCCGCTCCGTGGAGCACCGGGCCGAGGCGTGACGGGCGGCGCTCCTCGGCAGCCTGGGTGTGGATGGTCCCGCGGATGGCGCCGTTGACGAGCCCCGCGCCCATCCAGAGCAGGAAAGCGCCGCCGACGACGGCCATGACCGCGTGCACGGTCGGCCGCGCCAGCAGCTGTTGGAGCCCGAACGCGAATCCGACGAGCAGGATCCCCTCGAGCGCCGCGTGGCCTACGAGCATGAGGAACGCGGGGCCCCGACCCTCCCGGATCGTCCGCGTCACCGTCACCGTCAGATAGGGTCCGGGCGCCATCGCTCCGGTGAGGCCGATGAGGAATGCGGCCCCGCCCAGGCTGATGGCGCTCGTGAGGGTCTCGGCGGACATGCAGCGATTATGGCAGACCACCGGGTCTGGGACCCCGGCGAGTGCTATACTCCGCGTTGCTCATCGGCAGAGAGGAAGCAACGCGTGTCGCTCTCCATCGGTATCGTCGGCCTCCCCAACGTGGGGAAGTCCACGCTGTTCACCGCGCTCACCCGCAAGCAGGTGGATGCGGCGAACTACCCCTTCGCGACCATCGAGCCCAACGTCGGCGTCGTGCCGGTGCCCGATCCGCGTCTCGATCGGATCGCTGAGATCGTCCGGCCCGAGAAGGTCGTACCCGCGACGGTGGAGTTCGTCGACATCGCCGGCCTCGTGAAGGGTGCGAACGAGGGGGAGGGGCTCGGCAACCAGTTCCTCGCCAACATCCGCGAGACCGATGCGATCGCCGAGGTCGTCCGCTACTTCACCGACGAGAACGTCATCCACGTGGACGGCAGGGTCGATCCGGCCTCGGATGTCGAGACGATCAAGACCGAGCTGGTCCTCGCCGACCTCGGCACGGTGGAACGCGCGCTTCCGCGGCTCGAGAAGGAAGCGAAGCGCGACGCCGAGGCCGCCGGCCGGCTGGAAGCCGCGCGTCGCATGCATGCCTGGCTGGCCGAGGGACACCGGGCGCGGACGATCGAGATGACGGACGCCGAGCGCGCGGCGCTGCGCGACCTGCACCTGCTCACGATGAAGCCGATGCTCTACGTCGCCAACGTCGACGAGAGCCAGGTGGGTGCCGATCTGCCTGAGATGCGCCAAGATCGAGGCCGAGATGGCCGAGCTCGAATCCGGGGAGCTCGCCGAGTACCTCGAGATGGAAGGGCTCGCGGAGCCGGGCCTGAACGCGCTCATCAGGGAAGCGTACCGTCTGCTCGGCCTGCAGAGTTTCTTCACAGCAGGGCCGAAAGAAGCGCGCGCGTGGACCGTCCGGCAGGGCGCGACCGCGCCCGAAGCGGCGGGCGTCATCCACACGGACTTCCAGAGGGGCTTCATCAAGGCCGAGGTCGTGGCGTACGAGGACTTCGTCGATCTCGGCGGCGAGAAGGGCGCGCGTGAGGCGGGCAAGCTGCGCGTCGAGGGCAAGGAGTACGTGGTCGCCGACGGCGACGTCATGCACTTCCGGTTCAACGTCTAGCGAGCGCCGCTACTCGGCCGTGACCGTCGCGTCGCCGGTCTCGAGCAACTCGGCCGGCGTGCCTGCGGCTGTGACCGCGGGGGGCGGCGTCCGTCGCGCCTTCAGCAGCTCCCATTCGAGCAGGTGCGTGAGGACGCCCGGTCCGCCGACCATCGTCCATCCGGCGATGCGGTCGCTCCTGTGAAGCACCCACGCCCGCGTCTGCTTGCCCAGGTAACGCGCGCCGCACAGCACGACCGGCTGCCCCCGCTTGGCGGCGAGCGCCCCCGCGACGAGCGCGTCGGGGAAGTTCTCGCCGGTGGCCACGAGCGGAGAGAGCTCGCCCTCCACGTAGAAGCGCTTGAGCACCGCGACGTTCGTGTCGTAACGGTCGGCGCCCCACAATCGGGTGACTCTCACGCGCTCGTCGAGCGCGATCTTCACGTCGCGGCTGACGACAGCGGGTCCCCCGACGATGACGGCCGAGGTGACCTCCGCGGAGTGGGCCGAGAGGTACGCGGCGACGTGCGGCGACACGCGGTCCGTCTCGGTCAGCAGTATCGGCATGCCGAGCGTGCCGGAGAACGCCGAGGCGGAGACCGCATCGGGGTATGCCGTGCCCGAGACGATCGATACGCCCATGCCGGGCGTGGTGCCGACCTCCTCGGCGATGAGCGCCGCTGTCTCGAAGCGATCGCGGCCCGCGATCCGGCGGACCGCGTCCGGCGACAGTCCACCCGCGTCGGCGGCGGCGTCGACCACCGCCCGTGCGACCGCCGCGGTCCCGCCGAGCACCACGATCCCGGATGGGCCGAGCCGCTCGACCGCAGCCGTGCTGGCTTCCCAATCGACGGCGAGGCGAGCGAGAAAGCCGTCGCCCGATACCTGACCTTGCCTGAATTATGCTTAACGAAGCCTTGCCGGCGAGAGGCCGGAGCGCCTCCAAATGAAACATTGTTACAGTATGGCGCTGCCGCAACAGAGGCGGGGGCTTCACCCCGGCGGCGTCAGGCTGCGGATCCGCGCGAGGCCCAGCGGGGCGATGTCGGCGAGTTCGGTGAGAGGCTTCCAGGCGGCGGCGTGTACCTCCTCGATCTGGGCGACGAGCGGGGCGCCCGGATCGGCCAGGAAGAGATATTGCAGGTCGTGATGGACATGGGCGGGCTCGCCGCGGGACGGCTTGCCGGGGACGTCGTGGCTGTCGATGACGAAGGGCGAGTCGCTGCCCTCGTGCCAGGGATGCAGCCGCAGCCCCTGCACGCCGGTCTCCTCCAGCGCCTCGCGCGCGGCCGAGGCGTGGAAGCTCTGTGCTTCCTCCCAATGCCCGCCGGGCTGGAGCCAGCGGCCGATCACGACATGGTCGATCAGCAGGATGCGGGCATGGTCGGGCGAGAGCACGTAGGC
>FWPV01011659.1_pt1 | contig 13880 bp, 14 predicted proteins | sample 2228371 | NCBI WGS metagenome assembly FWPV01 (sample SAMEA103939776, study PRJEB20133) | metagenome
CTTCAACGACACGGCGCGAAGCATCGTGCTCCAGCAGTTCCCCACGCCCAACTTTGACATCCGCACGGCACTGGACTGGAACCCTGCCCGGAACTACCACGAGGCGGGCCTGGTGGTGTAGCAGGAGAGCAATCACTACGTGAAGTTCACCGTGCGCTACGAAAACGGGACGCGGATGATCGTCCTGGCCAAGCGCAAGCCCGGACACGACTTCTCGTACTACCAGGAGGTGAACCCGATCGCGTCGCCGTACCCCATCATGTACCTGCGCCTCGTGCGCCACAACGCCAGTTATACGGCCTACGTCAGCGCCAACGGGCAAAACTGGACCTACTTCAATTCCCTGACCGCCGAGACGATGACCACCCCCAGGGTGGGGCTTGGGGCATGGAACGGGAATATGGAACTCAACGACCCGGGTGTGAACGCGGATTTTGACTGGTTCTTCGCCGTGCCGTCTAACTAGGCGCACCGTTGGGGTGCCGGTGATTGGATAGAGCGAGCCTACAGGGGCGCGTTCCAACGCCCGATCCTTGCGTCTGGATTCAGATCCTCTACGGCCGGGCGATGGCCCTGCCGAATTGGAGCGCCTGCGCCAGGATGCTCGGACTGGCCGCGGCGTCGCCGGCATCTTCCAGTCTGTTGAACGTGAGCGCGCCGCCGTAAGTCGCATCCAGCGCATCCATCCACACGCGCATGGTCAGGCCCATGCAGTCAAACTTGATGCGCGGATGGCCCGCCGCCGCGATCAGGTATCCCTTACGCGGGTGGGGCAGGGGCGGCATGGGGCGGTGCACGACGTACTTGCGAGCGTAGAAGCACTGACAGCGGTCTATGAGGCTTTTGGCCTGGGCCGAGACGTGGCCGAAGAACATGGGCGTGGCCAGCACGATGCGCTCGGCGGACTCCAGTTTCGGGTAGAGGAGTTGAAAGTCGTCCTGGACGACGCAGACGCCCTCTTTCCAACAGCCGTTGCATTCTATGCATGGGGCGATGCGGTATCGGGTCAGGATGACATGTTCCACGTCGGCGCCCTCTTCCCGCGCGCCAGCGAGGACGTGCTCCAGCAGGGTGTCGGTGTTGCCGCCGCGGCGGGGGCTGGCCGCAAACGCCAGGATGTGCATGGGCCGCCTCGCGCTAGTCCTCGCGCTTCTGGACGACCGTGTCGGCGAGTTCTTCCAGAAGCGTGGTGATGGCCGAATGGTCCAGGTCGCCGCGGCCCGCCACGTTGAGCCGCTTGAACATCTCGGCGACGAGCGCGGTAACGGGCAGGGGCACCTCGTAGGCTTTGGCGGCGGCCAAGGCGTTGTTCAGGTCTTTGTAGTGCAGGCGCACGCGGAATCCGGGCGCGAAGTCGCGGTTCACGATGCGCATGCCGCGGGTTTCCAGCACGCCGCACCGCGCCAGCCCGCCGCTGAGCACCTGCACGATCTTGGCGGGATCCACCCCTGCCTTGGCTCCCAGGACCAGGGCCTCGGCGACGGCTTCCAGTTGCAGGGCGACGAGGATCTGATTGCAGAGTTTGGTGATCTGGCCCGCGCCGTGCCCGCCGCACAGGACGATGTTCTTGCCCAGCGCCTGGAAGACGGGCAGTGCCTCGTTGAAGACGTCTTCGGGACCGCCCACCATGATGGAGAGCGTGGCCTGGCGCGCGCCTACGTCTCCGCCGCTCACGGGCGCGTCCAGCACTTTCACGCCCTTCTTCCCCAGTTCCTGGGCCACCTTGACGGCGGTAACGGGCGAGATGGAACTCATGTCTATCAGCATGCGGCCCGGGCGAATGCCCTCGGCGACGCCGTTGGGGCCGAAGATGACCTGCTCCACATCAGGCGAGTCGGGGAGCATGAGGATGACGACGTCGGAGCGGGCGGCAACGTCGGCGGGAGATGCGCCCAGGAGCGCACCCTCGGTGGCCAGTTCGTCCATGGGCGGGCGGCTTCGGTTGTAGGCGATGAGGGGGTAGCCTGCACGCATGAGGTTGCGCGCCATGGGCTTGCCCATGATGCCGAGGCCGATGAATCCGATGGTCGGCTTGGTTTCTGCCATATCCGTTCCCTCCAATCCATCCTGTGCGTGCCGTCGGCGACGGCTAGCCGGCGATGGCCTGCCTTTCGGACTGCGCCAGTTGGTCAAAGGTAACGCGGGAGAGTTCGTCCACCATCTGAGCCTCCATCTTCTTCCAGACCTGGTGCATGGGGCAGAAGTGGCTGCGCGGGCATTCGTGGGGATACAGCGTACAGCGGGCGATGGCGACGGGCCCCTCCAGCGCCTGGATGGCGTCCAGGATGGTGAGATGATGGGGGTCGCGCCCCAGTTCCAGGCCGCCGCCCAGTCCAGGGTAGGCGCGGACGAGTCCGGCCTGGGCGAGTTGCCGCGCGATCTTGCTCAAGAAGGTAACCGGAATGTTCTGCTTGTTGGCGATCTCCTCGGTGGATGCGCGTGCGCCCTGGGGAAGCAGGGCCAGTTCCAGCAACAGGCGGATTCCGTAGTCGGCTCTGCGACTCAGTTGCATGTTCTTCTCCTTCGCTTACTTGTCTGGTGGCTCCGATGACGACGGATTTGCCTGGGAAAGCACCTGCACTGCGTACCGAAGCCGCGCCATCACGCGGTCGCGGCCCAGGATGGCGAGCGTGCCGAACAGCGGCGGCGAGACGGTTTTGCCGGTAACGGCGACGCGGATGGGGGTGAAGAAGTCGCCGGGCTTTATGCCCAGGGATTCGGCGGCGGCGCGCAGCGATTCCTCCAAACCGGCCTCGGTGAAGTCGGCGGTCTGGAGGGTCTGGATGGCCTGCCGCAGGGCCGCCAGTGTGGTCTCGGCCGACATCTTCTTGCCGATGAGCAGGGCGGGGTCGTAGTCCTGCGGGTCGGTGAAGAAGAAGTCGGTCATCGCCACAGCGTCGTTGAGCGTCTTGATGCGTTCCTGGATGAGGGGAACGATGCGCTCCAGCGTGGGCACATCTACGCGGTAGCCGGCCTGGGCCAGCACGGGCTGAAGGCGGCAGGCCAGGTCGGGGGCCGGGAGCGCGCGGATGTACACGCCGTTCATCCAATCCAACTTGTCATAACTAAACGCGGCAGGCGAGGCGTTGATAGCCGGCAGGTCAAATCGGGCGATGATCTGTTCGGGCGTGAGGATGTCGGTTTTATCGTCGTAGGACCAGCCGACGAGGGCCAGGAAGTTGAACATGGCCTCGGGCAGGTAGCCCGCCGCGCGGAACTCGCGGATGAGGACAGGGAACTCGCGGCCGTCGGGTGTGCGCTTTTTGCGCTTGCTCATCTTGCCCTTGCCGCTGGGGTCCAGGATGACGGGCAGGTGGGCGTAGATGGGCGGGGTCCAGCCCAGCGCCTTGTACAGGATCTGGTGGCGCGGTGTGGACGGAATCCACTCGTCGGCGCGCATGATGTGCGTGATCTCCATGAGGTGGTCGTCCACCACGTTGGCCAGGTGGTAGGTGGGGTAGCCGTCGGACTTCAGGAGCACCATGTCGTCCAGGGTGCGGTTGTCCACGGTGATGGTGCCGCGGATGACGTCATGGAACGAGGTTTCGCCCTCCAGGGGGGACATGAGGCGGATGACCGGCACGATGCCCTGGGCCTCGTAGTCGGCGATCTGCTTGGCGGTGAGGTAGCGGCAGTGGCGGTCGTAGCCGGGCGCCTCGCCGCGGGCGGTCTGCTCCTGGCGCATGGCCTCCAGGCGTTCGGGCGAGCAGTAACAGCGGTACGCCGCGCCGATGCGGACCAGTTCCTCGGCGTAATGCTTGTACAGGTGCAGGCGCTCGGACTGGAAGTAGGGGCCGTAGGGGCCGCCGACTTCGGGGCCTTCGTCCCAGAGGATGCCCAGCCAGCGCAGGCTGTCCATGATGTCGGCGAGGGCATCGGGTTCGTAGCGGGTGCGGTCGGTGTCCTCGATGCGCAGGATGAACGAGCCGCCGTGGTGGCGCGCGAACAGGAAGTTGAACAGGGCGGTGCGGGCGCCGCCGGCGTGCAGGTATCCGGTTGGGCTAGGCGCGAAGCGAACGCGCACGGTGTTGGACGGCATGAATTCCTCCGATGCGAATGTCAAGGGTGATTTGCTGAAATCGCCGCCGATTCGCCGGGAGGCGCGCACGGGTTGCAGGATTTGCCTGCATGTTCCCTGCGGTCTCCATGCTCTTGGCGGCGTGCGCCGTTGTTCGGCGAAACCCCGACTATTATACTCCGAAAAGCGTGGAAGGGAAAGAATGGGATGCGGCCTGGTACGATTTTCCCATTGCCATCCGACTGGACAGATGATACACTCCTGATGTAAACTCCCGTCCGAGGGAAGAGGATGCGCGCTCTTATTCGCGTCGTTTCGCTCGTTCTTGTCGTCGTGTTTGTGCTGACTTCTGCCGCGCCTGCCTTTGCACAGGACGCGGCGGGCCGTTCCGCTGTGGCCCTCACGCTGGAGAGCGCCCCGTATCAGATGTTGCCCGAAGAAGACGGCACGGTGCGCCTCGCCATGGATGGTTTTCAGATCGCGCTGATTCCCGGCTATCCGGCACTTCCGGTGCGCGTGGTGGACGTGGCACTGCCGGCGGGCACGCAGGCGATCGGCGTCGTGATTCATGACGCCCAGGCCGAGCCGCTGGGCGACGGGTGGCGACTGGCCCGTGTTCCGCCCCAGGCCTCCGACGATGGGCGCATCGTGGAACTGGAACTCAACGAGGCGTTTCCCGACTCACCGGTGGCGCTGGAAGGCACGCACGCCTTGGGCGGCGTCGTGTTCGCGCGACTGCACTATTTCCCATTCCAGTACGATCCCCGCACGGGCGCGCTGACCCTCACCCACCACGTGTCGGTGAGCGTGCGGTACGTGCGGGCGGAGGGCCCGACCCTCACAGAGCGGCGTGATGACGTGCAAGGACTGCCCCTCGCCAATGCCGACCAGGCCCACGAGTGGTACGAGACCGGCCCCGAGTCCCAGGCCGCCGCGGGTTACCTCATCCTGACCAGCGCAACGCTGGCTGGTTCCCAGGCGGTGCAGAATTTCGCGGCGCACAAGGTCAGCCTGGGCTTCTCGGTGTACATCGCCACGCCGTCCGACTGGTCAGGCTTCGCTGGCGGCGATTCCGCCGACAAGATCCGCAATTTCCTCATCAGCCGATACGCGGCATGGAACCTGCGCTACCTGCTGATCATCGGAAGCGCGTCCACAATCCCCATGAAGACGGTCTACCCGAGCCCGACGGATCACGGCGGCAGTTGGCCCACGCCGACCGATGCCTACTACGCCGACCTGACGGGCAACTGGGACGCCGACGGCGACGGGTACTTTGGCGAGCGGGGCCAGGATGCGCCCGACTTTGCCGCCGAACTGTGGGTGGGCCGCATCCCCTTTGACACCGAGTCGGTTGTCGGGGCGATTCTCCAGAAGACCATCACCTACGCCGCCACCGACGGCGCTTGGCGGCGCAAGGCTCTGCTGGCAATGGCCATCCAGGGCTACACCAGCGGCGGCGCCATCCAAACCGATGGCGGCTACCTGGGCGAGGAGATGCGCAACGGCTACCTCAACGCGGCGGGGTTCACTACCTACCGATTGTACGAGGAGAATCCTCCGGCGACGTCGCTCCCTCACGAGGCGGGCCTGACGCTTTCCCGCATGACATCCGCCTGGGCCGGCGGTTACGGCCTGGTAACCTGGTGGGGGCACGGCAACGCCTACGGCGCGTACCGGCGGCTGTGGAACGGTAGCAGCGCCTACGACACGCCGTTCATCACCTACGACAACCTGTCGGGCCTGGACAATTCCAAGCCGTCCATTGTGTTTCAGAATTCCTGCCTGAACGCGCAGGTGGGGTACACCAATCTGGCGTCGGAACTGCTGAAGCAGGGGGCCGTGGCCACGGTGGCCGGCACGACGGTTACGTGGTACTACTTATATTGGGATGCCTATACCGACGGCGGCAACGCGACCATGGCCTACCTGTTCGGCCAGAACCTAGTCAGCGACCGCGACCCGGTCGGCGCGGCGCTGGCCGATGCCAAGGCCCTCTACGCCCAATCCTACGTCTGGTTCACGGGCGATGTACAGAACCTGATGGCGATCAACCTGCACGGCGATCCGTCGGTTGGGTTGTGGCCGTCGGCGGCAACGCTGGAGAAGCCGCTTTCGCCCGGTTGGAACCTCGTCTCGTTCTCCAATCTGTCCAGCGCCGTGCCCGTCGCCGATGCATTCGCGTCTATCAGCGGCTCGTACACGCAGGTGTACGCCTACGATTCCTCGGCTCCGGGTAGCCCGTGGCTGCACTACGTGCCGGGCGGCGATCCCGCGGGCAACACGCTCACGATGGTGGACGGCACGCACGGGTACTGGGTGCAAGTTACCTCGCCGTGTACCCTGCGGTTCACGAGCGCGTCCGCACCGTCATCGTCGCCTTCCATTCCTCTGCGCGCGGGCTGGAACTTGGTGGCCTACCCGCGCATGTCCCCGAAGTCGGTGAGCGAGGCGATCGCGTCCATCGCCGGGCAGGTGCTGCTGGTCTATGGCGCCGACCCTGCCGTCCCAGGCGGATGGCTGCGGTACAATCCTGCCATGCCCGCCTGGGCCTCCACGCTGGCGACATTCCAGCCTGGCGCCGGATACTGGATCAAGGTCTCCGCCGACACGGTCTGGACGCCGTAGCGGGCGGCCCTAACACCGGTCTTCGCACGAACCCTCTCGCAATCGGCGGGGGCGCGACTCTTGCCTGCTCGTTCGCCTGTGCGTACAATCTTTTTGTAACGCATGCGCGGGAGGTGTGAGCCGATGGAAGTGCGAGTGGGTTCGTCTATCCTGGAGTTGGTAGAAGCCGACATCACCCAGCAGGATACCGACGCCATCGTCAACGCGGCCAACCCCAGCCTGCTGGGCGGGGGCGGCGTGGATGGGGCCATCCACCGCGCGGGAGGGCCGCAGATTCTGGAGGAGTGCCGGCGCATCGGCGGGTGCCCAACGGGCGAGGCGCGCATCACCAACGCGGGGCGGCTCAAGGCCAAGAAGGTCATCCACACCGTCGGGCCGGTGTACTACCGCGACGGGGAGCGCGCACCGCACCTGCTGGCCAGCGCCTACCGCAACTCCCTGCGGCTGGCGTCCGAGCACGGACTGCGCTCGGTGGCGTTCCCGTCCATCAGCACGGGAGCCTACGGCTACCCGATGGAAGAGGCCGCGCCCATCGCCCTGAAAACGGTCATGGACTACCTGCGGGAGCACCCGGAGATAGAGCGGGTGCGGTTTGTGCTGTTCGGCCGCGCCGCGTATGAGACCTACCGCCGCGCATTGGAGGGGCTGCTCGGCGCGGTGAACCGTGTATAGGCACGCGCGCCCGCGGCGCATTCGCGGACGTCCAACCTACCGGGCCAGCCTCCGCACCTCGGTTTGCACATCTGTGCCGTTGACGGAGACCCGCACGTAGTGGTAGAACCCGCCCTGCTCCTCGCTGCGGGACAGGGGCGCGCCGCCCCCGCCGGAAATCACGTAGATGACGCCATCGCGGGTGGACTGGTCGTAGGCGCGGATGTGGCCGGCGAACACGTAGCGCACTCCGCGCTGGCGCATGAGCATCGTAAAGGCTTCGTTGCCCATGGTCAGCACTTGGTCGGAGCCGCGCGGGTCAAAGGGCGGGTAGTGCAGCGCCACGATCTTCACCGGCTTGTCTGTGGCGGCCAAATCCGCTTCCAGCCACGCCATCTCCTCTGCGCCCAGGTATCCACGTGAAGCATCCGCGAGGGCAAAGTGCACTTGGCCCACATCAAAGGCGTAGTGAGCACCCGGCACGCCGGTAAAGGCCAGATAGTTGGCCAGAGAGCCATCCACAGCGTCTTGGTTGCCGGGGACGGTGTACACAGGGAGCGGGAAGCCGGCCATCATCTCGCGCCACGCCTGGAACTCGGCCGCGGTGCCGGCGGCGGTCATATTGCCGAGGTGCAGCAGAAAACGGTTGCCGTCGGCCACAATCTGGTCAAGGAGTGCCTTGTACACATCGGGGTTGTCGGCGGTCTCGCCGATGACGGCGAACGAGTAGACCGTCGCCGATGGGTTGAGCGTGGGGCGCGTGCCCGGCGGTGCGGGCGTCATCGTCGGCAGAGGCGCGAGCGTGGGCGAGGGCCCGACCGTCGGCGCGGTGGGTGCGGTTGAGGTTCGCCCCGCGGGCGGGGTGGGGGCGGCCTGTTGGGATGGGGCGGCCACAAATGCGTACCCCAGCGCCATGCTCAGGACTACAACACCGCTCAAGATGTACAGGAAGATCTGGCCGGTACTGCGCCGGCCTCGCCGTCGCGCCATGTAAAAACCTCCGATGAGAGATGCGGCGATGCCGCGAGCAAGGGGCACCTATGCGTGTGCCGGGCCGCGCACGGAATGCATCGCCGGGGTGCGATTATAGCACCTGTGCGCGGGGCGTTCAAATAAGCGGTCCCCTCGTTGCGATTTCACCCTGTGTCGGCGATGCGGGTGTAGCGGGCAGGGAACATGCCCCATTTCTTGGCGTCCACAGGAGGCGGGCTTGCTAATTCTGGTATAACAAATTATAACATGCTATTATTGCGTATGCCGGAGATTTGACGTCGGGAACATGCCCTGCTATAATGCAGCCAGAGGTGAACGGTGGACACTCTGTTGACCACGCGACAACTGCAGCAACTGCTCCAGGTGGACCGCATCACCATCTATCGCATGCTGGAGCAGGGCCGCCTGCCCGGGTTCAAGGTGGGCGGCCAATGGCGCTTTTCCCGCCGCGCCATTGAAGAGTGGCTAGAGACTCAGCGCGACATTCTTGCCTTGACGGGAGATATCGCCCCCTCTACGCCGACATCTGTGCCTCTGCCGATCCGGTGTGTCCAGAACGTCCAGGATGTGTTCGCCGAGGCCCTGGACATTGCCGCGGTAACGACCGACCTCGCCGGAAATCCCCTGACACGTGTCAGCCACGCCTGCGCGTTCTGCAGTCTCGTCTTGTCCACCGCCGAAGGCCGCAGGCGCTGTGGGGAAACCTGGAAGGCCGGCGCGCTCCCAGGCTCGCCAACCGTTGCGACGAAGAGGTGCCATGCGGGCCTGTCCTGCATGAGCGTGCTCGTGCGCGTGGGGGGCAACCCCGTGGCCGTTTTCTCGGCCTGCCAGTTTGTGGGCTCGGCGAAAGCGCGCGACCGAGAGGCCATGCTTGCAGAGTTGCAGCAGGTAGCCGCGGAATTGGGATTAGACGCGGCGGACCTAATCGACCGCCGAGAGAGTGTGCGGGTAGTCCCTGCGTCTGAAGAGGCACGGATTTCGCGCCTTGTCCAGCGAATGTCTGCCACGCTGGCTGAAATCGGCGATGAGCGGCTTGCATTGCTCAGCCGCTTAGAACGCATAGCGGAAATGACCCGGGTTTAGACCACAAATTCACACAAAGAGGAGGGAACCAATGAGCGAGGAAAAGAAGAAGGCATCCATGGTCGTGTTTAGCGGCGACATGGACAAGGTGATGGCGGCGTTTATCATCGCCACCGGCGCGGCGGCCATGGGCTACGAGACCACGATGTTCTTCACATTCTGGGGGCTGAAGGCCATCCAGAAGGGCAATCGCACGGGCAAGGGGTTCTTCGGCAAGATGCTGGGCCTGATGAATCGCGGCGGCATTGACCGAATCGGGCCTTCGCGCTTCAACTTCGGGGGCATCGGACGGTGGATGTTCAAGAAGATGATGCGCGATAAGGGTGTAACCCCGCTGGCCGAACTGCGCCAGACCGCCATTGACCTGGGCGTGAAACTGCTGGCGTGCCAGATGAGCATGGACGTGATGGAGATTTCCCGCGAAGACCTCATCGATGAGGTAACCGATGTGGTCGGCGTCGCCACGTTTATCGGCGAGGCTGGCGATTCACAGATCAACCTGTTTATCTAATCATGCAACGAAGGAGAGATTCCGATGTCTGAGACAATCAAGGCCGATTTGGAACTGAATCTGCAAGGGCTGATGTGCCCGCTGCCGGTCGTCAAGATCAGCAAGGCCATCAAGGATGTGCCGGTGGGTGGCATCATTGAAGCCACGGCGACCGATCCCGGAGTCCTGGCCGATATCCCGGCTTGGGCCAAGAGCACCGGCAATGAAATGCTGAAAGTAGAAAAAGAAGGAAAAGTCATTCGCTTCTGGGTCAAGCGGCTGCAGTAGAGCGGGGGCATACATGGAAGATCGGTTCCTGGAGTTCGTGAAGTTTGACCTTCAGATCATAGCCCTGTCTGTGTTCGCACTGCTCTACGCGCTGAAGGTGTACCAATTGATGAAACTCCCGTGGCCGAAAGAAATGGGGCCGCGGCGGGGAAGCGAGGAACTGGGCGTGGTGTACTCCTTCGCCTGGCTGTTCTTCCCGTGGTCTATGAGCAGCACGACACAGCACATGGGACGCTGGGTAGAGTTCGCGCTGTACCACCTGGGCGCAGGGGCCGCCATCTTGGGTACGTTCACCATTCCGTTCTGGCCGGCCATCATGACCCGCCCTGTGAGCCTGACGATGGCGGCGTTAGTCATCGGCGGCTTCATCGTGGGGGCAATCAAGTTGGCGCGGCGCATCATTGCGCCAGAGTTGCGCGTGGTGAGCACGCCCGACGATTACTTCTCATTGGCTGCCGTACAAGTGTTTTTCTTCTTCACGGCCATGGCATTGATCACGGAAGCCAGGGGGTGGATGATCGCCTACTTCCTGATCACGGCGGCGTTCCTGTTCTACGTGCCGTTCAGCAAGATCTCCCACTACGTGTACTGGTTCTTCGCCAGGGTGTTCTTCGGCCTGCGCTATGGACGACGCGGCATCATCACAGGGAAGAGGGCGTAACACTATGGAAGAGCAGAAGACCATTGTAGAGCAGGCCAGAGAGGAACTGGAAAAGCGTTTCACGCGCACGATGGCCGTGGCGGCGTCTAACCTCTGCGTGCACTGCGGACTCTGCGTGGACCAGTGTCATTACTTCGTGGCGACGCGAGACCCCAATATCAGCCCGGTGGCGAAGGCCGAGCAGGTGCGCCGCGTCGTGAAGGGTGAGCACGACTGGCTCCGACGCATCTTCCCGTGGTGGACGGGCGCGAAGGAACTGACGGAAGAAGATCTGGACAAATGGGTTGAGGCGGCCTACCGCAATTGCTCCATGTGCCAACGGTGCGTGGTGAACTGCCCGCTGGGAGTGGACACACCGCTTGTCCTGGCCACGGCTCGCGGCGTGCTGACGGCTATCGGCAAGGCTCCGGAAATCCTGGTGCAGCTGGCAGATGCAGCCATCGCGCGCGAAGAGAACCTGGAGTTCTTCAAAGACTTCTACCTTGAGCAAATCAAGGAACTGGAAGCGGAACTGCAACAGAAGGTGGGCGACCCAGAGGCGCGGATTCCGGTAGAAGTGGAAGGTGCCCGCTTCTTGTATGTCCCGCTGTCGGGGGCGCACACCATCATGCCCGCGGCTGAGATCTTCTACCACGCCGGCGAGTCCTGGACATTGAGCATGTTTGAAGCCGCGAACTATGGCATCTTCCTGAACGATCCGGTGCGCTCCAAGCGCATCACGGAGCGCATCATCCGCGAAGCCGAAAGGCTGAAGGTGCAGGAAATCATCATCACAGAGTGCGGCCACGCCTATGCGGTGTCGCGCTGGGAAGCGCCCAAGTGGTTCAACGATCGGCCGTGGACGTTCAGGGTGCGGAGCATCCTGGAGGTCATGGATGAGTACATTCAGACAGGCCGTATCCAGGTGGACCCCGCGCGCAACCCGTTTTCGGTTACGTATCACGATTCCTGCAACCTGGGACGCAACAGCGGCTTGTTTGACGAACCCCGGCGTATCCTCGCGGCGTGTGTGGAGGATTTTCGCGAGATGACGCCTAACCGCGAGCGCAACTACTGTTGCGGCGGTGGGGGCGGCCTTGTGGCCATACCGGAATGGCAGGATATCCGTTTGCAGGCCGGAAAGCCCAAGGCAGAGCAGATTCGCGCGACAGGTGCTTCTGCGGTCGTTGCATCGTGCGACAACTGCCGACACCAGTTGGGCGAGATCAATGAGCACTACGGCCTCAACGTGCGTGTGATGGGCATGGCAGAACTGGTAGCCAACGCCATTGTGCCCAAGAATGGGAAGAAGTAGCGCTGCAGATAAGTATGCTGAAACGTGCGACTCACCCAGTGGGTCGCACGTTTTTGTATTGCGCGGCTCTTGGATGTGAGGAGAAAGGGCTATCGGTGGAGGTAATTCCCCTTTGGACGGGATAAAACGGCTACATCGGGGGTCAGCGAGGATTCCTTGGAGGGACAGCCAGCCTCGTAAGGCAGTACTTGACGGAGGTGTTCTGGTTGGCCATTCTGGGATGTTTGCCAACACCTTCCTCCCGCTCCTTTGACACGCCCCGCGAACTGCGGTATAGTCGCGGGTGGGGCCTGGTCCCGTGCCCCATCACACACCCACCTCTGGCCACCATGATCGCGGAAAGGAGCGTGCTGTGGGCAAGATACGCATACTCACAACCGGTGGTACCATTGCCATGCGGGAGGCGGAGCCCGGCCAGGGCGCCGTTCCGGCCCTGACGGGCGCGGATCTCCGACGTTTTCTCCCACCCGACGCCCCGCCTGTGGAAGTGGAGGAAATCTGCAACATCCCGGGCGCCCACATGACCATTGACCTCCTGTGGCAAATCCGCAACCGCGTGTTCGCCGCTGCGCAGGATTCCGACGTGGACGGCATCGTCATCACCCACGGCACAGACACGCTGGAGGAGACCGCCTACCTGCTGGACCTGACCATCCCCGGCGAGAAGCCCGTGGTCCTGACCGGTGCGATGCGCACGTCGTCGGACCTGGGCTACGAGGGGCCCGAGAACCTTGTGGCGGCGGTGCGGGTGGCGGCCGAACCTCGCGCCCGCAATCTGGGCGTTCTGGTCGTGCTCAACGATGAGATTCACGCCGCCCGCCATGCTACCAAGATGCACACCCTCGCCCCCGACACTTTCCATTCGCCCGGCTGGGGGCCGCTGGGCCGCGTGGACCCCGACAAGGTCTTCTTCGCCCATCGCATCACCCGCAAGACGGTGCTGTGCGAGGCGCTGGAGCCGAAGGTTGCCCTCATCAAACTGGCCGTCGGCATGGAGGACGATTTCCTGCGGTGCGCCCTGGCGGCGGAGATGAGGGGCATCGTCCTGGAGGGGCTGGGCGGTGGGCGCATCCCGCCCTGGTGGCTTCCGGGCATCAGCAAGGCCATTTCCCGAGGCGCGACCGTGGTCATCGCAAGCCGCTGTCCGGAGGGGCGCGTGTACGACAAGTACGGGTTCTCGGGTTCATACCGAGACAATCGGGCCAAGGGAGCCTACTTCGCGGGCGGCCTGAACGGGCCGAAGGCCCGCATTGGCCTCATGGTGGCGCTGGGCAAGGGCGCGCCTGCCAACGCGCTGGATGCGATCTTTGAGCGCTAGCGGGCGGCAACCGCCGCGCGGCAGCGAACCCCAACGACCGACTTTGTGAGGCCGGTGGGACACCTGCGGCATCAGCGCTTCTCCGGTGGCAGGCCGCGAGCGCGCCCACGCAAATTGACAATCCCGCCCGCATCGCATATACTAGCAGTGCCAGTGGGGCTGTAGCTCAGCTGGGAGAGCGCATCAATCGCACTGATGAGGCCAGGGGTTCGAATCCCCTCAGCTCCACCAACCGAATAGGGAAAGGCGCTGAACAGGAGTAGTAGGCCATCCCTGCAGAGAGGCGGGCATTCGGTGTAAGCCTGCCGCCGCGCCGACAGGGAGCGCGCAAGGCCGAACTCGCCTGGGAGCCGCGGCGGCGAACTCCAGTAGTCGCCGACGGGTGGCGGACGTTACCCGCCGCAGAGTGGGCCAGGACAGCATGGGGCTGTAGCTCAGTGGGAGAGCACTTGTCTG
>FWPV01011660.1_pt1 | contig 13880 bp, 11 predicted proteins | sample 2228371 | NCBI WGS metagenome assembly FWPV01 (sample SAMEA103939776, study PRJEB20133) | metagenome
CAGTCCCATGTGGGCCTGATCTACACCCGCCGTGCCTCGGACGGCATTTTCGGGATGGCGGCGCCGGAGGATCGGCACACTCCGTGCCGAAGCGATCCACCGCCACCCGGCGCTCGACCGCCTCCTCCCCCGCCTCGACCTGCGCCAGGCGCTCCGGGGTGACGGCCACCCCGTACGGCAGGCGGCTCGCCAGGCAGGGGGAGGCCGGGGCCTCCCAGGTCCATCTCCGGATCGCCTCGCCGCCCATCACCCATTCCTGTTTCTATGGGGTGGATACCCCGCGACGCCAGAAGTTGATAGCCGCGTCCAAGAGTGTGGAGGAGATAAGGGCCTTCGTGGGGGTGGACAGCCTGGGATATCTCTCTCTGGAGGGTTTACGCTCCTGCCTGGCCCGGCCGCAGGATTATTGTTATGCCTGCCTCACCGGGGAATACCCCATCGCTCCGCCACGTGATAAGTAAATTAAGTCTATCGAGGCTATTATGTTTCAAAAAAATTTTTTATATTCTGTAAATTGGGCTTGACATTAAAAAGATTTTATGAGAATATAATTATGAGCCTATAAATGGTTAACCCATAATAAAAGGTGGAAACTATGAAGTCAAAGTTTGTCTTTGCAGCACTGATGGCCGCATGCCTGGCGACCACAATATATGCCGGGGGACAGTTCTACAACTACTACGAGCAGGGCCTGGAGTACATGAAGCGCGGGGACTGGGACCGGGCCATCGAGGAGTTCAAGGCCGCCATCTCCCTGGAGTTCAAGGACAGGCCCAATGTCCGGACCTATGGCATGCACTTCATCGATTATTTCCCCCACCGGGAGATGGGCATCTGCTATTACAACCTGGGCGATACCGATAACGCCACTAAGCACCTGCAGCTCTCCCAGGCCTTCTCCCCCAACAAGCGCACCCAGGAATATCTGGCCAAATTGGGCCGGGGCGAGGCTCCTGCCCCACAGATTCCTGCCGGTATAAGCAAGGAGGAGCAAGAACGGCTGGCCCGGGAGAAGGCCCAGATCGAGATGGAGAAGAAGCGCCTGGCCGACCAGATGGCGGCTTTGGAGATCAAGAAGAAGGCCCAGGACGAGGAGGCCGCCCGCAAGGCGGCTGAGGAGGAGAGGAGGCTGGCCGCCGAAAGGGAGAGATTGGCCAAATTGGAGCAGGAGCGGCTGGCCAAGGAGAGGGAGATGCTGGCCAAAGGCCAGTTGCCCACCGGCGCCCTGACCTACGATGCCACCCGGGTGACCCAGGTGGGCACCAGGTTGTCTTTAGCCGTCCTGCCGTTCGAGAATAGAGGGGGGAGCCCCGAGGTCACCAATATGGTCCAGGACAACATGATCACCACCCTCTACAGCCTCAAGCGGTTCAAGATCCTGGAGCGCTCCAAGATCGACGAGATCGTCAAGGAGCAGAAACTGGGCATGACCGGGTTTATAGATCCGACCAAGGCGGTCAAGGTGGGCAAAGTGGCCGGAGTGGACGCCATCCTGACCGGATCTATCTCCTCCACCGCCAGCGGAGTGGCCATCACCGCCCGGCTGATAGACACCGAGACCGGCACCGTCATCACGGCCAAGGATGCTTATTCTGACCAGGCCTCGCTGCAGAACATCAAGGGCATGTCCCAGGACATCGCCATTCAGATCTACAACGACGTGCCCCTGGTGGAGGGCTATGTCATCAAGGTGGATCCCACCCAGGTCATATTGGACGTGGGCACCAACAAGGGCATGCGCAAGGGCATGAAGATGGTCATCTACCAGGAGGGCGAGGCCATCGTCCACCCGGCCACCGGCGAGATCTTAGGCAAGACGGTGACCAAATTGGGAGAGGCCCTGCTGTTGGAGGTCCAGGAGAAGATGGCTGAGGCCACCATTGTGGAGAAAGAGCCCGGCAAGACATTGGCGGTGGGGAATAAGGTGGTGGCCAAGTGATGCTAACTGGGGGAAATAAAATTCATGAAACAAAAAGAGAGGGGGTGGTTGTCCTCAGCTGATCGTAATTTGGGACCAAGATGCACCTTGAAATCAACCAAAAATAAACAAGGAGAAAGGTACGTCCATGCGAAAACTCAGTGCTATCTTTTTTGTGATCGCTACTTCGGTAGGGATCACATCAGCTCAATTTACCTACATTCCCCTTGACTACAACATTCTCGGCGGCGGAGCGCGCGCTCACGGGATGGGTGGCGCTTTCATCGGCGTTGCCGACGACGCTACTGCCACTTCCTGGAATCCCGCCGGGATAGCGCAATTGGACAAATTAGAGGCTTCGGCAGTAGCCAATTTTTCAATGAAGAAGTACACCTTCAAGACGGACATCAATGCTCCGTCTATATCTTACACTTATAAAGACGAATACACGACAAATTCCAACCATCTAGCGCCTAATTTTTTTAGTCTCGCTGCCCCCTTAAAACTTGGTGGACGGAATTTGGTGCTTGCTATTGCCTATCAGCGAATGATCGATTTTGGGTACGATAACGAAGAGGACTCGACAACCTACAAATGGGATTACACTGTAAGGGGTGGCATAGACGCTATTTCGCCAGCGATCGCCCTTCAATTTACTCCGAAGTTCATGATCGGGGTCGCCGGAAACATAATTGTGAACGGGGTCAACCACAAATCCGAATTCGTTAACAAGACAACCAACATCACGACCAAAGAAGAGCGTGTTTACAAAAGCTCTGGCTTCGGTATCAACGGTGGTGTTTTGATCCAGGCGAGCCCTAGGTTCAACATCGGGGCTTCGATCAGACTACCCTTCACGATCACCGACGAGTACACCTACACCTGGGAGCAGACCGGCGCCACTTCATTTGACACAACCCACCCGGACCAGGAAACCACATACCCAATGATGTTTGGATTGGGCGTCGCCTTCAAGCCAACGGACAAACTAACCATTGCAGCCGACTACGAACGGCGCAATTACGAGTCCTCCGAGTTCACTTATGGCCAACCCCGGACGACTGAGAAAATGGGTTGGAATAACGTTAATCAGTTCAGGGTGGGCATGGAGTATGTGGTCATTGGCTCGTCTGCTGTCTTCCCGATCAGATTGGGTTTCCGAACGGCCCCAAGGGTGGCTTATGAAAAGTATGAGTACAACGGAACGACCACCGACTCGACAAACATAACCGGCTTGGTCTTCACCGGCGGTTTTGGCATGAAATTCGGCAATGTCTGGTTTGATCTGGCTTACGAATTGGGATTGTCGGATGTCTGGAGTTATACAGGTTAGTATCCCAATTGCTATTTTGAGGAATATAAAATTACGGAAATGTCAAACAATATAATCGCTTCCTGTATTTTCCATTTTTAATCACAAACGGGCTTATTTTTATAACGATATCTTGATGATCGCAGTGTAAAGATATCGCCAGGTTTAAATCCTATGCAGAGGAGATAGATCAAATGAAGAAGACCATCGTTGCCACCATCATCATCTTGTCCTTCGCCGGCCTGTCGCTGGCCCAGGTGACCCAGGACCTGCCGGGCGCGGCCGGGATGATAGACTGGACCACCCAGTCGGTCAAGGCCACCGGCATCGGCGCCCTCAACCCCAAGCTGCCGCCCTCGGCCCAGCGCAAGAACGCCCTGCGGGCGGCCCAATTGGACGCCATGCGCAACATGATCGAGACCTTAAACGGCGTGGTGCTGACCTCGGAGACCACGGTGGAGAACGCCATGATGTCCTCGGACGTCATCAAGACCCAGGTCGAGGGCATCGTCAAGAACTTCCGCTTCACCTCCAAGCCCCGCTATATGTCCGACGGCTCGGTGGAGGTGGACATGGAGATGCTGCTCTACGGCAAGGTGGGCGATGTCCTCTATCCCAAGAACATGGGGGGCAAGACGCCCACTTTCACTGCCGTTCCCAATCCGCCGCAGGAGCCCCAGCCCTGGACCGGGCTAATCATCGACGCCACCGGGGTGACTGACGCCCAGCCGGCCATGGTGCCCAACATCCTGACCGAATCCGGCGACGGCATCTACGGCGAGGAGTTCGTGCCCCGGGAGTCGGCGGTCAAGTACGGAGTGGCCATCTACACCGCCTCGGTGGCCGAGGCCAGGTCCCGGGTGGACCGGGTGGGCACCAATCCGCTGGTAGTCCGGGCCATCAGGGCCTCGGGGCTGAACAAGGCCGACCTGGTGATCTCGGACAACGATGTGGAGACACTGGCCACCATCGCCGACAACACCGATGTCTACGAGAATTGCAAGGTCATCATCGCCATCGGCAGCCGTTAAGCCATAACGCTAGCGAAACGGTGGGGGATGGTCGGAAAACGATCCTCCCCCACCGGACTTTACTGGCCGGGATCATAGACCCGGGTGCCGCCGAGCCGGGAAGCCCTAGGCCTTCGGCTCTTGGCTCTGCGTTTTTGTCCCGACTCTGATGGTCTCAAAATATCTCCATGCAATTGGGAGGAAGCCAATAATGAAGTATCTAGCAACGGTTCTGCTGGCGGCTCTGCTTTGGACCCTGCCCTGCATCGCCCAGGAGGAATTGCAGCAGATCACCACCGACGGCACGGCCTCGGTGCTCAACCAGGACAAGGCCCAGGCCCGGGACGTGGCCATCCAGGACGCCCTGCGCAACGCGGTGGAGCAGGTGACCGGGGCGGTCATCAGCTCCAGCACTTTGGTGGAGAACGCCATGACCGTGGAGGACAACATCTACTCCAAGGCCAAGGGCTATGTCAAGAGCTACTCCATCTTGAGCGAGGGCGAGGCCGACGGTGGACTGACCTACAATGTCAAGATAAAGGCCCTGGTGCGGGCCGGCGCCCTCAGGGAGGACATCGGCGACATCCTGCGCCAGGGGGGCAACCCCAGGATGATGGTGCTGATCTCGGAGCGCAACATCGGCCAGCACGAGTGGAGCGGCCTGGACGTCAGCCTGGGCGTGGCCGAGAACGCCATCATCGAGAACCTGCGCCAGAAGGGCTTCGAGTTCGTGGACCAGGAGCAGGCCGAGCGCAGCGCCCGCCGCGACAAGGCCCTGGCGGCCATGGAGGGCGATGCCGCGGCCGCGGCCCTGATCGGCGAGCGGGCCAACGCCGAAGTGATCATCGTGGGCAAGGCCTTCGTCAAAGAGGCCCCGGGCGTCTCCGACATGCTGGGCGGCATGAAGTCCATGCAGTCCACGGTCACCGTCAAGGCGGTCAACACCGACGACGGCAAGGTGCTGGCCTCAGTCACCAAGCAGGGCAAGACGGTCCACATCGACGAGGTGGCCGGGGGCACCAGGGCCCTGGAGATGGCGGCCAACGACGTCGCCGACTACCTGGCCGAGGAGATCGTCAAAAAGTTCGTGCGCGGCTCCAACTCGGTCACCCTCTCGGTCACCGGCCTCAACAACTACAACACCTTCTCCGACTTCATCAACGTCCTCAAGTACGAGATCCGGGGCGTCAAGGCGGTGCACGAGCGGGAGATGGCCGGCGGGGTAGGCCTGGTGGAGGTGGATACCAAGTTCAACTCCAGTCAGCTGGCCCAGGAGCTGCTGTATAAGACCTTCCCCAAGTTCTCCATACTCATCCGCAGCAAGACGGCCAACAAGATCAACCTGCGCCTGGTGCCCAAACGATAATAGGATAATCCGAATGTCGAATTACGAAACAAAAACATAAACAGACGTCTGGATCAATCTGCTCTGAGTTTCGAGATTCTATTTTGTTTCGGATTTTGTATTTTGGTGTTCGTATTTTTCATTTGTTCTCTTATCAAAAAGCAATAAAAATGGGAGAATCGTCAATGAGGAAAACACTGGCTATCATTCTATCCCTCACCTGCCTGCTGGCGACCGCGACCATGGCCCAGGGGCTCAAGAAGAGGGTGGCGGTGATGGACTTCGAGGACAAGACCGGACACGGCGCCTGGCATATCGGCTCGGGCATGGCCGATATGCTGACCACCGCCCTGGTTAAATCAGGAAAGTTCATGGTCATCGAACGGCAGCAGTTGCAGGCGGTCCTCAAGGAGCAGGCCATGGGGCTGTCCGGGGCCATCACCCCGCAGAGCGCCGCCCAGGTAGGAAAACTTCTGGGCGTGGAATTGATGGTCATCGGCAGCGTCAACGAGTTCGGCGAGAAACAGTCTTCGGTGGGCGGCAGCGTGGGGGGGCGCTTGGGCGGTGGTAAATTAGGCGGGCTGGGAGGCATAAACCGGCTGGGCGTGGAGACCAAGACCGCCCGGGTGGGCCTGGACATCCGCCTGGTGAACACCACCACCGGCGAGATCGTGGCCGCCGAGGGCATCGCCGAGGAGGAGTCCAAGAAGGGGGTGGATATCGGACACGATGAGTTCTCCTTCTCCAGCGATGTCGGCTGGGACAACACCCTGGCCGGCAAGGCCACCCGCAAGGCGGTGGGCAAGGTGGTGGAGCTGGTCACCAAGGCCATGGAGAACCTGCCCTGGGCCGGCAAGATCATCGCCATCAACGCCGACAAGACGGTCATGATCAAGCCCGGGGCCCAGGGCGGCGTCAAGGTAGGCGACACCTTCGAGGTCTACTCCATCGGCCAGGAGGTCATCGATCCCGAGACCGGGCTGTCCCTGGGTGCCGAGGAGACCAAGGCCGGCACCATCCAGGTGATCGAGGTCAAGGACCAGTTCGCCAAGGCCAAGATCGTCTCTGGCGGCGGCTTCAAGAAATTGGATACCATCCGTCAGCCCTGAGGGATCTTCAATATCCAACCGAGGGAGCCAGATATGAAAACGTCAGCCACCAAAACCAATCCGGCCGCTTGGGCCGCCCTCTGCTTAGCGGTGGCCCTGCTGTTTTTGGGCACCTGGCAGTTGGGGGCCAAGGCCGTCTCTATAGCCAAGATCACCTTCTACACCGGAGAGGTGCGGACCCAGCCACCCCAGAAGAACGACTGGAAGAAGGCCATCTTCCAACAACAGTTGGTCAACGGCGAGAAGGTCAAGACCGAGAACGAATCCCGGGCCGAGATCGGGTTCTCCGACGGCAGCATCATACGCATCGACGCCAACTCCTCGCTGGACATCGTCGAAGCCAAGAAGGACAAGGCCGGCCAGCAGGTGGAGGCCAAGGTGTGGAGCGGCAAGGTCTGGGCCAACGTCAACAAGATGAGCAAGAAGTCCAAATTCGAGCTGGAGTCGCCCACGGCCGTGGCCGCGGTGCGGGGCACGGTCTACCGCCTGGCGGTGCTGCCGGATCGGACCACCAAGATCGCGGTCTACTCCGGGGCCGTGGCCGTCAAGCCGCACCCCGATTTCTTCATGGAGCAGAAGGCCAAGGCCGGAGGCCGTCCCGGCGAGATCGAGGGTCCGACCGAGATCGCCGGTCCCACCGAGGTCACTCTGGAACAGTGGATCCAGATCGTCAAGATCCACCAGGAGATCACCATCAACCCAGACGGCACCTACGGCATCGTCCAGTTCAATCCCCAGCTGGACGCAAAGGACGAATGGGTGAGATGGAACCAGGAAAGAGATAGAAACATCCTCAAGCGCACTGAATAGGATATGACGACAAAACAGCGATGGTTAAGCGGAGCCGCCGCCTGGCTGGTGCTGGCGGCGGTCTCCTGCGGCCCGGTTTTTGTCTCCTTCCAGCGGCTGGAGCGCGCCAAACAGCAGATCCCTCCGGCCAACCGGGTGGCCGTGGTCGATTTCGAGGACACCGCCAAGCCGGGCCGGGGACAGGCGGTGGGCAGCCGACTGGTGGCCGAGCTCGGCTCCCAGGGCTACTACCAAGTTCTAGAGCGGGCCCGGATCCAAGCGGTGATGAAGGAGCACGCCTTCAACCTCACCGGGGCAGTGGACCCCAGCACGGTCAGAGAACTGGGCGGCCTGTTGGGGGTGGATGCCATCATCACCGGCGAGATCTTGGCCTACGATGTCCAGACCACCAAGCGCACCGAGAAGGTGGAGCGCAAGGAGGGCACCGGCCAGTACGAGGAGGTGGAGAAGACCAACCCCTTCACCAAGAAGAAGTACAGGGTGAAGGAGGAGATCATGAAGACGGTGCTGGTGGACGAGGATAGGTTCGATAAGACCGGCACGGTCTCGGTCAACTACCGGATGATAGACATCGCCTCGGGCCAGGTGGTGGTCAGCAAGGCCCATACCCAGAGCTACCAGAAGACCCTGAAGAAGAACACGGTAAGCGACGAGGAGATCCTGTCCGAACTTCTGGCAGCGGTGACCAAAGCCTTTGTGGCCGAGATCAGCCCCCACTATATCACGGTGGCCAAGAGGCTGTTGGCCTCCAAATCCGACCCCAAGAATATGGGACAGCTCTATGCCAAGCAGGGCCTGTGGCCCCGGGCCCTGGAGATCTGGGAGCGGGCCGCCGCCCAGTCGCCCCAGGATCCGGCCCTGTGGCACAACATCGGGGTGGGCTACGAGGCCCTGGGAAAGATCGAAGCGGCCGAGCAGGCCTATCTGAAGGCCCTGCAGCTGGACCCGGGAAACAGACTGTTCATCGAGAATGTCTCTCAGATCAAAACCGCTTTCCGAGGCAGTCTGCCCTCGGGAGGGGCCTCGGCCGAACCCCTGCCCGGAGCGGCCCCGCCCCAGCCGGCGGAGTTAGTGCCCAAGATCATCAGAATCGAAGCGACCGGAGAGGTCTATATAGATATCGGCCAGAAGAGCGGGGTGAAGGCCGGCGACCGCTTCCTGGTGGTGGGGGAGAGGGAGATCCGGAACCCGGATACCGGAGAACTTCTGGATACCGACGTCTTCGACAAGGCCGAGCTGGCGGTCACCAAGGTCATGGAGAATATCTCGGTCTGCCGCATAGTAAAAACTTTGCCCGGGAAAAAGCTGGCCATCAAGGACAAAGTGAGACCCATCAAATAACACAGAGCCGCAAGAGCAATTCGGATAAAGGGGAGAGGCATCTCCCCTTTATTGATATCAGGTGGGAGGGACAGCGATATCGCCCGACCGCGGCTCCTCTCCTCCAGGCTCTGGGAGTCAAACATGCGGATAGTGGAAGTAGCCAAGAATTCATTGGCCTGGCGACACGGCCTGAGGCCGGACGACGATCTGATCTCGATCAATGGCCAGGCCATCGGCGATGCCATCGATCTTAAATTTCACAGCAGCGACGAAAGCCTGGACATCGTCTGGAGGAGAACAGGGAGAATCCGGAGGAGGCGGATCCACAAAGCGCCGGACCGAGACCTGGGCCTGGTCCTGGAGGAGCCCAGATACCGGCGCTGCGCCAGTAAATGTATCTTCTGTTTTGTGGATCAAATGCCCCGGGGCCTCAGGCCGTCGCTCTATATCAAAGACGAAGACTACCGGCTGTCGTTTCTCCACGGGAATTATCTGACCCTGACCAATTTCAGCCGTAAAGACAAGAAGAGGGTTTTGGATCAGAGGCTCAGCCCCTTGTATATCTCGGTGCATGCCACCGACGAGAAGGTAAGAGGCCGGATGTTGGGCATCGGGCGGGCGCCTATTCTACCACTGCTTCGGGAACTGGTGGACGGCGGAATAAGACTCCATTGTCAGATCGTTCTCTGCCCAGGCTATAACGATGGCCCGGTGCTGAGACAGACCATAGACGATCTTACAGAACTGGCGCCGGCAGTGCAGAGCATCGCCGTGGTGCCGGTGGGCCTTACCATCCATAGAAAGGGTCTGCCCTATCTAAGGCCAGTGAGCAATATTTTGGCACGGCAAATCCTTGAGATCTATAAAGAAGAACAAAAAAAATTGAGAAGAAGGTTTAAAAGAACTATTCTTTACTTTTCAGATGAATTTTACATCCTTTCCGGCCTTGACATCCCAAATTCGCTTTGGTATGATGATTATTGTCAGTTGGAAAACGGAGTGGGAATGGCCAGGCTATTTTTGCATGAATTCAAAGAAAATAGTTTAAGCCTGCCGCCTAAATTAAATAAATATAAAAAGTTAGGAATCATCACCGGCAAATTGGCTAAACCATTGCTTGAATCTGCCGTCAGAACTTTAAAACAAATAAGGGGATTGGATATAGAACTTATCGGTGTAGAGAACCGTCTCTTCGGGCCCAGGATCACTGTCAGCGGTCTGCTTGGCTCCCAGGATATTCTTAGGGCCATAGAGGGCGCCTCAGCCTGTCACTGGTATGCCTTGCCTAAGAATGTAATCAACCCAGACGGTCTTTTCATCGACGGTCTGTCCCAACAACAGTTCTGTGGACGCCTGGCCCCGGCCGGTGTCTCTTTCGGGCTGGATGAACTTTTTAGACGTCTGAGATCATGGGCTGGATAAGCAATAGACTTCTCCTTATTCTGCGGCCGGTGGATTGGTGGGTGGCCTCATACCAGTTGGCCATGGCGGTGCTGGCGGCTGTATCAACATAGACAACTGGAGCCAGGTCTCAATCCGACACCTCATGGCGTTTCTGGTGGTGATAACCATCAGGGCCCTGGTGGTGAAGTACCCTCGGAGATGGCTGGTGGTCTTGTCGGAATGGTATCTGGGCCTGACTCTGCCTTTAGCCTATACCTGGGCCGGCGACTTCGTCCATGCCATCTTTCCCTGGAAGATCGACAACGTGCTGCACGCCATAGATCAAAGGCTTTTAGGCACCGACCCCACCGCTTTTCTGCAGCGTTTCGCCCGGCCCTGGCTGACCGATCTGATGCAGTTGTCCTACTGCTCCTTTTTCTTCCTCATCTTCTTCGGCTACCTCATCCTCTATCTGCGGGGGAACAGGAGACAGTGCCAGAACTACGAATTCATGGTGATCGGCGGGCTGTATGGCACCTATATCTGGTTCATGCTGCTGCCGGCCCACAGCCCCCGCTTCGCCGTCTGCCCCGACCTCTGGCTTGAGGGCGGCTGGATCAACGACCTGGTCAACCGGTTCTTGGCCGACAGTTCCTATGCCGGCGGGGCGTTCCCCTCGGGCCATGGGGCCGTCTCCATATCCATCTGTGTCTTCCTCTGGCGTTATGCCCGACCCTGGGCCCCTCTGTTCATCGCCCTGACGGTTCTGCTTCTGATCTCCACTGTCTATGGCGGCTATCATTATGTCGTCGATCTGTTGGCCGGGCTGATCCACGGTGGGCTGATCAGTTTGATGGTGGTCACTTGGAACCGTCGGTGGCGGGAGAGAGGAATTTTGGTCTGAAAACATAGGAAGGCTGATATTGATGATGTTTCTTTTGAAGAAGATCGCCTCGCCTCTGTTTCATCCTCTGCCCTTGGCCTTGATCCTGTGGCTTTTGGGCCTGGCGCTGCTTTGGCGTCGCCGCCGCTGGGGCCAGGCTCTTTTAGTCTTGGGGCCCTGTCTGGTGTTTCTGGCCGCCTTCAACTTTACCGGCAAGCCCCTTCTGGAGAGATTGGAGTACTATTATCGCCCCAGGCCCGAGGCCCAGGAACTGGCCGGGGTCAAGTGGGTGGTGGTTTTAGGCGCCGGCATCTGGGACGACCCCAGGCTCTCGACCACGGCCCGGCTGACCCAGGGCTCGGTCTGTCGACTAGTCGAGGGTATCAGGATCTGGCGGCAGATACCCGGCGCCCGGCTTTTGGTCTCCGGGGGACGGCTCTTCAACCAGGTCTCAGAGGCCGAGGGGTTGGCGAAACTGGCCAGGGAATTGGGGGTGCCCGATTCCTGTATAGTACAGGAGGACGGATCGCGGGATACCGGGGATCAGGCCAGGCTGGTGGCCTCCCTGGTGGGCGAGGACAGGATAGTGCTGGTGACCTCGGCCCATCACCTGCCCCGGGCCATGCTGTTGTTCAGAAGACAGGGGCTCTATCCAGTGCCGGCGGCCTCGGACTTCATGGTCCGCCAGGGACAGACTAGCAACCCTGCTAGGTTCTATCCCAGCTCTGTAGGCATCGAGATTTGGGAGACCATAATCCACGAGGGGCTGGGGCTGGTGTGGACAAATCTGACCGGTGGCCGCTAAGGGTTATCTCAAGTTTATATCATCGCCATATTTAGGAAGAAGTTTCGATGTCCATACCAGTGGTCGCCATAGTTGGCCGGCCCAATGTGGGCAAATCCACCCTGTTCAATCGGGTGCTCAGACGTCGCCTGGCCATCGTCGATGATCTGCCCGGGGTCACCCGGGACCGCAACTACGCCCGGGCCGAATGGGGGGGGCGAACCTTCTATCTGGTGGACACCGGCGGACTAGTGCCCCACAGCCGCAACCGGATGGAGGCCGCCATCAAGGCTCAGGTGACGGCCGCCCTCCAGGAGTGCGATCTAGTCATCTTGGTGGTCGACGCCAAGCAGGGCATCACGGCCGTTGACCGGCACATCGCCCAGTGGTTGCGGAAAAGCGGCCGTCCGGTGATATTGGCGGCCAATAAAGCGGACAACACCAAGGATGAGGCCGAGATCTATCAGTTCTATGGATTGGGTTTGGGCGAGCCCCAGCCAGTGTCGGCGGCTTCGGGCCGCAACTCGGGCGACCTCCTGGACTCCGTGGTCGCCAAACTACCTCCGGCCGAACCCGAGGCCGAACCGGATTCGGGGATCAGGGTGGCCCTTCTGGGCAAGCCGAATGTGGGGAAATCATCCCTGCTCAATGCCATCGCCGGAGTGGAAAGGGTGATAGTCGATGCTGAGCCGGGCACCACCCGGGATGCGGTGGACACGCTGTTCTACTGGCAGGGACACCATATGGTGCTGGTAGATACCGCCGGCCTGAGGAGGAAGTCGAAGGCCGAGGACCAACTGGAGTTCTACACCCGACTGAGGACAGAGCGGGCCGTACAGCAGTCGCAGGTAGGGGTGCTGGTCATCGATGCCAGCCAGGGGCTGTCCCATCTGGATATGACTTTGGCCGGCATGCTGGAGGCCTCGGACCGGGCCGCGGTGGTGGCGGTCAATAAGTGGGACTTGGTCGCCAAGGGCAACCAGGCCAACTTTGTGGGCTGGCTGAGAAAGGAAATGCCCTTCTTCCAATATGCCACGCCGGTCTTCACCTCGGCCTTACAGAGAGAGGGCATCGAGCATCTGCTGCAGGAGATAGTCTCGGCCAGAAGCCAATGGCGCCACAGGGTGGATCCGGAACTGCTGGCGGCGGCCTTCGAGAGAACCGTAGAGAGATACCAACCGCCGTCTCCCAAGGGCAAGGAGATCGCGCTCTATGCCATCAGCCAATCGGGCATCGAGCCGCCCAGCTTCGTGATATCGACCAACCAGCCCAAACTGGTGCCCGAGTCCTACCGTCGCTATCTGGCCGCCGGCCTCAGAGACGCCTTGGGCATCCGGGGCACGCCGCTGAGGTTCGAATATCGTCTCTCCCGGCCGCCGGCCGCATGGCAGAGCAAACGTTTGGTAGCCTACGGCCAGAGGCCTAAGACCTACCGTAGTCGGGCCCATAGGTGATATCGCCCCTTGGCTGGCCTGACATCAAACGGCTGTCGATAATTTAACAGAAAGTGGGCGCGGCTTCAAGGAACCGGCGTTCTGGGATATGTCGACGGCATTTCCAAAACCTATCGGCTATGGTTTCTAGGAAACATAAGAGAGCAATGTTATGGAGATGGTAAATAGGGTCCTCTTTTTGGTGTCCTGTTTTTTGTTGGGCGGCATCCCCTTCGGCTATCTGGCCGGAAAGGTCTTCAAAGGGATCGATATCCGACAGCACGGCAGTCGCAATGTCGGAGCCACCAATGTCTTCCGAGTGGTGGGCAGGGGCGCGGGCCTAGCCGTCTATCTTCTGGATGCGCTCAAGGGCCTGGCGCCGGTGGCCGCGGTCAAAATGATCTGGCCGGCGGCCACTCCATCAGACGAGTGGTATCATATTCTGGCGGCGGCGGCCGCCGTCCTGGGACATGTCTTCACCCCTTATCTGGGGTTCAAGGGGGGCAAGGGAGTAGCCACGGCCTCGGGGGCCATGTTGGCCCTGGCTCCCTGGCCGCTGCTGGTAGCCCT
>FWPV01011661.1_pt1 | contig 13875 bp, 8 predicted proteins | sample 2228371 | NCBI WGS metagenome assembly FWPV01 (sample SAMEA103939776, study PRJEB20133) | metagenome
GCCGTCGTTCCAATCCGCGCCCTCCAGCAGGATGGTGTTGCCCGCGGCTCCCACGTGAAAGAAGGCGGTGAGATGCTGCACCAGGAGGTGCTCCAGGATCGAGCCGCGGTAGACTTCACCTGTCGCCGTGCGCAATTCTGTGCCCTGCTCGAGCGTCCACGCCTCATCTCTGGCCCGGCAGCGATTGATATGCTGGTCTTTGAAGTAGACCTGCTCTTGCAGCAGGAAGCCCAGATCGCCGGTCTGATCCAGGTAGAGGCGAGTCGTCAGCCAGGGCCATGCGCCGTGATCCATCCAGACGCGCGGGATGTTGTTGCGGTCGGCGACGAACTCGCCGGGCCGGCTGCCGATGATGGTCGCGTTGCTGCCGTCTATGCGCACGCCGGCAAAGCTGCTGAGGAGCAGGTCGCGCACCGGCTCGGGCTCCATCAGCAGGAGCGCCAGACAGTCCTGCCACAGGTCGCGCCAGCCGCGGCCGCCGCGGCCGTAGTCGTGGTAAGGCAGGAACGAGTTGCCGAACAGCCGGCGCAGGGTGGGCTGGATCGCCACCCACTTCAGCCAGCCGTCGAAGCGCGGGTCGCCGGTGCGGAAGGCCAGCGTCGCGATGCGCGCCTGCCACCCTGCCCGCGTGCGGTCGAGCCACTCGGCGACGCGGGCCGTGCTGCCGTAGCGCGCCACGAGCTGAGAGTTGGCATCTGTCGCACTGATGCCAACTCTGTCTTCCAGCACAGCCAGGATGAGCACGTACGACCGCGCTTCGCCCGGCGCCAGCGTGACCTCGGCGAAGCGCAGCCCACCCATCGCCTCGTGGCCGTCCACGGCAGCCCCCGCCGGCAGGCCCGGCGTATCGGGCGCCACCACCGCCTGCGGCCACTCCAGGTTTCCGCCCTCGCCGATGAAGTCCTCCATCACGGGGTAGAAGCAGATGGGCGGCGCGCCGTCCTCCTCCGCGCCCAGCACGGCGTAGGTCACAGCGTTGGGCCGGTGGCCCAACGGCGTAGGTCACAGCGTTGGGCCGGTGGCCGCGCTCGTCGAAGGTTAGGGTCGGCCGCACGGTGACGCCGTGTCGGACGGTTCGGATGCGGTGCAGAAGCGAGGTGACGTGCCGGTGGTCGCGCAGGTTGTCCGCCGAGCGGCCATAGATCGGAACCGCCGCGGTGGGCGCGAGGGTCAGCGTCCGGTCGCCCACGTTGGTCAGTGTAACTTGCATCAATTCCACGGGGTCGCCGCCTGCGGGCACAAGACTCAGCGTCTCGGCGCGCAGGCCCACCTGACGGTTCTCCCGCGTGACCTTGTGCCACAGCAGCCCGGCCTCCAGCGTCACCGTCTCGGGCGAATCGGTCGCGAACCTCTGCGCATGCTGCGGCGCCGAGTTGCCGGTTGCCGACCACGGGCCGTAGCCTGCGACATGCACCCAGAAGTTGCGCGCCGAACGGGTGTTGTGCAGGTCTTCGGCGGAGACCGGCAGCGTCAGAAAGGTGTTCTGACCGGTCTTGGTGTCGCCGTGCAGCGTCGGCGTCACCGCCGCCATCATGCCGGCCTCGTTGACCAGCGGGAAGTAGAGATAGCTGGTCTCATGAGGCGATGCCAGACGGAACGTGCCGTCGTCGCCGGTGAAGTGCCATGTGTCCACGGTTCTCCCTACTCCAGCCATAACTCAATCCGCCGAATCGTTCCATCTCGCACCATGGCCGCGTACGGCGCGCCGATCACGGGCCCCGACAGGTTCAGGGGCTGGCCCATCGGCAGGTGCAACGTGGCCGCGGCGACCTCAGGACAGCCCGCGCTTGATGGGCGGCGGTGATAGGTGACCTCGCAGTGGCCCAGAAACGTGAAGGTCAGCGTGCCGTCTTCCCGGAAGAGCCAGTCCGGCAAGGTTGGCCTGAACGCCAGGCACAGTTGGCCGTCCTGCATAAAGAAGGGCTGCGGCCCGGCCATCATCAGCGCCCACATGCTGAGGAACTCGGCGGTGGCGCCGGTGAGTCGGGCGACATAGCCGCGGCCGTGCAGCGCCGCGTCGGGATGCGCGCTGCTGACGATGAAGGACGAGTGCTCCAGCGGGCTCCGGCCATAGGTCTGCGGGTCGAAGAAAGGCGTCAACCCGCGCTGAATGTCGGCCAAGAACTCGTCGCGCAGCCCCGCGGTCAGGGTCGCCAGCAGGTACTTGTACGCCATGTGCAGGAAGACCGACTCGTTCTCCAGCCAGCCCGGCGTGAAGGCGCGCAGGCGGCCGATCTCCGGCGAGCAGCCATCCAGCGGCGCGTTGGTCTTGTACATGCCGAGTTTCGCGTCGAAGAGCGGGCTGGCTTTGACGCGTCCGTACAGCGCGCGGGCGCGCTGGATGTCTCCTCGGGCAGATCGCAGGGCGTGCATCGGCCCCTCCAGAAAGGCAGGAAGGGCGTGGGGCACGAAACGGGTCACGCGCACGAAGGGGCGGCCCTGGGCGTCGCGCTGCGGCTGGCCGTCATCCCCCGTGATCATCTCGTAGGCGACCGCCTCGTGAATGAAGTAGGTGGGCGGGACGTCGTCGGCCAGCCCCGCATGGCTTTGCCACAGCGGGGCCATCGCCTCGGCCCGTGCGATGCCCGCCGCGACCTTATCACGGAAGGCTTGCAGGATGCGGGCCAGGTCGGCGAAGCTCACCCGCTCGGTGCGGCCGTCGAAGCCCAGGCGGACGCGAGCGCGGTAGGCCTCGCGCGCGGTCGCCACCGCGTCCCAGTAGCGGTGATCGCGGCCGTCGTCGGAGGCGCTGTGATAGGCCGTAAGTTGCGCCATGACTTCGCGCAGCAGGTCGGCCATCTCGATGGGGAGTTCGACGCCCTCCCCCCAACCCCCTTCCGGCGAGGGAGCGGGCGCCCTGCTCCCCTCTCCCCTCGCAGGACCGCTTGCGTCCTGCGCAGCAGGGGAGGGGAGAAGAGGTGCGAGGTTCGCCAACAGAAAGTCCAACAGCCGCGCCAACTCGTACGTCTCGGACAGCGAAGAGCCGAACAGCCCCGGCAGGCCGTTCAGTGCGTCGCACCAGCCGGGCTTGCCCGCCTCCATCTCGATGCCCATGCCCGATGGGTCGAGGGTGGCGAACTTGAGGAGCGCCAGGCCGGTCAGCTTGGCGAAGACGGTGCTGCGGAAGACCTCGCCGTTGCCGTGGCCGGCGCGCGCCAGATGGCGCGGGGCCGGCCCACTTGCGAGTTGGTGCGCCAGTGCTTCGTCCTCCAGGAGCGCCCCGTACTGCCTCACTTTGCCCTCTGCCACCAGGACCGTCTTACGGTCGCGCGGCTGCACGAAGACCGCGCCCTGGTGGTAGGGCACCGTCTTGCCAAACAGCAGTACATCTTTGCGATCGGGATAAACCGCCAGATACGAATCCAGCAAGTCGAGGTTGTAGAACCAGTGGTCAACCCAGTAGCCCTCGGTGAACGTCGCCGCGAACTCCCGTTCGGCAGCGGCGGCAGCCGCTTCCACAAAGGCCTCCGGCGACACGGTCAGGCTGATGCCGTGCTGCGCAACCCTTCGCAGCAGAGAGCCGGCGGTGAAGGGCTGGCTCAGCAGCGGGCGCAGCGCGTCGGGCTGATCCACCAGGGACAGCAGGGCCGCCTGCCGCTCGGGCGGGACCGTGAACCGGCTGCCCAGGACGGTCAACGGGTTGTAGCCGTCGGGCTGGATCAACCCCAGGAACGCCAGGAACTCCTCGTCGCCCACGGCTGGGTTGAAGAGCAGGTCGGAGCGCCGGTTCTGGTTGACGTCGCGATAGGAGGCGTTGCCCTGTGAATAGAACTCAGCCGGCCGGAAGAAGGCGTTGTAGTCGCGCTCCAGGTCGCCGTGGCGGCGGCCGTAGAGGTGATAGGCGTGCCCGCCCAGCTGTACGGGCCAGCCGCCGCGCAGAATGTTGTCGAGCATCGCCTGGCGGCAGTAGGCGTCGAAGCGCGGATCGGCGGTGTGCGTCGCGATGGGATCGGTGAGCGCGGCAGCCAGCGATGCCGCTTCAGCGCGCTTCGCGCTGACGTAGGCGGGGTCGGCCAGCCGCGACCGCGCCCGATTGATGACATCCACCTCGCCCACGTGGCCGATGAGTGCGCAGAGGGTCAGGCATTCATCTGAGCCCAGCGTGGCAGCCACACCGGCGAACCCACACGGTGTCCGGCACACCGGAACCTGCGGCGCCGCGGCCAGCTCGGCCAGCGATCCGGCCAGGAAGCGGTCGGGATAACTGAGGGCCGTGTTGGCGCCAAAGATGACAGTCGGGTCCACAAACAGTAAGGGGGAACCCTCGCGGTCGCCCGCCCGTAGGGGCGAACCCTCGCGGTCGCCCTGGTGGGCAGGCACCAGATCTGCCCCTACGGCGAATGCCAGGTAGAAGTGCCCGGCCTCGAACGTCTCGACCTCGGGCCGATCGGCGATACTGGCCCGTACCCGGTAGAACGGGACGCCCCGTTCCAGGTTGGTGACCGCCATCCACGCCTCGGCGGTGCGGCTGATCTCCTTCAGCATGCCGTTGGTCACGCCGAACGGGATGATCGCCGGCAGGCCGTCCAATAGTTCGATCTCGACGGGCTGGCTGGTGATGTTCCTGACCGTAACCTGCCGCACCAACGCAGCAAACGGTTCACCGGGCAGGGTAAAGTAGACGACGTTGGTCTGCAGGCCGTGTGCAGCGTCCGTCTCTTCCAGTTCCAGCTCGTTGGGGGCGATGACCATGCGGGACCTAGCCCCCCGCCCCCCCTCCCTGCGAGAGAGGGGGGAGTTGGCGCCGCCGTCTCCTCGCGGGAGAGGGGCTAAGGGTGGGGTCGCCGAAAACGGCTCATAGTACCCCTCGCCGTCCTGTCCACGCACCTTGATGAAGGTGCGGAAGCCGGTGTAGGGCGTCAGTTGATACGCCTTGTTCGCCGGCTGGAACTCCATGATCGGCGCGTCCTTGCTCTCCACGCCGAAGGAGGCGATGGCCTGGCCGCGGTTGACGTAGAACGCCCACATGGGGATGCCCAGCGGCCCGGCGATGCCCGGAAGGAAGCTGGCAAACGCGGGAAACGCGTTGAAGTCCTCGATGATGAAACGATTCGCTGCGTCGAAATAGCACTTGGACATGGAGTGCCCTGTCATGTTGCTAATGAAGCGCCAGGTAGCGGCCGTCGCCCTTCATGGGCCGTCGGCCTCGAATACCCGCACATAATCCACCTGCACCTGCGCGGGGAAGACAGTGTCGAGGCCGATGACCCCGCCCAGGGTGCCTCCCACCGCCAGGTTCAGGATGATGAAGAACGGTTGGTCGAAGACCCAAGGCCGGTCGCCCACGTCGGCGCGCGTCAGGGTGAAGTACTCGGCGCCGTCGTAGAACCACTTGATCTGACCGGCCTCCCATTCGATGGCGTAGGTGTGGAAGTCGTCGGCGATGTTGTACGTCTGCCGGTTCCATTTGCCCAGCCCCAGCGCGCCGGAGTAACCCGGCCCGTGCGCGGTGCCCATGATCAGGTCCGGCTCGCGGCCCACGTACTCCATGATGTCAATCTCGCCGCAATCGGGCCAGTTCGAGCCGTTGAACCCGGCGCCGAGCATCCAGAATGCAGGCCACAGCCCTGCGCCAGGCGGCACCTTGATGCGCGCCTCGATCCGGCCATACTGGAACTCTTGCAGCCCCTGGGTCTTGAGCCGGGCCGAGGTGTAGTAGGAGCCTTCGTACTTCTCCTGCCGGGCCTCGATGATCAGCAGGCCCTTTTCGATGCGGGCGTTCTCCGGCCGCGCGGTGTAGAACTGCGCCTCGCCGTTGCCCCACCCCCCGCCGCCGAGGTCGTAGGTCCAATTGGCCTTGTTGATCGCCCTGCCGTCGAATTCATCGTGCCAGACCAGCTTCCAGCCCGGCGGCGCGGAGATGGAAGGCGTGGCCGTGCAGGCCGTCAGCAGCAGGATCATGATCAGCAGTAGCGCTGCGCCGGGTGTTCTTTTCATCTCGCTTCTCTGGCTCACCGATTTTCCGAACCACAGGGGCGACCCCAGAGGGATCGCCCCCCAGGTACGGCGCGGGTCTCTGTGCCCACTCTGCGGGGCGACCGTGGCGGGTACGCCCCTAGCCCTTCACCGCCCCCTGCGTCAGGCCCGACACGATGTAGCGCTGCAGGGTCAGGAAGATGATCACCATCGGCAGGGTCATAATCAGGACCGCTGCAGCCAGGGTGGGCCAGTTGCTGCCATAGACTCCCTGGAACACGATCATGCCGCGCGTGATAGGGTAGTAGTCCTTGTTGGTCAGGTAGATCGTCGGCAGAATCAGTTCGTTCCAGATGCCGATGGCGTGCAGCACGGCCACGGTGGCCACGGCCGGCTGGATCAACGGGAAGATCACGGTGGTCACAAAGCGGAAGTAGCTACAGCCGTCAATTGCGGCCGCCTCGTCCAGCTCTTTCGGCAGGGTCTTGATGTAGTTAACCAGGATGACGATCCCGATGGGGTTCACCAGGAACAGCATGATGTACCCGATTGGGTTATTGTATAGCCCGAGGGCAAGCATCAACTGGAACTGCGGGATAAGGGCCACCGGCAGGAACAAGGCGATCACGAACAGCGTGAGCAGGAATTTGGCGCCCTTGACGTAGCCGCGAGAGATCGGAAACGCCACGAACACGGCCATGGCGATGTAGATGGCCGTTGCAGAGAGCGTGTAGATCAGCGTGTTGGTCAGGTAGCGGGGGAAGTTGGCCCTGTTCCACGCTTCCACGAAATTCTTGAAGTGTAGCGTCGAAGGCAGAGAAGTCGCATTCTTCATGAATTCCGGCAGCGTCTTCAACGAAGTGTTGACCAACATGAGCAAAGGCCCGAGGTAGATGACCGCGAAGATCAGCAGCACCACGTATGAGCCGATGCGCGCCCAATTGACCGGCTTGGCCGGGAGCGGCTTCCTCGGGGCTGATGCAGATGCAATGGTTGTGTTCATCCCAAAATCCTCTCTTCCCTGCGCCGCAGGAGCGTCTGCACCGTCATGCCGATGATCAGCACCAGGAAGAACAGAACGATGGACGCGGCCGCGGCATAGCCCTGGCGGAACGCGCTGGTGACGCTTCCTGATGTCTGGCCGAAGCCTTGTGCGAAGATCAGGTAGCCCAAGACCTGGGTGCCGTTGCGATAGCCGATGAGGACCAGGAACAGCTGCCACGCCTGGAGCGAACCGATGATGTTCAGAAGCAGGTTTGTGTTCACCACGGGTGTCAGGAGCGGCCAGGTGACGTTTCTGAAGACCCGCCAGGAGTTCGCGCCATCAATCCGTGCCGCCTCGTACAGCTCGTTTGGAATGGTCTGCAAGCCTGAGATGAAGATCATCATCGTGATGCCCAGGTTGGCCCAGATCTGCACCGCCATCACCCAGGCAAAAGCCTCGCTGGGCTGCCCGCCGAGGAATTCGGAGCGCATCCCGAACAAGCCCAGCAGCCTGGCCATTGGCCCGCCCAGCGGGTAGAGGAACAGCGACCAGATCAAGCCCTGGATCACCGCGCCCAGGATCACGGGCATGAAGTAGACCGTGCGGAAGAAGTTGACACCCCGCAACTTCTGATTGACAAGCAGCGCCACGATCAGGCCCAGCCCGAACTGGATCGTGGTCACGAAGAAGCAGAAGATCAGTGTTCGCCAGAGCGCGTCGTAGTTGTCGCGCGACGCCTGGCCCATGAAGAGAAACTCCCGGTAGTTCTCCAGCCCAACCCAATGGATCGGTGCCCCGCGGATGCCCGTGGCATCGGTGAACGAATAGACGCTGGTAGCGATCGAGGGGCCCAGGCTGATCAGCAGGTAGAAGAAGATGCCCGGCAGGAGTAGCAGGTAGGGCGCCCACCTGGCCCTGCCGCGACCGAAGTGATAGTTCATGGCGTGCCTCCATGCGATATGGCAATCGCGGTCATGCTACATCTCACGCGATGGCCGGCCTGCGATGTGGAAGCCCCGTCCCACGGGGAGGCTTCGCACTCGGCGGGGCTGACCCCTGGCCCCTTGAGATGCCTTCCAGGTCGTGGCCGGATGGCCGTAGCCTCCGGCGGCCAGGCCTGACCACGGATGCGACATGGCCGATCCGCGTGGGCTTCTCACCCGGGGGGCGAGAAGCCCACAGCGGCGAAAGCGGATCGCGTTGACGGGCCTACTTGTTCGCGTCCAGCCCGGACTGCAGATCCGCCTGCACCTTGTCTGCCAGCTCTTTCGGATCGTCAAACGTACCGAACGGCTTGAAGTACGACGCCCACGGATTGGCATACTGGCCGGCGCCCTTCGGCGGGACCCAGTACTGTTCATAGCCGACGCGGAAGTTGGCCAGATAGGGCGCGACTTCCTGGCCGATCTGGGTCTCCAGCTTTGCACCTGGCTGGGTGGGGATGAACCCGACTGCATTGATGAACGCCTGGTAGTTGGCCGGGTCCGAGAACTCCGCCAGGTACTTCATGGCCGCGTCCTTGTTGGCGGTCTTGGCAGCCACCGCCCAGCCCTGGTCGTACTTGCCGAACAGGTACTTGTTGTCGTCAGCGTTGTCGCTGCCCGGGAATGGGATGTAGCCCCACTTGAACGACGGCTGTGCTGCCTCAATGGCTGCGGCATACCAGGTGCCGCCAGGGAACATGGCGACCGCGCCGGAGGCGAAGCGCCCGGGGGCCGCGTCGCCCGCGATGCCGCTGGCGCCCGGCTCCATCATCTCCTGGGCGTAGACCTTCATCTTCTGCCACATCTCCAGGGCCTTGGCGTCGTTCCATTTGATGGTGCCGGTCCACAGGCCCTCGACCAGCGCCGCCTGGTCAGGATAGAGCGCGCCTGTCAGGCCGTAGGCGCCGACGAAGATGGGCCAGCCGTCCTTGCCGCCGGCGGTCATGCAGGGGATGTTGATCTTCTTGAAGGCCTCGCACGCCGCCACGAGCTCGGGCCAGGTGGTGGGAACCTTGACGTTGTTCGCCTCGAACAGGTCCTTGTTGTAGTAGATGCCGCTGTAGGAAACGCGACCAAGGTTGATCGCGTAGACCTTGCCTTTGTAGGTGCCAGCGTCCTTGATCGTAGCCTCATCGTAATTCTTGACGAACGGCTGGTCGGAGATGTCCATCAACAGGCCGGCATCAATCAAGGTCTGCCAGTTGGGCGGAGTGACATTCTTCATGTACGGCTGGGCCGCGTTGGCGAAGCCGAAGATGTCTACCACATCCACATCGTTGGCGGTCAGGCGGGTCTGGGTGACGGTGCTCAGGTCGTTGGCGTTCACCACCGACATATCCACCGTGATGTTGGGATACTTTGCCTGGAACTTCTCATTGAAGGTGTTCATGAACTCGACCATCGGGGGGTTCTGATGGACGAGCACTTTCAGCGTCACCTTCGCCTCCGCCGGCGCCTGGGCGGATCCGGGGGCCGCGGGGGCCGGTGTCGCTCCGCCGCCGCAGGCGGCCAGCAACGTGGTCAGCACGAGAACCATGCTGACGAGGAACAGGGCTTTCTTGGACATGATGGTCTTCTCCTTATCTGGGTATACTGGTTGGCGTTGACTCGGAACGGCGGGCTTGTGACCCTGGCTCTTGTTGTATCTACTCGATGCTCACCTCCTCGGAACCGCTCTGGAAGCGGTACCAGCAACTGCCAAAAAAAGAGAGGCCGCTCACCGCGGGCCTCAAGCCGCGTCTTGACTGTCGCAACCTGACGCAGCCAGTTCTGTGTCCGTGGTTCCCGTTCGGCGGGAGGCCAGCGACCGTGCGACGGGATCGGGCCGGAAACCGTGTTCGCGCATGACTTGCAGCACGCGCTCACGCACTTCAGGGCGAACACCGGGGCGATGGTTGAGCACGCGGGACGCCGTCGAACGTGAGATGCCTGCCAGTTCCGCGATTTGCTTCAGAGTGAGTGTCATGGTAGCCCTCGGGTATGGCCTTGGGATCGGTTCCACAACCTGAAAGCAGTATATCGGGTTTCGCGGGAAAAGGCTTGTCCAAAAGCGCACAGCGTGTGCACTTTTCCGAGAGGTTGAGGAGACAGCAACCTCACCCCCTGCCCCTTCTCCTGGAAGGAGAGGGGGTGTTCAGCGCCCCTTCCCTGGCAGGGAGGGGCATGGGGGTAGGTGTTGACTATCTGCGGCGGTACACCTCCGGTGTCATGCCGGTCTCGCGGCGGAAAACCCGGCTGAAGTAGCTGCTGCCGGAGAAGCCTACGTCCAGGGCGATTTCCGTGATGCTCTTGTGCGTGTTTTTGAGGAGCTGCCGGGCCTGCTGTACCCGGTAGCGGTTGAGGTAGGCCACCGGCGTCAGGCCCAGCTCTTTGCGGAAGCAACAGGTCAGGTAGTCTTCGCTGAGGCCGACGTGCTCGGCAATTTCCTGCCGCGAAAGGGGTTCGGCGTAATGTTCGTGCATGTAGGCCATTGCCCGGCGCACCAACCGCTGCGCCTCGCTGCTCAGTTCGCGCTTCCGGGCCAGCGCAGCATCCAGGTGCTGGAGCGTCTCTTCGAGGCTGAAGACGCCCTTGCTCAGCACGCGCGTCACGCCCTGGTTCAAGCGCGCCATCTCCGCCTCGGTCAACGCCTGGCCGGTAACGACAATGACGGGAATGTCGCGGGCCGGTCGCTCCCTCATCGCCTCCAGCACCGCGAAGCCGTCCATTTCGGGCATCATCAGGTCGAGCAACACCAGGTCCACCCGTTCACGCTGGAGGATCGCCAGCGCCTCCACTCCGTTGCGCGCCTTGAACACCCGATGCGCGGTCGAGAGCGCCTGCACAATGCGGGCGTGCATCTCCAGCGTCTCCGGATCATCGTCCACCACCAGAAACGAAGCCTGGCGATGGGCGACATCCGCAGCCAGCCCCGCTGTGGCAAAGCCATTCGGGGCCAGCCAACGCTGGTCCAAGGCGCGCGTCAGTTCCGCCAGTTCGATGGGTTTGGTTAGATAGTCCAGCTCCAACACCGCGCCGCTGTCCTGCGAAAGGGCATACAACAGCACAGGGACGGCCTTGGTCGCCGGATCGGCCTTGAGCATCCGCAATACGTGCCAGGCCTGATCCGGCGCTTGAGTTACGTCCACCACGACGGCAGCCGGGGGATCCGCCACGACCTGAGACTGCCAACTCTCAGGCCGGTCTATCCGTGCCATCTGCACCGCGAACCCGCGCTGCTCCAAGTGCAGTCGCAAGTGCTCATTCATGTCGAGCCAGCGCGTGAGCACCAGGACGGCTGGCGCGGCCTCTGCTATGGGCGCGGCGGGCTGTGGCTGCGGCGCCGGCGGCGCTACGGTCGGGAGGGTGAAGTAGAAGGTCGAACCGGCGCCTTCCTGGCCCGTCGAACGCACGCCGATTGTGCCGCCATGCAGCTCCACCAGGCGCCGGCAGATCGCCAGCCCCAGCCCCAGGCCGCCGTAGCCCCGGGTAATGCTCCGCTCGGACCGACGGAAGTCCTCGAAGATCGAGGCCTGTTCCTCCGGCGGGATCCCCAGCCCCGTGTCGCGCACGCTGACAGTGACGGACTCAGGGCCGGTCTCCACGGTCAGGCTAACCTCGCCCCGCGCCGTGAACTTGATGGCGTTGCTGATCAGGTTCAGCGCCACCTGCGCCAGCCGCGTGCGGTCGCCCCATACCCATGGCCCCGACTCCGGCAGGAGCGCATGCCAGGCCAGGCCTTTGTCAGCCGCCAGCCGTCGGCCGGTCTCCGCCGCGGTGCGCAAGACCTGGCCCAGGTCCACGAGTTGGCTGGTCAAGCGCAACTGCCCTGCGTCGCTGGAGGCCAGGTCGAGAACGTCGCTGATCAAGCGGCCGAGGTGTTGGGCGTTGGCGTTCAGGCGCTCAATGTCTTTGCGCGCCGCAGGAGGCAACGGGGTTTCGCCGCTGTCGCTGTCGCGCAGCAGGATCTCGCCCAGGCCGACGATCAGATTCAGCGGCGTGCGCAGCTCGTGGCTGACGGTGGACAGGAAGCGGCTTTTCATCCGGTTCGCTTCCTCGGCCAGGCGGCGGCCCTCGGTGGCCTCGCGGTACAACTGCGCGGTGTTGAGCGCCGCGCCCAACTGCTGGACGATGGCGCCGTAAAGGTCGAGCTGCCCGGAGTCAAAGGCAACGAAGCCCAACTGCCCGCGCGGGTTGACCAGCGGCAGCAGCGCCAGGCTGAAGGGGCGGTCGGCAGGCAGCAGGCCCGGGGGCGGGAACTCGCGACAGGGAAAACGGAGCGGCTCCGGGGTCAGCGGGATGAGCGTGCGCAGCCGGCAGCAAGCCACCGGATCGTCGCCTTCATGCTCAAACAGGGCGACGGCGGCGAAGCGGAGGCCCATCTCGGGCAGGTAGCGCGCCAGCACGTCATAGGCCTGCGCCTCGTCGAGCGCGGCCTGCAGATGCGCGGTCAGAACACCGAGGCGATCGGCAATCCAGTGTTGATCCACCACGGACCGCCGGTGGCGCTGCCACGTGCCTGCCGCGACCGCATCGCGCCCCTGCTCCAACATGCGTCGCGCCCGGACACGGCGCGTATCGTCCGGCCAGCGTTCGGCCAACGCGGGCAGTTCATCGCTTATCACGGAGAAAGCAGCCTGCCAGATGGTCGCATCGTCCCAGCCCTGCGCTGCCTGATGCAGGATCGCATCCACGGCGGCGCGCAGCAGCCCTGGGGCATCCCGTTCGACGCTGGCGATGAAGGCCTGGGTCAGGCGCGCCCGCACGGCGCGGATCTCTTCCGGCTCAGCACCGGCGCCGGACAGGCGCATCCCGTTCTCCTTCGCCCAGGCACCGCGGCCACAGCCGCACGATTCCCTCAGCACGAGATGGGTGGCCACCCTGACCGGCTCGACCGGGGGCGGTTCGCCTTGAATCTGGCGCACGAGCTGCGTCACTGCCCGATAGCCCATCTCGAAGAGCGGCACCGCCACGCTGGTCAAGGGCGGGTCGTGCACCGCGCTCTCGGGCCGGTCGTCGAAGCCGATCACCGCCACATCGGGCACGCTCAAACCGGCTTCGGCGAGCGCCTGTATGGCGCCGAAGGCCGACTCGTCGTTGCTGGCCAGGACCGCAGTAAACGGCGCGCCGGTGGCGAGGATCTGCTGCATCGCCGCGCGACCGCCGGCCGAGATGTGCCGGCCATAGGCAATGAGCCGCTCGTCAATGGGAAGCCCGAGCGCCTGAAGCGCGGCGCGATACGCGTGAAGGCGTTCGCCGGTATCGCCGGCCATATCCTCGGGGCTGCCCGCGATGAACGCAATGCGCCGGTGGCCGTGTCCGACCAGGTGCTGCATCGCCTCTCGAATGCCTGCAGCGTTGTCTGCCACTACAGTCGGGCCTGACTCGCCGGCAGCGATGAAGGTGACGGGATGCCCGGCCGCGATGAGCGCTTGAAGATCCCGCGAGCGCGCGGCCGCGTGGAGCGGATTGACCGCGATGAGGCCGTCAGTGTTCCAAGGGCCGATGGGGATGAAATCGCTGTCAGGCGCCGGGAACGGCCAGGCGGGGCGAAGCGGATCGGCCGAGGTGGCCGACGCACCCATGCCGCAGCCCAGCAGCAGGTTGCAGCCCAGGTCGGCCGCAGCCTGGCGGATCCCACGATAGATGGGATTCAAATAACTGAGCGGCGTAGCCGTCCAGTAGTACTGCCAGCCTGCCAGCACGCCGATCGTCGGGCGCGCCTTCGGATGGTCGCCTGCCATCACTCCGTCTCGGCCGCCGTAGATGAGACTCACAGCGATAGTGTACTCCGCGCGGGGCCAAGACGCAATCCGGCGGAGGTGCCCGGCGGGCCGGGCAACTGCTCAGTGCAGCCTGTTTGACGGCGATGGGCGCGCGCAGACGAATATCATTGCTTCGGCAGCCGCTTTCGCGGCCGCCCAGCCAGTTCGCCGCCCAGGTTGCGCCACAAATGCCAGCCTGTCCTGGCCGGACGGGCCAGGGACGCAGCGTTGGTGTTGGAACCAGGCC
>FWPV01011662.1_pt1 | contig 13875 bp, 15 predicted proteins | sample 2228371 | NCBI WGS metagenome assembly FWPV01 (sample SAMEA103939776, study PRJEB20133) | metagenome
AATCCCTGGTGCCTGTTCAACCTTTTACAGTAAAAAAGGAGTTAAAATAACTTATTGTTATTAAAATTTTCCTGTGAATTTTCATGGGATAGACGACTGAACCAGAGACCTTAAAATAACCAATAAACAGACTATAACGCCTTAAAATAAAAATAAAAGAATTAAAACGTGCAAGGAGATATTTAAACAATTTATAGGCAGTATATTTTCATAGTTTTCTGCTCCGTGATAATGATTCCATGAGCACAGTTTCTGCTACAGACACACCCATCATATACGTGAATGGAACCGGTGGAAACGATGACCTGGATGGTAACTCCTGGAACAGCCAAGAGATCCATAAGGAATGCCATCAAGACGCTTACAGGTGGAGGTATCATAAACATTGCAGACGGGGTATATGAGGGTGAAGATAACACCCTCATAATCATCAGAAGCGATATTTCAATTGTCAGGGCAGCCATGGAACCATAATCAGGGGTTCAAGGGACTTGTGTGTATTTCAGATTGAAGAGGGGGAAAACGGTTACACTATCAAATCTGACACTTTCAGGTTTTAAAACGCTGGAAGCGGCGTATTTATCTTTAACTGGACCAATCTGACCGTTAAAAATGCATTTTCATCCACAACTTTGCAGGTGACAGTGGATGTGCTATATGGAACAGGAAGGGGCAGCTCACCGTAGCTGAAATCAACTTCACCGCAACAGTGTGACTGGAACCGCTAGAATCACTGCAAAGGCAGATAAACAGACTGTTTCAACATTTATAACCATTAATATGGCTTTAGAGAGCTCTGATGATCGGGAAAAGTCCACAGGCGTGTATCTGGTGCCTTTGAATCCATGATCCCCCTGCATCCTACAGGTGTTCCAATGGAATGGAGGGGTGCTGCAGCTGCCATGATCATTCTGGTCCTTTATTATTCAAGAGAAAAATAGTCAAATTAAACCCTATTTTAACAATGAAAAAGTAAAAAAATATTAAAAATGTTTATTTGCCATAATGTCCATGTTCAAGTGTCCTTTTTATGTCACTGAATTTACTTCTTTTTACGTATAATCCAACGCCTCCTAAAATTACGAGTAAAGCTAGAATTGCATAGATCACTGTATCTACTTTACTTTGTGGTTTACCGTCCAGAGCTGAAACTAAATCGCCTCTACCCTCAGATGTCTGCCTAACAGCACCTGAAGTTGAAACTAAACCCCTTCCACCTTCAGATGGACCTCTTTCAACGTTATGTCCTTGTACTGTTGATGGCTCAACAGTCTCAGATGGACCTCTTTCAACGTTATGTTCTGGTACTGTTGATGGCTCAACAGCCAGTTTCTGAATTCCAAGCATGTTCCCTGCAGCATCCACAGCATAATAGTAGATGGTTGTTGTTTTTTTGTCTAATCGGACTGGAACAAGATACTCCATCCAGGTTTTACCATCGGGAGAGTAGAAGACCATTCCATCTTCATTGATGTCCATGTAGAGTGTTGAGTCTGATATTCTTACCTGTACCTCTGGTGGGGTTATGTCAGTGAACTCCATGATATAGGTAACCGGATCCCCTGCGGCGAGAAGTGAAGTGTACTCCCTGAATGTGAGTGTTGCTGACTTTGCTATTGAAAATGCAGATGATGCTATTTCATATGCCTCTTTTCCTGGAAACGCGTATTTAATGTACCATAGTGCCCAGTACATCGTCTTATAGTAACTGTTACTCGCTGGCTGTATTGAGTTTATAATGTTTTTATCATAATAGAACAGAACTGCCTTACCTGTATTTTTAGCGGGATCCCATCTTATTGCAATACCGAGTGCGTTAGGATCTGAACTGGTCCTTGTTCCTGTGGTGAAGTAATTTCCGCGTCCTGCTGAAAGTCCAAGAACTTCCATTAATGCCTGTTCTTTACAGTGGGCAGGTATCCCTATGTAAATGTAGTACTGATCACCTGAGAGTGGAAGTAATCTCTGAATCACCGTTGCCAAGAGGTAACCCTGTGTTAAACCGGATCCTGGACATCCGCCGCCTATGGCAGACAGCATGAAGTCATATGGCATTCCCACCGCCCACTGATTTGCCAGGCTTACGATGTAGTAATCCTGGTTTGCGTACTGTGGTATGTTATAACCATATGCCTCAGCAACTGCAAGAGACTTTTCATAACCTGCTGTTCCCTTCTCACCTTCAAGATTCTTTGCACTGATATCAAATACGTTATAAGAAACTCCTTGATATACTACAGGCTTTAGATTCCCATTTTCATCTATGAAAACTGCGTATAATGGACCGTCGTTGTTTACAGGTCTTTTTACGAAGACAAACCATAAAGGTGTTTGTGCTCCCCTTTTGAGTGAATAGATGTCTTTGAATTCAATTCCTGAAGCGGATGCAATTCCATCAATGGCTGCTGCTGATAACCCTGAAAGCTGGGAGTAACCTGCAGATGTTATGACCAGATCTCCTTTCCCAAGTGGGAGCATGCCAGCTGCTTTGAGGGCGTCGTTCGCCATCTGGACGGCCTCTACACCCTTCCTGTACATTGCATTATAGTCATTTTCCGGGATAACACTGTAATTTATCCATGGAGCACTTGCCCCTTTAATGTTCGCTATGTAGTCTCTGTCAATTCCTGAATTCCAGAGATGCATGAGATCATCATAGCTGATAACTGTAGATTTAAGTACCTTGTAGAGTGCTGCTGGATTAGTATTAAGAAGTGCTATGAGCTCTGCGTTTTCTTTAAGTTCTGAAAGTTTTCCAGTGAGTTGCCTGTTAAACCTTGCTGGTAGCGTCCAGTAGAGCATGTTTCCTGTCTTTGAATCTGCGTTCCACCAGATGTATATGTTTTCAGCGGGATCATCCGTATAGGCTGATCTAAAGTTATAGTATGTTTCTTTTCCATAGCTGCTCCATTTAAGTGGTGTTGAATCCATGAAGAACATTGGAACATCATCGTCGCCGCCGCCGGCAGATGTTATAACATGGTATGACTCTGTGTTTGATTTAAGCGGATAGTTTGCCATGAAATTCTTTGATGATGAGTATGCTCCAATAAGACCCGGATTAACACTTCCTGTCCATGCGGCTACTTTTAACATGTCATGTGGGGCTCCTGCGGCCCATGCGCTGAGTAATGTTAGTGTATCAAAACCAAACGCTGATTTTGCTTTCTGGAACTGGGTCTCGGTCATGTCTGGTCCAATGTAAAGTGCTGGTGTCACGGACAGGGCGCCTGACTGAAGAACGGTGTATTTCTTTGCATAGTATCCCCTGTTATTTTTCACTGCAAAGATGAATGTCGGATCATCATACGGCCTGTTCAGCTGAAGAATTTTTGAATATTTAATTGAGGGTGCTGTATTCATTATGACCTGCACTGATTCCTCGGTTGTTTTATTGGCATGCCTGGAAGAACCTGCGTTTGTAATAAGGAGCGTGTCATCTGAATTAGAAATGTTCAGTGCATTATTGGCGTCATTCGCAATCTCCCGTGTCATATCATTTAAGTCCGCTGCAGAACATGTGTTGCTTAGAAGGAATACTGTCATCAGTGTCAATGCCAGTATTGTCAGTTTATCTTTCATGTTTTTTCACCTCCTTCGATCATCGAGTTACATTTTTTTGCATTTCGTTTATATAAAACTTTTGATAAAATGTTTTTAGAGTAATTTTTACATTCATAACAATTAAAAACGAAATGAAATTGTATATAAAACGATGGACGGAGTTCCAAATAACCACCCTGTGGATGAAATTTTGATAAAAACCAGGAGCGCAGGAAAGCATGCAGACCTACTGGCTTAGAAAACTTAAAAGTAAGAAAAACGATGTCTATTTTACCAGATTAGGTAAGGATTTTGTAGTTATAAAAATATACCAGAATAAAGAGGGATGTTCGACTGAATATAAAAACCTTAATATCCTCCAGAAGCACAATATAAACGCTCCAAAAGTGATAGGAAAGCAAAAAAATATTTTAATACAGGAATTTATTGAAGGGAAAACCTTAGGGGATCTTATTCGTACAGAAGCCGCAGCATGGATAGAAGATCTTGCAGAATGGTTTGCCATGCTGCACAGAATTAAAAGAGATAATCTATCATTCCTAAAGGGGGACTGTAACCTCCAGAATTTTATTGTTAATAATGATGGAATATATGGAATTGATTTTGAAGTGGATTGCTGGGGAGATCCCAACTACGACCTTGGAAAGCTATTTTTCTTTATAATGGACTGTGAATCCAGACATTCCACTTCTGAAAAGACCAGACTGATAAAAACGTTCTTAAAGACCTACAAAAATTTTTCGAACATCACATTAAACCATGAAAAGATCCAGAAATTTCTGCAAAAGGAAAAAGAAGAAGCTATGAAGAGAAGGGCAGGCAGGCACAGTCTTCGGTCTTAATAAATAATTAAATCCTCAAAGTCTTCTGAGATATTAAACCCACTATAGATGGATTCTTCTTCAACGATGATGTTGCCGGTAACCTACTAATGGTCCTCTCTTCCTCATCTCAGAGGACAGTCCTCACCCATTTGTCAGATATTCAGTTAGAGGATATCAATCCCCTTCTGGATCATTCAAAGATAATCATCTCTTTGTGTCTCTTACAAGCTACAAGCTATCAGACCCATCTCTTAGCCAGAATAATCAGCGGGGGCGACATCATAGATTTCATTGTAAGAATTATTGTTTCTGAATAGTTATTACTATGAAAGCAGATGATACGTACACTTCAAGTGTAAAAAAGTGCATATTTTAGGAATTAACAGCGATTGCAGGAGTCCAACTCATCACAAAAAAAGAAATATTGGATTTCAGTTTCTTTCAGGGCCCATGAAGTATCCGATACCGACAAGGGCAACCAGTACAATAATGCCTATTATGGCATATGCTGGCATGCCTGTCTTTGAGGCCTGTGAACCCCGGGTCTCGCTGACCTCATAAGCCTTACCGGCCTCATCTCCCGGTGGAACAGCTGAAGGATCTGGCCTTGATGATTCAGCTCCCGGACCGCTGGCGGCCGGTCTGCCTGCTTTCTGTTTAAGTGATGGTCTGCTTCCAACAAAATATTATTATTTTTTCATCAGAGCGACCCCTTCAATCATCATTTTAAAGCACCTATATTTCAACCTTTACCTCAAGGGGTATATGATCTGATAACCTTGGCCTTGTAGCGATTATTTCGTTTTCATCCGGATGCCCTACATCAATTATCCTAATTCCTCTGGAACAAACAGGTAATCTATCTGGTGTTTTCGTCCGCCGCTCAGTGTAACGAATTTAAAGGGATCATCCTCATCATGATCATATCCCTTAATCCCACTGCCCTATTCAGGTTCCATGCCAGAATTTTAAGTTCCAAACAAGCACCTCCATAGATTTCGGATGTTCTAAAAATTTATTACCTAAACATGTAATATATTACCTCAGGAGTTTGATAATGGAGATAATATGGATAATTTCTTGTAACTGTTCTGGGAGTGATGGCAACACTATCGGGCCTCATGGATGAAAACACATACGCCAAGGACCCTATCTCTGCAGCAGCGCAGATGAAGCTGCAGGACCTCATAACCCTGAGCATCTGGATACCCCTCATAATCATATAGGCACTGCTGGGAACCTCAAGGAGTGCGCGGAGGGTGAAGGAACATGAAGGACATGGAAACAGCTAGGATGGAGCATAAGGCCTCAAGGGAAGCCATGGAGAGGTACATACTGGTGGCCCTCTTCCTCATAGAGCAGCGCTGGAGCTACATAATAGGCAGGGAGTTCAGGGATGGGAATATAACCACGAAGCAGTGGCTGTTCCTTGTCATGCTGGGGAACGTCTTTGAGGGACCCCCGTCGATGCAGGAGATGGCTGAGGCCATGAGCACCACCCACCAGAACGTGAAGCAGCTCGCGGTCCGCCTTGAGGATAAGGGGCTCATAAGGATAAAACCTGACCCTCAAAACAGGAGGATGCTCCGCCTTGAGCCCGCAGAGGGTTTCCATAGATTCTGGACCGGCAGGGACAAAAGGGACGCTGAAGCAGTGAAATCCCTCTTTGATTCACTGGACGATGATGAGGTAAAACGCCTCTTTAACATATTTGCAAAGCTTGAGGAAGCATCAAAGGAGAGGTACCTGGAATACCGTGGAAGAAGGTGTTCAAAATGAAAGCTGGAGAAAACCACAAGGAAAGAAGATGATAAGATGCCTGGGAAAAGATTCAGAATGGAAGTTGAAGAAGAACTCAGAAAAGGTTACGCGCAGGGGGATAGGGAAGTCCCCGGGATCCTCCTGAGGTACCTTGACCTCTGCGGTCTACCCCCTCACCCCAGGAACCTCCTCATGAGGTGGGCTGATTCAAGGATAAGGAGGGGCTCGGGGTGGATGGATGTGGATATGCTGCAGTTCAACACCCCGACACCCTTCAGGAGCGTTTACATAAATGGAAGCCTCTTCGGAATCCCGGTAGAGGGCCTCGATATCTACTCCGGCGGTCATGGTGAGATGATCATAAGGGCCCTGAAATTCCTTAAACTGGCCGATGAGGGCGGAGCCCCCATGGACCAGTCAGCCCTTGTAACCATCCTCTCAGAGGCCCCGCTACTGCCATCACTGCTGTTTGCAGAATACATAGAATGGTCAGAGCTGGATGAGAACAGGGTTGAGGCCAGAATCAGGGACCATGGCACCGCCGCCGGGGGCATCTTCACCTTCGATGACAGGGGGCGGTTCATAAAGTTCTACACCGGGGACAGGTACTGTGCAGAGTTCAACATGGAACAGCACCCCTGGAGTGTTGAGGTGCTGTCCTACCAGGATACCGGTGGTTTCCTGTACCCATCCGAGTGCACCGCAACCTGGCACCTGCCTGATGGTGACCTGAAGTACTTCCATGGTAGAATTGGGGAAGCAGAATTCAACATAAACACGCTTTAGTTATGAATGATAAAGGATGATGTTATGAAAGAACTTTACCCCTTCATCTTCAGGAGGAAGTCCACAAGGAAGTACACTGGCCCCGTCGGTGAAAAGGAGCTGAACATGGTTTCAGCAAGCCTCAAGGAACTGGAGCCGCTCTTATCCTCTGAAGTTGAACTTAAAATTGTTGGAAGAGATGATGTCAGGACAGGGATGCAGCGCCCGGCACCCCACTACATTGCAGCCTTTGCAGATGGTGATGAAGGGAAAATGAATGCCGGTTTCATGCTCCAGCAGATGGACCTGAAGCTCTCATCCATGGGGATCGGGAGCTGCTGGCAGGGGATACCCTCACCAGGGGGTCACCTGAAATCTGAACTTGAATTTGTAATATTCCTTGCCTTTGGAGAGGCCGGTGAACCTGTTCACAGGAGCCGCTCAGAGTTCAGGAGGAAGCCCCTCTCTGAGATAACAGATATAACCGGAATGGATGATGTGCTTGAGGCCGTGAGGCTGGCTCCATCTGCAGTCAACAACCAGCCATGGTACCTTAAAGGCGGTGATGGTGAGATCCACGTCTACTGCAGAATACCCGGACCCATAAAGAGGCGCCTTGTTGGCCGCTGGAACCCCATCGATATGGGTATAACCCTGGCACACCTTCAGATCTCACTCCAGCACCACGGCTACAGAACAGGATTCAGGGTGCTTGAGGATCCCATGGAACTTAAGAACTTCAGGTACACCGGGACCTTCAGCTACATGGAGTTATAAAATGGGTAAAGACGTCCTGAGGGAATTTCTAAGGGACAAGGAGTTCAGTACTTCAGAGTTCATTGCAGCTTCAGTGGCCAATATGGTGGTCCTCTATATCGTCAACAGTGTCATGGGATGGAACCTGCCCTTCATTGACCCCTCCTTCGCCACCCTCATACCCCTCATAAACCTGGTGGTTGCTGCGGGTCTGGCCGTGAACCTCGTATTTATCTTCTTCAGGAAGCAGTGGCTCTGGTCATTCACCCAGATAATCCTGAACGCCCTCGGCTACCTTATGGTTTCATCACTCTACAGTGTCTTCCCCTTCACCTTCAGGAACATCTACATATTCTATTCTGTCAGGTTCGCCCTCCTCATTGCAATGATGGTTATGGCCGTGGCTGTGTTTCTCCATGGACTCAAATTCGTCCTTAAATTCATTGTGAAGTACGGGTGAATGGATGGATAGGGTGATGGTCCCCTGATGAATCATTTTGAAGTGCTGATGACCGCTCCATGGGGGCTCAAAGGACCCTATCAATCACGGAATATCCCTGCTGCGGTGTTCATTGCAGAACCAGCCCTTATAAGTGCGGCGAGTGCCGCCGCCTCTGCAAGTTCATCCTCCCCTATACCACGGGCAAGGGCCTCTTCAGCGTGCCTTCTGGTGCATGCATCGCATCTAACCGCAACCGCGCATGCGACGGATATCAGGAGTTTCTCCCTCTCTGTGAGTTTTCCCTCAGATCTTACAGCTTCTCTAAAGCCTTTGAATGCCTCTGCAACTGCAGGTAATTCTTCTAGGAATCTGTCTGCTCCTGTCTTCATGGTCCTTAACTTGACACCCTCCCCTTAAATACCTTCAGGGTATGGGTATGCCGTGGGGGCACCTTGATGGATTGCCAAGGTACCTCATGAGGGCAAGCTCTGTCTCCCTGAAGAGCTCATGTTTCATGCGGGATGCCTCATCATAGGCGGATTCCAGGTCCATGCCCAGTACCTCATGGAAGAGGCACTCAAGCAGCATGTGTCTCCTCATGACCTCAGCCGCAAGCTTCCTTCCCTCATCTGTGAGTTCAGCTCCAAGGTAGGGGTGGTGGATTACAAGGCCCATACCGTGGAGTTTCTTGAGCATCTGGGTTGCGCTGGCTGGTCTGACCTTCATCCTGGCCGAGAGGTCTGATGTCCTTATGATGCCATGGCTCCTTATCCTGTACATTTCTTCAAGGTAGTTTTCCATGCTCCTTGTAAGTCCCATGGTAATGAATATATATTCAAAACCTATTTAAGCTTTGCTGTTCATACTCCACCACGGGTGATGTTATGCTTGAGATACAGGTACATGAGATAAGGGGGAAGTGCCCGGTGTACAGGGAGGGGGACCGTATAGTCATCGATGACCCCGAGATAGACCTTGAAAGGACGGATGCCCTCTGCACCCATGCCCTTTCAACCATCCTCCACTACACCACAATCCTTGAGAGGAACTGGTGCCCCCTTGAACTCGGACTCACTGTGGAGGGGGACGAAGAGAGCGCGTACATGCAGTGCGTTGACCCGGGCAGACCCTACACCCATGGCGGGACCGTCATATTCAGGTGCAGGAGGATCAGATAGTGTGTTCAGACAGGGCTAATTCCCTGACAGGACGTAGGACAAGATGTTCTCCAAAGTGCACGGGACCGTTACCTGGAACCATAGAACCATGACAGGGGGTATGACGGCGTGTTCTCTCACTGCAGCTTCGGGAGGGTGAAGTTCAGGGGCAGGGAGTACACCCATGACCTTGTGATACACACGGATGGAAGGGTCAGCAAAAGAAGGAAGGAACTCTCAAGGAGAAGGTACGGGACATCACACATCCTCTCGGAGGATGAACTATCCGAGATCCTTGAAGAGGAACCCGATGTCATCATCGTGGGCACAGGGGTCCATGGAGCCCTCAGGGTCCCTGATATGAACCTTGAAACCAGGATAATCAGCCTTCCAACATGCGAAGCCGCCGAGAAGTACAACAGACTCATAAAAGGAGAGAGGGTGGCTGCGGTGATACATGTAACCTGCTAAGATGCAGGTTCCTCATTCACCCCCATCACGGTTTATGGCGAACCAGTAAACCGAGAGGAGGTGCTCCATCCTCTCATGGTCAGGGTTAACTGATGAGACTATCCTCCAGTAGTCCCTGTTATGCTTCCTCTCAACCAGGTGTGCCAGTTCATGGAGGACAACGTACTCCACAAGCTCATCAGGGAGGTGGCGGAGGAGGGTGTTGAAGTTGAGGTTCCCCCTGGAGCTGCAGCTACCCCACTTTGTCCTCATGGTCCTCAGGGTTATCCTGCCATACTCAACCCCGAGCCTCCCTGCCAGTTCAGCTGCAAGGCCCCCTATGAGTTCCCTGAGCTCATCCACTGACCTGTCCTCGAGGCTGATACCCTCAGCCTCCCTCCTGGCGTCCCTTATGTAGGAGAGCTTCCTGTGGATCCATGCCTCGTGTCTCCTCAGGATGCCCTCGGGGTCATCACAGGAATGTGGGAGTATGAGTTTTATCCCGCCATCCCTCAGTTCTATCCTTGGATGCTTAACAGGCCTCCTTATGACCTCATAGACCGTTTCAATGTCACCTATTCTTATATTTCCCATTTTCAGACCCTATTAGTTGTACTTTAAATTTTCTGAATTCTATTTTCCGGGTTTCTGAGCTGTTTACTTGAAGATCCCCGTAAATACCCCATATGTACACTTCAGTACACCAAGACATATATAACTGTTCAGCAGATATTTTAGGGGAGTAAGTAAATTTGAGAGAAGTGGAGTGTAACCTATGAATGTTCCAAGATGCATGAGCACACAGCACCCTGACAACGTGAACCCCCCATTCTTTGCATCAGGCCCTGAACTTGGAGGGGAGGATGAGATAAAGGAGGCCTACTATGTATTCTCACACCTTGGCTGTGATGAGCAGATGTGGGACTGTGAGGGTAAGGAGGTGGACAGTTACGTTGTCAAGAAGCTCCTCACAGAATACGAGTCATTCTTCAGGGAGAACATCCTCGGCGAGGACTGCAGACTGACGCTCAGGGTCCCCAACCCTACGGTGGAAAGGGCCGAGGCAAAGATCCTCCTTGAAACCCTTGAGAGCATACCCAGATCCTATGATACGGCAGCCCTGTTCTATGAAAGGGATGTGCCGCCGGTATTTGAGGTTATACTCCCCATGACGGCCTCAAGCAGGTGCCTTAACCGTATCTACCACTACTACAGGGACTTCGTGGCCGGGAAGGAGAACCTGAAGCTCAAGGATGATGTGACGGTGGGTGAATGGATAGGGGAGTTCCGTCCAGGGGAGATAAACGTCATCCCCCTCTTCGAGGACATGGACGGTATGCTGGCAGCCGGGAGGATAACCGCCGAGTACCTTGAGGGCAAGGACCCTGAACATCAGAGGGTATTCCTTGCAAGGTCCGACCCTGCAATGAACTACGGGATGATCCCGGCCACACTCCTCAACAAGGTCGCCCTCCAGTCCCTGGGGGAGGTTGAGGAGGAGACCGGTGTCAGGATCTGCCCCATCATAGGTATGGGTTCAGCGCCCTTCAGGGGCAACCTGAAACCATCAAACACCCGCGCCGTTGAGGACTACCCTGGTGCCTTCACCTTCACCGTACAGTCATCCTTCAAGTTCGACCATCCCCCTGCAGAGGTCAGCGATGCCGTGAGGCGGCTCAGGGAACATAAGCCTGGTAAACCCCAGGATGTGGACCGGGAGAGGATAATCGATATTGTGAACCGTTACTCCAGTGAGTACAGGAGGCATGTCATGAGGCTTGCTGATATGATAAACAGGGTTTCAAGGCACGTCCCGGGGAGGAGGAAGAGGAAGCTCCACATCGGACTCTTCGGTTACTCGAGGAGTATGGGAGGGGTTTCCCTCCCCAGGGCCATAACCTTCACCGCGGCCCTCTACTCCATCGGGGTGCCCCCTGAGATACTCGGTTTCAGCGCCCTCACGGACCCTGACCTTGACTACATAATGGAGATCTATCCTGGATTTGAGAGGGACTTCCATGATGCCCTCAGGTACATGAACCCCCATTCACCCCACCTGCCCCCTGAACTCAGGAGCTCAATTGAGGAGCACTTCCCTGACATCAGCCATGACCCTGAACATGTAAGGGTGACCGATGAGATCAACCATTCCCTTGCACTCAACAGGACCGGTAACCTTCAGGGCAGGATACTGGAGGCTGCAAGTATAAGGAAGTTCCTGGGTTAAATCACCGGGCATCAGGGGATACCCCCTGATCATGGCGCTTTTCTCCCCTGTGATGTTCAGGTAGGGGAACCGTGGCATCAGGGGATGCCCCCTGATCATGGCTGATGGTGGTGGGGACCGCAGGCTTCCTGGTTCCCATCAGATTTTATTAATTTTATATAGGCTGGATAATATAATTAAGGTGTAGGGGGGTTTTATTTATGGACAACAGGGAAAGACTTGAAAGGATAAGGAGCTCCCCCATAACCTTTGAGGGGCTCCGTAAACTGAACATTGCAGCCGGATCCCTGCACCTTGTACAGGGACTCCTGATGGTTTTCCTGGGTTATCTGCTGACCTGGGACAGGGACATATACACCTTCTATCTGAAGTTCAGGGTGCTCTCACTGAACCCGCCGTCATTCCAGGTTCTGCCGGACCCGGAGGTGGTATTCACGGTGAGCTACCTTGGAGTTATACTGGCATCCTTCCTCCTGATATCTGCAGCCGCCCACTTCATAATAGCATTCCTGAGGAATGAGAGCTACATCGAGAACCTCAAAAGGGGTATGAACCCCTACCGGTGGTACGAGTATGCCCTCTCAAGTTCAATAATGATCGTTATACTGGCGACCTTCGTTGGTGTCTGGGACCTCTGGTCCCTTGTGATGATCTTTGTACTCAACGCCTCAATGATAATGTTCGGCTACCTCATGGAGAAGATCAACCAGTACACCGAGAAGATCGACTGGTCCCCGTACATCCTTGGCTGCTTCTCAGGTTTCACGCCATGGATAGTGATTGCAGCCTACTTCATAGCGGCCCTGGGTTCAGCAGAGACACAGCCACCAGGCTTCGTCTACCTTGCACTCCTGATCTACTTCGTGATGTTCAACACCTTCTCCATCAACATGCTGCTCCAGTACAGGGGTGTTGGGAGGTGGAAGGATTACCTCTACGGTGAGAGGGTCTACATCATACTGAGCCTTGCTGCAAAGACCATACTGGCCTGGCTGGTGTTCATAGGGGTGTTCTCACCCTTCTAATTCTATTTTTTTCAAAAAAAAACTGGAACCCCATTCACCATAACTAACTCCATGAACTGAACCACAAAGTATTTATACTGCTTCCACGTAACTATTCCTTGCTGATATCTTGTTTTACAGTGAAGTCCCGTGGGGTAATGGCAATCCTGATGGACTCTGGATCCATCGATAGCGGTTCGACTCCGCTCGGGACTATCTCCCCATAACACCCCCCATCGAAACCTATTTATGTCCAGCTCCACCACCTATTAACCATCAGCTAGTCCCGTGGGGTAGTGGTAATCCTGCTGGGCTTTGGACCCGGCGACAGCGGTTCGACTCCGCTCGGGACTATCAAACCACTGATTCTGTGTCCAAAATGGAGGAAATACTTGTAATAGGCGTCAACACCCGACCGGTGGTTGAATCAGCCTTCAGGTTAGGGTACAGGGTCTACTCTGCAGGTTACTACTGCACAGCAGACTTCAAGCACTACACCGAAAGAAGGTGCATACTGAGGGAGCGTAGCGGTGAAAGCTGCGGGAGATTCCATGAGAACTTCACTCAGGAGAAGCTCCTTGAAGCAGCCTCAGATTTCATAGAAAGGGCTGATGGTATAATCCCCCTCACAGGCGCACCCCCCATTCCAGGGAGGAAGGTCCTCGGTAACTCCAGGGTTGATCACGTGGAGGACAAGTACCGCCTCTACAGGAGGATCAGGAACTCATACCCCACACCCGAGACACACCTCATCAGTGACCCGGCCGAGGCGATGGAGATTGTAGCTGCAGGGGAGAAGAAATACATCGCAAAGCCGGTTTCCGGCGCTGGAGGCTTTGGTGTCACAGATCACCATGAAATGGATGGGGAGTTCATCCTCCAGGAGTACATTGAGGGCGTACCTGTGAGTGCCTCTGTTCTTTCA
>FWPV01011663.1_pt1 | contig 13874 bp, 10 predicted proteins | sample 2228371 | NCBI WGS metagenome assembly FWPV01 (sample SAMEA103939776, study PRJEB20133) | metagenome
TCGAGTTCGTCGTGCCGGCCGGCACGGGTGGCGGCGCCGACCAGATGGCCCGTTTCATCCAGGGCATCGTGGCCAAGAACAAGCTGATGGAGCAGCCGCTGGTCGTCGTGAACAAGTCGGGCGGCGCGGGTGCCGAAGGCTTTCTGGAGTTGAAGGGTGCCAAGGGCAACCCGCACAAGATCATCATCACGCTTTCGAACCTGTTCACCACGCCGCTGGCGACCGGTGTTCCGTTCAACTGGCGTGACCTGACGCCGGGCGCGATGCTCGCACTCGACCAGTTCGTGCTGTGGGTGAATGCCGATGCGCCGTACAAGACGGCCAAGGAATACATCGACGACATCAAGGCCAAGCCGGCCAGCACGTTCAAGATGGCCGGTACCGGTTCGAAGCAGGAAGACCAGATCATCACCGCGATGATCGACAAGGCCACCGGCAAGAAGATGATCTACGTGCCGTTCAAGGGCGGCGGCGACGTGGCGGTGCAACTGGTTGGCGGCCATGTCAATTCGACCGTCAACAACCCGATCGAAGCCGAAGCCCACTGGCGTGGCGGCAAGCTGCGCCCGCTGTGCATCATGGACACCGAAAAGCTGACGTACACCGAAAAGGTGACCGACACGCAGTCCTGGGCCGACATTCCGACCTGCAAGAGCGCCGGTGTGCCGATCGAATACCTGATGCTGCGCGGCATCTTCCTCGCCCCGGGGGTCACCCAGGAGCAGGTGGACTTCTACGTCAATCTGTTCAAGAAGGTGCGCGAGACACCGGAATGGGCCGACTTCATGAAGAAGGGTGCATTCAAGCAGACCTTCATGAGCGGCAAGGAATTCGCCGACTGGGTGGGCAAGACGGAAGCGATGCACTACGGCCTGATGAAGGACGCCGGCTTCCTCGCCAAGTAATCCGCCTCAAGCATGTCAGGAACACGGGCGGGTCAATCCCGCCCGTGTTCATTTATTCGCCCGCCGCAAAGATGCATGCGCCCTGTTTTCATTCTGGAGATTCGTGATGGAGCGATCCGAGGAAGCCGCTGAAGCCGGCTTGTCCAACCGCTGGCCGGAACTACTGGTCGCGCTGTTCCTGTTCGTCATGGGAATCATCGCGGTCATCGACAGCATCCGCGTCGGCATCGGCTGGGAAGAGGGCGAAGGCCCGCGCGCCGGCTACTTTCCGTTCTACATCGGCTGCATCCTGCTCGCGTCGAGCGGATGGATCCTGATCACCGCGCTGATGAAGTTCAAGCGCGCGCAGCCGCAGTTCGCCAGCTGGACGGAACTGCGCTCGGTGATGCAGATGCTGGTGCCGCTGACCATCTACGTGGCGGCAGTCGTGTTCCTGGGCATCTACCTGTCGTCGCTTGTGCTGATCGCCTTCTTCATGAAGGTGCATGGCAAATTCGGCTGGCTGGCCACGGCGATCACCTCGATCGGCGTGCCGCTGGGCGCTTTCCTGCTGTTCGAGCGCTGGTTTCTCGTGCCGCTTCCCAAAGGTCCGATCGAGCTGATGCTCGGTCTGTGACACCACAAGAACTGATCCTCCGAGACCGAGATGGAAGAACTCAACAACCTCATGCACGGGTTCAGCGTCGCCATGACGCTGCCCAACCTGGGCTTCATGGTGCTCGGCATCACGCTGGGCATCCTGATCGGAGTGCTGCCCGGCCTGGGCGGTGCCAACGGCATCGCCATCCTGCTGCCGCTGACCTTTTCGATGGACCAGACCTCGGCCATCATCATGCTGTCCTGCATCTACTGGGGCGCGCTGTTCGGCGGGGCGATCACGTCGATCCTGTTCAACATTCCGGGTGAGCCGTGGTCGGTGGCAACCACTTTCGACGGCTATCCGATGGCGCAGCAGGGCCGTGCCGGCGCCGCACTGACGGCAGCCTTCACGTCCTCCTTCGTCGGCGCCTTCTTTGCCGTGCTGCTGATCACCTTCCTCGCGCCCATGGTGGCGCGATTCGCGCTGAAGTTCGGTGCGGCGGAAATGTTCGCGGTGCAGATGCTCACCTTCTGCTCCTTCGTCGGCATGAGCAAGGAACCACCGGCCAAGACGCTGGCCGTCATGGCGCTCGGCTTTGCGCTGGCCGCGGTCGGCATGGATACGGTGACCGGCACGCTGCGCATGACCTATGGCGTGACCGAACTGCTGAAGGGCTTCGACTTCCTGATCGCGGTCATCGGCCTGTTCGGCATCGGTGAAATCCTGCTCACCATGGAAGAAGGTCTGGCATTCAAGGGCAAGAGCGCGAAGATCCAGCTCGACGTGGTGCTGAAGACCTGGGCCGAACTGCTTCGCTACTGGAAAACCTCGATCCGTTCGGTGCTGGTCGGCTGCTGGATGGGCGTCACGCCGGGCGGTGCGACACCGGCCTCCTTCATGGCCTACGGCCTGGCCCGTCGCGGCGCGAAGGACAAGGACTCGTTCGGCAAGGGCAACATCGAAGGTGTGGTGGCACCGGAAACCGCGGCGCACGCGGCCGGTACCTCGGCCCTGCTGCCGATGCTCACGCTGGGCATTCCGGGTTCGCCGACCGCCGCCGTGCTGCTGGGCGGTCTGCTGATCTGGGGCCTGCAGCCCGGTCCGCTGCTGTTCACCGAAAAGCCCGACTTCGTGTGGGGCCTGATCGCCTCGATGTATCTGGGCAACATCGTCGGCCTGATCGTCGTGCTGACGACGGTGCCGTGGTGGGCGGCCATCCTGCGCATCCCGTTCTCGGTCATCGGCCCGGTCATCATCGTCATCTGCGCGATCGGTGCCTACACGGTGCACAGTTCGATCTTCGACGTGGTGATGATGCTGGTGTTCGGCGTGTTCGGCTATCTGTTCAAGAAGCTGCGCTATCCGCTGGCGCCGCTGGTGCTCGCCCTGGTGCTGGGCGACATAGCCGAATCGAGCTTCCGCCAGTCGATGCTGCTGTCGCAGGGCAGTCTGTCGATCTTCTGGGCGAATCCGCTGGTCGGCGGTCTGATGGCGCTGTCCTTCGTGATGCTGCTGTGGCCCATCGTGCCGGCGCTTAAGCACTATCTGCGCAGCCGCGCGTGACCTGAAACCGCCGCGCCCGCCGCATGACGGCCGGGCGCGGCTGGCGGCGGCGCGACCGGTGTCCGGCGTGCCACCGCGTCCTCGAGGGAGATGAAACAATGAAGATTGCAGTCGTTGGCGCGGGCGCCATCGGGGGGTATCTGGCCGTGAAGCTGTCGCGTGCCGGCAATGAAGTCACCTGCATCGCGCGTGGCCCCAACCTCGCCGCCATCCAGGCGAAGGGCATGTCACTGATGCTGGAAGACGGTACGGTCGAGCATGCGCCGGACATCCGCGGCGTGCAGAAGATGACGGACGCCGGCGTGCAGGACGTGATCCTGCTGACACTCAAGGCGCATCAGGTGAAGGACGTCGCGGCCGACATGCGCGCACTGTTCGGCCCGGACACGATGGTCGTGACGATGCAGAACGGCATTCCGTGGTGGTACTTCCACAAGCTGGCCGGGGATTACGAAGGCACGCCGGTCACTTCTGTGGACCCGGACGGCATCGTCGCCGCGAACATCGAAGTCGAGCGGGTCATCGGCAGCGTGGTGTATCCGGCGTCCGAACTGGTCGAGCCGGGCGTCATCAAGCTGATCGAAGGCAATCGCTTCACGCTGGGCGAGCTCGACGGCTCGCGTTCGCCGCGCATCGAGGCGCTGTCGCAGGCGATGATCGCCGCCGGCTTCAAGTCGCCGGTGTCGAAGGACATCCGCTCCGAAATGTGGGTGAAGCTGTGGGGCAATCTGAGCTTCAACCCGATTTCGGCACTGACGCACGCCACGCTGGAAGACATCTGCCGCTTCCCGCTGACCCGCGAACTGGCGGCCAACATGATGCGCGAGGCGCAGTCGGTCGGCGAAAAGCTCGGCGTGGAATTCAAGATCGCGCTCGACAAGCGCATCGCCGGGGCTGAAGCGGTCGGCGCGCACAAGACTTCGATGCTGCAGGACGTCGAAGCCGGCCGGCCGCTCGAATTCGAGGCGCTGGTCGGTTCGGTGCGCGAACTGGGGCGCATCACCGGCATCCCGACGCCGAACATCGACGCGGTCTATGCGCTGGTGTCGCTGCTGGCGCGCACGCTGTCGGACAAGCGCGGCAAGCTGGCCATCGCCGGTTGACCCGCTGCGCAGCCGTTGCCATCACAGGGCACCTGCGGGTGCCCTGTTTGTTTCTGCGCAACGCAGGTTTTGCGGTCGCACTGCGGCCTGTGTTCAGATAGCGGTTTTTGCAGCGCACCATGATGTCCGCACCATGACGTTCTTCCCCGATACCGAATTCGTGCTCGCCTGCCTGCTGCTGGGCACCGTCACCGGCTTCCTGGCCGGATTGCTGGGCATCGGCGGCGGCGCGCTGCTGGTGCCGATTCTGGTCAGCCTGTTCGAACGGCTGCACGTCACGCCCGACCACATCCTGCATCTGGCGCTCGGCACCTCGATGGCGGCCATCGTCGCGTCGGCTGCGATCAGCCTGCGCACCCACCATGCGCATGGCGCCGTCGACTGGCCGACCGTGCGCACGATGACCATCGGTGTGCTGATCGGCACCTTGCTGGGCACCTTCATCGCGCGCATCGTGTCGACCCAGGCGCTGTCGCTGATCTTCGCGGTGTTCATCGGCTACGTCGCACTGACCATGCTGATCGGTTTCAAGCCGAAGCCTGCCCGTCAGTTGCCCGGAGCGGGCGGTTTGATCGCAGCCGGTGGCGGCATCGGCGTGGTGTCGGCGCTGGTTGCCATCGGCGGCGGCGCGCTGACGGTGCCCTTCCTGACCTGGTGCAACCGTGACATCCGCCAGGCCATCGGCACCTCGGCGGCGCTCGGCCTGCCGATCGCGCTGGGCGGCACGGCCGGCTACATCTTCAATGGCTGGGGCGTGCCGGACATGCCGCCGCAGGTGCTGGGCTATGTGCACCTGCCGGCGCTGGTCGCCATCGTCGCGGGCAGCCTGTTCACGACACCGCTCGGCGCGCGCGCCGCACACCGGCTGCCGGTGCCGCTGATCAAGCGTCTGTTTTCGCTGCTGCTGGTCGCGCTGGCCGTGCGCATGCTCTGGAAGCTGTGGAACGCCTGAACCGCGTCGTGGGTCATCGGCGATGCGTCGCCCGGGCCAGTCGCTCCACCAGCGCGTCCTGATCGGCGCTGCGGCCGGCGGCGCCCATCGCGGTGAAGCTCACCGTCAGCTCACCCACCTTCAGCATGCCCTGACGCAGCATGGAGAAGGGCTCGGGCGTGATGGAACCACCGGCGTCGAAGAAATAGCCGACGGGGCTGCCTGACGGCACCGGTTGCAGCGGTGCATCGGCCGCGCCGACGGTCTGCGCGGTGCGCGCCACGCGGGTGCGGATTTCATCCAGCGTCGACGGCGGCTTGCGGTCGGCCGCCTTCCACACTGCCGTCACCACCCACTGCGCCGTGCCGTCGGGCGCCGACACGGTCAGGGTCGGCGGCATGCGCACATCGTGCCGGCTTTCCTCGACGGTCCAGCTGTCCGGCACACTCAGTTCGAGCGCGCCCGCTTCGGCACAGGTGATGACCAGTGCGCGGTCGGCCGCTTCGGCGCAGGCGCCGGCGACCATCAGGGCTAGGCTGGCAGTGAATAACCGGATGCGCATGGTCGGTCCCGATCAGAGCAGAAACAGGGTGGCCAGCCCGAGAAAGATGAAGAAGCCGCCGGAGTCGGTGACCGCGGTGATCAGCACCGACCCGCCGACTGCCGGGTCACGACCCAGCCGTGCCATCACCATCGGCACCGACACGCCGATGAACGCGGCCAGCAGCAGGTTCAGCGTCATCGCCGCGCTCATCACGGCACACAGCGCCCACGAATCGTACAGCCAGGCAGCGAGCAGGCCGAGCAGGCCGCCCCAGACGATGCCATTGATCAGTGCCACGCCCATCTCCTTGCGGTAGAGCCGGCGTGCCGCGTCGGGTGCGATCTGGCCGAGCGCGATCGCACGCACGATCATCGTGATGGTCTGGTTGCCCGAATTGCCGCCGATGCCGGCCACGATGGGCATCAGTGCCGCCAGCGCGACCAGTTTTTCGATCGAGCCTTCGAAGGCGCCGATGACGCGCGACGCGAAGAAGGCGGTGCCCAGATTGATGGCCAGCCAGGCCCAGCGGTTGCGCACCGAATCCATGATGGGCGCGAAGATGTCTTCTTCCTCGCGCAGGCCGGCCTGCGCCAGCAACTCTTCTTCCGACTGTTCGCGGATGAAGTCCATCACCTCGTTCACGGTCAGCCGGCCGATCAGCTGGTCGTGGTGATCGATCACCGGCGCCGACACGAGGTCGTAACGCTCGAACGCCTGGGCCGCCGATTCAGCGTCGTCGGACGCGTGCAGCACCAGCGGGTGTTCGCGCATCACGGCCGCCACCTCGACCTCGCCGTCGTTGATCAGCAGGGCGCTCAGCGACAGCACGCCGCGCAGCTTTTCTTCGCGGTCGACGACGAAGATCTGGTCGGTGTGGTCGGGCAGTTCATCGAAGCGGCGCAGATAGCGCAGCACCACTTCGAGGGTCACGTCCTCGCGCACGGTGACCATGTCGAAATCCATCAGCGCGCCGACCGAGTCGTCCGGGTAGGACATGGCGGACCGCAGCTGTTCGCGCTCTTCCACGTCGAGCGCGCTGAACACGTCCTGCATCACCTCGGTCGGCAGATCGGGCGCAAGATCGGCCAGTTCGTCGGCGTCCAGCTGTTCGACCGCGGCCACCAGTTCCTTCGGCTCCATCGCGTCGATCAGCGATTCGCGCACCGCGTCGGACACTTCGAGCAGGATTTCGCCGTCGCGGTCGGCGCGCACCAGATCCCACACCAGCAGCCGGTCTTCCGGCGGCAGCGCCTCGAGGATGTAGGCGATGTCGGCCGGGTGCATCGTGTCCAGCTTCTTCGTCAGCTCGCTGTGGTGCTGCTTGACGACCAGCGTTTCCACCAGATCGTGGCGCGGCATTTCCTGACGGTGCAGCAGGCTTTCGACGCGCTTCTGACGGTCGAGCAGCGACCTCACCTCTTTCAGGCGACGTTGCATTGCATCAAGCGGCAGGATTTCGTCGTGTTCGGCCACAGGGTGTCGTTCAGGCTGGGTGATCGGTGCAGCGGCTGGCAGGCGATTGTAGCCGCCGACCGTCCGCCGTCTCCGGGTTTTTGCCGCAATGCGACAACGCGCAGACCCCGGGCGGCGCTTATCCGCGATAATCGCGGTCCGAGTTCTTCCGTACCCGCTTCATGAATGTTCTTTTCGAAGAGGACGGCCACTTCCGCGCCGGCTCCGTGATGACCGACAGCGTGTCCTCGCTGCAGGTCGAACTGCCGAGCGGCAAGCGTTCAAAGGTGAAGGCCGCCAACGTGCTGCTGCGTTTCGCCAGCCCGGATCCGGCCGTCCTGCTGGCTTCGGCCGAGCTGCAGGCGGCCGACCTCGACGCCACTTTTCTGTGGGACGTGTGCGGCGACGACGAGTTTCCATTCGAGGAACTGGCGCGCGAGTATCACGGCGCCGCACCCACGGCCGAACAGGCCGCCGCCATCCTGCTGTGCCTGCACGCCGCGCCGGTGTATTTCCACCGCAAGGGCAAGGGCCGCTTCCGCAAGGCGCCGCCCGACATCCTGAAAGCCGCACTGGCCGGGCTGGAAAAGAAGCGCCTGCAGCAGGAGCAGGTCGATGGCTGGGTCGCCGAGCTGCTCGCCGGGCGCACGCCGCCCGACATCGCGGCCTGCAGCGCGCAGATCCTGTACAAGCCGGACCGCAACCGGCTCGAAACCAAGGCGGTCGAGGCCGCCGCGGCGTCGGCCGGCCTGTCGGTGGTCGGCCTGATGGCGAAGGCCGGCGCATTTGCGTCCAGCCACGAGTACCACCTCGGGCGCTTCCTGTTCGAATACTTTCCGCGCGGTACCGACTTTCCGACGCATGAGGTGCCGCCGGCCGGCGATCTGCCCGAGGCCGGCGTGCGCGCCTTCTCGATCGACGACGCGACCACGACCGAAATCGACGATGCCTTTTCGGTGCAGCCGAAGGCCGGCGGCGGCTGGCGCATCGGTATACATATTGCAGCGCCGTCGCTCGGCATCCAGCCAGGCACGCCACTGGGCGACATCGCGCGCAGCCGGCTGTCCACGGTGTACTTCCCCGGCCGCAAGATCACCATGCTGCCGGACGAGGCGGTGGACACCTACACGCTGCAGGCCGGCCGCAGCTGTCCGGCGCTGTCGCTCTATCTCGACGTCGAGACCGACCTGCGCGTCACGGCGAAGGAAAGCCGCATCGAACAGGTTGCCGTGGCCGCCAATCTGCGCCACCACGAGATCGAGCCGCTGTTCAACGAAGACACGATCACCGGCGGCGAACTGCCCGAATTCGAGTGGCGCGACGAACTGCTGCTGCTGTGGCGCCTGGCCGAAGTGCTGGAAGCCGGGCGCGGCAAGCCGTCGGCCAACGCGGGCCAGATGGATTTCAATTTCTACGTCGACTGGGCACAGACGACGGAAGACGGCGAAGGCCGCGTCGACATCCAGCGCCGCGCGCGCGGCAGCCCGCTCGACAAGCTGGTCGCCGAACTGATGATCGTCGCCAACAACACCTGGGGCAGCGATCTGCGCGATGCCGGCATTCCGGCGCTGTATCGCGCCCAGGGCGCAGGCAAGGTGCGCATGACCACGGTCGCCGCGCCGCACGAGGGGCTGGGCGTCGACTGCTACGCGTGGTCCACTTCGCCGCTGCGCCGCTATGTCGACCTGGTGAATCAGTGGCAGATGATTGCGCTGCTGCGCGGCGAGGAGCCGGTGTTTCCGCCGAAGTCCGAAGCGCTGCTGTCGGCGCTGCGCGATTTCGAACTGGCCTACGCGGCCTACGCCGACTTCCAGCGCGGCATGGAGCGTTACTGGTGCCTGCGCTGGCTGCGCCAGCAGGCGCGCGAAGGCCATACCGTGTGGCCGGCCATCGTGCTGCGCGAATCGCTGGTGCGGCTGGAGCATGTGCCGCTGGTGCTGCGTTCGCCCAGCCTGCCGGCGCGCGACCCGCGTTCGCGTGTCGAGGTCGAGATCGACCAGCTCAATCTGCTCGACAATGACGCGCGCGCCCGCTGGGTCGGCGATCTGGCCGCGCTGGCCGGTGCGGCACAGGTGTCCGAGGAAGAGCTGGCGGAAGAGATCGCCGAGGCGGAACTGCCGCCCGAGACGCCGGCGGCAGACGCGCCGGTGCCTGAGCTGCCGGTGGCCGCACCGGAGAGCGGCGAGGCGGATTGAGCGCGGTTTGACAGCGGGGGCTGCGCCCGTGCGCGGGCCCCCCGTTCCTGCCGCCGGCCTGCGTCAGGGTTTGCGCGCCCGCAGCTCGTTGCGTCGCCGTCCGGTCGGTCGTCCGCGCCAGATGCGCAGGAAGGACTTGAACTTCTGCCGCCGGGTCAGCGTGTCGTCCGACACAGCGTCGAAGAATTCCGACAGCGCACTCGATTTCTTCAGCGTGTAGAAGGCGAGCAGCAAGGTCGGTACGGTCACCACCAGCACGGCGCCGATCTTGCCGGCCAATGTGGCTGGCGGGCCGTCGAAGATGTTCATGCCGATGAAGCCGGTGACGATGGTGCCGACCAGACCGAAGATGGTCACTACGGTGAGGCGCAGCAGCGTTTCGTTCTGGCGCCGGCTGTCGTCCGCTTCGAGGTAGTTGTCCATGTCCAGCACCTCGGCGCGCAGCTCGTTGTACAGCGCCTCGTTTCCGAGGTTGCGGGTCCACAGGTCGAACAGATCCTTGGCCATCGACTGCTTCGATACTTCGCCGAACCAGTAGCGGTGGTTGAAGCGCAGGAAGATTTCCATCGTCTGGCGGATGCCGCGCTTGAAGCGGCGGCGCGAATCGACGTCGTCGGCGTCGAGCAGGCTGACCGCGACCACCAGCCGGTCCATCAGCATCAGCAGCGACGCGCGGTGGAAGTGCGCGATCAGACCGATCAGGAAGTACTGGTGGCGGAACTCCGCCAGCAGGCCGTTCTGCGGGTCGGAATAGCCGGCCAGGCCGTGCTTGCCCACCATCACCATCGAGGGGCCGGTGCAGATGACGCGCGTGCTGGCGTTGTCGCTGCGTCGCGCCGGCACCCAGAAACGGTCGTAGCAGGCGGTGCGTTCGAACTCGTCCATCACCTGTTCCGAATACGGCAGCGGATGGCCGTCGTCCGGCTGGGTGGCTTGACCGAGGCGCACGAAATCCTCGCGGTTCAGCGCGAACGGATCGTCGAAGGACAGAAAGGTCATCTTCGGCAGCCGGTGGTATTCCAGCTGCCGGTAGCGGATGTCGCCGACTGCTTCCGAGTGGTGCAGCACCATGGGCTGCAGCAGATATTCCCAGTGGCGGCCGATGCATGAGGCGCGGTGCTCCCAGGCATGGCGCAGATAGCGTTCGCGGTCGGCATAGTCGGACTCGGCCAGCACCGCACCGTCGTGGCCGACCCACTGCACGGTGCGCATGCACTGCGCCGCGCGGCCGTCCGTGTCGCCGTTGCTCCACTTCGCCGGAAAGGCCCGCCCGAAGCGGAACAGCAGCTCCTGCACGCGGGCCAGCGGCAGGTTGTCGGCATGCACCTCCATCGCGAGGATGACCACATCCACGTCGTAGAAGAAGTACAGGTCGATGTGCTGTACCGCGAGGTCGAGCGTGCTGCCGTCTTCACAGCCGAGCCGCACCGCGGCCACATCGTTGCGCCGGAATACGCGGATCGGCGATTCGCCGTAGCCGGGCTGGGTCGAACTCGAGCGCCCCTGGCCATACAGGAAGCGCTGTACATGCGGCAGGAAGGTGACGAACTCGCGGTAGTGCCGCTCGTGGAAGTCGGCCGGCGAACCGGTGAATTCGTCGCGCTGTTCGCGCCAGGGATTGCCGTCGGTGATGGCGGCCAGGGCCTGCGGGTGGCGCTGCACCTGATCACCGCTGCGCAGCGGCATCAGCCGCAGCGGCCACATCAGGATCTGGCGGAAATGTCGGGCGACCGGCGGATCGGTGCGGCTCATGGGCGATTCAATGGCAACACACCCTAGCGCAGCAGCCGGCGCTGTTCGGCCGTCAGCATGCGCCGGTCCTTCAGTATCGTCAGTGGCAGGCCTTCGCGTGCCACCTGGCCGATGACCCGGCCGGCCAGCACGCTGTCGCAGTCCATGTGCGTGGTCGAAATGAAGAAGTCGGCGCTCACCCAGTCGCGGGTGATGACGAATTCCGGGCCGAGCCAGGCGTCGGCTTCGACCGGGTCGGCACACACCGCGACCCGCCAGGGCTCGCCCGGCCGGGTCGTGCCCTTCAGATGGTCGCGCAGCAGGCCGCTGGCTTCGCGCACGCCGTCCGACCAGTAATCGGCTTCCCAGCGCCCGGCGACCGCCGCTTCGAAGCCGCCGGCCAGCCGGTTGTAATTGACGTAGTGATACGGATGCAGCCGCGCCAGTGCAACCAGCGGATCGAGCGCCCCGATCAGGCACAGCGCGATGAAGGCAGCCGCCAGACTGCGCGAAGCGCGTGCGTGCCGCCACAGGGCGTACAAACCGGCGGCGGCCAGCACCGCCAGCGGCGGCAGCAGGAAGGTGAAGTGGCGGATGCCGTTGTACAGCGCCGGCCGGGTCGCGATGGCCAGCGCCAGCGGCAGCAGCGCCGCCAGAATGACCGTCAGCCAGGGCAGGTACTGTCGCCACGGGCGCTGCCGCGTGGCCAACAGCGCCACGCCGAGCGCGGCAGCGAGTCCGGCCAGCGCCAGTTCCGGTAGCCGCACCGCAAGATAGATCGGCAGGTAGCTGCGCGGCACCTCGGTGATCGCCATGACCTGGCCGTCGAGCACGGTCTGGATCGAGAAGGTGACATGCGAAAAGGTGGTCAGCGCCTTGATCAGATTGCCCGGCGCCTGCGCCGCCCACGGCCAGAACAGCGCGATCAGTGCCAGCGCGACCGGTACGGCGGGCAGCAGCGCACGCAACGAGCGACCCAGGTGCGCGAGGCGGGCGCGCCAGTCGCCGTCGACCAGCGCCATCGATGCGAGCATGCCGAGCCCGAGCACCATGACGCCGAACACCGCACCGACACGCAGCCCGAAGGCGCAGCCGATCGCCACGCCCAGCTTCAGCACCAGATTGCGTGGCGGCGCCGGCAGGCGCGCCACGATGAGCGTCGTGTACCAGGTCACCCACGCCATGCAGGCGGCGAACGGGATGTCTTTCGTGTGGGTGAACAGCGCGCCGCTCCACGCACCGGTGAGCATCAGCAGTGCCACCGCGATGCAGGCGGCGGTGTCGTTCAGCAGGTGCCGCGCCAGCCGATACACGGCGACCATGCCGGCAAAACCGAATGCAGCCGACAGCAGGTGGCGCATGTCCCACACATTCATCGGCAGCACGCGTTCGAGCGCGGCCGCGATCAGGTCGAACAGCCCGCCGTACAGATACAGGTCCTTGTAGTGGAAGGCCGACATGTCGGTCAGCCCGGACGCGTAGTAGTCGAGCAGCAGCCGGCCGTAGGTGTGCTGCACCCACTCGTCGTTGCTGATGCCGTGCTGGCCGAAGGTCAGTGCGATGTGCAACGCGATGAGTGCGAACAGGGCGAGTCCCGTGACATGTGCAGTCAGGCGCGGGAGGCTGCGTGTTGCAGGGTGAAACGTTGTAGCGGTCGGTGTCACAGGGTGCATGGAGCGGGCCGGTAAACGGGGGCAGAGGCATAACGCGCTGCCTGCGCGCGCGCTGACAGTGCAGTCGATGAATGGGTTGGAAAGCGGGGCGTCAAGGGTGAGTGGCCGGATGCCAGCTGTTCACGGTCGCAGCGGCCTGATCTGAATGCCGCTTGCCGCGAGCAGCGCCTGGAAGTCACTCCCCGCCAGCACGCGGTGTTCGATTGCCCGTGCGCGGCCGATCGGATCGCCCGGCACCGCCTGCGTGGCCGGATGGCACATCACCGCGTCGCCGTCATCGGCCATGGCGAACCAGCGCGCCAGCCGCGTGCGGTAGCCGGCGGCATCGCAGTCGAAGCCGTAGGCGCCCAGCAGGCGCGGCATGACGCGGAAACCTTCGGCGCGCGCGCGGCGCAGCAGCGCCGGCGCACCGAGCGCGGCAATGAAACGCGGCTTGAAGCCGTCGCCCGGGCGCGCGCCGCTGATGCGCAGCCAGGGCAGTCGGCTGCCATAGCGCGTCAGCAGCGCGTCGATCAGCGCGTCACGGATCTGCGGCAGCTGGTGTACATGCTGGTGACCATCGACGTAATCCGGTGCATGGCCCGTGGCGTCTTCGAACCGTGCGCACTGGGTGGCGATCTCGTCGCGCAGCGGCCTCTGATCGAGGCGGCGGCTCTGGCTCAGAACAATCAGCGGCCACAGGCTGCGTCGTGCCGGCGCGAATTCGGTGAAATCCAGGTGCAGGCCAAACCCGGCGGCGCTGCGGCGGGAGCCGATGCGCGCGGCTGCAGCCGGCCAGCCCGGCGCACGCGTCATGCAGGCTGCGCCGCTGAGGCGGCCGGCGTCGATGAGGTCGAGCACCGCCGCATCGACGGCCGGGTGGCAGCCATAGTCGTCGGCCGTCAGATAGACCGTCTTCATGCCGTGCGGTGCGCGAACGCCCAGTAGCGGCCCAGCACCCAGGTGCTGAGCGCGACGCACACCAGCACGATGGCCAGTGCGATCCACAGCGGCAGCGGCGTGTAGCGCAGCAGCGCGGCCAGCATCAGCTGGTTGCCGACGAAGGCGGTGCACGACACCGCCAGCAGCCGCGGCAGCGCCTGCCGGTGACGGGCTTGCGTGCCGGCGAACGAAAAGCGCCGGTGGCCGAGGTAGCTGACCGGAAAGGCGCACACGAAGCCGATCAGGTTGGACCACGCCGGATCCATGGCGGTCGCG
>FWPV01011665.1_pt1 | contig 13872 bp, 9 predicted proteins | sample 2228371 | NCBI WGS metagenome assembly FWPV01 (sample SAMEA103939776, study PRJEB20133) | metagenome
AAAATCTCAAGACTCCTGTGGGGATCCTTACCCAAACGATATTTCACGGAAAGATGGAGGCTGGGCACGGAACGTTCACTCTGAATGCCGACTCCCCCAAAGGTCCGCGGGTTGAAATGGCAGGCCGCGCCGATCTCCAGATCCGTCCCCTGGAGGTTGCCCTGGATCGCATGAGTTTTCAGGTCAAAGACATCACCGGCCGCAACCTGACTCCGGTGCGGGCGCGATTTCTGCCGGGATTTAATCTTCAGCCGGTGACGTTCGCCATTAACCGCGGCCGACTTGCCATGGAAGCCAAAATCGGGGGAGCGGAGGCTTCCGGCCGTCTGGAGGGGCAGAATCTGCCATTGGAACTTGCCGGCCTGCCGGGTTTGCAGGGCAAGGCGCATGGCAGCATGGTGCTGACCGGAAGCCCCGGCCGGCCAGCCCTTCAGGGGGAAGTTCGCCTGGAACCCGGCCGATGGCGAAGTCTGGAGTTTGGCTCTGCCAAGACAACCTTGAATTACCAGGATGAATTTCTGGAGCTGGCCGGGAGCCTGACAGAGCGGTGGGGCGGCCGCCTGCAATGGCGGGGCCGTTTGCCCTTGATTTTTTCCCTGAGCCCGTGGCGACTTTCCTTTCCCGAGGAAGACCTGAGCCTGGAGTTGCAGGGGGAGGGGCTTAATCTTAGCATGGTTACGGCTTTCAGCGGAGAGGTGGAGGAAGCTGAAGCTCCGATTTATCTCTCAGCAAAGTTGGGAGGCAGATGGAGCCGTCCCCAGGTTTCCGGCCGGATGAACTGGGGGGCGGGGTTCATCAAGGCGCGCCAAGCCGGGGCCGTATACCGCCTGGAACCCGGCTCTATTGACTGGCGGGGCGACAGGCTCGCCATCCCTGGGGTAACCCTGGTAAGCGAAGGCACTGCCGTCTTGAGGGGGGAAATGGCTTTGGCGGGACTGCAACCGCAGGAAGTGAAGGTCCGGGCTCAGTTCCGCAATTTCAAGGCCCTGGACCGGCTGCGCTCCGAGGCCTTTCTGGACGGCGACCTTACCGTGGACGGCCCCTGGAAGGGTTTGGCAGTGGCGGGCCGGTTGACCATCCCCCGGGCGACCCTTGATCCCCGGTTGTTGAAGCTGGGAGTAAAGCCCGAAATCCACGAAGACATCGTGCTGGTAAGAGAAAAACGAAAAGTTCAGGAAGTCAGAGGTGAGACCCCGGTTGAGCCCGACTTTGTGAAAGGCATGCGAGTGGCGGTGACGGTGGATGCCCGGGACAAGGTGTGGATACGGGACAGACGGGCCGACGTGGAGTTGTCCCTGGCTCTGAGAATTCGCAAGCCTCCCGGCGAGCCCCTTGTGGTGGCGGGCATGATGCGGTCCCTGCGAGGGACCGTGGAGGTGTATGGCAAGAGCTTTAAACTGGTGCAGGGCATTATCGATTTGCCTGAGGCCCCCGCATCACAACCATACATTCAGGCCCGGGCCCTCCATGAAATGTGGGATGTGACCATCATTGTCAATGTATCCGGGACTCCGGACAACCCGCGGTTTGATTTGGCCAGCGAGCCGGCTTTGCCCAAGTCGGAAATATTGTCCTACCTGGTGTTCGGTCGCCCCAGCAGCGCCCTGAGCCGGGAGGAGTACAGTGCGGCCAACCTGGCGGCCGGAGCCCTGGGGGGGTTTACAGTCGAAAAGATTCGGGAGATCCTTGGGCCGGATTTCCCTCTGCTGGGAGACATTGCCCTGAAGGGCGAGACTATCGGGATCGTCAAGCCCCTGACCAGGGGGTTAACCATCTCTTTGGGGCGGGAAATCAGCCCGGTGGGGCGAGGGGAAGGGTTTCAGGCAATACTGCAGTATCGGCTTAATCGAAATATCAGCGTTGAAGCCCAGACCGGGGCCAATCCGGGAGGGGATATTTTCTTTAATTATGATTTCTGATGACATTCCTTGGAGCGGAAGCTATCCTGACCCCCTACAATCCTGCCAGTTGCAATTCCTCTTTTCTATTATCTCCTGGGAGAAGGCGAGCGGCGATCCCCTTCTCTTCCAATGAAGGCAGACCACGGTGAGCATCATCGCCCATCTGGACATGGACGCTTTTTTTGCCGCCGTGGAAGAACGGGACCACCCGGAGCTCAAAGGCTTACCGGTGGTAGTGGGAGCTGACCCGCAGGAAGGCCGCGGCCGGGGGGTGGTGTCCACCGCCAACTATGCCGCCCGGGCTTACGGCATTCGTTCGGCTATGCCCATCGCCCGGGCCTGGAGGCTGTCTGAGGCCGCCAAACGCAGAGGCAAACCCGGGGTTGTGTTTCTTACGCCCAATTTCGCCCGTTACCAGGAGGTTTCAGACCGCATCATGACCATCGTGCGACAGCATGCCCCGGTAGTGGAGGAAGCGGGCATTGACGAGGCCTATATGGATTTGAGTTTCGCCGGCTCCTATGAACGGGCCAAGGAAATCTGTCTGAAGATCAAAACCCGGATCAGAGAGGAGGAAAACCTGACCGCGTCCATAGGTATAGGACCCAACAAGCTCATCGCCAAGATTGCCTCGGACTTTCGGAAACCGGACGGCTTGACGGTAGTTACCCCGGGGGAAGCCGAGGAATTTCTGGCCCCCCTGCCGGTGCGCAAAATTCCCGGAATCGGCCCCAAGACTGAAAAATTCCTGGCCGCGCAAGGCATAACCCTGGTGCGCCACCTGAAAGGATTTTCAGCCCGGGAGCTGCAGGAATGGTTCGGCAAGTGGGGGCTGGAGTTATATGAGAAAGTGCGAGGGCGGGGCCGGGAAACCCTGACGCTTCAGTGGGAGCCCAAATCCATCGGAGAGCAGGAAACCTTCCCCCGGGACACCCTGGATCTGGACTTCATCTTTGAGCGCCTTTGGCAGATGTGCCGCCGAGTCCGGGTGCGCCTTGGCGAAGAAGGGTTCACCGCTTTCCGGACTGTGGTGGTGACGGTGCGCTTTGCGGACTTTGAGACGCATAGCCGGGCGCATACCCTACCCGAACCGGCAAACTCCCTGAAGACCTTGCAGTTTGAAGCCATGAAACTGCTTATGCCTTTTCTGGACCACCGGGAGAACCCCCACCGCAAGCTGATCCGCCTGATCGGGGTACGGGTGGAAAAGCTCTTAAAATAAGGCACTTTTAGTGTTTTCGGTTTTTGGTTTTCGTACTAAAATCCGGGGTCCTCAGTCTCTCAAAGCAACCGCTTCTGTTTTCCCTTCATTATTTTCCGCTTTGACTGATGCCTCTGCTGCATTTCTTGCCGCCTTCCCTGGAAACCTGCTTTCTGGAGAGAAATATCTGCTGTAATTTCATTGACTTATTTACCAGAAAACCTGGCATTCATCTTGCCAGGAAGAGGTAAGAGGAAACAAAGGGTGGGGCGATCCTCATGGATTGTGGGTATGACGATGAGGTGTGGGAAAAGAATGTGGCCGCCTGGCGAAGCCGGGGTAATCAGGGGGATTTGCTGCCCCCGATACCGGAGCGGCGCCCGATCCTAAAGCGCGTCGCCTTTATCTCCGGCCTATATTGTTCCCTGCAGGTGCCGGGAGAAAAAGGCTGTCCGGTAAGTCTGCACAGTGCCAGGGACCCGTGGAGGGAAGCCGAGTTTCTGGCAAGTCAGGTGCCGCTGGGAGGCTCTCGCACCATAGTGGCCCTGGGAATGGGACTGGGTTATCACCTCCTGAAGCTGCTGCCCCGGCTGAAATCCGGAAGCAGGTTGGTTATCGTGGAAAAGGAGCCGGAGGTCTTCCTGGCAGCCCTTTCGGCATTGAATTTAACGCCGCTCCTGCAAAGACAAAATACGATTTTTGTGGTGCACGGGGATTGCCGGGGCGCGGCGCGGCATTTGCGTAGCCTTATTGGCCCAAATGAAGGCCGGTCTCTGACTCTATTCGGCCATCCGCCTTCCCTGCGCGCCCATGGCGCATATTACCAGGAAGTGGTAAGAAACCTGAGACCTGCCCGCCCCTGCCCACGGGAGGCCTTGGGAATAAAGAAAGGGCAGTTCCGGGTCCTCATCGTCAATTCCGATTACTTTCTGATCCCGGAGGCCACGCGGGCTTTCCGTTGCCTGGGCCACACCGTGAAACCCTTGCTTTTTGACAAGCGCCGGGATCAGGGTGAGGAGGTGGTGCAGAGAATACTGCGGGAGGTGAAGGATTACGCACCTGACCTGGTCTTCACGGTAAATCATCTGGGGCTGGACCGCCAGGGGATCCTTTCAGAGTTTTTTCACCGTTGGCGGCTGCCCTTGGTATCCTGGTATGTGGACAGCCCGGCCATCATTCTCAATCTGTATGAAGGGCGGCCCAGCGAATTTGCCTACGTTTTTGTCTGGGACCCGGCCTTTATCCCGGAGGTCAGGGCCCTGGGATTTGAAAAGGTTTTTCCTTTGCCTCTGGCCACGGACCCGGAAATTTTCCGCCCGGGCCCGGCCCCCGGGCCGGCTTCCTGGCAGAGTCCGGTGGCCTTTGTGGGTAATTCCCTCACTGCGGCGGTCCGGAAGAAACTGGCCCGGCTGCCGGACTCACCGGGATTTCTGCCCCTGTTTCACCGGCTGGCCCGGGCTTACCGGGAAAGGCCTTTCCGGCGACTGCCGGCGCTGCTGGTGCAGGAAGATTTGACGGACCATCCCCTTATTCGGGAGCTAAGCCGGGAAGAGCAGACTGACCTGGAGGCGGCGGTCATTTGGGAAGCCACCCGGCAGCATCGCCTTGCCTGCGTCGAACGCCTGGCCCCCTTTAAGCCGGTAATTTATGGCGATGCGGGCTGGCGGCAGCTGCTTCGCGCCCCGTTTACAGTGCGGCCGGAGGTCAATTACTTTGACGAACTGCCCGGGGTGTACCGCGGAACCGTCATAAACTTCAACGTCACCAGCCTGCAGATGAAAACCGCGGTAAACCAGCGGGTTTTCGACGTGCCGGCCGCAGGTGGCTTTCTGCTTACTGATTATAAGGCCCAGCTTCCGGAATTGCTGGAAGTAGGCAAAGAGGTTATCTGTTACCGCCATCCGGAAGAAATTCCGGAGCTGGCCCGCTACTATCTGGAATCCAGCCGGGCCAGGGAAGCGGTCGTCGCCCGGGGACGGGCGCGCATCCTAAGGGAACACACCTATGTTCACAGGTTGAAGACCATGGTGGAGGTTATCCGGAAGACGATATGACGCGGAGGATCCTGGTCATGCAACTGGCCCGCCTGGGAGACCTGGTGCAGACCTGGCCGTTGCTCCGGCATCTGCGGCGGGTTTATCCCGGAGCCCGCCTGGGTCTACTGGTGGACCAGCCCCTGATTGATCTGGCCCGGCTCGGCCCCCCGGTGGATGAGCTTTATGGGCTTGACCTCAAAAAAATCGCTTTTTTGGCGTCTTTCAGCACGGGAGAAGCATACCGTTGCCTTAGCCGCTGCCTGGACAATTTGCAAGGTCCGGGCTTTGATCTGGTCTTCAACCTTAATTTTTCCCGTCTCTCCCTCCTCCTTGCCTATCTTTTGGGGCATCCGGTCATAGGCTACCGGCCGGTCAGGGGAGGGCGGGAGTTCTGGCGGGAGCCTTGGCTGGCCCTGGTTTATGGCCTGGTTCATGCCCGGGTATTCAGCCGGATTCATTTAAGCGACGTGTTTCGCCATCTGGCTCCGCAGCAGGAAATGAAACCTGTTCCGCCCATGCGAATGGCTTCCTCAAAGGAGCCGGTCATCGCCCTGCAACTGGCCACCCGTCATCCCAAGCGCACCTGGCCCCGGGCGCACTTCGCCCGGCTGGCCTCTTTGCTGATAGAAAAACTGGGGGCGAGACTCTGGCTTTTGGGCACCGCAGAAGAGCAAGCCGGAGGAGATGAACTGGTCAAGTCCCTCAAACCCTGTTTCCGGGAGCGGCTGGTCAATCTGCAGGGGCGCACGGACCTGGCGGAGCTGGCCGGGCGCCTCACAGAGGCGGACCTGCTGGTCAGCGGCGACACCGGCACCCTTCACCTGGCCGCAGCCCTGGGAACCCCGGTGGTGGCAGTATTTCTGGGTCCGGCCTCCTGCTTTGAAACCGGGCCTTATGGTTCGGGCCAGGTAGTCATCCAGGCCGAGCCTCCCTGCCATCCGTGCCGGGAAGCCGGACCGGAGTGTCCCGAGCCGTTGTGCCAAAGAGCCATTGTCCCTGAACTGGTGGCGGAAGTCATCCTGGCCCGCTTCGGGCTGGGAAGAAATCCGGATCCTGATGCCTGCCTCCCGGCTGCACTGCGGGTTTATGAGAGCTTCTGGGACGGGTTCGGGGTCTGTTATGCGATCCGTCAGGGCAGGCCGCCGGATTGGGTGGATCTTATGGGGCTGGCCTATCGGGCGGCGGGGGCGTGCCTGCTGAAACACCCTCCCCCGCAGCGGTCTTTACCCCTTCGGGCGCGGTCAGATGCTGATATCCGGGTTTTGCGGCATTTGGCGAAGGCCCTGGGAAACGGTAACCCGGCCGCCATCGAACCGCCGGCGGGTCAGGCCCTTGCTCCATTGCTGGCTTTTGGCGCGGTTTTGCAGCGCCAGGCGATCTGGAAGGGGGGAGAACGCCAGGCTTCGGCGTGGATTCAGGAAGTAAGAGATGCCCTGGGAGAGGAGCTCGGCAAATTCATTCATTGAAGATGAGCCGATTTGGGAAACCAAGACAAGACCTGAACGGGTTTAAAGCGATTTGCATCAGCGCTGATCGGAGACCATATGACGGCGTGGGAGAAAAATCTGGAGGTGCTGCAGAGGGTCAATCCGGATCTGGCCAGAAAAATCGCCGACGCTAAAGTGCCGGAGGACCACCGGGTTGCCCCTTCCCGGCAAGGGGCGCCCTATCTGCAGGTGGGCAGACTGCGTTTGCATTCCACCTATGATCCGGTGAAAGAAGGCGAGGACTGGCATAAAGCCCAGGATCCTGAAGGCCTGGAGCCGCGGGTGATTTTCGGGCTGGGTCTGGGGTATCACCTCCTGCCATTTTTGCAGGGGGGCAAAAGGATTTATGTAGTGGAGCCGTCCCTGGCGGTGGCCCGTCTGGCCCTGGAGCACCAGGATTTGGGGATTCTGTTGGCCGGCAATGGCCTCAGGGTGGGCAGGGATTTCGGCGATTTGCCCCGACCGGCCCGCCCCCTTTGCTGGGGGCCAAGCCGCCGGCTGGCACCAGGGCTTTATCGCCGTTTGACTGCTTTCCTGGCAAACCCTTCCGAAACCCCCGGATATTTGAAAATTCTGGTTGTGTCTCCCCTTTGGGGCGGTTCCCATCCCATTGCCCGGTACACGGCCCGAGGGTTTGAGCAGTTGGGTCATGATGTCCGGTTACTGGACTTTGCTCCTTATTACAGCGCCCATAGGGCCTTGGCGGAATTTACCGGAAACAAGGTTGAACTCCACCGCCTGATGCGAGACTGGCTGAAGTTGCTGGGGGACATCCTGCTGGCCAGGGTACGGGAATTTCATCCTGATCTGGTCTTTTGCCTGGCCCAGGCTCCGGTGGACCCGACGCTTCTGCAAGCCCTCAGGGCGGAAGGGCCGTTGCTGGCCTACTGGTTCGTGGAGGATTTCCAGGTATTCCCTTACTGGCGGGAGCTGGCGCCCGCAGTGGACGTCTTTTTTACGATTCAGAGAGAGCCCTTTTTACAGGAGCTTCACCGTGCAGGGGTCAATCATGCGGCTTTTCTGCCCCTGGCGGCTGACCCGGACATTTACCGGCCGCTGTCATTGACCCCGGAGGAGAAGCAACGCTACGGGGCAGCCCTTTCCTTTGTGGGGGCGGGCTATCGCAACCGGCGGGAGTTTTTCCAGGGCTTTCTGGACCTGGATTTCAAAATCTGGGGCTCGGACTGGCCCCCCAATTCCCCTTTGGCACCCGCCATTCAGAACCAAGGGGCCCGGGTATCGGAGGAAGAGGCGGTGAAAATATTCAATGCCAGCCGCATAAACCTTAATCTGCACTCTTCACCGTTTCACTCCGGAATCAACCCGCAAGGTGATTACCTTAATCCCCGGGTGTTTGACCTGGCGGCCACCGGGGCCTTTCAGTTGGTGGATATCCGGTCGCAGTTGCCGGAGTTTTTCCGCCCTGAGGAGGAACTGGCCACGTTTGCCAGTCTGGGGGAGGCCCGGGACAAGATCGGCTATTTCCTGACCCACGAGGATGAGCGCCGCCGCCTCGCCGAGGCAGGCCGGCAAAGGTGTCTGCAGGAACACACTTATGTGCATCGCCTGCGGGAGGCCCTGGAGATAATCGAGGACTTTTACCCTCAGGCCCTGCCCTGGCGCGCCCGTCCTGAAAATCCGGTGCACCTGCTGCGGCAGCAGTTCCCGGAAGGCCATCCCGTCCAGGAGGTGCTGGCCCGGGTGCCCGCGGAAGTCACCGATTTGGGCGAGTTGGTTGAGCATCTGAAGACCGGTGATACCCCTCTTACAAAGCCCGAAGCCATGCTGTGGCTCCTTCATGAATTTCAACAGGGCCTGCGACGGGGTCGGTTCTGACATGGAAATTCTGGTGATCAACCTGATGCGGTTGGGGGACCTGATCCAGGCCGGCCCGGTGGTGCGAGGTTTGCGGGCCAAATATCCCGCAGCCCGCCTCACCCTTCTGGTGATGGACGTCTTCAGGGATCCGGCCAGGCTGGTGGACGGGGTGGACCTGCTGCTGCTGTTTCCCAGCACGGAGTTGGCCGCAGTCCTGGAAGCGGAAGGGGGCTGGCTCGAGGCCTGCCGCCGCCTGAGTGCCTGGCTGGAGCACAATTTTTCTCCCTTCCCCGATCTGGTCGTCAATCTCAGCCCCACCTTTTTGGGCGCAATTCTCGCCTTTGCCGCGGGAGGCAGCGAGGTGCGGGGTTTTGCGATGAATCAGCTACGGGAGGCCTACACTTCCCCCTCCTGGGCCAGCTATGCCATGGTGGTTTCCAGGGCGCGCACGGCCAACCCTTTTAATCTGGTGGACCTTTTTGTGCGGGAGGCCGGGCTTGTCCCGGATGGCGGCGGTTTGCAGATAAGAATTCCTCCTGACGCCCAGGCACAGGCGGACGGGAATATTCGGGCGCTTGACGTGCCGCCGGATACGGTTCTGGTGGGGCTCCTTCCCGGGGCAAGCCGGCCGGAAAGGCAGTGGCCGGCGGAGAATTTTGCCCAAACCGCGCTGATTTTACGCGACCGGCTTCCCTGCCATTTTTTTATCTTTGGCAGCCCTCAGGAACAAGCGCTGGGGGAGGCCATCCGGTCAAGATTGCCGGTCGCGGAGGTCACGGATTTTCAGGGGCGGACCTCGGTTCCGCTGCTGGCTGCGTTCTTAAAGCGCCTCCACCTGCTGATCAGCAATGATACGGGGCCCATGCACCTAGCCGCGGCGGCGGGCGCCCCGGTGCTGGCCCTTTTCCTGGCCACAGCCCGGGCGCTGGACACCGGCCCGGTGGGCCGCGGGCATCTCGCCATCGAGCCGGGTCTGGCCTGCCACCCTTGCGTGGCGCCATGTTCCTATCCCCGCTGCCATGCCGCGATAACCCCCGCACAGGTGGCCGAACTGGGGTTTCGCCTTTTGAAAAAGGATTCCTTCCATCACTGGCAGGAGGGTGAAAATCTGCGGGTTTTCCGTGCAGAAACAGATCCGTGGGGGTATCAGGTCTTTTTGCCCATGTTCCGGCCTCCCCTCGACAAGAGGGCTTTCTGGACCTGGGTGCACCGCCTGGCCTGGATTGAGGCCCTGGACTGCCGGCAAACCGGGTTCGCTGCCATGGCTGCATGGGCCAGGCACATCCTCAGCACCTGCTATGGGCCTGCGGTTGGCGATCTGGGTTTTCCCGAAGCCCGACGGGCTCTGGAAGAGCTTTTGGGGCTGGCGTCCCAGGGTGAGAGTCTGGCCCGCCGGATGGTCAGGCTGGCAGGGGAAAAACAGATTTCGCCGGCGCTCAAGCGGGATGCGGAGGCGTTTGCCACGATTGACCGGCATTTGCGCCGGCTTGCCGTAGGTTTTCCGGAAATTGCCTCGCTTGTCGAATTTTTCTTTCAGGAGCAGCGGCAGTCTACCGAATCAGGGTGCCTTCCCCTGGCCCGGGAGCTGGCCCGGGCATATCAGGGGCTTTATCGGCTGGGAAAAATATTTCTACAGGTGGCCCAGGAACTGGCCAAAGATTTGTCGTTCGGTCCAGGGAGAAGAGTCTCTCCGGACGGTACGGGCCATGCAAAACGGCCTGGAGTTTTAACAAAACATCAGTCAGATATGGGGTGGCAACATGCTGGTGACTATCAATGATGAAAAAGTGCCGGTGGATTTTTCCCACCTGCACAATCTGGAGGAAGTCGTCACGGAGATCCAGGAGCGCTTTATCCCCCCGGGGCAACAGCTTTTCCAGCTGCACGTCAACGGGGAGTTTTTCAGTGAGCGCTATCCCCGGGAATCCCGTTATGTGGATATCGGGGAAATCTCCCGGCTGGAGGTGAAAACCATATCCGAGGAAGAGATGGCCCGGTTAATTCTGCAGGATGCGGCGTGCCAGGCCGACACGCTGCTTGCGGGCATGGAACAGTGCGCCCGGCTTTTTCGGGTGGGAACAGAGGAAGAGGCAAACCATCGCTTCGCCCAGGTGGTGGAGGCGTTGCGCTGGCTCCTCAGGACCGGGGAAAGCGCTTGTCAGGTATTGAAGCCGGACCTGCAGAAAATCCTTTCCCGGAGAGGTCCCATGTCCCGTTATCTGGGGGACCTTGAGGATCTGTTGGAGGAGATGCTGGAGATTTCAGAGGATGAAGACTATGTAATGCTGGCGGACCTGATGGAATACGAGCTTCTGCCTATGGTGCGGGAATGGCAAGGAATTCTTCGAGAGATCGCCTGCCATTGACTTCATCCCGAATGGCGGTGCTTTCCGACTTGACCAGAGGCATCGGGGAAGCCATGGTCCAAGGCGATCTTGCGCGGGCCCTGATGCTCCTGGAGCAACGGCACAAGGTCATCCAGGGGATTGACTGGTCTCCGGAGGCCATCCAGGAGTTCGGGGAAGACCTTGCTTCTTTACGAAATGCGGATCTGGAGCTGATATCCTTTTGTCAGAATTGGCGGGCGGCCCTGAAAAAACGGCTGGAGGCCCTCAATGCCGGGCATCTGCTCAAGCAAAGCTATGGGCGGGAGGCATCTGAGGCCAGATTTGTGGATGTACGGAAGTAGGCAGGGCGCCGGCGTTGGAAACCGGCGCCCTACATGCCTTGCGGACCGGGTGTAGGTCCAACTCCCCTACCAGCCGAAGGTCAGGAAGTCGTGGATGGAGTTGGAGGCCAAACGGCCGGCGCCCATGGCCAGGATGACGGTGGCCGCGCCGGTGACGATGTCGCCGCCGGCCCATACCCTGGGCTTCATGGTCTTGCCGGTCTTGGGATCGGCGATAATGTAACCCCACTTGTTCAGGGCCAGGCCCGGAGTGGACTTGGTGAGAAGGGGGTTGGCTCCGGAGCCGATGGCAATGACCGCGGTGTCGATCTCGATGGTGAACTCCGAGCCGGGGATGGGGATGGGGCGGCGCCGGCCGGAGGCATCCGGTTCACCGAGTTCCATTCTTATGCACTCCACCCCGGTCAGGAAGCCGTCATCGTTGCCCAGGAAGCGCACCGGATTGGTGAGGAGCAGGAATTCCACGCCCTCTTCCTCGGCATGATGGATTTCCGCGGCCCGGGCCGGCATTTCGGCGTGGGAGCGGCGATAGATGATGTAGGAATGTTCGGCGCCCAGGCGCAGGGCGGTGCGGGCCGCGTCCATGGCCACGTTGCCGCCGCCGAAGGTGGCCACTTTCTTGCCCCGGACGATGGGGGTGTCGTAGTTGGGGAAGTCATAGGCCTTCATCAGGTTGGAGCGGGTCAGGTACTCGTTGGCAGAGTAAACCCCTATGTAGTGCTCGCCCGGGATTTTCAGGAAGACGGGGAGGCCGGCGCCCACACCCAGGAAAACGGCGTCGAAGCGCTCCAGGAGCTCATCCACGGTTTCAGAGCGGCCGATAACCTGGCTCAGCTCGAACTTGACGCCCAGCCGTTCCAGGTAGTTGCATTCGGAGAAGACGATTTCTTTGGGGAGGCGGAATTCCGGGATGCCGTAAACCAATACGCCGCCCGGGGCATGCAGGGCTTCGAAAATGGTGACCTCGTGCCCTTTGAGGATGAGGTCGCCGGCCACGGTCAGGCCCGCGGGGCCGCTGCCCACCACGGCCACCTTCTTGCCGGTGGGGGGGGCTTTGGGGGGCAGGATATCCCGGCCGTGCAGACGCTGATAGTCGGCGGCGAAGCGTTCCAGGTTGCCGATGGCCACCGGCTCTTCCTTTTTGCCCAGGATACACAAGCCTTCACACTGGATTTCCTGGGGGCAGACCCGGCCGCAGACGGCCGGGAGGGAATTTTTCTCCCACAGCTTCCGGATAGCGCCTTCAAAGTCCCCTTCTTTAATGAACCTGATAAAGCCGGGGATATCGATTTCCACGGGACAGCCTTTGACGCAGCGGGGGTCTTTGCACTGAATGCAGCGCTCGGCCTCTTTCATGGCCAGCTCAGGAGTGTAGCCGTAGGGCACTTCCTCGAAATTCTTGCGCCGGACCTCCGGAGGCTGCTCCGGCATTTTCTGGCGGGGAATCTTTTCCTTCTTAGGGGCTTTTTCCTTTTCTTCTTCAGCCATTATCATTTCCTCCCTGGCTCAAAAACCTGCAAGGTCAAATGCTAGCTGGTGCAGGAACACTGGCCGCCGCCGTATTGCGCCTTGAACAGATCGTAAGAGAGCTTTTCTTCCGGCAGATAGGAGCGCAACCGCAGGGTCAGTTCTTCGAAATCCACCTGGTGGCCGTCAAACTCCGGTCCGTCCACGCAGGCAAATTTCATCTCGCCGCCCACCTGAACCCGGCAACAGCCACACATGCCGGTGCCGTCCACCATGATGGGGTTCAGACTCACCAAGGTCTTCACGCCATAGTCCTTGGTCATGAGGGAGCAGAACTTCATCATGGGCACCGGCCCGATACACACGGCCAGCCCCAGGTCCTTGTTTTCCTCCAGAACCTTTTTCAGCATGTCGGTAACAAAGCCGCGGTGGCCATAAGAGCCATCGTCGGTGCAGATGTAAAGTTCATCGGAGACGGCCCGCATCTTGTCTTCCAGGATGAGCAGGTCTTTGGAACGGGCGCCGATGATGCTGATGACATGGTTGCCGATCTGCTTCAGGCCCCGGGTGATGGGATGCAGCACCGCGATGCCGGTGCCGCCGCCGACACACACCACTTTGCCCACTTTCTCCAGGTGGGTGGGCTGGCCCAAGGGGCCGATGACGTCCTTGTAAGAATCCCCTACCTTCAGGGTCTTGAACAGGGCGGTGCTTTTTCCCACCACCATGTATATGACGTTGATCAGCCCGCGTTCAGGGTCAGTGTCAGCCATGGTCAGGGGGATGCGCTCCCCTTTTTCATTGGCCCGCAGGATGACAAATTGCCCCGGCTTGGCCTTTCGGGCAATTTTGGGGGCCCTGATCCAGTTGCTGATGATGGTGCCCTGGGCCATCTCCTCGCGTTCCACGATTTCAAACATACGCAACTCTCCTCAATCGGGAAAATTTGGCTTACCCTTTAGCCCGGGCAGGCTAAAAGCGCCTCAGCCAACCTAAGTTTGCTCTATAACTGATGTTCTTTACCATGGGTTGAAGAAAAGAATCAAGTGATAAATATCACAAAAAGCCATTAAAGTGAATAGGAAATGGAAAGGAAAAAAGGCATGGCCTAAGGATTTGCGTGGTGCGAAGAGCCTCCGAGACCTAGGAGCTGATTACTTTTTTCATAAATTAAATTATGAAAAAAAAGGCTTTCGGGGGAATCCGAAAGCCGGGAAAACAGGCCTTCCAGGCCCGGAGGGCCTGGAAGGTAAAAAGTAGTGGTTAAAACAGG
>FWPV01004358.1_pt1 | contig 13871 bp, 9 predicted proteins | sample 2228371 | NCBI WGS metagenome assembly FWPV01 (sample SAMEA103939776, study PRJEB20133) | metagenome
GGCCCGGCCGTCCGGCGGAATGAACTCAACCAATGCCGGTGCCTGCTCCTGGGCGACGGCCTGCCCCTCCGCGTCGAGAAGCGTCGCTGAGACAATGGCCTGTTCCAGGTTGCTCCCCGTGGTATTGTGGATTTCTCCCAGGCACCACAGCCCGCCCGAGGAAGTGCGGCTCAAGTTCAGGTTGACGATCGAGTAGGGGAGGGGAGTCGGCACTGCGGTCGGCTCTCCCTCGCCGAGATCGTCCTCGGCGGGTATGATCAGCTCCTGCCCAACCCGCAGGGTGCGCGGGTCGGTTATGCCGTTCGTCTCCTGCAAGTCCCGCAGGGAGACGCCGAACTTCTGGGCGATGCCCAGGGGCGTATCTCCCTTCTGGACGACGTAGATGATCGGAGTCGGGGTCAGTGTCGGCGTGGGCGTGGGTGCCGGCGTATATGGAGCCGGGGTCGCCGTGGGCGGCGGGGTGACCAGCCGGACGGTCACCGCGGTTGCTGTGGCGGTCGGCGTCGGCGTGGCGCGGGTGATGACCTGCCCGCATCCTGTGGCTGCAGGCGCAACTGCCAGCAGCACCAAGAGCCAGATCAGCCGTCTCATGGCGCTGCTGTGCCTCCGAGGATCTTCAGGAACTTGCGCCGTCCGATCTGAAGGGTCTGGACCCCTTTGGGCTCGATCACGAGGTTGATGTCATCCACCTTGGCTCCATCGAGTCTCACGCCGCCCTGTTGCACGAGACGTCTGGCCTCGCTTCTGCTGGGCACCATCCCGGTATTCGTCAGGATGTCCGCCAGCGTGGCAGGCTCGGGCAACCTGAACTCGGGGATATCTGGCGGGAGTTCTCGCTCCTGGAATACCGTACGGAAGTGCTGCCTTGCCTGTCTTGCGGCTTCCGGGCCGTGGAAGATCTCGACGATCTCCGACGCCAGATCAATTTTCAGGTCCCGCGGGTGGAGCCGACCGGCATCGAGTTCGGCGAAGCGGCGCTCAATCTCGGCGGGAGACCAGCGGGTGACCAGGTCGGCGTAGTTGCGCATCGCAGTGTCCGGAATACTCATCACCTTGCCGAACATCATCTCGGGGGGCTCGTTGATCCCGATGTGATTGCCTGTGGTCTTGCTCATGCGTAAGACGCCGTCTGTTCCCACGAGGATCGGGAAGGTCAGGATCGTCTGGGGTCGCAGGCCGACGGCCTCCATCAATTTGCGGCCGGCGAGCAGGTTGAAGAGCTGGTCGGTCCCGCCGATCTGAACGTCGGTCTTGAGCGCTACGGCGTCATATCCCTGCATCAGAGCATAGAAGAGTTCATGCAGCCAGATCGGGTCTCCCCGCTCGACGCGCAGAGCGAAATTCTCGCGGACCAGGAACTGCTGCACGGTGAAATTGGATGCCAGGCCGATCACGTCCTTGAAACTCAGCTTCGAGAGCCAGTCGCCGTTGTACATCACACGCGTTCGGCTCGCATCGAGCACCTTCCATGCCTGATCGGTGAAGGTCCGCGCGTGCTCCCGCACGTCCTCCTCTGTCAGTTGGCGGCGCAACGCCGTCTTATCGCTGGGGTCGCCGATGAGCGCCGTGAAGGACCCTATCAGGAAGATCACCTCATGGCCGAGTTCCTGGAATTGAGCGAGCTTGCGCATCGGCACCGTGTGTCCCAGGTGCAGGTCGCTGGCGGTCGGGTCGAAGCCGCAATACACGCGCAGGGGCCTGTCCTCACGAACCGACTCCGTCAGCCGCTCGCGAAGTTCGGCTTCCATGTTCTGCCTGGTGACTTCATCGCCGAACTGCACGCCACGCATCAGGATGGCCATCTGTTCTTCCACGGGCCGAAACGCGCACATGTCATACCTCCCGGGTTCCTCGGTGTCGGGCTGGGCCCGCAAGTCGCACCGTGCCGGCAGACCCGGCCTTGTTGGCCGGCGCGTGCATGGCAGCCACCTGCGAGCCCTGGGATTCGGGGCACCTTCGCGGATTCGCGGCGCACATGGAACGATGGGCACGCGAAACTCGTCCCCGAATTGGTATCCTAGCATATTGACAGACTGCTGTCAAAAGAGTATAATAATTAGTAGTCGTCTTGGGTACTGAACGCCAGCGTCTCACGTGGAAAGGAGCCTGCCATGTCTCTGTTCTCCAAAGGCCGCATGGGCGCCGTGCTGGTGCTCGTCGTGGCCCTGAGCCTGCTGGTTGCCCCTGTGGCCTCGGCCAGCGCTGATATGGCGCCCGGCAAGCAACCGGCAGAAAGCCAGCTCAGCATCCCCAGCGCTGGGGGGTGCACGTACTGCTGTGCAAAGTACTACGTGGTGCGCCGCGGAGACAACCTCACCAGGATCGCCTACCGTTACGGCACCACGGTAGGTGCCCTTGTGCGGTGCAACAACATCTGGAACCCGGACAGGATCTACGTGGGGCAGAGGCTCTGCATCTGCTACACCTATCCCTGCTGCGCGCCGAAACCACAGCCGCCCAAGCCACCTAGCCCGCCCAAGCCGGTGCCGCCGCCTGCCTATTGGACAGGACGGTACTACAACAACACCGAACTGAGCGATGCTCCGGTATGGGAACAGGTCACTCCCGACGTCTGCTTCAACTGGGGCCACGGTTCGCCCGCGCCGCTTGTCAGGAGCGACAACTTCTCGGCGCGCTGGAGCCGGACCCTCTACATGCAGGGAGGCACCTGGCGAATGACCGTGACGTCCGATGACGGCGTCAGGGTGTACATTGACGACCAACTGGTGCTCGATCAGTGGCAGGTGCAGGCAACGACCACCTTCATCCGGGATGTCATTGTCACAGGCGGCTACCGCACGATCACCGTGGAGTTCTTTGAGGCTGAGGGCCTGGCGAACGTCTGCTTCAAGATTGTGAAGCGCTAGGCAGCGCAGGGCCGGTAGCGCGATCACCGCGCCAGCAGCCCCCTCCGCGTCCGGCGCCGGTCAGCTGGCCGATAGGCGCGCGGGCCCGGGCCGGTTCCTCGCGGACCCGGGCTCTGCAGGGTACAAGGCCAATTTGGGCCCGCAACCTCGGCTGGTCACAAGCCCCAGGTTGTTGTGATCTGGGGCTTGTCCGTTTCTTTGACAAAGAACCCCTCTTGCCGTAGAATCAGAGTGCGCGCTGGGGCTGCCCGGCGCGCATTGGTTGTGTGCCATTGCGTGTTCTCCGGGCCCTCATGATGGGCCTGGACCTTTCGGAAGGAAACTGTGAGGACTGCGTTATGAGAGAACAGCCTACCCCGAGCAGCGCCGAGATCCGGCGGCAGTTTCTGGATTTCTTCGCCAGCAAGGGGCACGTGATCGTCCCAAGTGCATCCCTTGTGCCGATGGACGATCCGACTTTGCTCTTCACGAACGCGGGCATGAACCAGTTCAAGGATATCTTCCTCAACCTCCGTGTGCCAGAGGCAAGGCGTGTGGCTGACTCCCAGAAGGTCATGCGCGTCAGCGGCAAGCACAACGACCTCGACGACGTGGGCCGCTCGCCGTACCATCATACCTTCTTCGAGATGCTGGGCAACTGGTCATTCGGCGACTACTACAAGCGAGAGGCGATTCGATGGGCATGGGAGCTGCTGACGGAAGTGTGGCGCCTGCCCAAGGACCGGCTCTGGGCAACGGTCCTCCAGGACGAGAAGGGGGAGTTGGGACTGGACGCCGAGGCCGCCGAGGTGTGGCGCAGCGAGACAGATATAGACCCCGATCACATTCTCGCTTTCGGCCGCAAGGACAACTTCTGGGAGATGGGGGATACCGGTCCGTGTGGGCCATGCAGCGAGATTCACCTGGACATGGGCCCCGATGCGTGCGACAAAGCCGGGGTTGCCGGGCATGTGTGTCGTGTGAACGGTGACTGCCGGCGATTCATCGAGTTGTGGAATCTGGTCTTCATTCAATATGATCGCCTGCTGGACGGCACGCTGGTTACCCTGCCGGCGAAGCACGTGGACACCGGCATGGGCTTCGAGCGGCTGGTGAGCGTGCTGCAAGGCGTCAAGACGAACTATGACACCGACTTGTTCGTGCCCCTGATCCGGCGCACGCAGGAACTGCTCGGCGCAACAGATGCTGAGCGTGACGCGCGCCTCGTGTCGTATCGCGTGATTGCCGACCATGCTCGGGCAGTGGCCTTTCTCATCGGCGACGGCGTCATGCCCGCGAACGAGGGACGGGGCTACGTGTTGCGGCTCATCCTCCGCCGGGCTGCCCGTCACGGGCGGATGCTGGGCTTCACCCGGCCGTTCCTGGCCGATGTGGCTCGGACGGTGATTGAGATCATGGGCCCGCACTACCACGAACTCACCCAGCGGGCGGACTTCATCTTGATGACAATCGAGCAGGAAGAAGCCCGCTTCGAGCAGACGCTGACAGGCGGGCTTGCGCTTCTCGATGAGATCATCGCCGGGCTGAAGGCACGCGGCGAGAGCGTAATGCCCGGCACTGCGGCTTTTCGCCTGTACGACACGCACGGCTTCCCGCTCGATCTGACTCAGGATGTGGCGCGTGAGCACGATATCACCGTAGATCTGGAAGGGTTCCAGCGCGCCATGGCGCAGCAACGCGAGCGGGCTCGCGCTGCAGCGCAGTTCGGGGCACCACCGGCTGCCGATGCCCAGGTCTACTTCGATGTCCTGCAGGACCTCAAGACGAGGGGTGCGGTGCAGCCGGAGGGAGTCATCCAGGCTTATGACGACGGGACAGAGCGCGAGACGGTCGTGGCGGCTTTGCTCCGCGGCGGCCAGCCGGTTCAGTCCGCTGCGGAGGGGGAGCAGGTTGAGGTCGTTCTGCCGGAGACACCCTTCTATGTCGAGGCTGGTGGACAGGTGTCCGATACGGGGGTGATTGCCAGCCCTACGGCTGACGGTCGCAGCCTGCCCTGGTCCATCGCGGTGCACGACGTCCGCAGGCCGGTCCCTGGGCTCATTGTCCATGTAGGGCAGGTCCTCATGGGAAGTCCCGGTGCAGGCATGCGCGCCGTGGCCCGCGTGGATCGGGAGCGCCGCATGGACATCATGCGAAACCACACCGCAACACATTTGCTGGACGCCGAACTGCGGGCCAGGCTGGGAAAGCATGTGCAGCAGGCCGGTTCAGTGGTTGCGCCCGACCGCTTGCGCTTCGACTTCACGCATCCCGCTCCGCTGCAGCCGGAACAGTTGGAGGAGATCGAGAGGGCGATCAATCAGGCTATTCTCGACGACTATCCCGTTCGGGCGGAGCATACATCATACCGCGAAGCGGTTTCCGAGGGAGCCATTGCGCTCTTCACCGAGAAGTATGGGGAGGAGGTCCGGGTAGTCAAGATCGGCTCGGCGGGCCACGAGTTCAGCAAGGAACTTTGTGGCGGCACCCATGTGGCGAGAACCGGCCAGTTGTCGCTTTTCCGCATCGTCTCGGAGGAGAGTGTGGGCGCCGGCGTACGTCGTATTGAGGCGGTGACAGGAAGGGCGGCACACGAGCTTGTCCGGCGCCGGCTGAACATGCTGGATCGGGCGGCCGCGATGCTCCATGTCCCTGTTGATCAGGTTGAGACTGCCCTGATTGACCTGCGTGATCAGTTGCAGGCCGCGCAGAAGGAGAACACCCGGCTCAGGGCGGAACTGGCTGCTCAGCAGGTCAGCGTGTTGGTGGCGGGTGCCCAGAGGGTTGCCGGTGACGTCGCGGTGGTGGCTGCCGAGGTCGCCAGCGCTGACCTGCAGACGTTGCGGCAGATGAGTGACCAGTTGCGCAGTGCGCTCGGATCGGCGGTGGTGGTGCTGGCTACGGCGCTCGATGGCAAGCCGCAATTCATCGCGGCCGTTACGGACGACCTGGTGCGGCGCGGCCTTCATGCGGGTGAGATTGTCAGGGCGCTGGCGCAGATCGTCGGCGGTGGAGGCGGCGGCAAGGCTTCTCTGGCCCAGGCGGGCGGCCGAGATCTGCAGAAATTACCGGAAGCGCTGGCGGCTGTCCCCGACCTGGTGGGCAAGCAGCTCGCGATACAGCCATGACAGTCGCGGTTCGGCTGACAAGTTCAGACACCCTGGCAGGGGCCATAGCCAGGCTGCAATCGGCAGACGCTGAGCGGGTTCTGATTGTCGTCCCCAAAGGCCTGCGCTGGACGGAAGTGGATCTCAGGGTGCTGCGCCGAGAGGCGGCTCGCCGCGGCGTCAATATCGCCCTCTTGACGACCGATGCGGGTCTGCGACGGCTGGCCGCGCGCGCGGGCGTGAGCACCTTCCGCTCGCGCTGGTGGGCGGAGCGGGTGCCCTGGCAGAAGCCCCGCCTTGATCCGAAGGTTGGCCGTCCTCCGGTGGGATCAGCGGTCCCAACTGCGCCGCCCGCGCCCGGGCTATACTCGAGGCGATCTCCAACCGGCTTCCGACCCACCTCATACCTGCGTTCATTTGTCCGAAGCCCTGGTTCCTGGTGGGGACTGTTGGGGCTGACCGCTTGCCTGCTCTTGATGGTAGCCGGCCTGTTCTACGTCTTGAGCGCAATCATTCCTGCTGCGACGATCACGGTCACCCCGGCGGCAGAGCCGATCCGGGTTACGGTGGAACTGCGGGCCATTCAGGACGCGCCGCTGGATATTGAGGCCGGGATTGTCCCCGCGCGGGCGCTCAGCGCCCAGGCGTCGGGGGAGGCCAGAATGGCTACCACCGGGCGGAGCCTCGAGCCAGACAAGAAGGCCCGAGGACAGGTGGTCTTGATCAACCGAACCAGTTCCCCGATACTCGTTCCAGCAGGTACGGTCGTGTCCACCGCTACGGGAAACAATGTCCAGTTCGCCACCATCGCTGAAGCGCCGTTGGCAGCCAACGGGCGCGCTACGGTGCCGATTGAGGCGGTGCTGCCGGGACCTGGTAGCAACGTGCGAGCCGGCACGATTACGCGCGTCGAGGGCCCGCTGGCGCTCTCGGTGCTGGTGACGAATGATGTGCCAACTTCGGGCGGCACGCTGGCAAGAGTGGGTGTCGTCACCGAAGAGGACCAGAAGCAGCTGCAGGCACAGCTCTTCGAGCGCCTCAAGGAGCAAGCCCTGGCCAGGCTCATGGAGCGTCTGGAGCCCGGCAGCTTCATCCCGCCGGAATCCGTGAGCTACATGGCGCTTTCGCCTACCTTCACGCCCTTTGTGGGTGAGGTCGCATCCGAGCTCTCGCTGAGCATGGGAATGCAGGCCGTGGGCCTGGCCGTCGACAGCGGCGCTGGCAGTCAGATTGCACTCGCCAGGCTCCAGGAAACCATGCCTCCTGGCACGCGACTGATCTCAGATACCCTGCGTTACATCCCTGGTCCGGCCGCGATGCAGGATTCGCGAACCATCGTCTTCACCCTTACGGCGGAAGGCACCCTGCTCAGGGGGGTTGACTCGGGCGCCGTGCGGAATGCCGTGCTGGGCATGTCTCCCGATCGGGCCGCCCAGCTGCTCCAGGAGCGCTTCGGCCTGGCCGAGACGCCGCGGATCACGCTCGGCCCTGACTGGCTTCCCTACGTGGTCCCGGTCAGGCTACCGGTTCTACCGTGGCGCATTCGCGTTCTCGTGGACTGGGACACGGCGGCCAGGCTGGCAGGGGTGAGGTAGGATCCGATGGCCGTGCTCGATGCGCCGCTTGCTTTGCCGAGAGGGCGACTCCTGGCCCTCGACCTGGGACAGGCACGGCACGGCGTTGCGGTCTCTGACGCCGCGGGCGTTCTCGCCACGCCTCTGACCGTGATACGTCGGTGCCGCACACGCGCCGAGGACTTTGCGGTGATCCGGAGCCTGGTGGAGCGTGAGCAGGTGGTCGGTGTGCTGATAGGCTTGCCGCTGCGGGATGTAGATGGCGTGGGCCGGCAGGCCCGATGGGTGCTGCGGTACGGCAGACGACTGGCAGGAAGCCTTCAGGTGCCGGTTGCTTTCTGGGATGAGACCCTTTCGACGCGAGATGCAAGCGCCCTGCTGCGGGCGGGAGGCCATACCGCAGTAGATGCAGCTGCTGCCGCCCTGATCCTCCAGGATTTCCTGGAGGCCCGGCGCGCTTGCGATCTTCAGGAGGGCACGTGAGATTCGTAGTAACTGCCGCGCATTTCGTCTTGCGGTTTCTGATGTTTCTGGTCCCTGTACTGACCCTGGTGGTGCTGGGCTTTGTGGCGGTCAGCTTCGTGTCGGCTCAACTCGCGGACCCGCCGCCGCAGCCAAAGGTCGCCCTGCTGAAGCCCGCCTCAGAGCAGCCGATGAACCTCAGCCCGGATGCCCTGGAACTGCGCATTCTGGGTCTCTACCTGCAGATGCAGAGGCAGACGATCGAAACCCCAGCCGGCACGGACTCGGCGCTGCGGCCCTTCACCATAGCCCCGGGCGAGACCGCGACCTCCGTGGGCCTCAGGCTGCAGGAGGAGGGCTTCATCGCAAACGCAGACCTGTTCCGGCTGTACATGCGTTACCACGGCCTTGACCAGCGGCTGGCGGCCGGCAACTTCGAACTGGCGTCAACGATGCCGATGACCGAGATCGCCGAGAGATTGCAGCGGCCCCGTTTCGAAGAGATTGTGGTCACGATCCCGGAGGGGTTGCGCGCGGAGGAGGTCGCGGATCTATTGAACGTGCGCGGCGTTATGGACGGCGAAGCCTTCCTCGCCCTGGTTCGTGGTGGGACGAGCGCCGCCCGTGCCTTGGGGGACTACGCCTTCATACCCGAGGGCCTCAGCAGCCTGGAGGGCTATCTCTTCCCGGATACCTATCGCCTGCCGCTTCCTGCTACCCCCGCCGATCTCGTGGTACGCATGTTGGACAACTTCGAGGAGAAGGTCACCCCCGATCTGATCGCGCCAGCAACGCAGGCGGGCCGCGGGCTGGCACAGGTGATCACACTGGCCTCTATCGTGGAGCGCGAGGCGCGCAGGGCGGATGAACGGCCTCTGATTGCCAGCGTCTACTGGAATCGCGTGAGCGGCGCATGTAGCGCGGAGACCGGCGGGGCCTATCTGCAGGCCGATCCGACTGTGCAATACGCCGCGGGACAGCCTGGCGAGTGGTGGTGGAAGCCTCCATCTGTGGAGGCGTATCAGGAGATCACCTCACCCTACAACACCTATTTGAGACCAGGCCTCCCGCCGGGCCCGATTTGCAGCCCTGGCCTGTCAGCCATCGAGGCAGCGGCTAACCCGGCCAGCACCGGCTACTGTTTCTTCGTTGCCACCGAGGATGGCTCTCATGTGTTCGCTGCAACACTGGCGGAGCATCAGGCGAATCTTGCCCGGTACCAGCGATGAGCGCATCCCCGAGCGATGGGGCTCGGGGCGGGCACGCGTCGCCGGCGTCGCCGTCGCTTGCCTGGTGGGGGCCCTCGCTCTGTTGGCTGGCTGCGCCAGCCCCGGCGATGCACCGAAGGTGGTCAAGGTCGGCTTGATCGCTCCGTTCGAGGGAACTGATCGCACCCTGGGCTATGCAGTGCTGCCGGCGGCGAAAGCAACCATCGCGACGGCCAATCGGGATGGCCGGCTTGGTCCCTATCGGGTGGCGCTGGTTGCGCTCAACGATGATTCGGACGCGCGGGGCGCTGCCGCGGAGGCCGGTGCCCTGGCAGTGGATCCGGAAGTGCTCGCGGTGCTCGGCCCGTGGGCAGCCTCTACGGCTGGGGCGGCCGCTCCCGTCCTGGATCGCGCCGGCCTGCCGGCACTCGTGGCCGCCTCCCTTGCGGACCGGCGCGGAGTGGTCCGCTCTCTGTGTCCCCCGCCCAGCGCCTTGGCGGCTGAGTTGGCAGTGGCAGCGCGAAATTCCGGGGCCGCTTCTGTCTCGATTGGTGGTTCCGACGCGCGCCTGGCAGAGGCCGCAGGCGAACTCTTGATCGGCGCGTTCCGGGTGTCTCCGGATGCCGAAATCCCCTGTCCGCCCTCGGCGGAAGATTCCGGTCGAAGCGACTGTGTCGTGATCTACGCAGGAGACGCGTCCGGGCTGGCTGACGACCTCCAGCGTTGGAAGGCCAGCGGCTGGGAGGGCGCCACTCTCGCCGGCCCGGATGTGGCAAGGTCCTGGTTTCCAGCGCGGGCAGGCGACAGTGCCGAAGGGGTGCGGGCACTGGTCTGCGCCTGGTCAGGACGCGTGCCAGTGGCGGAGGACAGTCTCTGGGGAAGCCAGGCTGGCCTGGCCGTGCTTGGGTCTGAGTTGGTGCTGGAAGCGATCGCGCGCGACATCGCGGCTCACGGGGCGCCCTCCCGTCACGGCGTGGCCGCCGCGCTCGCTCAGATGCAGCCAGAATCCAGTCTCGGGTGGATTGAAGTCCAGCGAGGGTCGTGGATTCCCGTTACCTCGCCAGCGCCTGCTCCCTGAGGATGCGGTGGATCAGCGGGGGTGGGTCCACCCGCTCGTTGGCAAAACGGTAGGCGCCCAGCAGCCCCGGCTGAACTCCCTCGGCTGCCTCGGCGGTGCGTGCGTGGATCCACAGCAGGGGCTGCCCTTTCTCAACCCAGTCCCCCACTTTGGCTTGAGGCGAGAGCTGCACGCCTACAGCCCGGTCAACCGGATCACCCTTCTTTGCACGGCCCCCACCCAGGTGCACGACGGCGTAGCCCACCGCTCTTGCGTCCAGGTGTGTGATGAAGCCGTCTTGCGGGGCAGCCAGAGGCACCACCAACGGGGCAGAGGGCAGAAGCGCTGGGTCATCTACCTGCGCGAGCGCGCCGCCCTGCGCGGCAACGAACTCGCGGAATTTGGCCCACGCCGCCCCCTCTCTGAGGGCGGTCACCGCTGACTCCCTGGCCTCGTGCTCGTCCGATGCGACACCGGCCAGGAGGAGCATCTCCGCAGCCACGGCAATACAGTGCTTTGTGAAGTCTTCTGGGCCTGAGCCCCTGAGCGTTGCGACGGCCTCTGCGACTTCGAGGGCATTGCCCACGGCCAACCCAAGAGGTTGGCTCATGTCGCTGATAAGGGCGGTCATCTTCCGCCCCAGGTTCCTGCCGATTTGCAGCATCAGATCCGCCAGCTCGACGGCTGCCGCCTCGGTCTCCATGAAGGCGCCCTGGCCCACCTTCACGTCCAACACTATGGCGTCGGCCCCTGACGCGATCTTCTTCGCCATGATCGAACTGGCAATCAGGGGCAGCGAGGGCACCGTTCCCGTCACATCGCGCAGGGCGTAGAGCTTCCCGTCAGCCGGGGCCAGTTCCTGCGTCTGCCCAGCCACGACAAGCCCCACTTTCCGCAGTTGCTGCTTGAACTGCTCAATGGTCAGGTTGACGTTGAACCCGGTAATGGACTCCAGTTTGTCCAGGGTGCCTCCGGAGAAGGAGAGGCCTCGGCCTGACATCTTGCCCACAGGAACACCCCGACTGGCCACAATCGGCCCGACAACGAGCGTGGTCTTGTCCCCTACGCCTCCTGAGGAATGCTTGTCCACGATGAAGGGCGCCACGTCGTGCAGATCGAGCGTTGCGCCTGAGAAGGCCATCGCCTCAGTCAGGTAGGTCGTTTCCGCCGGCGTCATCCCCCGGAAGAAGACCGCCATGCACCAGGCGGCAGCCTGATAGTCCGGCACCTCTCCGGCCAGATATCCTCGGATGAAATAGTCAATCTCCGCGCGCGAGAGTTCTCCGCCGTCTCTCTTCTTGATGATCAGGTCTACGATTCGCATGGTGCCTCGATTCAGAGTGCTGCTGTGTGCCAGCCCGATGCCCCATCAGACATCTTGACGCCGCTCAGGGGCGAACTGCGCCCGACTGAGCGTCTCGTTCATGTCAGCAGCCCAAGTATACCACCATCCTTTGATCAGGCGGGAAAACGGGAGGTCAACGGCGCGTGGCCGCCAACAGAGCAGCCTGCGGCATCTTGACGGCAAAGCACGGATTCATTACAATCAGCGCGCGAATCGCGGAGTCTGACCGGCAGCGCGGCTCTGCAATCAAGGAATACCCGGGGAGAGCGATGCGCGGGATTGGTGGTGGTCGTCAGTCGAGCACCGGTGCCTCAGCAACTTCTGTCGTAGTTGTTGGCGGGGGTCTGGCGGGTTCTGAAGCCGCCTGGCAGGTTGCGCGGCGCGGCTTGCGCGTTCGGCTCTACGAGATGCGGCCTGCACGCATGACTCCCGCTCACCGGAGCGGCTTCTTCGCCGAACTCGTCTGCTCGAACAGCCTGGGCTCAAACCTGCCCGACCGCGCGCTTGGGTTGCTCAAGAACGAACTGCGGCGGCTGGGTTCGCTGATCATGGCCTGCGCGGACGCCAATGCGGTCCCGGCGGGGGATGCACTGGCTGTGGACCGAGAGGCTTTCAGCCGGGCGGTCCACTGGCTGTGGACCGAGAGGCTTTCAGCCGGGCGGTCCGAGGCTCTCCGTAGCCACCCCAACATCGAGATCGTCACCCAAGAACTGACGGCCATCCCCCAGGATGCCCCCGTGATCCTGGCGACCGGACCGCTCACCTCCCCGCCTTTGGCGGAGGCGATTCGCGAGATGGCAGGTCAGGACCATCTCTTCTTCTTCGATGCCATGGCGCCCATTGTGGTCGCGGATAGCATTGATATGCAGGTAGCGTTTCGCGGTAGCCGGCGGCGGACCCGGACCGGTCCCGACCATGGCGCGGAAGGCGGACCCGCGGCTGACTACATCAACTGCCCCCTCAGTCGTGAGCAGTACTATGCCTTCGTTGACGCACTGATCGCCGCCGAGAAGGCCGCGCTCCATGACTTCGAGCAGGATGGCGGAGCGGCTCCGTACTTTGAGGCCTGTTTGCCTATTGAGGTCCTGGCAGCCCGAGATCGCGACGCGCTGGCGTTTGGCCCAATGCGTCCCATTGGGCTGCGAGACCCGCACACCGGCCGGCGCCCTTTCGCGGTGGTGCAGTTGCGGCAAGACAACGTGGCCGGGACGCTGTACAACCTGGTGGGCTTCCAGACGAACATCCGGTGGAGAGATCAGGAGCGCATCCTGCGGATGATTCCGGGCCTTGAACGTGCGGAGTTCGTGCGCTTCGGCCAGATGCACCGCAATATGTACATCAATAGCCCGCTTCTCCTGCGCCCAACCCTGCAGTGGAGAACCCGGGACGATTTGTTCCTGGCCGGGCAGATCACCGGCACGGAGGGATATGTGGGTTCTACCACCAGCGGGCTGATCGCGGGCCTCAATGCCGCGCGCTGGGTGCAGGGCCGGCAGCCGGTTGTGCTACCGCGCACCACGATGGCCGGCGCGCTGCTTCACTACATCTCGCATGCAGATCCGCGATCGTTCCAGCCGATGAAGGCCAACTTCGGATTGCTCCCCGAACTTGACGTCTATGTGGCCGACAGGCAGAAGCGCCACGCTGCATATGCGGATCGGGCGCTTGCCGAATTGGACCGGGTATTGGCGCGCGGCCAGATCCTCTAGCCGGCCGGCTTGCCGGGCGACAACCAGGGTGTAGCAGCACAGGGAACACCGGAGCGGCGCCCCAGACGAGCGCCTGCGACTGGACCTTGTGCGGGACTGTCGGCGCACTGTGGCACCCCCCGCACTGCCAAATTATGCCGTATCTTTTGTTCGCGTGGGACGTCTTCTTATAAGGAACGGGGATGAATTTTCAAATTAATAGTGCTAAACTATTGCATTCGCGCGCAATCTGTGCTACAATCCATCATATTGACACAACAATTTCTGAGAAGCGGCGCGTCTGCAAGCAAGGAACCGGCCCGGCTGAAAGGTCCCACATGGATGCCGGACACACGGAAGCGAGGAGGACACCATGAACAGGCTACGGAAAAAGCAGCGCCTGGTGGGCCTTGCTGTAGCGCTGGCTTTGCTGGCCAGTCTGGGCCTGGCCAGCGCCAGCGGGTTGGCGGTGGCCGATCAGGAGCTTCTGGTCAACGGGGACTTCGAGGGCGGCTTCAGGCAGGTGCCCGGCTGCGGTATGGTCGGCAAGGGCTGGGGCTGCTTCACCAACGGAGGCACGGTTG
>FWPV01011666.1_pt1 | contig 13871 bp, 12 predicted proteins | sample 2228371 | NCBI WGS metagenome assembly FWPV01 (sample SAMEA103939776, study PRJEB20133) | metagenome
ACGAACCGCGCTCCTGACGCACGTGACCGGCCTCGTTGGAAGGCAGGTCTTCATGCACCAGCGGTGAGCCGGGTTGAAGAGCCTTTTCCAGATCGACCACGGCATCCAACGGTTCGTAATCCACATAAATCAGGTCACAGGCATCTTCTGCGATATAACGCGATTCAGCAATTACAATCGCCACTGGCTCGCCTGCATAACGCACCTTGTCCTTGGCAATCGGCATCGTGGGGCGAGCAACATACGTTGCCCCTTTGATGGCCGTCGGCGGCGGGACTTGCAGGGGACCGGGTTTGACGTAATCACCGAAATCCTCGGCGGTATAAACCCCAACCACGCCCGGCAGTTTGCGCGCTTCACTGACATCAATGCTCTTAATGCGGGCGTGAGCGTAATCGGAGCGTTTGAAGGCGGCGTGAAGCATGCCCGGAAGTTCAATATCATCCAGAAATTGCACATTGCCGGTGATCAGTTCCGGGTCTTCCAGCCGCAAAACAGATTGATGAACGTATTTACCTGCCACGGTTGCTTCTCCTTTCATCCTTTAATGAGACGCCATCTTTTGGGCAGCCAGTTTTACCGCCTCGATGATGTTGAAATAGCCAGTACAGCGGCAGAAGTTGCCATCAATCGCTTCACGGATTTCTTCTTCGGTTGGATTGGGATTTTCGCCAAGATAATCCACCAGAGTCATCAGGAAACCGGGCGTGCAAAAACCGCACTGCAAGGCGTGTTTTTCAATGAAAGCCTGCTGAATGGGGTGCAGGTTGTCCGGCGTTCCCAGCGACTCGACCGTCTGAATTTCATGTCCATCGGCCTGAACAGCGAAGATGGTACAGGAACGAACTGCCTCACCGTCCATCAGAATGGTGCAGGCCCCGCACAAACCATGCTCGCAGCCCACATGCGTACCGGTCAAACCAAGATCGTGGCGGATAAAGTCGCTCAGCAGAAGACGGGGCTCAACCTCACGCTCATACTGCTTGCCGTTCACCGTAACGTTAATTTTGACTGTTTGAGCCATGTCATCCTCCTTTTAATTTGCTCGCTCAAAGGCTTCGGTCAGGCCGCGTCTCACCAGCACTTTGACCAGATGACGGCGGTATTCTGCCGTGCCGTGTATATCCGTGCCGGGGTCAACTTCTTCCTTGGAGATTTTCTCGGCCACCTCGGCAATGGCATCAGCGGTTGGCACGTTCCCGACCAGAACTTTCGGGGCTTCTTGCGAAAGGATGGGGGTTTCACCCACGCTGAAAAGCACTACCCGCACATCCTTGCAGCGTTTGTTTTCATCTACCACCACCACACTGATCACCGCCGCCTGTGCGTAACCGCCTCTCTGGCGCGAAACCTGCTGATAAGAAGCCCCGCTGCCTTTTGCCATGGGCGGCAGCACGACCTCTGCCAGCATTTCCTCCGGCTCCAACACGGTCATAAACGGCCCCATGAAGAAATCTTCAGCGTTCACCCAGCGCTCGCCGCCCTGTTTACGCACCAGGAAACGAGCCTTCAGCGCTACCGAAAGTGCCGGAATTTGGGCAGCCGGGTCGGCATGGGCTATTGCTCCGCCAAACGTGCCGCGGTTGCGGATTTGCGGATGGGCGATATGTTTGACCACAAAAGGCACAATTGGGAAGCGTTGGGCCACCAGCGGGTCCTTCTCCACCACGCTGTCACGAGTCATCGTACCAATTGCCAGACCGCCGTCATCGGTAGGCTTGATATAAAATAATTCTTTAACCTTATTCAAGTCAACCAGCGCTGCCGGGCGCGCCATGCGGAAGTTCATTGCCGGAATCAGGCTTTGACCGCCGGCAAGCACCTTTCCGTCATACCCAAGATTTTGCAGGGTCGCGAGCGCCTCTTCCACGCTGGTTGGGGCATAATATTCAAATGGTGCCGGTTTCATAAAGTTCTTACCTCCTCGAGAGGGCTGCTAAAAGTCCTTATGTAATTTTATGAATGCAAATGGGGAAAAGTTCCTGTCTGATTCCAACCATTAATCAGAGATTAATATTATGGCGGCAGCCCTCAAAAATTGCAACTTTTGAGGGCTGCCAATTTAGCGGTTTAACCTTCCTTGAAGGCCACGAAGCGGCCCCACATCGACTCGGCTTCCATGGCTTTTTGCACAAAGCAGCCAATGTAATAGCGTCCGCTGGGGGCATCCGCAATTTGATAACCCAGATTTTCGGCATGCACGATCTTCTTGGGGAAGAGGTTCAGGTGCATATCCTGATAGTACTGGTCAAGCGGGAACATCTCATCCCATGATTTGCCAAAATCTCGTTTGAGTTTTTCGTTGGCCTCTTCAAACGTCTTGGGATGCCAGATGCGCTGAATGGTGTTCATCGGGTGATCGGCTGCTACGCAGTCCACTCCGATCCACTTAATCTTCTTGTCAGCCGCCCACTGAGCAAAATCAGCAGAGGGGCCGGGGTGTTTGATCATGTAGCGGAACTCGTCCGAGTCCGGGCTGATCCAGCCGTACTTGTACCAGCCGGTCTTGATGATCAGGATGTCGCCTTCGCGCACTTCAACAACCTTTTCAATCATCTCCGGCGAATACACACTGGAATTGCTGACCATGCCGGAAATATCGGCAATCACGCCGGGGCCAACCCACTCTTCCAGCGGCACCTGCCCAATGGTACGCCCGTTGGGGTAGAAGTGCTTTTCACCGTCCATGTGAGTCGCCAGATGGATGGAAGCATTGCAGATGGAGCCGTTGCGGGCCATACCGTAATGCGCCCCGCCAACCCGCTTGAAGTACTTGACCGTCAGCGGTTCGTAATTAGCCCACTGCGGCGAACGCACCGAGAACGGCACGGTCATGTCAATCATCTGAGCCCGATCCATCGCCTCGTAAAATTCTTTCTCATCCATCCACGCCGGCGGCTGATAGGCCACTACCCGCGCCCAGGCCGTTTCCACTTCCATGAAGGGGATGGGCATCACCGCAATCCACGCTCGCTGATTTTTGAGTTTGTCAATGTCACCGACAATTGACTCGACGAAGAGCAGATGATTCTTGGGCAGGGTGATATGAGTCAACTCATAGTACCAGTCCTGGGGGAACATCTCATCCCAGGTCTTGCCGTATTCTTTAATCAGTTTGGCTTCGGCTTTTTTGAACTCGTTTTCATGCAGGCGGCGGATGGGGGTGTTCATGGGGTGTTCAGCGCAGCCGCAATCCACGCCAATCCACTTCAATTTCATGTCCAGTGCCCACTGGAAGAACTCCGGTGACGGGCCGGGGTGACGCACCAGAAAGCCGAACTCTTTGGATTCGACACCGCCTTGGGCGTTCGGGTTGTAGACATCCGGCTGATCCCATGAATAGCGGTGGTAGCCGGTGTTGATGATCAGAATATCGCCTTTGCGCACATCGGCTTTCTTCATAATCATTTCCGGCGTGTAGAGGCTGTAATCCGAAACCATGTCGGAAATATCCACCACGACACCCTGACCGCACAGATCACTCAGCGGGATATCAGAGATGGCCCGACCACCGGAATGGAACGCCGTTTCACCGACAAGGTGAGTGCCCACGGTGTTTGACCAGTTCAAAATCTGACCGTTTGCGCCCGCACCGCCGCCGTACGCACCGGTAACGCGTTTGAAGAAGTGCACTTCCAGCGCTTTATCGCCGGGGAATGGCGGTGTGAAGATACTGCATCCCTGGGTCAGGTCGTACAATTTGGCTTCCGCCATCATTTTGATAAACTTTTCACGATCCATATTTTCCCTCCAATCCTGATCGAAACAATTAGATACCGTACTTATCGGCAAAGGCAATCAAGGCATCTTCAAAGGCCGACATCGGCATGCTCACCACGCCGGCACCCACCTGTCCAACGCCGGGATCTTTGTGTGCCACACCGGTATTGACACGCGGCGGCAGTTGTTTTTCCACCACTTTGCGAATATCCACACCGGTGGGAGTGCCGCGGAAATCGAGGTAGGGGATGGTATAGTATTTATGCTCGGCTGTGGTGATTTCGTACATATCCAGTGTGGTGCGGATGGCATCCTGCGCCGAACCACCGATGAAGGTTACAATCGCCGGAGCAGCTGCCATGGCAAAACCGCCAATACCAACGGTTTCGGTAATGACACTGTCGCCAATATCGGGGTTGGCATCTTTTTCGGTAAAGCCGGCAAAGTAAAGAGCTTTAACATGCGGTGCAGGAGCCGTGAACCAGCGGTCACCCAAGCCGCTGACCTTGAGGCCGAAGTCGGTGCCATTGCGCGCCATAATTGAAACTACCGTGCTGCCTTCCACGCCGTGTGAAGCCATCGAAGCGGTCTTGCAGCCGGCCATCACCGGGTTCAGGATGGTGAGCGCATTTTCCGCCATGAACTTCAAAACATCGAAAGCCACGTCGGTGCTTTTAGCCACTTTGGCTACATGGGCAGCCAGCTGGCTGGTGAAGAGGATCGAGGCCGCATCCAATCGGTTGTGGCCGTCATCGCCCATGTGCAAGGCCTTACCCAGCAGGGAGCGCAGGTCAACCCCGCCGCTGGATTTCAAGGCTGCATCCACTGTTGGGCCGAGCACGTTATTCAGCCAGTGCATCCGCTCGATCACATCCGGGCTGTAGGCGCCCATGCGCATGACTTTGCCGCGCCCCTCATTCAAGCCGGAATAGGCCTTGTTGCCGAAAACCTGATCCTCGACGATGTAAACCATCATCTTCGCAGAAATAACTCCCGCCATCGGCCCTACGGAGGCAAAATCATGGCACGGTGCAAACTTGAATTTGCCGGAAGCCAGCATGGCTTCGGCTTCCTGCGCGTCCTTGGCCTTGCCTTCAAATAACAACGCGCCGATCATGTTGCCTTTCATCGGGCCGGCCATGCGCTCCCAGGTTACGGGCGGACCGGCGTGCAGCAGCAGGTCTTCCGTCATTCCCGGAATAACCTCGATGGCTGGAGCTACCCCTACCACTACCGGGCGGGCTTCCATCATTTTTTCTACAGCCTTCTTATTGGCTTCTTCAATATTGATCATATCGCTCCTCCAAATGAGTTTTCGCTAAACCTGTCTCTGTTACCCAGCGGATGAAAGCTTCTTCATCCGTTCCAAAATCCCGGCCAACTTCTCGTTGCCGCCCGCCGGAGGACGCCAATCCACGTGCACCACCGGCGTTTCCTGAGCCGTCAGATTTTCGGCAAACGATTCCAAACCGACATTAAAGGCCTTGACCGGCTTTTTCAACACATCCAGGTCTACTGGCGTCGCCGCTGGTCGTTCTTCTTCAGCCACCATATTCAGCGCCTGAATGATCTGCCCGGCATAACGCACAGCCGCTTCGTTGCTGGTTTCAACCCAGGCACCGCCCTGCTTCAATTGACGGATCTGATGGCTGAGTTTTTGCGGGTCTTCTTCAGTGCCTGTGCAAACGGCCACCACTTCCAGATAGCGGCCGGCTTTTTCAGCTTTGGCTTTAGCTTCGGCAATCGCAGGGCCTAATTCACTGGCCGGATCGGGGTGAGAACCAAAACCGATCACCACATCCAGCAGAATAACGGCTACTTCCGGGTCATCGGCTTCTTCCATCAGCCGGCGGATGCGCAGGTCGTTGTCCATCATCGGGTGCAAACGCCCAACCGTGAACTCGTCCTCGCCGAGGTCCACAATTGTATGCTCCACGCTGACCAGCGAGTCCTTCAATTTGTTTTCTTTGTTGATCGGTGCATTGGCATACACTTTGGGCACATACTCGGTCAGCAGGTGTTGGGCCTCATAAGCCAGCGTACCGCCTGAGAACAGACCACGCAGGTATTTTTGTCCGGGCGCAAAGCGGGAAATCGGCAGTTCAGGTTCAGCCTCCAACTCCGGCGGGTTTTTGGCCAGTTCCACCGCCATTGCTGCCGCGTCATCCAGCCCGGAGGCAAAGAACAAATTGCCAACCCGGCGGGAAATCGGTGTACGCCCAATGAAGTTCACCACCACCGGCTTGCCGGCTTTGCGCGCCACCCGCAGCACCTGATCGGCCACTTTAGGGGAAGGTGGCTTGGAAACCAGCACAATCACCTTGGTATCCGGGTCACGGCTGAGCGCATCCAGCCCCATCAGGAAGGTTACCCCGCCCACTTTTTCGGATAGGTCGCGCCCGCCGGTGCCGATGCCAAAGGTCATCCCGCCGCCCAGTTGATCAATGCGCGAGGCAACCTGCTGCAAGCCTGTGCCGGCAGCCGCCACCACACCAATCGGTCCACGCCGGACTTTGTTGGCAAAGCCCAGCCCGATTCCGTTGATCATGGCCGTGCCGCAGTCCGGCCCCATCACCAGCAAGCCTTTTTGGGCAGCCTCTGCTTTTAAAGAAATTTCCTCTTCAACGGGTACGTTATCGCTGAAGAGGAAAACATGCTTGTTGAGCCTTAATGCTTCGCGGGCAACACCGGCAGCGTAGCGGCCTGCCACCGAAATCAGCACCCAGTTGGCATCCGGCATCATGCTTTGGGCACCTTCCAGACTGCGCGGCCGATAGTCCTGTTGAATGCTGGACTTGCGCGCTGAAAGCAGTTCGTCCACCCGCTGCAGAGCATCGCCAGCAGATTTTTCATCGCCAGCCCGCACCACAATCACCAGATCGTTTTCTTTGGCCTGCTCAACTTCCGGCGTAACCAGATTGACCCGCATGAGCAATTCTTTGTTGGTGGGGGTACCCATAATTACCCCGGCATCTTCGACACCGGGTAAATCAGCCAGTGAACGCTGCAACTGCATCAATACCGCCGAGTCGTAATAAACACCGCTGCGAATTTCAGCCTTAATTACGCTCATTTTTTACTCCTGTCATTGAGATCGCTCAACCCATCCACGCCAAAAAGCAAATCGGCCGGTTGGGATTGAGCGTTAAGCGAAAATAAATAATCCATCTTCAGGTTGTGACTGAAATGGAAATTTTTCTTTAGAGAGTGAAGATTGGGATAGGTTTTCAGATCGTGCGAAGGCACCGAAGAACTCAGTCGAGATCTGTGAGGGGAATAAATGTTGGACAACTGACAATTCGAGTATATCACTTTGAAAAACCAGAGTCAATCTGTCCTGATGAGGGTAGAGGATTGTTTTTCCCCGGCCTGACCCGCCCCCAATCGGTTCAGGCCGGTTGAATTCACTGCGAAAACCTTTAAAGTTCTAAATTTTCTGGAACGCGCAGCACCGCGTTGGCTTTGCGCACTTCTTCCGGCACATCAAAGTTCAGGTCGTTGCCGACTGCATCCACCAGATACTGTTTGAGCTGCAGGTTCCAGTGATCTTGACTGACATAAAAGACCTTGGCACCACCCAGCTCATGCTGATATTCCGGCCACGGTTTGGTCGGCTGCGCCATCGCCAGACCGGCCATGCGCCAGCCGTTGTAACTTTCAAAGGTGGACCACCATTCTTTGGCTTTGCAGATTTCCATGGCATAGTAGGTCTTGGCGTAGTACATCGCCCAGCCTACCCGCCCGCGGCGTGAGAAGGCCATCGTGTGCAGGCTGATGGCAAGGTCCTTGTTCCAGAATCGTCCGTTGGCAAAACCGACAAATTCACCATCAATCAACCCCAGGATAGTGAAAGCGTCCTTAATGCGTTTGCGCTTGACCGCCAGAATTTCACCATACACACGCACACCCACAATATCATAAAAATCTTTTTCAACCTTCATCACCCGCTCCATGAACGCCAGCAGGGTGGGGATATCATCCTCCGTCATCGAGCGGAGATAGAGGGTGCGGCCGTCTTTGAGCAGGAAGGTGGCTTCCGGCCAGGGCGGCAACTGCATGGGATAACCCTGCAAGATCGCCTCAACTTCGCCAACGTCAATGGTTAAAGTATCCACAGATACGGGAGTTGGGGGAGTAAGTTTCATCTGTTTTGCTCCTTTAAAAAGTGGGATTAATGGAAGGTTTCCATCCTCTCATCGCTTTTGGGCAATTTTGAGAAATGGAAACAAAACAACCCGCAAGGCTTTTATACCTGCTGGACGGGTCTTACTAGTGAATTGTTGCAAAAAAATGGTAGTGCTTTATGAAGCTGTGTAGGGTGAAGTAATTTTATTATAGCCAATCCAAAATAGTCAGTCAATAACACTTGTAATTACAGCGGCGGATAATTGTCATACAAATTGTCGGCTATGCGTTAATGGGTGCATCAATGCTGTACCAATTTTTCTTCGATGATTTTAACTAAATAATCTAAGGGAGGGGGGCCGATAATCTTTTCGCCGTTCAGCCAGAAAGCCGGGGTGGTGCTGAAGCCATGCTCCCCTGCCCGGCGCATATCAAACTCCACCTTGCGGCGCATTTCGTTTCCATCCAGACATTGATTAAAGCTCTCCATGTCCAATCCAAGCCGCGAGGCATAGGTTTTCAAAGCGTCCACACCTAAGCCAAATTCCGCCTCGAATAGCAGGGCGTTGTATTCCCAAAATCGCCCCTGATTATGGGCACACTGACCGGCCTCAGCCGCCTTGATCGAAGCCGTGCTGCGTCGCGCGTTATCCCGCCAGATAAACCGAACCTGATCGGGGTAGCGCTGCAACAGACCGTCGCGCACCTGAGCACGATGCCATATCCGACAGGCTTCGCAGGCGTAGTCGCCGTATTCAATTAACACAATCGGAGCGTCGGGGTTGCCCAGCGCCGGGTCATCCAGCAGGCGCCCCTCTGCCACTTCTGGATAATTCGGGCCGGGCAAAAGAAAAACAATCAACAGTAAACCGGCAATCAAGCCGCCGATGAGAATCGCCGGATTTTTCTTCAAGTAACTCGAAAACGAGGGGGTCATCTCTTTCTCTCCATCTACCGGTGCGGTCAATGAATCATCTTCACCACCAAATTTTTTTCAAAAAGACGGATCTTATTGGTTTTATACTCACCATTGACAAAATCATTGTCGTCTATAAAATTATACTTAAGTATAAAAAACAAAACCACAATATGCAAAACGATTCGCTGGTTACAACCGCTGTGCGCACCTTACGGCTGGTGGAATTATTCCTCAGCCATCCCGAAGGCCTTACCCCTCAGGAAATTTTGCCTCATCTGGGTATTTCGCGGGGGGCACTGTTTTTACTTCTGCGTACCCTGAAAAATGCCGGCTATCTTGAACAAAGCGAACGCCGCGGGCGTTACCGCGCCGGCCCTCGTCTGGCAGCCTGGCGAACCACCAGCAGTGAGTTTCATCAAACGCTGATGGATGCCTTCTATCAAGAGACTCGCCACCACCCCTGCCCGGAAACGCTACTCATCGGTGTGCCGGCTGCCCAGGGAGTTCTGGTGCTGGCTCAGGTAGAAAGCCGCCAGACGGTACGCAGCGCCTACCCGCTCGGCGAAGTGCTTACCGCCAGCAAAGCCGCCGAGCAGATATTTCATACTCCGCCTTCAACCACCATCATTCAAAACGGTTATGTCATCGAGGTCAATCCTGAGGTGATCGAACTGGCTTTGCCGATCTGCCCGGATGGGGTTCATCCACAGGCTGCCCTGCTGCTGAGCGCGCCGGCATTCCGCTGGACGGAGGAAACTCTGATAAACCAGTGGCTGGCGGAACTGCGTGCACTGGCAGCCCGCCTCTCCTATCGTCTGGGAGCCACCACCTACACCCCCTATCAGGTCTTCCCGGTTGCCGGGCTGAGCCCCGAAGCGCCGCTTACCCCCTCGGAAATCCGTAAGTTTCTGCAAGGCCCATGGACGGCCAGTCTGGCCTGCCTGCGCCCGGATGGCAAACCGCATGTCATCCCCGTCTGGCAGGAATGGGACGGCAACGCCTTTTACCTGATTGCCTGGCAGGGTTCGATGTGGGCCGAGTACCTGCTCAACAACCCGGAAGCCTCGCTGACGATTGATGAACCGTGGCCGCCGCTCCGGCGCGTTTCGGCACGGGGGAAGGCAGAAGCCCTGCCGTATGCTAAAGATGATCCGCGCCTGTCCGATTTGCTTCAGCGCCTCTCTCAACGCTATCTGGGAGATGCGTCGCTCTCTCCCTCTGGCGATCAGATTCAACAGGTCTTTCAAATCATCCCCGAATCGTTGCGCGGCTGGAAAGGATTGCTGACCGCCACCCCACGGAAGAACGAACCCAACGGCCAATGAAAGTCGAAATCTCCGCTCTCAGTCACACTTTTTTCACCCCTCAGCCGCGCCCGGCGCTGCTTGACCTGACCCTGACCATTCCCAGCGGTCAGTTCACCGCCATCATCGGCCCGAGCGGCTGCGGCAAGTCCACCCTCCTGCGGCTGATCGCCAGCCTGCTCCAGCCGACCAGCGGCCATATCCGCCTGAACGGCCAAACCCCTGCCGAAGCCAACGCCGCCCGGCAGGTGGCCTGGCTGGCTCAGAGCCCGGCCCTCCTGCCGTGGCTGACGGTAGAAGGCAATATCGCCCTTGCCCGCAAACTGCTCGCCACCCGTCTCAATCATCAAATGAGCGTCCGCGAAGCCCTGCAGCGGGTAGGGCTGGAAGATGCCGCTCAGGCCTACCCCTTCACGCTCTCCGGCGGTATGCAGCAGCGGCTGGCGCTGGCGCGCCTGCTGATTCAAAACGCCGGTCTGTGGCTGATGGACGAGCCCTTTGCTGCCCTTGACGAGATCACCCGTGAACAGCTGGCCGAGATGCTGCTGGAACTGTGGCAGCCCGCCCAGCCAACCGTGCTGTGGGTAACCCACAATATCTACGAGGCACTGCGTTTAGCCGGACGCATTATCGTTCTCTCCGCCGCGCCCGGGCAAATTGTGGCCGATATCGCTGTTGACTTACCCCACCCGCGCCGTGAGGATGCGCTTGCCTTTCAAGACCTGCTGCGTGAGGTGCGCGCCGCGCTCAATCAGGCCGTGGAGGTTTACGCATGAGGCGCTGGCGACTCACCGGCAGGCAGATTGCCCTGCTGATCGTCCTGTCCTTCCTGCTGCTGTGGGAAGCAGCAGTCAGACTGTTAGGTGTTCCCGTGTATCTGCTGCCGGCCCCCAGCCGCATTTTGAGCACCCTCTTTGAACATCCCGCGCTATACGCGCAGGCCAGCCTGCTGACATTGGGTGAAGCCTTTGCCGGTTTGTTGATCGGCCTGCTGGCCGGGGTGATGATCGCCGCCCTGCTCACCCTGCTGCCCGGGCTGGAAGAGGGCGTGATGACACTGGCCATCCTGCTCAAATCCACACCGCTGGTTGCGATTGCCCCGCTTCTGACCATCTGGCTGGGTTTTGGCGTCCTGCCTAAAATCCTCATCACCGCCCTGCTGACCTTCTTTCCCGTGCTGGTCAACGTCCTCAGCGGATTGCAAAAAGCCGAAAGACATCATCTGGAGTTATTCCACTCATGGCACGCCTCGCGCGGCGAGGTCTTTCGCCACCTGCGCGCGCCCAATGCCCTGCCCTACCTGTTTGCCGCCCTCAAAATCTCCGCCCCGCTGGCGTTGATCGGCGCCGTTGTGGCCGAGTGGACAGGTGCATCCGGCGGATTGGGGCGGGTGATGTGGCTGGCCTACACCAATCTCAATCTGCCCTTCCTCTTTGCCGCCATTTTCATCCTCGCCGCCGCCGGCATGTTGCTCTACCGCCTGACGGTCTGGCTGGAGCGGCGGGTGATTTTCTGGCAATCCCACCCCGAAGCCTGAGAGGTGAACATGAACCGCATTCCTGCTTTTTCACTGATCCTCGTTCTCATTCTGCTGGTGTCCGCCTGCACGGCCGCCGCTCCGCCCCCAACCCCAACCACAAGCGGGCCGCTGACGCTGACCTTCATGGCCGGTTACAAGCCCCAGGCCAATCTGCCTTTTGTGGGTGCTTATGTCGCCAAGGAAAAAGGTTTCTTTGAGCGCGAGGGGCTGAATGTGACCATCGAGCATTCCGCCGGGCAGGGTGAGCATCTCCAATTGTTGACCGCCGGCAAGGTGCAGGTGACGACTCAGGATGCCGCCGTCCTGTTACAGCGGCGCGCCGACCCCGGCCTGCCGCTGGTCTCCATCGCGCTGATCGGTCAGCGCGGCCAGCAGGCCTACGCTGCGCTGGCTTCCTCCGGCTTGCAAACGCCCAAGGATTGGGAAGGCCGCACGGTGGGTTATAAAGGCACCCCTCCGCCCGACCTGTTCGCCCTGCTCAAAGCCGCCGGCGCCGATGCGGAGAAAATTTCACTGGTCAATGTCGGCTTCGACCCGCGCATCCTCACCGAGGGCAAAGTAGATGTCTATCCGGTCTTTAAGTCCAACGAACCGTACCTGATTCGCTCGTGGGGCTACGAATTGACGCTTTGGGACGCCGCCGATTACGGCGTGCCGACCCTCGGCCTGACCTATGTCACCACCGAAAGTATCCTGCAGGAACAGCCCGAAGCCCTGCGCCGCTTCCTCAAAGCCGCGCTGGAGGGTATCCGCTACGCCGAGCAGAACCCGGATGAGGCGGTGGAGATTGTGCTGAAATACACCGGCCCGCAGGCCGATCCCCAGCACATGCGCTACATGCTGGAAAGCGAACTGCGCGACGCTAAAAGCGCCACGGCCGAACAGTACGGCTACGGCTGGCAGACCCTCGAACAGTGGTCCGCTCTGGCCGAGATGCTGGTGCAGGCAGGGATTATTCCTTCGATTGACGTGGAAAAGGCGTTTACGACAGAACTGATTAAGTAGCCACTATTTTTATTACATTTATCATCGAATAACAACCCTTAATAGCCATAATTTTATGGTAAACTAAACCCCGCAGGCGGAGCACGCAGCCTTCGACATCACCTGTAAACGGCCTCAAAGGTGCAAGCCGGGTTAACCGGCAGGGGCAAACGCATCTTTGAGGTCTTTTTAATACGGAGAGTTTATGCGCTGGGTACGCGATTACACACCTCAACCGGTAGAAAACGGCCTGTACCGCTCGGCTCTGCTGGTTACCATCAGCGGCAACGTCCTTCTGGCAACCGTCAAGAGTCTGGCGGCTTACTTTTCCGGCTCGGTAGCCCTTTACTCCGATGCCGCCAACTCCATCTCGGATGTTTTGTATTCTGCCATGATGGTACTGGGACTGTACCTCGCCCAGCGCCCGCCCGATCTTTCTCACCCGCAGGGCCACAGCCGTTTTGAGCCGCTGGTTGGCACGCTGATTTCCTTCTCGATGGCCTTTGCCGGGTATGAAGCCCTGCGCGCTTCCTTCGTCCGTTTTCAACAGGGCGGTCTGGCGATTGAACCCGGCCTGCCCACTTTGGCTCTGCTTTTCAGCGCGGCGGTAAAAGTCGGTATGTATCTCTTCATCCGCAACACCGCCCGCAAACTGACCAGCCCGACCCTCAACACCGCCGCCAAAGATAACCTGAGCGATGTGTTAACCTCCACGGCTGCCTTTGTGGGTGCGTTTGGCTCCAAATACATCCACCCGATCACCGACCCGATTGCCGGTTTTGCGGTGTCCATCTGGATCTTCCGCGCTGCCTTTCTGGCCGCCCGCGAAAACCTCAATTTCCTTACCGGCGGGGGCGCCTCGGAAGAATTGCGCCAGCGCATCATTCAGGAAGCCTCCTCCGTGCCGGGCGTGCTGCGCGTCCATCACCTGATGACTGATTACTCCGGCCCGCGCCTGATTGCCGATTTGCACGTCAACGTGGACGGGAACACCACCCTGACCGAATCGCACCGCATTACCGATGAAATCATCGCCCGGCTGGAGGCCATGCCCGAAATTGACCGCGCCTACGTCCACCTCGAACCGGACGATTGGGAATAACCACCGAAAGGCCTCTCCCTGCCATGCGTATCTCCAGCCTCTTCAGCCAGACCCTGCGGGAAACCCCCGCCGAAGTCCAATCGCCCGGTTATGGCTACCTGCTGCGCGCCGGTTATTTCCGTCAGGTGGCGGCCGGCATCTTCGCTGCCCTGCCGCTCGGTCTGCGCGTCCAGCGCA
>FWPV01011667.1_pt1 | contig 13868 bp, 5 predicted proteins | sample 2228371 | NCBI WGS metagenome assembly FWPV01 (sample SAMEA103939776, study PRJEB20133) | metagenome
TGAAGAATTTCCACCTAATCCTAATACAACTACTTCATTCATTAATTTATCTCCAACTGATGCAGGAAATGGTCTTGCCACCGAAACTTATAATATCAGTGGTTCACAATTTTGCCCAGGTGGAAAAATACCTTCTTCCTCTATAACACTCGACTGTGATGGTTCCATTGTACATACCACACACTCTGAAATTTCAATAGACAATGAGGGTGCAATAAAAACCCCAACGACATTTTATTTAAATGAAGCTGAGGCATATGCTGTAACTCTACCATCAAATGAAGGATATAAATGGTGCACAATTTCAATCACCCAATATTTAGAAAGTGGTAATATCACATGGACTTTTCCAAATGGTTTTAGATTAGATAGAAAAAAACCTGATATTACAACCCCTAACAATTTAAAAACAAATATTGTCGTTCCAATTTCAAACGGAAATGTAAAATGGGAATGGATTTTCAATGACCCATATACTCCAAATCAAAAAGTAAACAATTGTAGTGGAGCTGAACAATGTAATCTATCTGACCATAGATATAAAGTATTAATTTATTCGAGTCTCGATAGTTACAAAACACCAAGGGAAATTAGTGGTTCTTTATCTTCCTTTCTTTCTTCATCTGGTTACTCAAACTGGGACAGGTATCCTTATACTGATTCGAAAAAAGTTTGTTTCAAGTTAAAATATGTTGATACAGCACAAAATATAAGTGATTTTTCACCCGAAGGAGATACACGATGTGTTTATCCTGACGGTAAACTTCCGACTATTTCAGAAGTTAAATACTTTAAAGATGAAAATCTAACCATTGAAGTTCCAACAGATACTCAAGATTATCCATTAGTTAGTAAAAACAATTCAAAAATTTATCTGGAAATTACATCTTCTGAACCATTATTTGATGGGCAACAAAAATTTGGTTTTAATGTTCCAGCAAATGACAATTTCGATAATGATAATGACGGAAAAATAGATGAAGAAACAAAATCATTTAACCAAGTCGATGAGGATTCTGACAGCTGGAAAGACGAGGATGTTTCAATGTCTGCTTGTTCAAACTCAACCCCCACAAAAGACGACAAAAAAGATAACGATTGCGATGGTTACATAGATGAACACTCAAAATCCGGCTCTGATACAACAGATTTATATTGCCAATCTGGATACTTGTATAGTTACTTTGAAGACAAATGTGTTCCTGCACCTGCAATAAAAATTTTTGGTTCATCTGGGGGAGAAGTTCCAGGTTATCCCAAAAATCCTAATGATCAGTTAACATATTTATCCATCTCCACTGATACATTCAAAACAAAGTATAAATTCACTTGGGATGTTAGTGGAACTTCAGGTGATGAAAGTTTTGAAACATATTTTACCTCCGCCGATAGTGTTGGGAATACTATTTCCCTTGAAAAGCCTAACAAAGGCCATATTGTAAAATCTGATAATTCTCCTTCCACTGTAAAAGTCTATTATTATTCCGACTATCTTTTTGCTTCACAACTTGTTTATGCAGACCATGATAACAACCCTCACACCCCTTCACTTCCAATCACAGGGAAAGGAACACTTTATATCAAATTAGCCATAAACGAATACTTAAATCAAATACCAAAAGTCTATATAAAAGAACCTGATGCAAATGGTAATCCTGCTGGAGCTACAATACCAGTAGCAATGAACTGTGATAAAATAGATAATGATGGTGATGGAAAGTTGGATTACGAGGATGATAAAACATTGAATGGACTGGATGACGATAATGATGGCAAAATTGATGAAGATATTTGTGATACTTCAGGTAGATTATCAACTTGCATTCTTGGGGAGCAAGATTCTGATAAAGATGGCGTTCCTGATTATCTTGAAATCAGGCTTGGTTATACCCCTACAAACAGTTCAGGGACGCCTACAGACATAGACCATGATGGTTTTCCAGATATTTATGAAACTTGGAAAAGCACAAACCCAAGTAATAATACCTCCTTCCCCCCAGATTCTGATTCAGACGGCTTTGATGACTATTTCGAAAATGAAGTTTTAACCAACAAAAATGATAAAACATCATTCCCATGCAAACAAACTAACTATTTTGGAACATATCAAATTGTAAAATTCAACCCTCCAAATTCATATGATGGGAAAGCAGAAATATTTATGCAGACAATGGACCAATTGGGAAACGAAAAATCTTTTTCTGTCCCACCTCAAGAAGGAAGATATTTTGCCAAAAGGACAGAAGACTTAAAATCTCCTGTTCTTTCACTTCCTATTTTTCCCTGTGATGGCACAGTTGCAACCTCTGGAGGTATATGTGACTCCGGACAAACCACCGATTCACCATCACTTAAATGGACCGCTTTATGTGATGGTTCAAATAATGATCAATCGAACGATAGCCTTGTTGATGAAGAAGAAATAGATGGTCAAGATAATGATGGAGACTGGAAAAAGGGCGGTGCCGATGGATGCCCTGGAATTTGCAGTGTTGATGACGACGGAGATAGTATAATTGATAACGATAATGAATACGGATATGGAGATGACCACGACCTTAATGCAAATGGTACTGCTGATAAAGGAGACCGAAATGTAGATGAAGACACCTGCAGTAAACAAGGAATAGGCACAAATTACGCAAGTATTAGATGTTGGGATTTACAGATTGCTATTGAACCTTGTTTTGCCAGTGCTGGATGTTACATTCCTATTGATGATGATGAAGATAACCAAATTGATGAAGAAGTTTGCGATGGGAAGGATGATGATGGAGACTGGAAACAGCTTGGTGCTGATGGCTGTCCTGGCCTTTGCAATGTAGATGATGATGGAAGTGGAACAGTTGATGATAACAGCGAAATTGGTTATGCTGATGATGATGACCTAAATACAAATGGTTCTCCCGACTCCGGAGAACCACATGTTGATGAAGATTGCAAATCAATTGTTAAAGATGTTAAATGCACAGTAGGAACACAATATAATGTGAATTCTCTTGCCGATGGTATATATTATTGGAGAGTTTTAGCAAGAGATATCGCTGGTAATAAAAGTGAATGGAATCCCATTTCAAATTATTATTCAAAAAATTATTTTACCTTTAAAGTTAGAACAAAACCTCCCACATTTAAAGTTGAATATTATCCTTCCGCAGAAGCAAGAACCGCACGAAAACCAACCCTAAACATCGACAATAACGGTTACCCAGTTACAGGTGATACAGCTTCTCTGGGAAAAAAGATTTATCTACTTATAACTTCATCTGAAATTTTGCAAAGGCCACCTTCTTTAAAAGTCTACCAATCTAATGAAGTCATTCTGCAAGCATCTTCTATATACTCTACAAAATACATTTATTATGCTGATTTTCTAGTATCAGCCAAAGGTGCAAATGCAGTTTTTAAGGACGGAATTGCAACGATAAAAATTTCAGGAATAGATATACATGGTAACGAAGCTGTGGATTCTTTGCCAATTAAAGGTGCATTTTTAAAAATTGATGCAACATCGCCAAGAATAACTTCTATAAGTGCTAATCCCAATCCTGCTTCACTCGATAATAACGGTAATGGCATCCCTTCTGAAATTCCCGCTGATAATGTTTTAATAATAACAGAAACAGATGAATTACTAAAAAGTTTAGAAGTAAAAATACAACAATGTTTTCAGGCTATGGCTATCGATGATTTATGTGATAACGAGTGTGATGGAAAAGTAGACGAGGAGTTTTGTGATGGCATTGATAACGATTTAGATGGTTTAATCAACGAAGACTGCAGAAGTGAAGGAACTTCTCAACCAGCAGGTAGTGGCTGTTTGCTTACAATGACTCTCGCTTCAGGAACTTACTATACTTATTCTGGTTACTATACACCAATTCCTAATAATGATAGAACCTGTGACATAAATGTCACTGCTAAAGATTTCGCTGAAAATAAAGATATTTCAAAAGGAAGTTTAACTATTGATACAACTCCTCCAAAATCACCCTTATTAGTTGTCCCATTAAACAATTCCCATACAAATGACACTACCCCCCAGTTTTCGTGGAATGTTTCGCCAAGGGAAACGGACTTAAATAAATATATTATTGAAATTGCAACAAACACTCAATTTTCTTCGCCAACTATAACTGACGAAATTAAAGATGATGGGAACTCTAACGGTTTTTACTATCTTGTATCTGAAGGAAATGCTTTACCTGAAAATAACTATTACTGGAGAGTTTTCTCTGTAGACAAAGCACAAAATAGAAGTGCCTCATCTGAAGTTAGAACATTAAATATAGATTTAACACCCCCTGAACCACCATATTTTGATAAAGTAACAACCCCAACTAAAACCCCTTCTGTTCTATTAACAGGCAAAACCGACCCAGAGGCAACAATTAAAATTTACCAAAATTGGGGCTACCTTGGAACTGTTTCAGCTAATTCCGAAGGGAAGTTCTCAGTAGATTGGGATGATGACAAAGATGGTCAAACAGGAGAAGACTCAATAGATGGGATTGATAATGACAATGACGGTAAGACCGATGAAGATCCATTGGGCATATTCCTTAGTGAAGGAGCTAATATAATTTCAGGCGAAGTTACCGATAAAGCAGGAAATAAAGGTTCAAATGGTTGCCATCCTACAACTTCATTTTATGTCAACGACCCCCAAGACCCAAATTATCAAAATTGTGTTATTGTAAGAGATTCCGGCCCACCTTCTTTTATTGTTACCTACTTCAAAGACGCTAACTTTACTCAACCACTTCCAATGAATTCAAAAAATTATCCTGTCATTAAAGAAGGTAAAATATATTTAAAAATTACAGCAAGCGAAGAATTAAAACAAGAACCTACTTATTCAATTCAACAACCTGGGACAGATGATTTGATAAACCAAAAAGCATCCCCACTCAACGAATCTAAAAGAATCTTCTGGGGTGAATATGTTGTTCACAAAGAGTTACCTCCAGACTATGTCGATGGAATCTCTAATATATATGTGGTTGGAATTGACAAACAAAACAATACAACTCCTCAAAACACATTGCCTAATATAGGAGGGACATTTATCATAGATACAAATCCCCCAACATTTCAGGTAAATTTTTATAAAAATCAACAACTATCTGAACTTCTGCCTGTTGATACTGATCTCGTTAGAATAGCAAAAGATATGACTATTTATTTGGAAATAAGAGCAAATGAAGAACTCGAAATCAGCCCCAAATTTGATGTTGACCAGCCCGGTTCATCTGATGTGCAGGATATCGAAACCTATCCCGTTAATGAAAATTCACTTACATTTTTTGGTAACTATGTTGTAAATAAAAGTGATGGTTCAAATTATAAAGATGGTGATTCATTCGTTTACATTAAAGGAAAAGACATTGCAGGAAACGAAACTACAACATCAAGTCAAAAATTTACATTCAGAATTGACACAACACCTCCACAACCTCCACAATTAACAATTGAGCAACAAGAAACAATTTATACTCAAATACAAGCACATGGGACAAGTGAAAAACTTGCTAAAATTTATGCATATATAGTCCAATCTGCCCAGCCCCCTTCAGAACTTCCAAAACTGCCATCAGGAATTGCTAATTGTGATATTTTCGGAAATTTTTCAATTACTATCACGGGTGTCACTCAAGGAGTTAATTATGTCTTTGCAAAATCTATTGATATCGCTGGAAATGAAGGAAATATTTCTCAACAAGGAATTAGAATTGTTAATTCTGCTCCAGCACATATTACTCTATCTTTTACCCTCTCTAAAGGCTGGAATTTAATAGGAATTCCTTTACAACCAAGTATTTTATCTCCAAACATTGGATTAGGACTAAAAAATAAAGATATCTTCAGACTAAAAAATGGAGTTTATACTTACGAAAACACCTTAGAAACACTAAAACCTGGCATATCCTACTGGGTTTATATTACAGAGGACACCAAAACCATAAACATTCAAGGAATTGAATCCTCAACAACTAATATTTATTTAACAAAAGGATGGAATATGTTTTCCATTCCTTACAATAAAACACTCACCTGGGGTGAAAACATTTACATTCAAGACGAAATTACCGGTGAAACTTTTAAATTAGATGCCCCAGCGGCTGAAAATTTAATCAAAACAACATTATTTAAATACTTACCATCAGAAGGGAAATATGGTTCCGTTAAAGTAGGTCTCGACAAAATTGAACCGTTCTTAGGCTATTTCATTAAAGCTAAGAGAAATTCCATATTAATTTTCCCTAATCCATATTCGATGGAATAAAACAAACTATGTTATGAATAAAAAACTATTATTAAAATTTTTGCTAAACTTTTTTCTTTTTATTTTTCTTGTTTTTGTTTTTTCAAATTGCATCCCATCCATTGGAAGTGAAATTAATTCCCTTGACGAAACAGTCAAACACTTTGTAGATGAAATTTATGGAGCAGGTAAATTTTCAACACAAACACCTCAAGGCAGACAAACTCCTCATACTTCTAAAATAATAAACAATGCTACAATAAAATTACTTTTTATAAGAAGAAATTGGAATAATTTGTCTGATAAAACAAAAATTGCAATTTCATCCTATGTTAAAGCAAACAAAATAGCTGGAACAAATTTATATTCTTTCTCCTATAAAGATTGTAAGTCAAAAGTTGGAGAAAACAATTTAACAACTTACATAAAACCCAATGGACACTTCTCCATAAGTTATACTACCTCTTTGGCTTCACCCCACAAAGTATCCTCCACAGATGTTTCACCTGCTGATGGCACTCCTGACTTTATAAATAAAATTGCTGATATAGCCGAAGAAGTTTGGGATTATGAAATAAACAAATTGAAGTTTCCTCCTCCTCCACTTTTAAAGGAATACTATGAAATTTTCGTTTGTGATATCTTTGGTGATAATACAGGAACTCCTGGCAAATACCTCGGACTTGCAAATACATATACTGAGACTTCAGATTTGTCATTGTCTTCATACATAGACCTTGATAATAGTTATCCAATGCTCAGCATAAATCCCAACATTTCAATGGAAAATTTAATTAGAGTAGTTTTTGCACATGAATTCTTTCATGCTATCCAATTTGGAATTAATTGGAAATATCCTTCTTACTGGTTATTGGAAGCAACTGCTGTTTGGATAGAAGATGTTGTATACCCAGATATAAATGATTATATCCATCAATATATGGGAGATTGGTTCAAAAATACTGATGTCCCATTGGATTATTTTTCATTCACTGATTTGCCACTTCACGGTTATGGAAATGCTATATTTTTCAAGTTTATTTCTGAGGTCCTATTAAATAATTCTGCTATAAGAGATATATGGTTACTTGAAAAGAATGATAGAAATCAATCTTGTGGAGGAATTTATGATACTTATGATAGCAATTATAATTGCAAAGAAGTCCCTATGATTGCAAATTATCTTAAAGAGAAAATCCCCGATAAAAACTTCTCTGAAATCTTTCATGAATTTGCTATTGAAAATTTACTAAGAGAGAACTACTTTGATAAAAATCTTTACAAATCAAAAAGTTTAAGTTTTTATGGACAAAAGATGAAATACCCCATTGAATTAACAGATGTTGATAAAAATACCAACGATTTACAGCAATATTACACTTCAAAAGAAATAAATGCTTTTAAACACTTATCTACAAGATATTTTGTCTTATATCCTGAAGAAGATGGCATCCCGAAAGAACTTTTAGTTTATTGTCGTGCAAATAAAACAATTGATTGGAAAATATCTGCAGCTGGAGAAATTTCTGATAATAACTATGAACTAATAGGCATCCCCCAATTAGTTTCAGAAAATTTTGAAGCTCAAATTACAATAAACAATTTTGGAACAAAATACAAAAAGATTTATCTAATTGTTTCAAATGCCACAATAAACTCAGCTTACGATAATTCACAAACATCAAATTTTTATTTTTATTCAGAACTTCCACAAATACAACTTTCACAAATGCCCACACCACCTTTTCCACAGGGTTGGAATTTAATTTCTATTCCCTTATATAGCTACTCAAAACCCAATGACGCCTTTAATGAAAGTAATTTAAATAATAAAGTATTAGGCTTGCAAAATGGAAGTTATATCTATTCTTTCAATCAAAACTTTAAAGGTTTTGATTATCCAGGAAGGGCTTTTTGGATTGAAATGGATACCCCAAAAAGTTTTATAATTAGAGGAAATGAAAATAAAGATAATCCTTTCATTATCCCCTTAACTCATGGGTGGAATTTGTTTGGAAATCCATTTTTAACTGAAGTAAGTTGGAGCGATTCTAATGTAAGATTTACAAAAGACAAGAAAACTTATGTAAGCTTATCAGAAGCAGAGAATATAGGTCTAATTAAATCCACACTTTATTCTTACAACCCTCAATCATTAGGATATGAAAAATTATATTTAAATTCCGGTAACTTGAAAATTTGGAAAGGTTATTGGATTTTTTCACTTTCAGCAGAAGATATATTTATGGAAATTAAAAAATAAATTTTCGTTGACATTTTTTTAAAATTTTCTAAAATAAATGAAAAAATAAAAAAAGCGTATAATAACTATTCTTTTGAAGGTGTTAATTTCTATAAAGCTTAATTGTGGGGGACAATTTCACCTACCCGTGAAGCAACACACAAAAGATTAATGTCAAGTAACATTTTTTTACTTTATAGGATAAAAAGTATATTGAAAAGTATCATGGTTTGGGGTGTTGAAGAAGAAAAGTCTAAAATAAAAAAATTTAATTTATAATTAGAAAATATTTAAATTAACAAAATTTTTAAAGGTAAAAGGAGGTGTTTAAATGAAAAGGCAATATTGCTTATTAGCATTTATAATTTGTTATTTTCTAACTTCAATTCTTTATTATCAAACTTCAAATTGGTCTTCCACTATTAAATTTTCTGTAGAGAATACAGAAGACTTACTTGAATTAACGGTAGGTGAAAATTCTTCAGCTGAGACTCTTACTAAACCACCTGCACCACCATCTTCAAAATACACAAACGATCCTCTTGACGATATTGTATCAGCTTATATCTTTTCAGAGGGAAGGAATCTTTCAAAAAGCATTGAACTGCCAGCTACTCAAGAACCAAATAAATTTATTGGAAAAATTTGGAAATTTGGAATTGTATCAGATAAAATAGACAAAAATATTACATTAAATAGGCAAATTTCAGAGGGTTACCCATACAAAAATTTAGTTTTAATTGACCCCACTGAAAAGAAAAAATGTGATTTATTAAATTCTCAATGTGAAAATGTTTTTAAAACATCAAGTAATTCAGAAACACCTAAAATTCTTTATCTAATTGCTGGAAACTCTTCAAGTTTTATAAATGTTGATAATAATAAACTCATTGGCAGGATAGAACTCGTAGGGAACCAAAAACATGATGGAATTAAAGTTATGATTGGAGGAAGTGAGACCTCAACAGATGAAAATGGATTTTTCACAGCTGATAATGTAACTTCTGGCACTATAATTACTTTCTCTAAGAAAAGATATTTAACTAAAAAGTTTAACATAGGAGATAGTTCTTCATTTACCACAGGAGTTCTCGACTTATGTGGTGGAGACGCTGACAATTCAAATAAAGTAGATATAAACGACTTGTCAATTTTAAAGAAAAATTATGGGAAAGAATGTAATGCCACCGGTGAAGAAGAATGTGCAGATTTTGATTATAAGGGGAAAGTCGATATTAATGACTTATCTATTTTAAAAAAATGTTATGGACAAAAGTCAGACCTGTAATTAAAAATGGTAGTTTCAACTGTTGATTTATACGAAAAAATTAAAACTAAAATCGGAGATGAAGGAGCTAGGATATTAATTGAGTACGTCGATTCCAAAATTGAAAAAGAAGCAGTCACAAAATTAGATTTAAAAGATACAGAAGATGAAGTTAAAAGCGAAATTAACAGAGTTGAGGTTGAATTAAGAAATGAAATTAACAGAGTTGAAAATGAGTTAAAAAGCGAAATTAACAGAGTTGAGGTTGAATTAAGAAATGAAATTAGCAGAGTTGAAAATGAGTTAAAAAGCGAAATTAACAGAGTTGAGGTTGAATTAAGAAGCGAAATAAATGCTGTAAAGAGTGAATTGAGAAATGAAATAAATAAAATAGATTTGAAGGTAAAAGATTTGGAATGGAAAATGAAGTTGTATTTCATAATAATAGGAATTTTAATAGTGGTATCTAATCCAAAAGTCCTTGATTTATTTGGAAAACTATTAATCATAAAATAACTATTCTCTACTTTATTCATACTAAAATGGGAAAATTTCCTGTTGTTTGCCATTGCAAGTTGCAAGAAGGTGCATTTGGGTTAATCTCTAGCGAACGCGAGAAAAGTCGACATTCGACGAAGATTCCTTACTACCCTCAGAATGACAAGCGAAGTAGTTAGAATGATAAATTGTTGAATAATCCAATAATTCCTTGTTGTTAAGATAAAAATTAAAAAGATATTTTGGAGGATAAAATGCAAATTCTAAAAATTAAGATAATTGGGGTGTTGTTTTGCATAGTAACTTCAATACTGCTGACAGGAGAATATTTATTCTCAGAGGCGAAGATGTGTATTGTTAGTTCTTCAGCTACCAATTGTTCTGGAGCTTCATCTGATGTAAAAGTTGGTTTCAAAGGACAATCACCAAAGGTTGCAGTCATAGTTGAACCTAATGGTTCAAAAATTTCTGCAGTAGATTTCAATGCAGAATTTGATTCCAAATTAGGAACTCCCAGTTGTAAAACTTTAATCGGTTTGGGAGAAGCAAAAGCAACTGAATGTCTTGGAAGTGTTAGTTCAGATGGAAAAACTTTTACGGTAACAGGAAATGTAATAGGAGGAGATGCACTTTGCATGCTCAGCAACTGGGAAGGTGCCGCGCTCAAAGTGGCAGAATGTGAATTTCCTGTTCAAAACGAACCTGGAAGTTATTCTTTTAAATTGTTAGTTTATGGTGCAGATGGAACCACCGCTGTATTAGACGATGGAGGCAACTTTATCGTCGGGTCAGGGGCAGGGTCTTTTCCTAACAACCCTGCAAATCTGGTTGTTGAAGACAAGCCTCCTGCCCAGTTTTGTAATACTCCAACATTAAAAACACTTACTTCTACATATATCCCCGCGTCTGATAATGCTACCGTTAAATTAACTTGGGACCACCCAACAAAATGGACAGATGACGCCGGGGGCTGCTCTGCTTCACAAAAAGATATCGTTCCTTCCTCTCATGTCGAAAAAACAATCATTTATTTCAACTCCGAAACTATTGAGGTATCAGGGACGACAAATACATATGATCATACAGGTCGAACAGTTGGAACTCAAATATGTTACCAGGTCGAAACAGTTGGTAAAGGGGATCTTGCAGGCATAAAATCTAACAAATCTTCACAACAATGTATAACCCCTCAAAAAGGAAAAGCACCAACTATAACCTCTGTTACAATTCCAGAATCAGCGGTGCAAAATTCTGAAGTAACAATAACTGGAACTGTTTCAGACGAAGATTCGACTCCCCTTGATCAAAAAATAACTCTCACTTTATATTATTGGGATTGTTCAGGCTTAAATTTAGGAAAAGACCAATGCACAATCGACAATGGGAAAAAAACTCCGATAAGTGTTAAACCAGAGGCAAGTGGAAAATTTACTTTTAAAATACCTGGAAAAGCAGTGCTTGCTGACCAAGATTTAATCTTTGGAATAGTTGCTGTAGATGAAATGACTCTAACAACAACCTACCCTTCAAACTTTGATCCTGATAATCCCACCTCAGCAAATACTTCTCAACTTCCTGGGGATAAAATCATTGCAGGGAAATATTTTACCTGGTTACCAGATAAATGGCCCTTCCCAAGCCAATTCCCATTTAATGCTGGACATGGGATAGAAAACAGTTTGAAAATCGATTTTGCCCTTAATGATAAATCATCTGTTTATGCACGAATTTATTCACTTGATGGAAAATTAGTAAGAATACTTTCTTCTATAAAGCCAGATGACACATCTGTAAATGATTTTGATGATTTATGCTCAAATGTAATAAGAGGCTGTGGCGAATGTAAATATAATGTTGGCTGTAAATGGGATGGAACTGATTACACAAATGTAAATTATGTCCCAGACGGTATGTATATCATAACAATAACCGCTTTTTCAGAAGGTAATTTTAAGGGACAATATCTTGAATACACAAAAGGTATTGTAGTTATAAAATGACAAAAATGAAGACTTTCCCCTTTTTACATATCCCAAAGTCAGTAGGGGACAATTTCACATTATTCGTAAGGAGAAAACAAATGAAAGGAATAACTGTGTTTTTCTTAATTACAATTTTAATCTCTTCGATATCATATTCTGCAAATCCTATATACTCAGGATTACCTACACCTGGAATTAGACCACAATCTTTAGGAAATGCCTTTGTAGCTGTTGCGGATGATGTTAATGCAATTTTCTGGAATCCTGCTGGAATATCTTTGTTAAAAGACAGGCAACTTCAAGTAGAACACACAAATTTACATTCCTTAGATATTACTTATAACCAATTTGCCTATGCAGAAAAACAATTTGGTGGTTATTGGTCTCATTTAGATTCTGGTGATTTCCTGATGGGTGGTGGAGATTTTACACTTGATATATATGCAATTGGCGGTGCATATCAAGTTCAGCCTCTAACTTACTTAGGTGCTGTAATTAAATTTATTCAAATGGACTATAACCCACCTGCTTACGGCTTTACAAGCACAATAGAAGATTTATGCGATAAAAGGTTTAATACAAGCTGTGAGTTATTTTCTTTCGCCACATCTAATGGTTATTCTATTGATGTAGGTTTGCTTCACTTAGTTGACGAATTTACTAAGGTCGGGTTAACTATCCACGATCTAACTTCTAAAATAGATAGTGATTTCCCTTCATCAATGGGAGATAGATATGATCCAGACATTCATATTGGATTTTCCAGACGACCAGACAAAAATTCTTTATATACTGCTGAATTAGGTAAAATTGGTGCAGAAACTGAAATTCACATTGGAGTTGAAAAGAAACTCCAAGATAATATGGCTTTAAGAATTGGATTAGATGATGATGTTTTTACTGCTGGATTTGGTTTTGTAAGCCAACAATGGGAATTAAATTATTCATATAAAAATGATATTGATGTTGGCTTGGGCAATACACAAAGATTTGGAGCAGTAATTCACTTCTAAAATAAGATTCTTCTTCTCTCTTTTTTTATTCTTCTTATTTGCTTTGCTTCTAAAAATAAAAAGTGCTGATTTCAAACATCAGCAGATTGAGGCAAAAATGATTGAGTTTAAGAATGTCTATATGATATATCCAAATGGAGTTAGAGCCTTAAAGAATATAAATTTAAGTATTGAAAAAGGCGAATTTCTTTTTATAGTTGGACCAACAGGTTGTGGAAAAACAACGCTGATAAAACTAATTTATGTGGAGGAATTTCCAAGCAGAGGAGATGTATTCGTTAGCGGAAAAAACACGCTTGAATTGACACCTCATCAAATTCCATTTTTTAGGAGGAAAATTGGAGTTGCGTTTCAAGATTTCAAGTTACTCCCTCATAAAACAGTTGCACAAAATATCTCATTTGCTTTAGAAGTAACTGGAGCTTCAAAATTTGAAATTAATAGAAAAGTCCCTCAGGTTTTGAATTTAGTGGGATTGTGGGATAAAAAAGATGCATTACCAACTTCCCTTTCTGGAGGCGAAGAACAACGAGTATCAATAGCAAGAGCAATAGTTAATGAACCATCTTTACTTTTGGCAGATGAACCAACTGGAAATCTT
>FWPV01004104.1_pt1 | contig 13867 bp, 12 predicted proteins | sample 2228371 | NCBI WGS metagenome assembly FWPV01 (sample SAMEA103939776, study PRJEB20133) | metagenome
TCTATCGCCCGCCCCGCCAGCCATTATGACAGTCAACACTTTTGGCATCACAGCACCTCCCCCTAGTTCTCTGCGCCATGGGCGGTCAATTACTCCTGTAAGATTTTAACAAAGTGAAATCTATCATTCAAACGATCCGCCGCTGGAACTTTGATTAACTATGTTATACTGTAGATGATTTAAGTATAGTCCATTTCGGGGGAGGAAACAATGAAAGCGAAACCTCCGGTCACTGCCATCAAAGCCAAACTAGCCGTTTCTGAGCGTGCGCCCAAACGGCGCGCCAAACCGAAAGTCAGCGCTGAGGCTGCCCCAAGAGCGCCAATACTTCATGTCGCCATGGCCTCACCGGAGATTGTGCCCTTCGCCAAGACTGGAGGTCTTGGCGATGTTATGGGGTCGCTGCCCCAGGCCCTGGAACAGCTTGGAATTAAGGTCACTCTCATCATGCCTGCGTACCGCTCCGTGCTTCGGGGCGGTTTTCAATTGGAGGACACCGGCATTAAGCTGGCTATACCCATCTCCACGCGGAGAGAGGAGGTAACTCTCCTCAGGTCAAAGACGGGTAAAAACATACCGGTCTATTTCGTCAGAAATGACAGGTATTTTGACCGCGAATACCTTTACGGTACGCCCGAGGGTGATTATCTGGACAACGCCGAGCGTTTTATCGTCTTCTCCAGAGCTGTGCTCGAGGTCTTGAGACTAGACCCGCCCTCAATCCTTCAAACCCATGACTGGCAGGCAGCCCTTTCCATTGTCTTTCTGAAGACTCAACCGCATCTCTACCCTGAGCTTTCCCAAACAAAGACAATCTGTACCGTCCATAACCTGGGATATCAGGGGCTGTTCTGGCATCTGGACTGGCATCTCCTGAACCTTGATTGGAGCCTGTTTACGCCGACCCAGCTTGAGTTTTACAGCAGAATCAACTTTCTCAAGGGAGGCCTAGTCTTCTCAGATGCCATCACTACCGTTAGCCCTACCTATGCAGAGGAAATCAAGACCGTAGAGCAGGGTTTCGGATTGCACGGAATCTTTCGGGAAAGAGCTGCAAACCTGATGGGCATCCTTAACGGTGCCGACTACGATGTGTGGAACCCCGAGACGGACAAGCACATAGCAAGAAAGTACGGGCCCGGTAAACTTGCAGGGAAAAAGGCATGCAAGGCAGACCTCCAGCGCATTTTCAAAATCCCGCAGGATCCGGATATTCCTGTCATCGGTATGGTGTCCCGCCTGACAGCCCAGAAAGGCTTCGACCTGCTGGAGAAGGCTATGGAGCAGCTGATATCCCGGGATTTGCAATTCGTTCTGCTGGGGACAGGGGACAAGCAGTACCAGGAAATCCTTAATAAGGCGGCTGCCAAATTCCCTGACAGGGTGGGGGCGCGAATTGAGTTTGACGAGGCGTTATCCCACAAGATCATAGCGGGGTCAGACATGCTTCTTCTGCCCTCGCGCTATGAGCCAAGCGGCCTTACCCAGATTTACGGACTCAAGTACGGAACTATCCCTGTGGTCCGAGCCACTGGAGGGCTCAAGGATACTGTGGAGGAGTTTGACCCGAAAACAGGCAAGGGAAACGGCTTCGTTTTCGTGCCATATGAAGTGCAGCCGCTTCTGGACGCCGTTGACCGTGCTCTGGAAGCCTTCCGCGACAGGAAGGCGTGGGCAACCCTGATGCAGAACGCTATGGCAGCCGACTTCTCCTGGGAGCGCTCTGCTCAGGCGTACCTTGAACTCTACAAAAGGCTGATTGTCAGCACCTGAGAAGTGAAAGGGTAAACCCAGAGGGGGTGACGAGGTGATTTACTGGGCTCAGCTTTTCCATTTCTATCAACCGCCTCCCGTTCGTTAGCAAATCCCCTCTTTCCCTCCCTTGCTCTGCGTTCGTTGCCGGGACTTTCAAGGTCTCGTCGTGAAAAAATCTATAGGAAAAGTAGGAATGAACGGATAAAAATGTTAAAATATCAACTCTGTAGTGGCATCGGTGCAAGGCTGGGCTCATACCGCCAATCACGCAAATTTCGGTGTCTTGCACGTTAGCGATGCATGTTCAGTCACTGGCAAAGGGATTTTGAGTGAACCGAGCTAAAAGTTTTGGGGAGGGCTTCCCTCCGAAGAACATTGCCATAGTCGGCGTCTCCAGAAATGACCAAACGACCCATCCCGGCTATACCGGTCTGGGTTTGCTCCGCATGCTTACGGAGTCGGGATTCCGTGGCAGGCTATACCCCGTCAATCCCTATGCCACAAACATCGCAGGCTTTCAGGTATATAACAGCCTCACCGCCATCCCCGAGAGACCTGACTTGGTCATAATCACAGTGCCGGCGCCTGTTGTACCTCAGGTTATTGAGGACTGTGTCAGAGCCGGAGCCCTCAATGTGCAGATATGCACCTCCGGCTTCGGCGAGACCGGCGAGGAAGGCAGGGAACTCGAGAAACAGATCAAGGACATAGCCTCCAAAGCCGGGCTGCGGGTAATCGGACCCAACTGCATGGGTTTTCACATTCCCTCCGTAAATATGAGGATGCACCCGGACTCACCTCTCGTGCCCGGGCCTGTGGCTTTTGTGTCCCAGAGCGGAGGACATGCCCGGATATTCCTGCTCCGCGGCCCGGAGCTGGGCTTCGGTTTCAGCAAAGCTATAAGCTACGGCAACGCCCTGATAATGGATGCTCCTGACTTTCTGGAATATCTCGCCACTGACCCGGATACGACGGTAATATGCCTCTATCTCGAGGGCATAAAAGATGGCAGAAGATTCATGGAGTTGGTGAAGCAGACAAACCCTGAAAAGCCTGTCGTAATCTGGAAAGGCGGGCTTACTGAATCCGGCGCCAGAGCCGCTGCCTCGCACACAGGCTCGCTGGGAGGCTCCCGCCAGGTCTGGGACGCCTTCTTCAAACAGACAGGCGCGATACGGGTGGGTTCGATTGAGGAAATGGGAGAGGTCACCATGCTGCTTCTGATGCTCAAGCCTTCCCAAGGCAAACGGGTGGCGATTTTTGCCGCCGGCGGCGGCAGCAGCGTGGCGACGGGTGATATATGCGCCGAGGAAGGAATCGAAGTGCCTCCCCTCTCACAATCGACGCGAGAAGAGCTGCTTCAATTCATTTCGCTGGTCAATCAGGGAGTAGCCAATCCTATAGATGTGCCCGGCGTGGTGGTCAATTTCCAGAGCCTTCTGCGCGCCTATGAAATCCTGTGCGCTGACCCCGCGATAGACTTCATTATGCTTCATCTGGGCGCCGAGTTCTTCCTGGGTCCCACGCGCGGCGTCGTGGAGGAACTGCACGCTCATATCTCGAATACGCCCTCGCTGAAGTCGCGAGCCAAGCCTATTATCGTCGCCCTTTCCGATGAAGGACATGTCAAGGACACGGAAAGTGTCGCTCAGCCGCTGAGAAAGCGGGGCATTCCGACATTCAACTCCCTGCGCCAGGCCTGCCGTGCGCTCAACCGCTTTGCCAGCTACCACCAATTCGTGGAAGCCGCCGGTACCTAGTCGAAACCGCGCCTGTTTTCCGGTAATCTGCCAAGCTCGCTCCGGATCGGAGACCCCCAGACAATCTGCGACAATGGGGTAAGGCGAAATGCCGGACTGTGGTGTATATTTACGCTATCTGCGATAACCGGCAAATCACCATCATAGTCCGCGTAGGGCATCGTCGAGAAATATACAGGTCGATGTGAGTAGATGGTAAGACGGTAATAATCAACCTGGTGGAACAAGGTTAGGTGGAAGGAGAATTTAAGAATGGCTGATGTCTGTAGCCATTGTGGTCAAGAATTAGAGCCAAGCCACACTGGCCCTTGCCCGCACTGCCGTAAAACTGGCAAGGCCTGCGATGTCGCTGTCAACGACGGAATAATTGTGGGGGATGGATTTAGACTACGACAGAAGAGAAAAGGTTTCGAAAAATTCATGGCGGAGATTATTAGCCGTCGGCTTTCCAGTAGTAATCCAAAGCTACCAAAAGGCATCCTAGAACACAGAGCAATTGATAAGGAACACAACGCGTATGATCAAGTTGTTAAGGACGCGACTAGCGGAGAAATAATACACGAAGAGCATGTGCCACTTAACGAGCACAAGACCGAACCAGAAAGGAAGCCATAAGCATTAAAACTGCGGTTATCTATTGCCGTGTAAGCACCGAAAATCAAGAAAGAGAAGGAACGACCCCTCAGACACAGCTTGAAGCTTGTCTACCTTCCGCGAGCAAAAAGAGTATCAAGCCCAACTCCAGAGCCATTAAAGCCGGTGAAGCAGAATTTAGTCACCACTGCACAAACATGGGCATCACGACATGAACATACTTGTCGTCGCCCACGGGTCGGATAACGCCCGGGCTTGAGGGTGTGGTAGTCTCCAGGGCTACCTCGTCCTTGGTAAGAACGCCCAGCACATCCATAAGGTATTTGCTGTTGAAGGCAATCTTCGATTCCTCTCCCTCTACGACGGCATCCACCTCGCCCACATTATCGCCGATTTCCTCGGCGCGCGCCGAGACGGCAATCTTGCCCTTGCCATCCCGCGGCATTATCTGGAGCCGTACAATCCCGCTGCCGTCCCTGGCGAATACGGAGGCGCTCTTTGTGGCTCTGAGGAACTCGGAGAGCTTGACCACTGCCTTGGTGTTGTAGCTCTTGGGTATAAGCTGGGAGTAGTTGGGAAAAGTCCCTTGGATAAGCTGCGAGACCATCTCCATGTTCTTCAGCCTGAACAGCACCTGGGTCTTCTGCGGATTGACGATGATTTCTACCGGCTCTTCGTCGCCGATGAGGCGGTTCAGCTCGTTCAGGGAGCGAGCCGGAATGATGACTGCCAGCTTTTCACCCGCGGGCGCTGCCAGCGATACCCTGTGCACTGCCAGACGAAAGCCATCAGCCGCCGCCAGAGTCAATTGATTCTTCTCGAAATCTGCGTGTACGCCGGTGAGGACAGGACGCGATTCCTCGGAGGCCGCTGCAAACACCACCTGGCTTATCGCCATTCTCAAATCAGCGGGCTTCACTTTGACTGTGACCCCCTCGGCAATTCGCGGGATTGCGGGGAAATCAGCAGCATCCAGTCCGCTGATGTGAGCCTCGTGGCGGGCGCACTTCAACTCCAGGCTTTTAGCCCGTGCGGAGAGAGCCATATCGACGCGGCCGCTGGGGAGGGAATTAATAAAATCTGTGACCAATCTTGCCGGGATAGTAATCGACCCCTCTTTCTCGATTGTGGCCGGAATCCAGCAGCTTATGGCGATTTCAAGATTGGTCGCCGCCAGTTTAAGGCGATTGCCCTCTGTGGCAATCAGAACATTATTGGTTATGGGCAATACAGCGCGCGTTGCTACCGCCCTGCCTACCACTGCAAGGCCTTTGCTTAAGTCCTCTTGAGCACATGAAGCTTTCACCGTTCACCATCCGCGGAGATTAGTGGCAGTAGTATACCCCGCAATTATCCACACAGTCAAGTAGTATGAATACTTTGCGTGTCATCGGGGTTGCCTGATTGGGAGTGATTAAGCCAGCTCCGGCGCAGTTCCATGATTACGAAGTGATTGCCCTTACTGGTCATGTGGCCGCAGATTTCAAAGCCGCATTTCCGGAAACAGCGCTGTGCCCTCATGTTGGACTCCAGTGTATCGAGATATACCCTCTCCAGCCCCAGTTCTTCGAAAATATAGGAGACTAACGTCATCAGGGCATCCGAGCCATAACCCATGCCCCAATACTGACGGTCGCCGATAATAATGCCCACTTTGGCCTGTTTCTTTACCCAATCCAGATCGTAGTACATGCAGTTGCCGATGTGCGTGCCATCCAGGCTGTCTATGGCAAACCAGCGCCGGGTCTCGTTGACCTGTTGCAATTGTTCGGAGTAATAGAGCATGAACTCCCGGAATGACAATCTCAGGGGTGAAGTTGCATCAAAGCGCGCAAGTTCAGGGTCGGATCTCCATTCGTAGTCGTTGGAGGCATCACTGAGCCTCTTCTCGCGCAATATTACCTTGCGTCCCGCGAGCGCTTGCCTGTTCCCCAGCATGACAATTTACATTCTACCCCTGCGGTATTCGTGAGTCAACATGCCTCAAATTCATCTTGTGCAGCGTTAGTCTGTGGGCTATAATCTTAAGATGGTGTGAAACGAGGCTGGATGATTTATGGCAAGTAAAAGGGACTACTACGATGTACTCGGCGTGCCCAGGAACGCCTCGGATGAGGAGATAAAGAAGGCTTTCCGCAGGCTGGCATTTCAGTACCATCCCGACCGCAACAGGGAGGATGGCGCCGAGCAGAAATTCAAGGAAATCAAAGAGGCCTACGATATACTGTGTGACCCCCAGAAAAGAGCCTCTTATGACCGCTTTGGCCATGCCGGAGTCCATGGCTTCGGAAGTAGAGGTTTTGAGGGCTTCGATTTCGGCGGCTTCGGGGATATCTTTGACGCCTTCTTCGGCGGAATGACCGGCACGGCACGGCGCACTGGCCCTCAACAGGGTGCCGACCTGAGTTACAAGCTCACTATTTCCTTCGAGGAAGCGGTGTTCGGCTGTGACAAAGAGCTTGAGATCGTGCGCACCGAGCTATGCTCTGCCTGCAACGGCACGAGGAGCGAGCCGGGCAGTCAGCCGAGCAGGTGCCCAGTCTGCAACGGCACAGGTGAGGTACGCCGCGCTCAGCGCAGCATATTCGGGCAGTTCATCAATGTAACCACCTGCAGTCGCTGCGAAGGCGAAGGCAGTATCATCCTAAACCCGTGTTCCCGATGCAATGGCCAGGGCAGGGAGCGCATTACCCGTAAGATAGTAATCAAGATACCGGCTGGAGTGGATGAAGGCACGCAAATCAGGCTCAGCGGCGAAGGTGACGCAGGCAGGAACGGCGGTCCGCCGGGCAATCTCTACGTCACACTATTGGTGCGTAAACACAAGGTCTTCCGACGGGAAGGTGATGACATCCTTTATGAACTGCCGGTAAACTTCGCCCAGGCGGCGCTGGGCGATGAGATAGAAATACCCACCGTCGACGGCAAGGTTACTCTGAAGATACCGGGAGGCAGTCAGACAGGAAAGGTGTTCCGAATCAAGGAAAAGGGTGTTCCGCACCTGCGGCGCCCTGGTCGAGGTGACCTGTTAGTCAGGCTCTACGTAGTCACGCCCACAAACCTAGATGAAAAGCAAAAGAAGCTTCTCAGAGAGCTGGCAAAAACTCTGGGTGAAGCCAGGCTTCCCCAGGAGGAGAAAAGCTTCTTTGATAAGATAAAGGACACGTTTGGCGGCGGTTTGTAGTGAGCTCTCATCGCTTTTTCGTCCCGGAAGATTGGGTTACCCGAAACACAGTCGTTATCAAAGGGAAACTCGTTCATCGTCTGCGCAATGTGCTCCGCCTGCGCCCAGGTGCGCACGTCATCGTTCTGGACGACACAGGCTGGGAGTATGAAGTCGAACTTAAATCTGTGGACAGAGATGAGATAGAAGGCGCAATACTGAACAGAAATATGACTGAGGGAGAGCCGCGGACCAAAATTACTCTTTACCAGGCGCTGCTCAAAGGCAACAGCTTCGAGCTTGTACTCCAGAAGTGCACTGAGGTGGGGGTTACCGAATTTGTACCGATGCACTGTGAGCGATGTGTGGCTGGCGAGCCGGACAGTAAACGGATGGAACGCTGGAGGGACATTATTACGGAAGCTGCGGAACAGTCAAAACGAGGAGTTCTGCCCGTCCTGAGCAATGTAACGTCTTTTGGAGATGCCTGCAACTCAACCAGCGGACTATCCCTTATCCCCTGGGAGAGCGAGGCGATTCAGGGCATTGGCAGTGTTCTGAGGAGCAACCCTAAAGCCTCAAGAGTGAGTATCTTTATTGGCCCCGAGGGAGGATTTACACCCTCCGAGATTGAGTCTGCCGGAAACTGTGGCATTATTCCAGTCAGCCTGGGGCCTCGCACTCTGAGAGCGGAGACAGCGGGGTTGGTAACGGCTGCAATCACCCTTTACGAGTTCGGGGACATGGGCAGGCGATAGCAAGAGGGGGCATCCGCCTGAGGCGGATGCCCCCTCTAAAGTTGCCACAAGTAGATTCACTATCTTTCTATCGTTCTTATGACAGCCCTGCTCCTATCCCTGATGTTAATCACCAGCGGCATCTGTCCCGGCAGACTGTGAGTGGCACAGGCAAGGCACGGGTCATAAGCCCTGAATGCCATCTCTACCATATTGAGCAAACCTTCTTTCACCTCGAGCCCCTTGACAAAGCCTTGAGCCGCTTTCTTCACCGATAGGCATATCGGGGCAGCGTTATGCTGGGTGGCAACGATGAGGTTGACCTTCGTTATCAATCCCCGGTCATCGGTTTCATAGTGGTGAATCAAAGTGCCGCGTGCTGCCTCTACGCAGCCGACGCCCACTCGCTTCAGCCTCAGATTCATATTGCGTATGTCCTTGCTGGTCAGCAGAGGGTCATTGGCTATCCGCTGCATATCCTCGGCGGCCTGAAGCGCCTCAATCAACCTGGCCCAGTGAAAAGCCAGCGTATGGTGGCTGGGCTTGCCCCCAAGCGCATCGTACATCTGCTCGTATTCCTTCTGTGCCAGCGGGGTCGCCATGCCTTCCGCCACATTCAGCCTCGCCAGCGGCCCCACCCGATAGAGCGATGTCTTATCTCCTTCTGTCAAACCGTTCCACCCCACCTTCTTCAGATGGGTCAGTCTTATGTAGGTCCAGGGTTCAACCCATTCACCAATGTGTTCGACATATTCACGGGGGTCAAAGACGGCGAATTCCCCACCGGAGGGGCTCACTACCCGCAGCTTGCCCTCGTAGAAATTGACCCTGTTCTTGTCATCAACCAGCCCCATATAGTAAGTCTTCAGGCCGTAACTGTCGCTGAGCACGAGGTCGAGATATTTCTTATTGGCAAGGACAACATCCTTGAACAGCTTCAGGGCAAATTGAGCGAAATCGACCGTCAAGTCTGCGGTCTCCTTTATCCCCTTCCTCTCCTCCTCCGTAATGCCTTTGGGGACACCGCCCGGCAACCCGCCTTCAGGGTGGCAGGGCTTGCTGGCGATGAGCCTGATTATCTCCCTGCACCGTTTTCTCACCTCGATAACCTTGCCGCCGATTTCCAGTCCCACCTTCTGAATTACGCCCACAATGTTTCTCACGGCGGGGTCTGCGTCCGGGCCCAGCACAAAATCCGGAGACGACAGGAAGAAGAAATGGATATAATGGTCTTCAACCATGAATGCATTGAAGTGAAGCTGGCGCACCAGCTTTGCCGCAGGCGTCGGCTCGACACTGTAGAGGTCATCCAGGGCTTTGGTGGAAGCCATATTATGGGGGGAAGGGCACACGCCACAAATATTGGGCACTATCCGGGGCATTTCCTCCGCCGGTCTGCCGATGCAGAACCTTTCAAAGCCTCGCAACTCGACCACCTGGAAATAGGCATCTTCCACATTTCCCCTGTCATCAAGGAAAATCTCTATTTTCCCGTGCCCCTCGAGCCTGGTGATGGGGTTTATTGTTATTTTCTTAGACATCTCAGCAGCTCCTCGAACTTGTTAAACCCTCTTCTTCCTGAGAAGAGATATCGGCAAAGTGAATCGATAGAAGTAGCCCGCGGGGTCATCTATCTTCTCAACAATCCTTGCTATGTCTTCGTCCTCATTGGCTTCTATGATTGAGGCAAGAGCAGAGACAAACTTCGCCCCTGAGTCAACCACGCCTTCAACAGGGCCAAAACACCCTCTGCAAGGGATGTTTATGTTAATGCATGCCTCTCCACAACCAGTCCTGGTGGCGGGGCCAAGGCAGATTATCCCCTGGTTGAGGAAACAGATAGTCGGGTCTGCCTCAACCTCATGAATCCTCTTGATGTCTTTCAAGGCAAGCTTGTCCGGCTTCGTCCTGTTACGCGGGCAGGTATCACAAAGCGCTTTATGTGGTGCCAGGGTTGAGCCCCTGGGCGGTAGTTTGCCTTCGAGTACCGCGGTAAGAGCTTGCACCACCAACTCAGGCGGCGGCGGACAGCCAGGAAGGTAGTAGTCAACATCTATTACCTGGTTCAATGCAAATACCTGGTCGTAGAACTCCGGCAGCGTCAGTTCCTTACCGTTTACCCGGCTTTTCGGCTGTGGTACAGTCTTGCCCGGATTCACCACGGTAGGGGCGTCGCGATACACCCAGTTGAAGATATCTTCTTTAGTCCTGAAGTTTGCCATGCCAGGCGTTCCGCCAAAACAAGCGCAGGCTCCAAAAGCCAGCACAAATTGAGACTTCTTTCTGAGCAGTCTGGCTACTTCTTCCTGCTCAGAATTCCTGACATGCCCGTTAACTATGCTCAGCGCAATCTCGCCATCCCTCAGGGCTTCGACATGGTGATATTTGAAATCCAGAGCCACAGGCCACAGCACCAAGTCAACGGCGTCAGCAACCTTCAGGATAACTTCATTGATATCTACAACCGCCTCATCGCAACCACCACAACTGCCCAGCCAGCAAATCGCAACCTTGGGTTTATCAGCCATCTTAGATTCCTTTCCTACTTGACCATTGAAGCGGTTTTTACAGGCTCAACTATCTTTTTCATGGGGCCCAATTTCTTGAGGCTCTCGCTCATCTCTTTGACCAGAACAGGGATTCTCTTGCCCTCGGGGTCCATGGCGAGCTCTATCTTCAGCCGCTCCTTCTCGATGCCATACGATTCCAGGACCTTGTGAAGAAGATAAACCCTCTTTTTGGCTTCGAAATTACCGTCCTGGTAATGGCAATCGCCGCCCCGACAGCCAAGTATGAGCACTCCATCAGCTCCCTGCTTGAAAGCATTGAGAATATGAGAGCTGTCCACCTTGCCGCTACATATTATCGGTATCCAGTTCTTCACCTGTCTGGCTATTTCATGCTCATCTGCCAGATAGCCCCAGCCGAACTTGCAGGAAAAGCACACCAGTTTTGGTTCATATACAGCCATTTCTTCATCCCCTTTGAACACTTATTTCAGAGCCGCATATACCCTAGCGATTCGTTCCTCGGTGTCATCGTCAACCAGCCTTCTGGCACCCGAAGGGCAGGCCGCAACGCACATACCGCATGATTTGCACTTGAACATATCCGTTGACGATACGGTCTTGCCTTCCACATCTACGAGATGGGCAGAATCGTAGTTGCAGGCATACACACATATGCCGCAGCCGCAGCACTTCTCCCTGTCCACCCCTACCGCATACAGCGACTTCTCGAAGCCGATGGAGATACACGCTTTGCAGGACAGACAGGGACCGCAGGTGGCGCATCTCTTGGCCTCCGCCCTTGCCTCTTCCAGTGTAAGACCTCGCTCAAACAACTGGAAATGCATCCTTTTCTCAGGAGGTATCCAGACCGTCTCGACCTCGGGCTTGTAGCTCTTCCTGAGCGGCAGACCGTAGGGCTCGTAATCCCTTTTCCTGCCTTCCCTCATGTCCAGACCTCGAAGGTATCGCTCTATTGACTCGGCTGCTACCATTCCTTCCTTCATAGCTTCTACCATGAAGCCGATACGTCTGACATCGCCGCCTATGAACACGTGCTCTTTCTTCAGACTCTGGAGTGTGAAGGGGTCAACTGCAAGCCTGCCCCTTTCATCGAGAAGGCCCTCTCTCTGCAGGAAAGCCCTGTCAGGCACCTGACCTACAGTGATAACGAGGATATCTCCCTTAATATCGATGCAGTCGGTGCAATCAAACTTGGGGTTAAAGCCGACATCGTCGAATACGCGGATGCACTTGGGACAATCAATTCCCTTGAACTTGCCGTTATCTCCGATAATTCTCTGCACGCCGCGAGAATAGACTATCCTGATCCCCTCTTCCCAGGCTCCTCTTATCTCCTCTTCATCGGCGGGTATGCCATCCCTGGAGGACTTGTCCTCAGACTCAAGACAGACAACCGTTACATCACCGCCCAGGCGTCTCGCTGTCCTGGCGACATCGAAAGCAACATTGCCACCCCCGATGACAATCACTTTCTTCTTGCTGAAGTATTTAGGTTCGATATTTCCATGACTGACCTCATATAGAAGCGTGTGACCGTACAGCACCCCTGATAGGTCTTGCCCGGCTACAACCTCGCCGTCGAAGGTCAGCACCCTGGGATAAGGTGTTCCTTTGGCAAGAAAAACAGCCTTATATCCTTCGTTCTTCAGTCTCTCCAGCGTGAGTTTGCCCTCGCCAAGCTTGGCATTGAATTTCACATCTATGCCCACAATTCTTACCAGATTGTCGACGGTGGTTTTCAACACATCCTCCGGCAAGCGATAGTTGGGTATCAGCCACAACGCTCCACCAAGCCTGTTGGACGCTTCAAATATAGTAACCCTGTACCCCTTCTTGCTGAGAACATAGGCACACATGAGACCGCCCGGGCCACCGCCTATGACTGCCACATTCTCTTTAGATTTGACGATATTGAACTCCTCTTTCTGGTTCAAATACTCAGTGAAGGTATCAGAGAGAAACCTTTTCAGTAGCCTTCTCCTTATAGCTCCGCCTTTGGTCTTGTAGTTGCACTCCAGCTCGCAGAGCCCGCAGATGTATCCGCAGATATTGAAGAAGGGGTTCTTTTCATACAGATATTCGCTTATCTGTATTATTCCATCCCGCGCCTGCTCTGGGTCCTCAGGTAGCAGGGAGATAAGCACATTTGTCCGCTGGATGTCTTCGTTGATAGGGCATTTGATTTGACACGGAGGAAGAAATTGCTTCACTGCCTCCTCGGCGCGCGCTATTCCACTACTCTCGGTCTTCCACATGGTAACGCCTCCTGCTTAAATTCCACCGAATGCTCGGCGCGAAAATATGAGTACCTTGAACGGGATTCAATCAGAAGGAAACGCGGAGTCAGTGGTCGAAGGCTATTCGATAAGTGACCAGGGTATCGCCTTAATCCGAAGACACTTGAAACTTCGCCTGCCTCTTGATCGCTATCCCCGTGCCTCGCTGCTGACGCAACGGAGCCACACAAGCGCCAATCATTTGTGAAATTTATCACTATCCTTGTTTTAGTATATATCAAGTCAAGGGAAAAGTCTATAATAGAAAATACTCGTTCCAACGGGTCATTTTACGTAATTTTTCCTTTCAACTGTGCAAAGGTTGCTGCCAGAGCCTCGGGCAGCACCTTTGTATCTGATACAACCGGCATGAAATTTGTGTCTCCGTTCCAGCGGGGAACGATGTGTGTATGGACATGGCCCTCAACGCCTGCCCCTGCCACCCGGCCCAGGTTTATACCGATGTTGAACCCCTCAGGCTTGTAGGTCTGTTTCAGGGCTCTGGCGCTTCTCCTGACCAAGTCAAAATGTTCCAACAGTTCTTCCTCGGTCAAATCATCGAGTGAGGCTAGATGTCTGAAGGGTGCCACCATCAGGTGCCCTGGATTATAAGGGTAGGTATTCAGCATTACGAAATTCAGCTTGCCTCTGTAGACAATATAGTTGCGCTGGTCGAGATTCTCTTTCGGCTTCTGGCAGAAGATGCATACCTTTGCTTTTTCACTTTTTATATACTCCACCCGCCAGGGTGCCCATAGCTTTTTCATATATCCTCCTAGGTCTGGGGTAAACCCTTATATTGCTGCCTTCGGCATTCTAACAGAAGCGCGTCTTTTTTTCGAGGACGAGTCCGTCTTGGACAGGGGACAAAGATGTGATATACTTTTGTGGCGGGATTCACGTAGGTCAATCTGCAGTGCGAATAGGGGGTTACCATGGTCTCTCTTTACCTTACCTCTATGGATGAGGGGGCGGGGAAAAGTGCCCTGTGTGCCGCTCTGGGCAAAAACTTCAAGTCAGCTCGAAGGAGAGTGTCATATTTCAAGCCGAT
>FWPV01011668.1_pt1 | contig 13863 bp, 16 predicted proteins | sample 2228371 | NCBI WGS metagenome assembly FWPV01 (sample SAMEA103939776, study PRJEB20133) | metagenome
CAAACAAAAAAAAACGCGGCTAAAAAGCCGCGCTCCAGTGGAGATGACGGGAAACGAAATATCCCCTCAATGGGGGCACGCGCCCGACAAACAAAAAAACGCGGCTAAAAAGCCGCGCTCCAGTGGAGATGGCGGGAATCGAACCCGCGTCCGAAAGATTCGACCGCCGGAAATCTACGAGCGTAGCCGGTCGAAAGATCTCACCTGGGGCGCCTCAACCGGCGCGGACTACCCCAGGCCAGCCGCTCGGACCCGAAAGCCCTCTTTTGCGCCCTTAGCAGCGTGGGGGCGCAGCACTCCGCCTTTATCACGCCTGCTCTGCCGCCGGGCAGAGAACGGGGCAGGCAAACGCCGCCTCATCGGTGGAGACGGGCTGCTCAGCATCTCGCCTTAGGCGGCGAGGGGCATTGCAGCGTAGGAAGTGCGGTTGGCACTTAATGGTTTGCGCTGATTTATCGAGTTCGGCGCGCTCTCGGCTCGCATTCCGGGGCCAGCCTCTCCCGTCGAAGCCAGTCATCCCCGAACTTAATTAATACGAATTATAGCACGCATATCATGTAAAATAAAAACAAAGTAAATCCGTCTATCAAGGTAAATTCATGCCCGAACGCATTCTGATCGTTGATGATGACCTGGATACACTGCGACTGGTAGGTTTGATGTTGCAAAAGCAAGGCTACCAGATTCTGGCAGCCAGCAATGGACCCCAGGGTCTAAACCAGGCTACTGAACATCTACCAGACCTGATTCTGCTGGATGTAATGATGCCCGGCATGGACGGCTACGAAGTCGCCCGGCGCTTGCGGGCCAACCCGGCCACGGCGGCTATTCCCATTTTGATGTTTACTGCAAAATCGCAGCTGGAAGACAAAATAGAAGGTTTCGAAGCCGGCGCCGATGATTACCTTACCAAACCTACCCACCCAGCCGAATTACAGGCGCATGTCAAGGCATTGCTGGCGCGCGCAAAAGGTCGCGGTAGCAACCCGCCCAGTATGCCAATCACCGAAACGCCCGGCCATATTTTGGGCGTGCTAACCACCCGCGGCGGGCTGGGGGTGACCACTGTGGCGCTTAACCTGGCCAGCGCATTACACTACACAACCAAAGCCAGCGTCGTCTTTGTGGAGTTGCGCCCCGGGCAGGGTACCGCGGCCTTCGACCTCAGCCTGGACGAAGCGCAAAGCCAGGCGCTGAGCACACTGCTGGGGCTGGCAACCAATGAAATCGGGCGCGACCGCATTCGCGAAAGCCTGTACGCCCACCCAGGCGGCATAAAAATCCTGGCAGCCTCGCAAAGACCCAAAGACGCCGCCCTGACCGTGAACGGGCTGGCTCAGGCCGAAGCGCTCATAAAGCGCATGCCATTCATTGCAAAATATGCTGTCATTGACCTGGGACCCGGCTTACCGCTCATTTCGCAAAAGACACTTCCTTACTGCCAGCAAGTGCTTGTGATACTGGAACCCACCGAGAGCAGTATCCGACACACACGCGCGCTAATCAGCGACTTGACCGCCAGCGGGATAGAAAAAGAAAGAATTTTCCCCGTGCTCAACTTCCGCATGCGCTCTGAAATGTACCTATCTTTGAATCAGGTGACCGAAAAATTGCAGCATCCGATTGCAGTCACCATTTCGCCCGCGCCCGAACTAATCATGCAGGCTATCCAGCGCAAGACAACAATGGTATTTTACCAACCCCAAAGTTTAGCCGCTCAACAATTCATTGAACTGTCCAACCAGATTATCGAGCGCATGCCGCGCTAGCCGCCAAGCATATGGAAGGGCTATCCAACAAAACCCGCGAAAAAGTCCTTTTTGCCGCCGACCTGATTCGCAACGCCCGCCGCGTGGTCGCGCTCACCGGGGCGGGCATTTCTACCCCGTCGGGCATTCCCGATTTCCGCTCGGAAGGCACGGGATTGTGGTCGCGCGACGAACCCCTGGAAGTAGCTTCGTTATCTACCTTTCGCATCTACCCCGAGCGGTTTTATCACTGGTTTCAGCCGCTGGCCCAGCAAATTTTTGAAGCCACGCCCAATGTAGCCCACCTGTCGCTCACGGCGCTTGAACAAGCCGGTTATCTGCACGCCATTCTGACGCAAAACATAGACCTGCTACATCAAAAAGCCGGAGCGCGCAATGTGATAGAACTGCACGGTACACTCAACACCCTCTCGTGCACGCAGTGTTTTCGGCAGTACAATCATAAAGATTTTCTACCTGCCTTTCTTACCCAGAGCGCTATTCCACGCTGCCCGGTGTGTGGGGCCATCCTGAAGCCAGATGTGATTCTATTTGGCGAACAACTACCCCACAAAGCCATTTACCTGGCCCAACAAGAAGCCCGTAACTGCGACCTGTTCGTGGTCATTGGGTCATCACTCGAAGTGCTGCCCGTAGCCGGGCTACCCATGCAAGCCATTGACCGCGGCGCGCACTTAATCATAATCAATCGGTTACAAACCTACCTCAACGTTCGGGCCGATGTTAGTATTACAGAAGATGTATCCCTCATCATTCCATCAATTGTAGAGCAGGTTCTTAATGGATGAACAATCGCACACCGAACATGTCAGACTTTTAGAAGGCTATCGCCGTCTGATAGATATCTCGCGCGACCTGGCCTCTACCCTCGACCTCAACCCCTTGCTCAACCGCATCATTCGCGCCGCAGCCGATATCACCCAGGCCGAAGCCGCTTCTATCTTGCTCTATGACGACGCTTCGCGGCAACTGTTCTTTCAGGTAGCCACCAACGACATGACCTCGCTGCGCGGGCTGGCTGTGCCGCTCAACGGCTCGATTGCCGGTTGGATTGTGACCAACCGCCGCCCGGTGCGCATCAGCAACGTGGATACTGACTCACGATACTATCCTCAGGTTGCAAACGCCACCGAGACCAAAACACGCTCACTGATTGGCGTGCCGCTCATCACCAAAGAGAAAGTGGTGGGCGTGCTGGAAGTGCTGAACAAAATAGAAGGCGAATTTACCGACCTGGACGAAGACCTGCTCACTGTGCTTGGCGCGCAAGCCGCTGTGGCAATAGAAAATACGCGTCTGTTCCAGCAATCGGACCTGATTGCAGAGTTCGTGCACGAACTACGCACGCCCCTGTCTTCGATGAGCACGGCCACCTACCTGTTGCTGCGACCGGAAATTTCACGCGAGCAAATGGAGCAGATCATCACCAACATTCATAACGAAGCGCTGCGCCTGAACGCCCTGGCCACCTCCTTTTTGGACCTGGCACGGCTGGAATCGGGACGAGTACAGTTCCGCATGGTTTCAACCAATGTGCCCAAACTGTTTACCGAATGTATTGAGATTATGTCGGCCAGTGCACAGCAAAACGATGTGCGCCTGGCCATGGACGTAGCAGTAGATTTTCCCATCATTCAAGCAGATCGTGACAAGTTGAAGCAAGTCATCCTCAACCTGCTTAGCAACGCGATCAAATACAACCGCCCAGGCGGCAGCGCCACGCTTCGGGCCGCTTATACCGAAAGCGATTGCATTCTCACCGTAGAAGATACCGGGCTGGGCATTCCGCCCGAAGCCCAGGCGCACCTGTTCGAGAAGTTTTACCGCGTCAAAAAGACCGAAAGTCAAATTATGGGCACCGGCTTGGGGCTTTCGATTGTCAAGCAGATTGTGCTTGGGCACAATGGAGCGATCGAAGTCAAGAGCGAAGTGGATAAAGGCACGGCGTTTATCATCACCTTGCCGCGCCGCTAACTTAACCTGAATTTGGGATAGGCTTTTCAACGTCCCAAAGGCTTCTCTTCGCACGCGACGCAAACAACAAATCAGCCTTCGGGACGGTTATCCCGAATTGACGTTAACTTATTTTCTGCCATAAACACAACGCCCCGCCTGCACCTTTGCGACGGGGTTATGTTTTTACGGGCGCAACAGCACCTTGAGCATGCCGGGGGAAGCAGCCGCTTGAAAAGCATCTATGCCCTGGGCAAGCGGATATTCGGCCGCAATCAGCACGGTGGGGTCTACGACGCGTTTCTCCAGCAGGCGCAGGGCGGGTTCAAAGGGCCCGCAGCGCGACCCGACCAGATTGATTTCATCCACGACAATCGAAGACAGGTTGAGCGTCAGGTTACCGGCATAGGTGCTCTTGAGTACAAACGTGCCGCGCGGGCGCACGGCGCGGCGCGCCAGCTCGAAGCCGCTGGACGAACCGGTCGCCTCCACAACCACATCCCAGCGCCAGGGTTGAACGTCAGATTCTTCGATAAAACGGATGCCGCGCGCGGCGAGTAGATCGCGCTGGTATGTGTGGCGGGCCACAACGCGCAGGTCGCAGCCGGTGAGGGCCAGGGTTTGGGCAATCAGTTGCCCCAGGCGGCCTGCGCCCACCAGCAGCACCCGGTCGGTGGGTTTGATTTGTACCTGCTGTTGAATTTCCAGCGCGGCGGCCAGTGGTTCAGTGAAGACGGCGGCCTCGTCGGAGACGGAAGCGGGCACGCGGTGCAGGTTTTCGAGCGGAAGGGTGAGATATTCGGCAAAAGCGCCATCGCGGTTGATGATTCCCAGCACGCTGCGGTTTTCGCAGTGCGTAGGGCGGCCGTTGCGGCATTGTTCGCACTGCCCACACACAGCGTTTATTTCACCAACCACGCGCGCGCCCAGCCAGGCCGGGTCGGGGGCTTCGATTACTTCGCCCACGAATTCGTGGCCGGGAATGCCGGTGTAGGGGTAATAGCCGCGAGTCAGTTCCAGGTCGGTGCCGCAGATGCCCGCCAGGCGGATTTTAACCAGGGCTTCGCCTGGCCTGGCGGGGCGGGGGACATGGCGCAGGCCTATTTTTTGGTTTTCGAGCCAGAGTGCTTGCATTGCTGTCCTCTTTTTTATCGCGCCCCACGGCGACCGAACTGGCGCTCCAGCATATCTACCGAAAGATGAATCATGGTCGGGCGGCCATGGGGGCAGGTGCGGGGCGAGTCGCAGGCTTCCAGGTCGGTGAGCAGGGCGCGCTGCTCTTCAGGGCTGAGCACTTGCCCGGCTTTGACGGCCAGGCGTTTGCAGACGCGCGCAGCAATGCGGGCTTCGATTTCGTTTTGCAGCGGGGTTTCGTCTTCTTCAAAGTCTTCTACCAGGGCGCGCAGCGCAGCGGCCGGGTCGGACTGGCCAAAGAGGGCTGGCATGGCCCGCACCTGAAAGGCGTTGGGGCCAAACGGGGCAACCTCGAAGCCAAAGCGATTGAGGCTTTCCAGTTGCTGCCCCAGCAGGCTGGATTGGGCCGGGGGCAGTTGTATGACTACCGGGGTGAGCAGGGCCTGGGCCGGGATGTGCTTTTGGGCATGTTGCAGCATCAGTTTTTCGAACAGGATGCGTTCATGCGCGGCGTGCTGGTCAATCAGGTACAGTCCGTCGGGGCCTTCGGCTACCAGGTAGGCCGCGCCAATTTGCCCCACCAGGCGCATGAGCGGCAGGCGCACCAGTTCGCGGCTGGGGCGTGAGACGCTCACCTGGGGCGCGGAGTCCGGCAGCGGGGAGTCTGGTTCTGCGGGGAAGAAGGTTTGGGGCGCAGTGTTGGGTTGGGGGTCTGGCATGTGGGCCAGGGCCCAGGCAGAGTCTATTTCCCCTTGCGTTTGGGGCGGGGTTGGGGCAGAGCGCCCCCCCCAAAGGCTGACCGGTGCTTGCGGTACGGGCGCATAAGCCAGGATGGCGCGGCGCACGGCGCGCTGAACGAAACTGAACATGCGGTCGGGGTTGCGAAAGCGCACCTCGGCTTTGGCAGGGTGCACGTTGACATCTACTTCTTCGGGCGGCACATCCAGAAAGAGGGCGGCCAGGGGGTAGCGCCCGACCATAAGCAGGGTGTGGTAGGCCTGCAGCAGGGCGGTGACCAGGGGGACATCCTGCACCCAGCGCCCGTTGATGAAGAAGGTCATCTCTTTGCGGTTGGAGCGGGTGAGCGAGGTGGGGCTGATGAAGCCGCTGAGGCGCACAGGCGGGGTGGCTTCGTCTTCGGCAAGGACTTCGAGCAGTTGTTTGGCAACTTCGACGCCGTAGAGCGCGGCCAGGATGGCGCGGCGGTCGCCATCGCCGCTGGTTTGCAGCACGCTGGAGGGGCCATCCAGCAGGTGGAAGCGTACGTGCGGGTAGGCCAGGGCGTAGCGGGTGACGAGCGTGTCTATCTGGCGGCGCTCGGTGCTATCGGTTTTGAGGAATTTGAGGCGGGCCGGGACGTTGAAGAACAGGTCTTCGACCCGCACGGTGGTGCCTGTTGGCGCGCCCACCTGCTCGGTGCGCCCGGTAATGCCGGCCTCGACCCGAATGCGGCTGGCCGCGGCCGAATCGGCGGTGCGGCTGGTGAGGGTAAGCCGCGCGACCGAGCCGATGGCGGCCAGGGCCTCGCCGCGAAAACCAAGCGTGCCAATGTGGAACAGGTCGTCGGCGCTGGACAGTTTGGAGGTGGCGTGGCGCTCGACGGCCAGGGGCAGTTCGTCGGCGGGGATGCCGCAGCCGTCATCGGCAATTTCAATCAGACGGCGGCCGGCGTCTTCGATGCGGATGGTGATGGCGCGCGCGCCGGCATCCAGGGCGTTTTCGAGCAATTCTTTGACAACAGAGGCCGGACGCTCGACCACTTCGCCAGCGGCAATTTGAGAGGCAACTTCGGGGGAGAGGAGACGAATGGGCATGGGGTGATTATAACCACAGATGAAAGAGATAAAAGGAGCAGGCAAGGTATAATCAGGCGCGTGCATATAACGACGATCTTTTTCGACTTAGACGATACCCTTTACCCGGCTTCGACCGGGCTGTGGCAGGCGATTAAGGCGCGCATGGATAGGTATATGCGCGAGAAGATGGGCTTTGCGCCTGAGGAAATCCCTGCCCTGCGCGAACGGTTGTTTTTGACTTATGGCACCACCCTGCGCGGGCTGGAGCGGGAATATTGCGTGGATACGCAGGATTTTCTGGCCTTTGTGCACGACCTGCCGCTGCGCGATTACCTGCGCCCCAACCCAACCCTGCGCCAGGTGTTGATTGGTTTGCCCCAGCGCAAGTGGATTTTTACTAACGCCGATGCCGCCCACGCCCGGCGCGTGCTGGATGTGGTGGGGGTGCGCGACTGCTTCGACGGGATTGTGGACGTCAATCTAGTAGCCCCATATTGCAAACCCATGCCCGAATCTTTTGCCATTGCCCTGCAGGTTGCCGGAGAAAACGACCCGCAGCGCTGCATGCTGATTGATGACATCCATCGCACCACGCAAGCCGCCATGCGGGCCGGGTGGTTTAGCGTGTTGTTTGGGCAACAGGTGGTCAACGGCTATGCTCATGCCGGGCTAACCGACTGGCGCGACCTGCCAGAACTGATTCGCGCGCGTGAGGCGCTGCTGGCTGAAAGGAAAGAATAACCCTATGAATACCGAAAATGTTTGGATTGTGGTTGTCTTGCTGGTAGTCATTCTGGTGGGGTCTAACCTGTTCATGTTTGCCATTGTGCGCGGCTGGAGCCGGGGCAATGGCTGGTTCAAAGGCGCCAGCGATAAATTCACCCAGCCATGGGGCAAGGAAGACAAAGACTGGGACGAACTTTCGCAGCGCGTGCGCGAACTGGAAAAAGGGCGGGGCAACAATTCACAGCAAGATTAAACGCGTTTCTTACGCGCTTCATACAAAAAATTAGCGCTGTATCTCATCATTTTTTAATCACGGCGTGTTAATCTTTCACCAGACAATGTCTGGAATTGTCAATTTGGAGGTCATGTGAACAAGTTTCTCAAATTCACCTTTTTTGCCATCCTGGGCCTGGTCATATTGACCGGTACCTTCTCGGCTGGCTTTATCGTTGGGCATCTGATGCCCGCTTCGGCGCGCGCCGAGAGCCCGCTGTTCGGCGTGCCGCTGCCTGGCGTCTCCGCCACGCCCGCCCCCGAAACGGGTGGCACGCCTGAAGAACTGCAAACCCTCTTCAAACCGTTTTGGGAAACCTGGAACATCATCCACACTCAGTACGTCAACCAGCCCGTAGATGACGTGGCGCTCATGCGCGGGGCCATCAAAGGCATGCTGGATACCCTGGAGTTTGGCCGCAACTACTATCAGACGGCTGAAGAATATACTGAAGCCCAGGAAATACTGAACGGCCGCAACTACACCGGTATTGGCGCCTGGGTTTCAACCGATAAAGAATACCTGACCATCATCAGCCCAATCAAAGGCTCGCCTGCCGAAGCAGCCGGTCTGCGCCCGAATGACCAGATTATTGCCATTGATGGTGAAGACATGACCGGCATTGACCCCGAAACAGCGCGTCAAAAAGTGCTGGGCCCGGCTGGCACCAACGTTACGCTCACCATCCTGCGGGCCGGACAGGAGCCGTTCGATGTGACCATCACCCGCGCGCAAATCACCGTACCGCTGGTGGAATATGAGATGCTTGAGGGCGACATTGCCTACATCAACCTGACCACTTTTGGCGACTCGGCCACCACCGAACTGCGCAAAGCCCTGAACGAACTGCTGGCCCAAAACCCCAAAGGGCTTATTTTAGACCTGCGCAATAATGGCGGCGGCTACCTGGAGCAGGCCGTGAGTGTTGCCAGCGAATTTTTGCCCGGCAAACAGGTAGTGGTCATTGAGAAATATGGCGATGGAGGTGAAGACCCCCACAGCACGTCAGGGCGCGGCCTGGCAACCGATATTCCGCTGGTGGTGCTGGTAAACGGCGGTTCGGCTTCGGCTTCAGAGATTGTGGCTGGGGCTATTCAGGACTATGGGCGCGCGCTGCTGGTAGGTGAAACCACCTTTGGCAAGGGGTCGGTGCAAATTCTCACCCCGCTCAGCGATGACCAGGGCGTGGTGGGCATCACCATTGCCGCCTGGCTAACCCCCAACGGACGCACCATTGAGGGCACCGGGCTTACCCCCGACGTCATCGTCGAACGCACCGATGAAGATTTCGACGCCGGGCGCGACCCACAACTGGACAAAGCGATTGAACTGCTCAAAAAATAGCGCGCTTGCCAAAATATAACAAGTAGCAGGCAGAAAGGAGTGACCATGTTCTTCTTTGACCCGATGTATTTTGTGTTCATGGTACCGGCCTTCATCTTGATGGCCATTACCAGCTGGTATGTGAAGCATAATTACAACAAGTGGCGCCAGGTGCGCTCGCTGAGCGGCATAAGCGGCGCCGAAGCCGCCCAACGCCTGATGAATATTGGCGGGCTGTACGGCGTGCGCATCGAAGGCGTGCCTGGCGAATTGACCGATCACTACGACCCACAGCACAAAGTGCTGCGCCTTTCACGTGAGGTAGCCTATGGCAACTCGGTGGCCGCGCTGGCAATTGCCGCGCACGAACTGGGGCACGCCCAACAAGATGCCGAAGGCTACTTTCCGCTGCGTTTGCGCGCCGCGCTGGTACCGGCGGTCAACATTGGCTCGAACCTGGGCTGGATTTTGATTATGATCGGTCTATTCATTGGCGCAACCGGAATCGCCTGGCTGGGCGTGCTGGCCTTTTCGGCGGGCGCGGTCTTTGCCCTGGCGACCCTGCCAGTGGAGTTCGACGCCTCGGCCCGCGCCAAGCGCCTGCTGGCCGAAACCGGCATCATCCGCAGCGCGGAAGAACAGGCCGGGGTAAACGCCGTGCTCAACGCTGCTGCGCTCACCTATGTCGCCGCGCTGGTGACCGCTGTGCTGCAAGTGCTCTATTACGTCAGCCTGATTGCTGGCTTTGGACGCAGCCGCGATTAACCTCCACAACAAGAAACCCTTACGGGGCGGGCATGTGGCCCGCCCCGTTTTATTTTTAGATTGCTCTGTTGCAAGGATGTCGTTGCAAGGGCGCTTGCCCTGAGCAAAGCCGAAGGGAAACCCGAAGCAATCCCCTTCTCAGCAAGAGTACTTCTTTTGTAGGACAAACGCTAGCGTTTGTCCTACTGTTGATATCAATATGCTCAATGCAGGGTTTCTCATAACCCTTGCTTCATCCACTCCCCTTTTTTCGGGCAGGGTATTAGCGCATCAAAATCCTGTATAATGCGTGCGATGCGTAAACTCTTCTTCGTCGCCATACTTTTTCTCAGCATTGTCTTTATCTCCTTCAGTTTCTCCGAACTGCAAAACGTCCTCGAAACCTTGCAACACAGCAGCATTGGCTTTTTGCTGCTGGCTGTTTTGATTCAAATCGGCTGGATATTCAACGAAGCGCTCATCTACCAATCACTCTACCGCCTGATGGGATTGCGCGAAACGCTGCAGCGGCTGGCGCTTTTGGCCGTAGCGGGCAACTTTGTCAACATCGTTGCCCCAACCGGCGGCATGAGCAGCATGGCCGTCTTTGTAGATGACGCCGCCCGGCGCGGTCATGCGCGTGGACGGGCTGCGGCCGCCTCAGCGCTCTTTTTGCTGCTAGATTACGCCGCCTTCCTGGTGGTGCTCAGCCTGGGCATCGTCGTCCTGATTCGGCGCGACGAACTGAACACGGGCGAAGTGCTGGCTTCGGCGCTCATGTTTGGGCTGGCGCTGGCCTTTGGCGCACTGGTCTATATCGGCTCACGCTCGGGCAGGCAACTAGGACAGGTGCTCACCTGGGGCGCACGTCTGGTCAACGCGCTGACCCAGCCCTTCATCAAGCGCGACTACCTGCACGAGGCGCGCGCGCGTGAATTTGCCGCCGAAATTGCCGAGGGGTTGTCTATCCTGCGCGGCAAACCAAGCGGGCTGCTCAAGCCCTATCTGCTGGCGCTGCTGGGCAAAGCCCTGCAAATTGTCATTTTGATGCTGACTTTTCTGGACTTCCGGGTGCAATTTTCGGCTGGCACGCTGATCGCCGGATTTTCGACCGCTTACCTGTTCCTGATCATCTCCCCCACCCCGTCGGGCGTGGGCGTGGTGGAGGGCATTCTGCCCCTGGCGCTCACTTCGCTGCGCGTCCCGTGGGAACAGGCCGTCATCTCCACCCTGGCGTACCGCGCCGTCACCTTTTGGCTGCCGTTTGCGCTGGGCGGTCCCGCCCTGCGCCTGTTGCAGCGCACCTCACCCCAACCATGAAAGCGATTTCCTCCCCATGACCGACTTTCAAGCCCAACTGCCCGCCATGCTAGACCTGCTCCAGCGCCTGGTCGAGACCGAATCCCCTTCGCACGACAAAGCCGCCGTGGACCGTGTCGGCGCGCTCGTGGCCGAGGAAGCCCGCCGCCTGGGCGCCGATGTAGCGCGCATCCCCAACGCCCAAACCGGCGACCACATCCTGGCCGCCTTCTCCCCGCCGCCGGGCAGCGCAGCCGGGCAAAAACCCATCCTGATTCTCGGACACATGGACACGGTGTACCCGCTGGGCACGCTGGACAAAATGCCGTTTTACAGCAAAGACGATAAAACCTACGGCCCCGGCGTGCTGGATATGAAAGGCGGCATTGTGATTGCGCTGTTTGCCCTGGCCGCCCTGCAAGATAAACAACAACTGACCCGTCCTGTAACCTGCCTGTTCACGTCCGACGAAGAAATTGGCAGCGGCACATCGCGTGCGCATATCGAACGCCTGGCGCGCGAAGCCGAACTGGTGCTGGTGCTTGAATCCGGGCTGGTAGATGGTTCGCTCAAGACCTGGCGCAAAGGCGTGGGCGATTTTGTGGTGCGCGTTTGGGGGCGGGCAGCGCATTCGGGCGGCGAGCACGAAAAGGGGCGCAACGCAATTGCAGAGATGGCCCATCAGGTGCTGGCCATCCAGAAATTGACCGATTACAGCAAAGGGACAACTGTGAACGTGGGCGTCATCCACGGCGGCACAGCCGAAAACGTGGTGCCCGACTATGTGGAAGCGCGCGGCGACATCCGCGTGCTCACCGCTGAAGAAGCCGGGCGCATCCTGTCGGCGCTGAAATCACTCCAACCGGTTACACCAGATACACGCCTGGAGGTAAGCGGCGACCTGAACCGACCACCCATGCCCAACGACGCGCTCATGCAGGCCACCTTTGCCCGCGCCAAACAGATTGCAGCCCACATCGGGCAAGACTTGAAATCCGGCGGCTCGGGCGGCGGCTCAGACGCCAACTTTGTGGCCCCGCTGGGCATCCCTGTGCTGGATGGATTGGGCACAGTGGGCGCAGATTATCACTCGGAGCGCGAGTGGATATACACCGCCAGCCTGGCCGAACGGGCCGCGCTGGTAGCCGCGCTGATGCGTGACTGGTAAACAAAAAAGGCGAAGGAAATAAACATCGAAACTGGCCCAGGTGCTTTTTACACTCACGTTGCACCAGCGTTTTGGCGCGCAGGGGCTGTTCAGCGCGGCAGTACACCCTGGCGTGGTCAACACCGACCTGTTCTACCGCAATATGCCGGGCTGGGCAAAGCGCATGATTGCACCCATTGCCCGCCTGGGCACCCTGACCGGCAGCCTGCGCTCCCCCGCTCAGGGCGCAGAAACCGGTCTCTACCTGGCGCAAACCGAGGGTTTACCCGGCGGGCTTTACTGGTTCGACAAACAGCCACGCCAATCTACACCTGCCATGCAAAACGCCGACCTGGCTGAGCAGTTGTGGCAAATGAGTCTGGCGTGGTGTCAGTTGTAAGAAAACACCCCCTGAACAGATGGCATTGCGGCCTACTTTGCGGGGCGAATAGGCGCAGGCGTGGTTGGCGACGGGCGCCATAGTTCTGTCTTAACGTTTTGCGCCAGCGTGTACAGTTCGCTCAACACGTTCTGGCAATCCTCATGGGCGTACCAGCGGGCCCAATCTTCCAGGCTGGCAAACTCGTATGTCGCCATGATTTGCGATCCACCAGTGACGCCGCGATAACCCATAAATTGGACCACGCCGGGCGCACCAACGGTACGGGGTATTGAAGTCTTCAGCCATTGCAGGTACGCTTCTGCTTTGTCGGGATAAACATCCCACTTTACGATGAACAGCACCATGTTACTCACCTCCTTTCTTGCAGTGTGGCAGCGCGCCAGGCTAGCGGTTTACCCGGCCGCGCTGCCCCAGGGAATTGTGACTTGCACCTGAGCATTACTCCGCCGCTTCGCTCATCAGTTTGAGGTTCTCAAGCGTTTGTTGGAGATTACGCTCCTCAATGCCCTCAATCACCAGACGGTTGGCAATTTGGCGGAAAATGCTGCCAGGAATGGTGTAATCCAGCCGAGCCGTAACGCGGGTCTTGTCGCCCTCCGCCACATAACTCCAGTGCTGTTTGCCATTCAGCGGACCTTCGATTGTGCCATGCCACTGAGATTCGTGCGGCGTTGAGGTGTATTCGGTCACGCGGCTGGTCACCGGAAAGCGCAAACCCATCATCAGATAGTGATGCTCGACCACCGTACCGGGCTCTCCGTTGCCGGTAATTTTCTCCGGCTCGGTCAGCCCAGCAAACCAGGTGTGCCAGCGCTTTGGGTCTGTGCCCAATGCCGTCACCTTAGCGAGCGGCGCATCAATGACAATGCTTTTCTCCATGTGTACCATGGCATACCTCCTTTACTTGCGAATACAGATCCGAATGATTTTCAATCAACGTCTGAAACGTCTCCCTCTGTTTTGCTTGCGCCTCACCTCCTTGTCCTGTTCGACCGCCTACACACCGTCGTTGAACGGCGCCGACGAGGACGAGATAAAGCGGGTGATGAAGGTCACCATTTGCTGCATCTCATGAAATGCCATCCCCTTACCGCTCTGCACGTGCTCGATGCGCCCGCGCCAGCCTGGCATTTGCCCTGTTCCCGCACCTGTTCCGCGCCATTCCCACCAGAAGCGAACAACAAAAGTATTTTGCGGCTGTTCTGTATGTTCGGGCATAGGCCTTCCATGAACGAAAAGACTGCTCTTTTCTGTAAGCAGTCTATAATCGGGGTATCAAAAAACTATCACAAGAG
>FWPV01011669.1_pt1 | contig 13862 bp, 7 predicted proteins | sample 2228371 | NCBI WGS metagenome assembly FWPV01 (sample SAMEA103939776, study PRJEB20133) | metagenome
ACGACTTGAGAATCAAAGAAATTAAAGAACTGATCACCCCTGCGGCCTTGATCGCAGACGTGCCCATTACCTCCGCAATTGCCGACACAGTGGCAGGTTGCCGTACCGCTTTGCACAAAATTCTGCACGGTGGCGACGACCGCCTGATCGTGGTGATGGGGCCTTGCTCCATTCACGACGTGAAAGCGGCCATGGAGTACGCCAACAAGCTGAAGGTGTACCGCGAAAAATACGCGGAAGACCTGGAAATTGTGATGCGTGTTTATTTTGAGAAGCCTCGCACCACTGTGGGCTGGAAGGGTTTGATCAATGATCCCAATCTGGACGGCAGTTTCGAGATTAACAAAGGCCTGCGCATGGCGCGTGAAGTGCTTTTGAATATCAACAGCCTGGGTTTGCCCGCTGGCACTGAATTTCTCGACATGATCACCCCACAGTACATTGCTGATTTGGTCAGCTGGGGCGCCATTGGTGCCCGCACCACTGAAAGCCAGATTCACCGCGAGTTGTCATCGGGCCTGAGCTGCCCGGTCGGTTTCAAGAATGGCACCGACGGCAACGTAAAAATTGCAGTGGATGCCATCAAAGCTGCTCAGCACCCGCACCACTTTTTGAGTGTGACCAAGGAAGGGCGTAGCGCCATCGTGAGCACCTCGGGCAACGAAGATTGCCACATTATTTTGCGTGGCGGGAAAGGCCCGAACTACGATGCAGCGTCTGTTGAGGCGGCTGCGGCTGATATTGGCAAGGCAGGTCTCGCCGCCCGAATCATGATTGATGCAAGCCATGGTAACAGCAGCAAGGTGCCGAAGAACCAGGTAGGCGTGTGCGAAAACATTGCTGAACAACTGGCTGCCGGTGACGCTCGTATTATGGGCGTGATGGTTGAAAGCCATTTGGTGGAAGGTCGCCAGGACCTGGAACCCGGCAAGCCTTTGACTTACGGCCAAAGCATCACCGATGGTTGCGTGGGCTGGGACGACAGCCTGCAAGTACTGGAAACCTTGGCACAAGGTGTGCGCAAACGCAGGTTGGCACAGGTTGCCTGATATCCGGTTTTAATTGCCGCTAACCGCTGGTGTAGTTCAGAAAAATCCCGCCGGGTTCAAACCCCCGAGCGGGATTTTTGTTGTGCAGAACGGATTGAGTTTTGTTGATAAATCGAACTTCTTTTTTGGTTGGTTAACAGACTTATCCTTTTCACAACTTTGAGGACTATTCAAGATGTATTCAAGTTCTGCAAACCCTGGAGCTTCCGCAAGTCAGCCCAATGCAAACAGTGCTGGCCTCAATTCACTCGAATTAATCTGTCATGCCCAAGCCATCTATGGGAATATGCGAGACAAAGCTGTTGAGTCCCGACAACTTTCTGGAATCGCAAGTGCGGTGGGCGATATTGGGAAGTCGATGATGCAAAGTGTTAAAGCGGCCCAGAGCAATGGTGTCAAGGTCATTGTGTGTGAGGAAGACGGACGCGTTGAATTGGATGTGAAAAAAGTCATCAAGATGCTCAAGGAAAGCACCAACTTCCTGCACAGCTTTTCGAAGCAACTGAACTTTCACGCAAAGGCTTACGAAAGCCAATTGAAGTCTCATGACCATTTGATGAGTGGATTTTTAAGCTGGTTGCCTTTGCATGCGCGCGTAGGGACTTGCGAGAAGCAGGCCAATGGCTGGATGAGGCAGCAAAAAAATTACCTTCAATCCAATATGGCGAAAATACAAGATGCCGAGATGGATGTGGTGGGACTTCAGCAAATGCTGGGTATCGAAACAAGTCAATCGCCATTGAAACCAGCGGTGGAGCAACTGGTTCAAAATCTGGATTCCAGATTGGGGGTTTAACCATGTACAACGCAAGCGCGACCCTTCATGCCCAGTTGCAGCACAGTACCGCGGTGCTCGATGGTTTCATCTCTGATGTTCAAACTTTGAAGAAAGAATCCAGTGCATTGACCAAATCGGTCGACTCGCTGGCAAAAGATTATTTGAAGCAATGTCGACGTTTTGCCACGCCAGCAAGTGTGGCCAATCCGGTGATTCAAAATCTTGAAAATTTGCAGGCATGCAGTAGCCTTGTTTACGATCAGGCTGATAACTTGAAGGATTGTCTGAATGCTGTGGTGAAAAACAGTTACAAACCCGATTTGAAGCGGGCTGATCAGGGGAAACCTACAAAAATACTGGTTCAAGCCGAACAAGAGGCCGCCACATTTGAAACTCACATTCGTTTGGCAGAGAGTTTGGTGGCCACTGTCTTGCCCAAGCGCGATGCACCCGCCTGCCACAATGCACTGCCCCGGGATTATCAACAGTTGGGTGACCTGAATTCAGCCTATCTGGCGGTTCAGGGCTCCATCCCCACCGGTATTCAAACACCACTGCTGGGGCAGTTGCGGGTGGGAACATTGACGGCTGCAGCCATGCATCTGCGGGATCAAATCGAGGCGCCAAGCGTGCGTCATCGTGTTCAGCCCTTGCCCCTCAGCCAGTAGGCAACGCCGGGTTTTATAATTTCAATCAAGCAGGCGGCTTAGGCCCGGTTAAGCTCGCCTCACCCATTACAATCAAAGTCATGTAGCAACTGTTTTACCCTGCAGGCACCCCATGACTAGCAAAGCAAAAAAAGACCAAAATTCCCAATACCTTGGCAACATCATTCGCATCAAGGGTGCCCGCCAGCACAATCTGAAAAACGTTGACATCGACATCAAAACCGGTGAAATCACTGTGTTTACGGGTGTGTCAGGCAGCGGTAAAAGTTCATTGGTGTTCGATACCCTGTATGCCGAAGGGCAACGCCGCTACGTTGAAACCTTTTCGCCCTATGCACGCCAGTTTCTGGACCGCATGGACAAACCCGATGTAGACAGCATTGAAGGCGTGTTGCCCGCCATTGCCATCGATCAAGCCAACCCCGTGCGCACCTCCCGCAGCACTGTGGGTACCATGACTGAAATCAATGATCACCTGAAGTTGATTTACGCTCGCGCCGCCCACCTGCATTGCCGCCAGTGTGGCCAGTGGGTACGTGAAGACACCGTAGCCACCATCAAACAATCGATACTGGACAAGGCCGCTGCGCAAAACGACCCACGCTTGGTGCTTACCTTTCCCGTGCGCGTGCCCGCAAAATTTACGACTCAGGAGATTGAAGATTTCCTGAGCGCGCAAGGTTATACCCGAATTCACCGCGAAACACCGATTAAAAAAGGCCGCAGCGTGGTGGAAAAATTGCTCGATGTGGTGCAAGACCGCTTCCGCGTGGCGGGTGTTGAGGAAAGTCGTTTTAGCGACGCCGTGGCCAGCGCCCTGCACCGCGGCAAAGGCAAAGTGAATGTGTTCGTTGTGCCCGATGAAGATGAAGCCGAACAAGAACCTTGGCGATATTCCGAAGGCCTGCATTGCGCTACTTGCGATCTGGATTATTCAAGCCCTTTGCCCAGCCACTTCAGCTTCAATTCCCCCCTGGGCGCGTGTGACACCTGCCGTGGATTCGGCAGGGTGATTGGAATCGATTATGGCCTCGTGATTCCCGACGAAAACAAATCGCTGGAAGAAGGTGCGGTAAAGCCCTGGACCACCGAGAGTTTCAAAAGCTGCCAGAAAGATTTGGTGAAGTTTGCCAAAAAACGCGGCATTGCCACCGACATTGCTTACAAACATTTGCCCGAAGAACACAAGCTGTGGGTGATTGAAGGCGATGCCAACTTTGACGGCAATTGGGATGGTCACTTGTTCTATGGTGTGGCCCGTTTTTTCGAATGGCTCGAAAGCCGCACCTACAAAATGCACGTGCGGGTCATGTTGAGCAAATACCGCAGCTACACCCCTTGCGGGGATTGCGGTGGTGCACGCTTGAAACCCGATTCACTGCTGTGGAAGTTGCCCAGCGATTCGGGCAAGTACAGCATTCATGAAATCATGCAGATGCCGCTGTTGAAAGTGGCACAACTGTTTAAAAACCTTCAACTGCCCGGCGCGCTCGACGAGGCCAGTGATTTGGTGTTGCAAGAAATTCGCACCCGCTTGGGCTTCCTCATTCAAGTGGGTTTGGGTTACCTGACACTGGACAGGCAAAGCAGAACCCTGAGCGGTGGTGAGGTACAGCGAATCAATTTGACCACGGCACTGGGTAGTTCGCTGGTGAATACTTTGTTTGTATTGGACGAACCCTCGGTGGGCTTGCACCCCCGCGACATCGCACGCGTGGCCCAAGCCATGCAGCGTTTGAAGGAAGCCGGTAACACGCTGGTTGTTGTGGAGCATGACCCGCAATTGATGAACCAGGCTGACAGGCTTGTAGACATTGGCCCAGGCCCGGGTGAAGCGGGCGGCACCATTGTGTTTGATGGTGCGCCTTCCAAAATTGATCAATCAAATTCACTCACAGCCCGCTATTTGAAAGGTGAGTTGAAGGTAGTGGAGCACACCGAGCCGCTGGGCGATTCCAAAGAGCATATTGCCTTGACCGGTGTGCGCGCCAACAACTTGAAAAACATCGACCTCAAATTGCCTTTGAACCGCCTGGTGGTGCTCACCGGTGTCTCAGGCTCAGGCAAAAGTACCCTGGTGCAAGACGTGCTGGTGCCCGCGATTAAAAAAATAAAAGGCGAGCCCACAGAGCCACCGGGTGACTTTGATTCATTGGAGGGTGTGGAGCATATTTCACAACTGGCCTTTGTTGACCAAAGCCCGATTGGCAAAACCACGCGAAGCAACCCTGCCAGTTATGTCGGTGCATTTGATGAATTGCGCAAACTATTTTCAAAAACAAAAATTGCCGTAGAGCGCGATTACAAACCCGGCTTTTTCAGTTTCAACAGTGGCGACGGCCGCTGCCCCATGTGCGGCGGCAATGGCTTTGAACATGTTGAAATGCAGTTTTTGAGTGATGTGTATTTACGCTGTGGCGAATGCAATGGCACACGCTACCGGCCGGAAGCGCTTGAAGTAACTCTGGAGCGCAAAGGCCAGGTGTTGAACATGGCTCAGGTTTTGGAACTGACCGTAGACCAGGCTCTTGATTTGTTTGAGAAAGACACCGCACTGCTAAAAACACTGCAACCGCTTGCACAAGTGGGTTTGAATTATTTGCGCTTGGGGCAGCCTGTGCCCACGCTCAGCGGTGGTGAAGCACAACGCCTGAAACTGGCTGGCTTTCTGGCCAACTTGAAGCCCACTGCCAGCGGCCAGAAAGTGGCCAAGCGTGGTGACCTGTTTGTGTTTGATGAGCCCACCACTGGTTTGCATTTTGACGATGTGGCCAAGCTGATGCGCTCGCTGCGACTGTTGCAGGAAGCAGGGCACAGTGTGCTGATTGTTGAGCACAATCTGGATGTGATTTGTGCTGCAGATTGGCTTATCGACCTTGGCCCCGAGGCAGGCGAATATGGTGGCGAACTGGTGGCCCAGGGCACGCCAGAACAACTTGCGAAGAACAAGACCAGCCACACCGGCATTGCAATTAAGCAGTATTTGGCGCAAACCAATTTGCTGGATGCTGCCGACTTAAGTATAAAAAGCGACAAAGCCGCTCAAAGTGGCGACCGCATGGTGGCCGAAGCCGCCGCGCTGTACGGCCTGAACACCGCGCACAGCAAGCGCGGGCAGACAGATGGCATTGAAATTTTGCATGCACGCGAGCACAACCTGAAGAACGTCAGTTTGACTATTCCGCGTGAAAAAATGACGGTAATCACTGGCCCGTCAGGCAGTGGAAAATCAACATTGGCATTCGACATTTTGTTCTCCGAAGGCCAGCGCCGCTACCTTGAAAGTTTGAATGCCTACGCACGCCAGTTTGTGCAGCCTGCCGCAAAGCCCGATGTAGATGCTATTTTTGGCATTCCGCCCACCGTGGCGATTGAACAGCGCACCAGCCGTGGTGGCCGGAAAAGTACCGTGGCCACGGTGACCGAGGTGTACCACTTCCTGCGCCTCATGTTTGTGAAGTTGGGCATTCAGCATTGTCCCGCTTGCGAAGTGCCGATTGCACCGCAGAGCATGGACAGCATGCTGGCGCAAATCATGCAGCACTACAAAGGGCAGGAAATCACTTTACTGGCACCATTGGTTCAGGGCCGCAAGGGCATTTACAACGAAATTGCAAAATGGGCTGTAGATCGCGGTTATGAGCGCCTGCGGGTGGATGGTGAATATGTGCCCACCAACCCTTGGCCCAAGCTGGCCCGTTATCAGGAACACCACATTGAAGTGCCTGTAAAAACCCTGCTTGTGCAGGCCAAAACAGAAAAGGATTTGCGCGAGGTGTTGGTGCAAACGCTTGAGTTTGGCAAAGGCACCGTCATGGTCGAGGCGCCCGGCAAAAAGGGAGAAGTGCCCACTATTCGCTTTTACTCCACCAAGCGGGCTTGCCCCAGTTGCGCACGCAGCTTTCCCGAGCTCGACCCGCGCTTGTTCAGCTACAACAGCAAACACGGCTGGTGCGCCAGTTGCTTTGGTGTGGGCGAAGAAGTGGAGGGCTTTGATGCTGAAACCACAGGCGAAGAAGGCAAGTGGCTTTCTGAGCAAGACAAAAGCGCAGATGAAAATGCTGAAAATGAAGAGGGAAGCTATTTGCGGGAAAGCATGGTGTGCGCATCATGCAATGGTCAACGCCTAAACCCCACCGCGCTGGCTGTGAAGTTCAAGAACAGCAACATCGCCGAACTGGCCGACCAAACAGTAAGTGATGCTTTGCTGTGGGTGGATCAGCTCGAACTGGACGAACGCGAAACCGCGATTGCCAAAGACATTCGCATTGAAATGGCCGGGCGATTGAAGTTTTTGAAACAGGTGGGGCTCGATTACCTCCACCTGAACCGCAGCGCGCCCACCCTGAGTGGTGGTGAAGCCCAGCGCATTCGCTTGGCCAGCCAGTTGGGCACCAACCTGCGTGGTGTGTGTTACGTGCTGGACGAACCCACCATCGGCCTACACACCCGTGACAATCACCGCCTGCTGGATGCACTGGAAGAGTTGCGTGCCAAGGGCAACACCCTGTTGGTGGTTGAGCACGACATTGACACCATGCAGCGTGCCGACCGTTTGGTCGACATTGGTCCAGGCGCTGGCAAGCTGGGTGGTGAAATTATTTCTCAGGGTACGGTGGCTGAAGTGACGGCAGACAAAAATTCGCTGACAGGCCGTTATTTGAAAAATCCGATTCCGCATTTGCTGCAGCCCAAGCGCCCGGTGGAAAAAGACACCCCCCGATTGAGTATCAAGGGGGCAAAACTACACAACATCAACGGTTTGAATGTAGACATTCCACTGGGCCGTTTGGTGGCCATTACCGGTGTGTCGGGTAGCGGCAAATCTACGCTGGCGCGCGATATCTTGTTGGCCAATATGCGCCAGTATGTGTTGAACCAGAACAAGAAAGGCAAGCCCACGCACAACTGGTTTGCCTGTGACGCCATTGCGGGTGCCGAACAAGTGGCCCGTGTTCTGGAAGTGGACCAAACCCCGATCGGTAAAACGCCGCGCAGTTGCCCGGCCACTTACATTGGCTTTTGGAACCGAATTCGCAACGTACTGGCCGACACCATTGAGGCCCGTATGCGGGGCTTTGCTGCCAACCGTTTCAGCTTCAATGCCGGGCCAGGTCGTTGCCCGGTGTGTGATGGGCAAGGTATGCAAACCATTGAGATGAACTTCCTGCCTGACGTGAAAGTGGTTTGCGAGGCCTGCCGCGGTAAACGATTCAACCCGGAAACCTTGCAAGTCACCTGGCGCGACAAAACTGCTGCCGAAATTCTGAATATGAGCTGTTCAGAAGCAGCACCATTTTTTGAAGCACACCCGGCAATCGCGCAAGCCCTGCAATTGCTGAACGACGTTGGTTTGGGGTACCTGACGATTGGTCAACCCAGCCCCACCCTCAGTGGGGGCGAAGCTCAGCGAATCAAGCTGGTGACTGAACTGGTGAAGGTGCGGGAAAACAAAGCGGGTGTACAAATGAGCCCACCCACTTTGTACGTGTTGGACGAACCCACGGTTGGCTTGCACATGAACGACGTGGAAAAGCTGATTGCCGTGCTGCACAGGCTGGTGGACGCGGGCCACACGGTGGTGGTGATTGAACACGACCTTGACTTGATAGCCCAGGCCGACTGGGTGATCGACATGGGTCCCGAGGCTGGCATCGGCGGAGGCCAATTGGTGGCGCAGGGCAGTCCACAAGAAATTGCAAAAGCCAAAGGCAAGAAGACGGGGCATACCGCCGCAGCGTTGGCGCAGTTCTATACCAGTAGAAGCTGATCACAATTATCAACCGGAGGAACTTTCCGGTCGTATTTGTTCCTTAATCGAAAGGGGAAACATTCCCCATCGTTTTGCTGATTTTTCAAGCAAGGGGAATACATGCCGGCCAGTCCCTCCGGGGTAGGGAATTCACCCTCCTTACCTCCTCAAAGTATTGTTGCGGAAAGTGCAGCCAAATCACCCTCTAGAGCAAAGACTGTGGGTGAGGGTGGCCTGTCAAAGGCTGCATCAGCCATTTGGAAAAAACTGAGCGCAGACTTAAAGCAGAACCCCGCGCTGCATTGGCAAAATGCACTGAGCACCGCCGATGAACTGGCTCGGTCAGTATGTGGCCAGGATTTGAGTTTGGATCTCCAGGCTGATTTGCTGGGTAATTTCAAACTGCTCGAGCAAACGTTGAGCGAATTGAAAATTCCATCAAGCGACGATCTCCCCGATCCCCACGCTTTCATCAAGAACCGGCTGGCTGTTTTGAAACTCAACATAGTTACGGACGCTGAGGATCTCAGAAAGCTTCACAGTCTTAGTACCCATTCATCCAATTAATCAGAATTGACTATCCGGAGTACCTCGCCATGACCACCCCAACCACCACAGCCGTACCCAGTGCCAACAGTCAGAGCGCTATACCGTCAGGCGCTGCAAAGGCCCAGTCAGGTTCAGGTATTCAAGCGACGCTCACCCCGGGTTTGGCTGCTACACAGCGGAACGCCAACTTTGGTAAAACACCCTCTGAACAACGCCATGTCATTGACATGATGAAAGACTGCTACAGGACAAACGGTACCGAAGAAATCAGTGAGGCACTCAACTCCTTGATTGATGGCTTGGTAAAAAAAGTAGAGGCAGGTGGTGGACAAAAAGCTGAAGTACTCAAATCCATGATTGTTGAAATACTCAAGAAAGCAGACCCCGTGCCGGTGAGCTCATCTTTGTCCTCTACTTCGCCTGATGCAAAGACTTCCACTCCCTCAGTAACCGCGCCACCCAGCACTGTTAAGTCGGCGAGTTGGCCGTGGCCGTGGCGTGGAAGAGTCACCGCTGCACCCGATCAAGCTGCCGCCTTGAATGCTTTACAGCAAGTTGCGGTCAAGGAAGGTGTACCGGCGAAACTGGCGCAGTATCAACAACAACTCGAATCGGTCAAGGCTGCTGAGTTACTCCAAAAAGCCAAGGACGAAGTGAGTGAGAGAATTGCCAAGCTGTCAGATATGGGTTCGTTTGAGCAAACGCTGACTGATGTCAAAGGCCGGGTCAAGGAGCTGGCTGATGCCACTTCAAATGAAAAGAAGTCGGTCGTAGACCTTATCCGGAAAGCAGACTTGAGCAACAGGCAGCAGGGGCACACGATTGGCGTTCAGCGTTCAGTCATTGAGGCTTTGCACTCGGCTGGCGGGTCCTCATCCGCATTGGGTGGGCCAGCTGATGTTTCCAAGCATGCAGCAGCGAAGGTTATGCAGAAATGGTATCGAGCTACCCAGTCCCAGCAAGTCATGCACGAGAAGGCAGCCCAAGGCCACAAAATAATTCAGTCCAAACTGGACTCTTCCATCCGAAATATCGTGGAGCCCAATAAAAACAAGGTTGAGTTGAATTTGGTTGAACTAAATGCACTGGCAAAAAAGCTCGATGAACTGGCAACTTTGGAGCAAGCGAAAAAGCCAGAGCTTCAGAAAAAATTTGAGCAGGCCTGCGTAGAAAATGATGACAAAAAGGCGCTCGACTTGATGAATCAGGTCGAGGCGTGTGAAAAGAATATTAAGGGTGTAGAGGATCAGAAGAAAAAAATTGAAGCGCTGTTACGCACAGTGTGCGCTGCAGAAACTGACCTCAAAGTGATTAACGGTTTGTCCGGTAAGTTTGCTGCGGTGCCTGGTGCCGAAGCCAAGGTGCTGCCTTGCAGTTTGCCCTTGCTGGCCAATGGCGTTGAGTCGCCGTCTGTCAAAGACGGTTTCAGCTTGAACAAGGCATTGGAATATGGGCGAGCTGGAGCATCGTCGCGATCAGCGGCTTTAAAAATTTGTCTGTCCGAGTTTGGTTCCTGGTTCAATACTTTTGATAATCAGGGAAAGTCCACGCATTCAACAATACGCGGGGAGAAGCTGCCTTTTCTCGCCGAGTTAGGTGGTTCACTAAAAAACCAGGGCAGTGAACGCTCAGAAAAAGTGTTGAAGTTTTTGGGCACAGCAGATTGTGATTCACCGCAAGGGTTGGATAAGAACGGCAGAATATTCATTCATAAACTGGCTGCTGCAAATGTGAGTGCAGCCGGTTTCAATTCGAAAACCTTGGCACTGAGCGCGCCATCGTTGGCTTATAAAGTGGAGTCCAGTTACTCGCGTAAATCCCAGGATCAGGTGGGGGCTCGATTAAACGTACTAAGCAGTTTATCGAGAACCTTGCAGTCCGAAGTGTTTAAAGGAGGAAAGCCGGTTGACATTACACATGCTGTCATCACTGACCAACATGCGATAGAGGCAGCTTCGCTGATTTTGGCGGCCATGCCCAACGACGTGTTGACCACCCATCACGTCGAAGTCACGCAATTCATGAAGACGCTGAAAAACTTTGAAAACAAGGTGGAGCTGGCCGGGCAGCAGAAGAATGGCAAGCTTGGCGTTGAAGATCTGGAATCATTCAAGCAGGAGTTGAGTAATTTTCATAAAAAGGCCGCCTTGTGGGTTGCAGAAAGAGATACCCTCGGCGCAGAACAGTCAGTGACCGCAGCAAGGGAAATTTCTAAAGAAATTGCAGCGAATCGTCGTGGAGGTGTCTTGCGACGCATCTCGGTGAGCGTGGGTAATTTTGTGAATCTGGCTGGGGGCAAGGCGATTCGCGAGAGTTTCGCATCGATTCAGAGTTATTTCTCCACCATTAATCAGAAGGAGCGTTTGCGTCAACAGTTTGGAAAAACAGAGAACATCGCAATGGTCTTTGAATTGAAAAGGCAGTTAAAGCCGCTGTTGGGTTCACAAGATGCAAGTAACGCGCAGGCTTTGACTGATTTTCTGGATGGAAAGAACCTGACTGTCAAACTGCAAGGACAACTCAGTCCACAACTCAAGAGGACCCTGGTTGAGGTGGAAAGTTTTGTGCAAAAGCTTTGGAAGTCTTGTGGCCACGGAAAGCCCCTGCCGAAGGTGATTGAGTGGTCCTCCTCACTCGATCAGTCGCCTTCTAAACTTTTGGTCGGGGCTGCCAATGATCAGTCAATCAAGGTCAATCGTTCTACGAGTTCAGCTAGAACAAGCAGCCCAATCAAGCCTATGTCTGAAATCGCCATCATCGACAAGCTGCTGTCAGCGCGTGGGCGCAAGATTCAAGAGGTATCTGGCCAGGGTAATCGCTGCTGGTTGCGTGCAGCGAACGCCAGCGCAATCGCTTATTCGGATATTCAAGATGTATCACAGCGCGTATTCGATGCGCTGGAAAAGGTGAAAGCTGATTGGGTCACTAAAATTCAGTCAGACGCCAAAAAGGCCGGAATGCTGGCGGATGGCTATGAGCCGTATTGGCCTAAAAATGTTGATGAGGTGAAGAATATTTATCAGGCACTGGGTGAGGCAAAAAACCTGGGGTATCGAATCGGCGACGCGCAAGTTGAAGCCAACTTGCAAAAAATGACACTGCAACTTGCCATTCCTCGGCTAACAGATCAGGTTCTGGAGATTGTCGGCACTCCCCGTCCAATCAAAAATGAAGGCACAACCGAAGCCAACTCATTGGCACAAAACCTGAAAGAACTCTCGGGCATGGCCGAGGTTCAAGGTGACCGACAAATCATTACCGCATTCTTGGAGTCAATTGATTCGAAGGTTGATTTTATTAGCGACAGGGACCGTGTTAAAGACCTGGATTCCAAACAAGGCAAGAACGACACCGTGCTTCTGAAACACTCGGGGTCGTCGGTGCACTCGGGGCACTATCGCTTTTACTCGAAGCACAATTGATTAACTGAGCTTGTATTCAAGCCAACTGGGATCAGGAAGTTTTTTTATCGCCAATTTTACTTTCTTTGCCAGCGATCAAATTAGCGATGTTTTGTTTGTGACGATAGATGAGCAACGCCGACATGATGGCGATTGCAGCAGCCTGTCCATTAATTCCGAACAGCAGCACGTTGTAGAACACTGCAAATAGCGCGGCGATCAACGCTGCCAACGAGGAGTAGCGGAAGAAGTAAGCAATCACAATCCAGGTAATGGCGGTGGCCAGGCCCAGTACCCAGTTCAAGCCAAGCAGCACGCCCAGCGCGGTGGCCACGCCTTTACCCCCTTCAAATTTGAAGAACACCGGGTATAGGTGACCAATAAACGCAGCCAGTCCAATCCAGGCAATGTCGGTGCGGCTGTAACCCAGCTGGTCTTGAAAATGGAAGGCCAGTGCCACGGCAAGCGTGCCTTTCAAGGCATCACCCAACAAAGTCAGCACGGCTGCTTTTTTGTTGCCGCTTCGCAGCACATTGGTGGCGCCAGGATTTTTTGAGCCGTAAGTGCGGGGGTCAGCAAGGCCCACAAACTTGGAAACAACCACTGCGAATGAAATTGAACCAATCAAATAGGCGATTAGCAGGCCAGCGGCAAAATTAAGCAAAAGTGTCTCCTTGTTGTTGGGCTTTGGCGTCGATTTTAGCGACTTTTTGATCGTGGGTGGCTTTGATTGAGCAAGGTGTGCAGGTGTTCTTTGGCCACATGGGTGTAAATCTGGGTGGTGCCGATGTCGGCGTGGCCCAGCAACAACTGCACCACACGCAGATCGGCGCCGTGGTTGATCAAATGCGTGGCAAATGCGTGCCGCAACACGTGGGGGCTGACTGTGGTGTTGATTCCAGCGATCAAGGCCAGGCGCTTGACGTTTTTCCAGAAACCTTGCCGTGTCATCGGTGTTCCAAAGTGGGTTACGAATAAAAAGTCGCTGGTTTTCCCCTTCAACAACTCACCACGGGCCTGCTGCAAATACAGCTGAATTGCCAGCCTGGCCGGTTCGCCCATGGGCACCAAGCGTTCTTTCTTGCCTTTGCCCAGTACCTTGACAGCCCCCACATTCAGATCCACTGCACGCAACGGCATGTTCACCAGTTCACTGACCCGCAGGCCGCTGGCGTACATGAATTCAAGCATGGCCTTGTCGCGCTGCCCTGCAGCGTTGCTCAGGTCGGGTGCGGCCAGCAGGTCCAGTACTTGTTTCTCGCTCAGGGTTTTGGGAATGCGCAAGCCGCGTTTGGCACTTTGCAGTTGGGCGCATGGGTTGTCTTCGCGTTGCTTGGTGGTATTCAGCCACAAATAAAAACGTTTGTAGCTGCTTAGTTTTCTGTTCAGGCTACTGGGCTTTAATTCCAGCAGGTCGTGTACATGGTTGCGGATGTGTTCATTGCTGACCTGCAAAAGGCTTTCAGAGAATTGTGCTTCCAACCAGTTTCCCAGTTGTTGCAAGTCGCTGCGGTAAGCCTGCTGTGTGGCTTTGGCCAACCCCTCCTCAAGCCACAAAGTGGTGCAGAATTCGTCGATGAGATCGGCATTGCTCTTCATTGTGGTGCTGGCAGCATGTGAAAATAAAGGTCATCATACCTTTAGCAGCATCAAGGAGTTTTGTTT
>FWPV01011670.1_pt1 | contig 13860 bp, 10 predicted proteins | sample 2228371 | NCBI WGS metagenome assembly FWPV01 (sample SAMEA103939776, study PRJEB20133) | metagenome
GGGGCGCAACGGGGACGCCGCGAGGAAACCCCTCGCCGTACGTCCACAATTTCGGTTGTATAGCCGTTCGCGGTTCGAGTCAAGCGGCCCTCCCACGGCCGAAGACACCCTTCATCGAAATGGATTTCGCATCCCATCCTGGTGGGCCACGCGCCGTCGTGGCCGATGGTGCGCGCTCATGGTAAACGCTGGGTTGCGCCGAAGACACCTCCAGCTTACGCTGGAGGCTCCATGCAAACGTATACGCAAAGAAACACTCGAGCCACCAGCGTCAGCTGGTGGTGGAGCCCTGAGGGGGCGGTGAACCCCGGCCAGCGCCGAAGACACCTCCAGCTTACGCTGGAGGCTCCAGGGACGCCCCACCTCCAGCTTACGCTGGAGGCTCCAGGGATGAACCACCTCGGGCTTACGCCCGAGGCTCGGGGGGTTCTATTGCGACTTGACGCCGGCGAGGCTCGCGTCCAGCATCTTCCGCGGCGACTCCACCCATGCCCGTTTCTCGTAGTCATACGGAATCGCCACCATGCGATTGGGCGTCATGCGGACCACCATGATCTCGGAAGGGCTGTTCGGGGCCGGCGAGGGGAGTTGCAAGAAGCGGATGCCGCGGTAGACGTCGGCCTTGGATTGGTGATAGTGTCCTCCCAACACCAGGATCACGTTCTTGCCGCTCAGGGCGTCCACCAAGGCGTCGCGGTTCGTGATCGCGTCGTAGCACAGGTGCAGGGCGACCACGACCGGCACATCGTCCGGCACCTTTTTCAGCTCCTCGCGGATGAACCGCAGGGCCTGTTCCGCGACGGGCTGGGCCGGGTTGTTGAGGCTCTCGTCGTACTCCGCGTGCACGGCCAGGAAGCGGACGCCTCCCTGCTCGAACGTGTACGATAGCCCCCCGTGTCGGGCGATGATCCAGCGGTGAATCGTCTCGCTGGGCGCCTTTCCGCCCGCGTCGTGATTACCCGGGATGTCGTAGGCCGGAAACTTCAACCGTTTCTCGATCAGCTCGGCGTAGCGCTCCTTGGCGGCGTGCGTGGGCCATTCGGTGATGTCGCCGCAGCCGAAGACGAAGGCGGGGGAGTCCACCACCCCGCCGATCCGCGGCGGATACGGCGTCCCGGGAAGTTCATTCATGGCGTGGATGGCGGGCAGGAGGTGATCGGCATTGCCGTCCGTCTGCACGTGCTGGTCGGACCAGCCGAAAAAGGTCAGGCCGACCTCATCCGCGGCCGCGCCGTTCACCGTGCTACCCGCCACCAACACCGCCGCCGCAACCGCCATCGCGCCGAGCTTCGCCGAATGGAACACGGATTTCATGCAAGCAAGCCTTCTCTTCAGGTCTTCCGGCAAACACGGGCCGCTGAAAAACGCGCCCGGATCGGCCTTCATTATGTTCGGCGGCTCGGCCGGACGCCACTTCCCATGAAGCTTTGCCCGGGATCGGCGTACAATGAGGGCGGGGCGTGTTCCGGTGTACCATCATCTCGCGAATCGGGAGCATGGCCGGGCGAGCATCGGGCGGGCACGCCGGCTCTGGCAAGCAAGGAATCGGTGATGCGGCAGGTCGAGTTTCCGCAGGTGTTTCGCGTTCGTCAACGGTTCGTTTCGCGGCGGATCGCGGACCTCGAGGGCGCCGTCCGAAACGCCTTGGAGCGGCTTGGGCTCCGCGGCCGGGTCCGCCCGGGGCAAACCGTGGCGATCACGGCGGGCAGCCGCGGCATCGCCAATTACGCCCGCATCCTGCGCGCCGTGGTGCAGTACTTTCAGGAGTCGGGAGCGGCACCGTTCATCGTGCCGGCCATGGGCAGCCACGGCGGGGGCACGGCCGAGGGCCAGCGCGACGTCTTGGCCCGATACGGCATCACGCCCGATACGATGGGCTGCCCGATCCGCGCCTCGATGGAAACCGTCGTCGTCGGCCGCGCCGCGGAAGGCTTCGACGTCCATTTCGATCGTTACGCGTGGCAGGCGGACCACGTGGTCGTCGTCAACCGCGTCAAACCGCATACGCAATTCACCGGGCCTATCGAGAGCGGCCTGATGAAGATGCTGCTGATCGGCTTGGGTAAGCATCACGGGGCGGAAATCTACCACCGCGCCGTGGAGGACTTCGGCTTCGATCGCATCGTGCGGAGCGTGGGCCGCCTGGTCAGGAGCCGCTGCCGGATTCTGTGCGGATTGGGGCTGGTGGAGGATGCCTTCGACGAGACCGCGCACGTGGAGGCCCTGCCGCCCGAGCAATTCGAAACCCGCGAACCCGAACTCCTGGAGCTGGCCAAGGCCTGGATGCCCCGACTCCCCTTCGACGACGCGCACATCCTGCTCATCGACCGGCTGGGCAAGGATATCAGCGGGGCGGGGATCGACACCAACGTCATCGGCCGAAAGTACCACTACCATCACGCGGCGGAAGGCGAGCGGCCGCGGATTCGCTACATCTGCGTTCGCGGCCTGACCGAGGCGACCCACGGCAACGCCATCGGCATCGGCTTCGCCGAGTTCTGCCGCAGCGAAGTGATTCGCGGGATGGACTTCCACGCCACGCGGATCAATGCCTTGACGGCGGGCCACGTGGCCGCCGGAATGCTCCCCTTCGACTATCCGACGGATCGCGAGATGCTGGCCCACGCCTTGGCGAACATCGGCCTGACTCCGCCTCCGCAATCCCGCCTGATGTGGATCGCGGACACATCGCATTTGAGCGAGTTGGAGTGCTCGGCCGCCTATTCGGAGGAGGCGCGAACGCGGAGCGACCTCGAGCTTCTGACGGAGGTTCGGCCGCTCCCCTTCGACGCGGCGGGGAACCTACCGTGCGTGCATGAGCTTGCGCGGTCGGACGGCCGTTGAGAGGCCGGGCGAGCGGCGGCATCCTGGGCCGACGTTCGAGGATCCGGCGGGGACCGCCTCGGGCTGAAGGCCCGTGGCTCCTCGTCGCGCCCGAGGTGCGTGCGACGCCGTGCGGCCTCGTGATCCCGACCGCGAAACCGGAGTCGGTTCCGCTGCGGTCGTGCCGTCACACGTCCAGGTTTTGCACCTCCAGGGCGTGCTTTTCGATGAACTCGCGGCGAGGTTCGACCTTTTCGCCCATCAGCACGCGGAACATTTCGTCGGCGGCGCCGGCGTCCTCCATGGTGACCTGGACCAGGGTGCGATGGGTGGGATCGAGCGTGGTGTCGCGCAACTCCTCGGCGTTCATTTCGCCCAAGCCTTTGAAGCGGGTGATTTGCAGGCCCTTCTCGCCCGCCGCGCGGACCGCCGCCAAGAGTCCCCGCAGGTCGTCCAGGCCGTGCTCGATGTCGCCGCGGCGGAAGGTGAAGCGGGGTTTTTCCTCGCCCGGCCGCTTGATCGTGAACAGGCCGTCCAGATCGAATCCCATCTCGCGGAGGTCGTTGAGGAGGTTGTTGATGCTGCGGACCTCGTGCAATTCCACGATGTGGACGCGGCCTGCCTCCTCGTCCGCCGCCTCTTCGCCGGGCGGCGGGGCGGCGTCTTCGCCGTTGCGGTCGGCCTGCACCAGCAAGTCCCTGCCGGTCTCGGCCTCGCGCTGCTCCAGGAAGTCCTCCATTTCCTTGCGGCCGGTGAACCAGAATTCGTCGCTGCCGATGAAGACATGATAGACGGGCAGCCGGCCGGTGGTCGGATCGCGCCGGGCCGCGTGATCGCGGAGGCTGATGCCGCGGCGTTCCAAGGCCATGATGGCCGCATCCAGCGAGGCCAGCGTGCGGCAAAGGCGATCCAACTCCGCGCCTTGCAGGACCCGGCCGTCGCCGCACTCGAAGACGGCGTCGGTGATGCCGGCCTCCAGGAGCTGGTTCTTCATCTCCTCCTCGGTCTGCACATAATAGACGTCCTTGCGGCGGCGGACGCGATACAGCGGGGGCTGCGCGATGTACACCATGCCCGCCCGAACCAGCTCGAACATCTGCCGATAAAAGAACGTCAACAGCAGCGTGCGGATGTGGGAGCCGTCCACGTCGGCGTCGGTCATGATGACGATCTTGCCGTAGCGTCGGCGGGAGAGATCCAACTCCTCTCCGATGCCCACCCCCACCGCGGAGATGATGCTGCGGACCTCCTCGTTGCTGAGGACTTTGTCCTCGCGGGCCTTGTAGGCGTTGATGATTTTACCGCGCAGCGGCAGGATGGCTTGGAACTCGCGGATGCGGCCGCCTTCGGCGCTGCCGCCCGCAGAGTCGCCTTCCACGAGATACAATTCGCAGCGATCGACCTCGCGGCTCGTGCAATCGCGGAGTTTGCCGGGCAGGCCGCCGCCGCTGAGGGCGCCCTTGCGCTCCCGCACGAGCATGCGTGCCTTGCGGGCGCTTTCGCGGGCTTCCGCCGCCAACAGGGCCTTTTGCAGGATCGCCCGCGCCGTCTTCGGGTTCTCCTCCAGGTACTTCGCCAAAAACTCCCCCACCGCCGAGTTCACGATGCCTTCGACTTCGCCGTTGCCCAGCTTGGTCTTGGTCTGGCCCTCGAATTGCGGATGCGGCACGCGGACGGCCAACACGCCGGTCATGCCCTCGCGGAAATCGTCGCCGGTGGGAATCAAGTCCTTGAACATGCCGCTCTCGCGGCCGTACTGGTTCAGCGTTCGCGTCAAGGCCGCGCGAAAGCCGGAGACGTGCGTCCCGCCTTCCGTGGTGCAGATGTTGTTCACGTAAGAGTGGAAGTTCTCGGTGTAGTCGGCGCAGTATTGCAGCGCCAACTCCACGGCCACGCCTTCCACCTCGGTACTCATGTAGAGCACGTCGTTGTGCAAGGCCCCGCTGGCCCGATTCAAATACTCCACGAACTCCACGATACCCCGCTGGAAGCGGAAGATCTCGCCCTGATTGCTCCGCTCGTCGCGAAAATGGATGGCCAGGCCGGCGTTGAGGAAGGCCAGCTCCTGAAGCCGCCGCCACAGCGTGTTGTAATTGAACTCGGTGACGGGAAAGATCTCGTGGTCGGGTTTGAAGGTGGTCTTGGTCCCGGTGCGCTGGGTGCTGCCGATGCGGCGGACGGGACCGGTGGGAATCCCCCGCTCGTATTCCTGCTGATAGACATTTCCCCCGCGATGGACTTCCACCACGCACCATTCGGAGAGGAAGTTGACCACGGTCACGCCCACCCCGTGCAGACCGCCGGACGTATAGTAGGCGCCCTTGCTGAACTTGCCGCCGAACTTGAGCACGGTCATCACGCCTTCCAGCGTGGAGATGCCGAGGGCGGGATGCGTTTCCACGGGGATGCCGCGGCCGTTGTCCTCCACGGTCACCGAGCCGTCGGCATTGATGGTAACCCAGATGTGCGAGGCATAGCCGGCCATGGCCTCGTCCACGGAGTTGTCCACGACCTCGAAGACCAGGTGATGGAGGCCCCGCGTGCCGGTATCTCCGATGTACATGCTGGGGCGTTGGCGGACGTGATCGCGGTCGCTGAGGTGCTCCAGTTTGTCGGCGGAATATTCGTTCTGGCCTTCCACGGCGCGGAGATTGATCCGCTCGGCTTCGGTGCCGTCGTCTCCCGCTCGAACTGCCGCTTCGCCTGGGGAGGGGACGGCCTGGGGATTGCGACCCTCGCAGTCGGGTGCACCGGCTCCGTCTTCCGATACCGCATCCACGCGCTTGACGTCATCCATAATCCGTGTTCTTTCGCAACTCATTGCCGCGGAAGATCGCATCCGCGTGTTGACGGGCGCCGCCCGCGCCGGGCGAGACAGCACCGCCGTTCAGCTTCCGGAACGCCCCTCGAAGTCGGCGCTGCTGCCGACCCGAAAGCGGAGGCCGCGGATTTTCCAATCCGGCAGGCGGGTCCGCAGGGCTTGCAACAATTCTTCTCGACGAAACATCATCTCTTGCAGCAGGGCGGAGGTTCTCACCCGCACCTCGATGTAGCCCCGGGCAGCTTTGACGGCGGCTGAATAAGCCGCCCAATCTCCGGCCGCTTCGCGCCAGGCCGCCGTCAGCCGGCGGTGGTCGTCGAAGCGGGCCGCGCCCGTGCGGGCCAAAAGCTCGCTCACGACCCGGCCCAACCACTGCGGGCCTCCCTGGCCTCGTTGCCCCCGTTGATCCCCGCGACGCGGCATCCGGCACGCTCCTTTCCACCGCCGTCCCGGCCCAGGCGTCACGCGGCGGGCGTGGGATCCAGCGGCATGACCAGGTGAATGTAGCCGTCGTCGGTGGCGGCCAGCACGGCCGTGCTCGGCCCCCAAACCTTCCACGTCACGGTCCCCTGATCATCCAAGACCCGCAGAAAATCGATCACGAATCGCGGATCCAAACGTACCATCAACTCCTCGCCCTCGTAGGGGATGGGCAATTCGATCCGCGACTCCCCGAATCGCGAGCCGCGCGACGAAAGCACCATATTCCCCGAGGTCAACGTGTACACCACCGAGCGGTGATTCTCGTCCGTCATAATCGCGGCCTGGCGGGTCACGGAGAGGAACTCGCCCACATTCAGCTCCAAGACCACCGGATTTTCCCGCTTGGGAAAGACGTTCCGCCAGTTGGGAAAGCGGCCTTCCAACAGCCGCAGCGTGACCGTGGTGGAACCGATTTGGACCTGAGCCGATCCGTCTTGGATGGCCAGCTTGATGGGATCCTCGCCGTCGCCCAGCACCCGCTCCAGCAATTGCACGCCGCGGAGGGGCAAGACCACGCCTTCGCCCGGCTGATGCTCCCCGACGCGCTCCACGGGTCCCTCTTGGATGGCCATCCGCCGTCCGTCCGTGGCCACCGCGTAAGCCGTCTTGTCCCCCAACTCGAAGTACACGCCCCCCAAGGCGTAGCGCGTACTCTGCGGATCCGCGGCAAAGGCCGTCCGCACGATCATCTGGCGAAACAGACGCGAGGACACTTGATGATAAGCCTACGCCGAGAAACGGGGCACCTCGGGGTATTCCAAGGGATCGGGCGTGGGGAACTGGAACTCGCTGCGGCTGCCCAACAAAAGGATCGTCGTCCCCATCGACTCCAGGTGGAGCTTCTCCTCACGCGATTCCCGCAGCGTCTGCATCACCAAACGAACGGGAAGCAGGGCCTCGCCGGGGACCTCCGTCTCCACCCCTTCCAACTCGCACCGCAGGCCCACCTCTAAATCGGTTGCCTGAAGCACGCATTCACCGTCTTTGCAATCCAGTCGCGCATTCTCCAAAATGGGCTTGGGAGTGCGGGTCGGCACCACCGCGGCGGCCGTCTGCAAAGCCTGTAATAGCTTCTCCCGCTCGAACACGATCTTCATGATTCCAACCCTTCGTCAAAGCTAACATAGCGTTTCGATATTCCGTGTAAGAGCGGCTTCAGACGCTCATTGCCTCCATCCATTCCTTCTCTCTGAAATCACCGCTCCAACGCCTTCACCACCCTCTTCATGATCGTTGCAATCCATCCCTTCCGAAAGAATTGGGGTAAACTACAACTCCTCGCAGCCGACGCCGATCACTTATTCCTAGAGGGTGACTTCCACTAATTATCTTCTCAACTCCATCCAGGTATCCGAACCGGACTCAATTTCCCAATCCACGAGCCGGGGAAGTGACACGCGGCCCGGCACCCTCTTGGTTCATAGTTATTTCTTTCTCACTATGGTTATAGTGGGAAGCCTTCTGCCGTCGAAAAGGCGGCCCCTTTCACGCGGAACTCTCTGCGACAACGGGGCTTGCGATTCTTCTGCGACGGGGGAGAAGGATGTCGTTTTCTCGTCGTTTTCCCGTCAACGGCCGTCAATGGTTGTTGATGATTCCGCCCTTTGGAAGAGGGCCTGTCAGTAACACATAGTTTGTTGACAATCAGCGACAATCCCGATGTTCTATCAAGCTCCCTATTTATACACTACACACTATGAATTCAACTCATATTATCTATTTATACCAGCACATCTCTTTTTACACAACAGCTTGGATTTCTCGGCGATTTCGGCTGCCGCGAGGCGGAGGCAGGCGTCTTTGCCGAGGGCACTTTGCGCTTTGCGAAAGGCGTAGGAGATGGTGGTATGATCCCGACCGCCGAGGATCTTCGCGATTTGCCGGAGGCTCTTGCGGGAGAGCGTGGCCATCAGATAAACCGCGATCTCTCTCGCGCGAACGACGGTCCGCGATCGGCTGGGGCCTTTCAATTCGGCTGCGGGGACGCGGAAATGGCGGGAGACGGCGCGGAGGACTTGGCCGGGGGTGGGCGGCGCGGGCCGCTCGACCTGTTTTAGCAATCGCTTGGCGGCCGCTAGGTCGATCGTGCCTTCGCCGAGCAAGAACGCCGCGTTGACCGCGAGACCGAGGACCTGGCCCGCCGGACCGGGGCACGCTTCCACCAGGTGTTCCAAGGCCGCCGGCGTCGCCTTCAAGCCCCGCCTTCCCAGCGCCAAGCGAAGCAGATCCGCTCGAGCCGGGGCGGAGGGGTACTCCACCGGCAGCGCGTAGCCGCCGCTGAGGCGAGAACGAAGGCCCTCGCTCAGTCCTTGCAGCCGGTTCGGATGGCGGGTGCTGGTTACGGCCAAACGCATCAATCCCTGTTCCACCCGGCGAAACACGTTCAACAATTCCATCTCCGCGGCCGGGTAGTCCTGCAAATGGTGAATGTCATCGAGGAGGAGCCATTGCGCTCCTTTCCACGCCGCGCGAAATGCCCGCGTCCGGCCCTGGTCGATGGCGGCGGTCAGGCTCCGCACGAAGTCCGTCGTCGTGGCCGCCAGCACATGATCGCGGGGAAATACCGCCCGCAAGATCTCCCACAGCAAACGCAAAAGGTGTGTCTTCCCGCTGCCCGTCGGTCCGTATAACACCAGGGAGAATGGGCCTGCCCGGGGCAGCTCCAAAAGGTGCTCCATGGCGGCGAGGACGGGCAGGTTCTCCTCAGCGGTGACGAAAGGGAGCGGGGCGTCGCGGGGGGGCGAGAACACCTCCTTGCCCGGGTCGCCTTCCACCACGTGCACGCCGGGTAACACGATCTCCGCGCGCCGCGTCATCACCGCCGGGATGCCCTCCCCAGTGCCAAAAGGTCGGTTCCAGGGACAATCCAACGAGCCTTCGACAAAGCCGATATTTTACCAGTTTTGCGGCCGGCTTGCGAGACAAGGAGGGGACAATTGGGGACCTGGGGTCGATTTCGGTCATGACGCAACGGAGGCCGGTCAGGGTGGTGGCTTGGGGGCTGCGTTTTCGTTGATTTTTGCGTTGATGTGGAGCCTCCAGCGTAAGCTGGAGGTGTCTTCGATTTGGAGCCTTGGGCGTAAGCCCGAGGTGTCTTCGGCGCTGCCCAGGATCTCACCGTCGGTTGACGCCGGCGGTCGATGCAGCGCATTTTCCTGCCACTTTGACAGATACATCTGCCCAAGACCTGATCCGCACCTGGCATGGCCTCGATGCGGCAGTCGGAAAGCCGATCCCCCCATGCGACGAGGGCCTGCCGAACCGATTGGGCTGGAGGAATCCCTTACGGCACCTTAGGAAAGGGCGCTTTAACGTTTGCGGGAACGGCCGAGATTTGCTAGATTTACGGCACTTTGGAAGGGTTGTTGCGGCGGCGTTGCCGAAAGTGGGTGCGAAATTGGGGCAGTGCGTGCGGATTTTTGACTCGAATACGGATCGGAAAAGGGATCATTGGAGGAAAGGCTCAAGGTGCAAGCGGCGGATGGCGCTTATTTTCGGCATAAAAATTGCTAGACTATGGAGTGGCGTTTTCCGGCGAGCCGAGGTGGTCTCGCCCGTCCGGAGGGTCCGCGATGCAGTTGTCAGCTCCAGCCTTATTGATTACGGATGACGACAGCCGTTTGCGGCAGACCTTGCGCGAGTATCTCGAACGGCAGGGTTACGCTGCGTACGAGGCGGGCGACGGCGAGGAAGCGCTGCACATTCTGGAGCGGCGCTCCGTCCACGTCATGTTAGTGGACCTGCACATGCCCAAGCTCAGCGGACTGGAGACGCTGCAATTGGCCCGCAAGCTGCACGCCGTCTTGCCTTGCATCCTGATGTCGGCGGAATTGGACCCGCAGGTCATCGAGCAGGCCCGGGCCAATGCCGTTTTCGAGATTCTCGCCAAGCCGTTCTCCGTGCGGCAGGTGGCCTCCGTGGTGCGCGAGGCCCTGCGAACGACCTACGATTGGTCGGTGTAGTTCGCCCAGGCGAGAGTCGCAACCGTTCGCCCCGCCAGCGCTCAACCCCGCCGGCACACACCACCGGCTCACGCCGGTGGCTCATGGCTACACCACCAGCTCACGCTGGTGGCTCCAGGGGGGTTTCGATTTCGTTGATTAAGAGCCTCCAGCGTAAGCCCGAGGTGTCTTCGGCGCCGCCCAGGGTTCACCACCTCCCAGCACCCTGGACTCGGCGCTACGCCAGTCCTTTTCGGACGGCCCAAACGGCGGCCTGGGTGCGATCGCTGACCGCCAGTTTGCGCAGAATATTCTGCACATGCTCCTTGACGGTCTCGACGCTGATGTCCAGCGACAGGGCGATTTCTTTGTTCGACAGTCCGAGCGCGATGTGCCGCAACACTTGGGCCTCGCGCTGGGTGAGAGAGACGTCGTCGTCCTCGACGGGCGCCCGGATCTGCATGGCCTGGGCGATCGCGCCCATCTCGCCCGACAGCGTCGGCGGTTGATGCGAGGCCGCCCCTTGGATCGCCCGCACGATCTCCTCCCGGGAACACCCTTTCAGAATGTAGTCGCAGGCCCCGAGGGCGACGGCTCGGGCCACGTAGGTGGGGTTCTGAAACGTCGAGAGGATGACGACCCGCGACGGGATGTTCCGCTCGCGGATTTTCGCCAGGGCTTCCAGGCCGTCGATATCCGGAAACCGGATGTCGAGGAGAATGACGTCGGGCCGCGTTTCCTCGGCCTTGCGGACGGCCTCTTCGCCGTCGGCCGCCTCCGCGACGATCTCGATGTCCGTTCCGGCCAAGAGCTGCCGCAAACCCCAACGAATCACCTCGTGATCGTCCGCGATCATCAACCGAATGGCCATCTTTGGTACTCCGTAAGCGTGTCATCTCACCGAGTCAACACCGGGCAGATCGGTCGCTCATGGCGGAACCCGCTCGGGCCGCCCTTCACCCAACCCGGCAAAAGATGCACACCTCTTAGCGATGTCAATCCATACTAAAGGTACCACAAGAGGGGCGGGTTTGGCAACCGCCACGATAGGGAAAGCGAGAGAAATGGAGAGAGGCGGTGAACAAAAATCACCCGGGATGATCGTAACGATTTACCCGATCATTTCGGCAGGGCAAGGCATTGGAAAAGTTTCGCAAACATCCCACGTTGACTATCTTCTCAGCGTAATGTAGATATTTTTCGACGGATCGAGATGCCCGGCCTGGCCGGAACCGTCCGCATCGGCGGCCGAAGCGGTGCCCGGCTCCGGGAGGTCTGCCAGAGTTCCCGCGCTTCGATTGCGATTGCCCAGCCATGCCTGTTTCTACGATTAAAGCCTCGCTCTTGCTAGTGGATGACGATCGGCACGTCCTCCAGTCGATGTCCGTTTGGTTGAGAGATCAGGGTTACCGCGTGGACACGGCGGCGAGCAAGGCGGAGGCCCAGGCCCTGGTCGAGCGCAAGAGCTACGACGTGGCCCTGGTCGATGTGCGGTTGCAGGACGGGGACGGCTTCGAGTTGTTGGCGGAGTTCCGCCGCCGTCGCCCCGACATGCCCGTCATCCTCATTACCGGATACGGCTCCGTGGACACCGCGGTGGAGGCGTTGCGGGCGGGGGCCTTCGATTTCCTCACCAAACCGCTGATCGACGACGAGTTGGCCTTGGCGGTTCAGCGGTGCCTGAAGCAGCGGGAAGTCGTCGAGGAGAACCGCAACCTGAAGGCCCAATTGGACATGCGCTATGGGCTGGAAAACATCGTGGGTCGCGACCACCGCATGTTGCGGATCTTCGACGTGATCGAAGCGGTGGCCGACACCAAGGCCACGGTGCTCATCACGGGCGAGAGCGGGACGGGCAAGTCGCTGATTGCGCGGGCGATTCACCGCCGCAGTGCCCGGCGCGACAAGCCCTTCGTCGAGGTCGCCTGCGGCGCCTTGCCCGAGACCTTGTTGGAAAGCGAACTGTTCGGCCATAGGGCGGGGGCCTTCACCGGGGCCACCTCCGAAAAAGTCGGCAAATTCCAGTTGGCGCACGGGGGGACCATCTTCCTCGATGAGATCGGCACGGCCAGTCCCGCCTTGCAGGTCAAACTCCTTCGCGTCCTGCAAGACTACCAGTTTGAGCAGGTGGGAGGGACGCAGACGTTTACGGTCGACGTGCGGGTGATCTTGGCGACCAACGAGGACCTCCAACGGGCTGTCAACGAAGGACGATTCCGGCGCGATCTGTACTATCGCATCAACGTGATCAATATCGAGCTGCCGCCGCTCCGCGAGCGGATCTCGGACATTCCCCTGCTGGCCGACCATTTCTTGAAGCGGATTTGCGAAGAGATGGGTCGCCCCGTCAAAACGCTCTCGCCGGAAGCGGCGGCCGTCTTGCAGACCTACCGTTGGCCCGGCAATGCACGCGAGCTGCAAAACGTGCTCGAGCGGGCCGTGCTTTTGGGAAGGGGAGCGGCCATCGAACCGGAGGACCTGCCGGCCGAGCTGCTGACGCAGTTGTCTGGCGAGGTGTCCGCGGCGGATGCCGCCCCGCTCAAGCAGGCCTTGCAACTGCCCGAGCGGCAAATCATCCTGCAAGTGCTGGAAATGAACGGCTGGAATCGGCAGGCCGCCGCCAAGGCCCTGGGGATCAATCGGACCACGCTGTACAAGAAAATGAAGCGGCTGGGAATCGAGGCCCCCCGCGGCGAGGGCAAGCCCGTCTCTTCTCATGCATCGTACTAGTGCATCGTACTAGGTCTGAAACACCGCCGGAGCCGGCTCGCCGGCCGGCTGGGTGATCGTGGGCGAGCCGTTTTGGTTGCGGGACCTGCCGGACGAGTACTTGCGCGCGATTGGGATGGCAATAGATGCCTTCGGCAGCCACGCGGAAAACGCCGAGGCAGGAGAACGGCGGGGACTGGAGCTTGTTCACACCCTGGTGAGCAGCAAGGACGACTGGGACCGATATGAAGGTCTTCAGTGGTATGCGACGGCGGCCTACGCCCGCAGCTACTCGGATGACGTCGATCTTCCAAAACTGCGGGAGCGCGTGGCGCAACAGAAATCGGCTTACTTGACATGGGGCAGAGATGTGATGGGCTGGGCGATCTACGTATTCCGATGTCCGCACGCTCGGCGTGCCGAGGCGTCGGGGGCCTGAACCCCGGGTGCGGTCGATCGCCGCCCCTCGGCGAGACCTGGGTCCGGCGTGGTGGCAAAGGCGGCGCCCCATGGTCCCATGCGGAACATGCCTGTGGGTTTGGCTTTGCGGGTTTAGCCAAAAACCGTCTTTCCGTTATCGCGGAACGCAGTCCAAGCGTATCGCTGCCGCACGTCGCCGGCCCAAAACAAAGAAGCCCACGTCGCGGGCGCGGGCGTGTCGTATAATTCGACACGGAGTACGCGCAATGACCAGTCCTCGTGCGACCTCCACCCCGCGGATAAGGAGAATTCGCGACGAGTTTCGGCATCTTATCCGCCTTTTTGTCGGTATCGAGCCGAAAACGCCGGCTTCGCACTGCCGCGAGGGAACGGAAATTGCACGGTGGGGCCCCCGATCGAGCGTGCGCGCCGGAGGGCCGGTTTACCCCGGTGGCGCGAACACCACCGGCTCGCACCACCAGCTCATGGCAACACCACCAGCTCACGCGGGTGGCTCGTGGTTTTCGCGTGAAAGCACCACCAGCTTACGCTGGTGGCTCCAGGGGGGCACGCAATTTCAAATACGCATACGTGATTGCAAACGTTGGAGCCGCCGGCGTGTGCCGGCGGTGTCTTCGGCGCTACCCAAGATTCCCCACCCCC
>FWPV01011675.1_pt1 | contig 13856 bp, 11 predicted proteins | sample 2228371 | NCBI WGS metagenome assembly FWPV01 (sample SAMEA103939776, study PRJEB20133) | metagenome
TCCGTCTATTCTAAATGTGGGCGACTATATCACATTGGGCGCCTGGGTCGAAAACCAAACCGACCACGACCTGATGTTGGACGATTTACAAGTGAGAGGCATACAACCTGGCGGGATTATCTGGTCAGCCTCGGTGGGGCAAAGCGCGACGATACGCGCAGGCGAGCTGAAGCGCTTCACGCTATCCAGCCCCACAATTCCGCGCGCGGTCGGCCTATGGTACATCACCCAAATCGGGTACCAGCGCGATAGGCACACTTTTTTCTTCGGCCAAGTGAACGAATCCTTCGCCGTCTTTGGGCCGGAACTCAGGATTGAGCGCGTCGCCATGTATCCTATACCGGATGGCCTGACCGTTTTCCTGAACTTGGTCAACATGGGCACGCGAGAGGCCTCGCCCGACGCCATCGAAATCTGGGGGTGGAGGCCCGACGGGGAGCACTATTTCTCGACGGCCAACCGAAAGGTGGCGCCCATCCTACCGGGTAGGTCGGTGCTAATCCAATTCAACGTCCCCCACGAGGGGGCGCTGGGGATTTGGCGGCTGGTTGAAGCAGGATATTGGGCCGGCGGTGCCTATTACCGGCTGGAACTTCCCGAGCAACCCGCCGTGGCTCTAGAGCGCCTTAATCCTATTCAGGCATACCCCTAATGACCGGGCCGGTTTCTCCGTTACGAAATATCGTGCGCCCAAAGTGGTCGAAGAAGCTCGGCGCAGCGTGCACGTTGCTCGGGGGAGGTTTGGCTTTTTACGCCCAAACGCTGGCCGACCGCAAAGGCAATTCCGGCTTGGTGCTGATCGCTTTTCTGGTCGCAGCCGGCCTATACGCCTTTGCAGCTCCGGCGATCGCTCGGGGGCGTCAAACCGACGCGAAATCCCCTCTTTTGGAGATACGCCCTGCCTACTTGGTGTGGGCATGCGTCTTTGCCGTGTTGGCTTTTGCCAGCTTGAAGGGCAACCGGTTCACATTTCAAGGCCTGCTGCCTTGGGGATTAGGCGTTCTTTTGTGCTTCCTCGCCCTGCCGCCCTCCAAGGCGGGGCGGGCGGCGACGGCTTGGTCTTCTCGCGAGACCGTGTTAAGCGCCCTGAAGCGCGGACGCTGGTGCATCCCGTGGACGACTTCGGCGCTGATCTTGGCCCTCGTCTTGGCCACCTATCTGAGATTCTATCGTCTGATCGAGCTTCCCGCTGATCTTGGCTGGGATCTGCCCTATAACTATTACGATGTACAGCGCATCTTGCGCGGCGAGCATCTGATTTTCTTCCCGGAAAACTATGGACGCGAAGGGATGTTCTTCTATCTCGCCGCGCTGGTAGCCCAGATCACCAAACTAAGCCCTTACAGTTTGCGCGTCACCTCCGCGCTCATCGGGATTGCCACAATTCCGGCCATCTACGCCTTTGCGCGCGAGTGCGCCGACGAAGAGACGGCGGTCTATGCCGCGTTGCTCTTGGCGATCAACAAATGGCATCTCGTGTTGACGCGCTCGGGTTATCGGGTCAGCCTGATGCCCTTGTTCTCCATCCTGGCACTCTATGGTTTGGCGCGTGGGCTACGGCGTGGCGCATCCCGCGATTGGGCTTGGGGTGGTTTGTTTGTGGGGCTGGGCGTTTGGACGTACAAAGCCTTCCTGTTCACACTCCCCGTGGCTTTGGCCTGCGCATTCTTTTACGTCCTCTCAAACCTGCACCACTCCGAGTGGGGTGGCCAGGGCGGCGACCCGACCACGCACTGGGGAGGCTCCCCATCTGCCGTAATCAAGGGCACGGCCCTTTTGTTGTTCGTGGCTATCGTCACGGCCATGCCGCTCATTCGTTTTGTCTTTGATTCGCCACAAGTATATCTGGCGCGTGAGCGCTTGGGAGTCGAGATCGTCAGCGAGTCGCTTGCGCAGGGGGTGTCCTGGTCGCGCAACTTTGTGCATAACGCGATCACCAGCGCGCTGATGTTCAACGTGGCGGGCGATGGCAATTCGCGTTTCGGCGTGCCCTTTCAACGGCACTTGGGCTTGATGAGCGGCGCGTTTTTTGTTTTGGGACTGGGAATGGCCATTGCGCGATTTCGTCAGGGGGGGCATGCGTTGCTAATCATCGGGCTTTTGGGCTTGATACTGCCCATGACGCTCAGTATGGCGCCCGGCGAGATGCCCAACTGCTTTCGTTCATCGGGCACGATTGGTCCGGCTGTTACGCTGGTCGCCCTGGCGCTGAGGGGCCTGCGCGGTCGCGTAGCCAATCTCGTGGAGGCTTGGCCGCGTTCGTTCGGCCTGCGGATGCAAACGATCGCGAGCAAGATTTGTCGCCAGCATGACCTGAGATTTGACATCCGATGGGCCTCGGGAGCTATTTTATTGATTTGCGCGGTGCTTTGGCTCGAGGTGCGCGAAACGTCGCGCTTCTATTTTATTGATTTCAAACGTTTTGCCCCTGACAATGGAAACTATTCCGTGGCGCTACAACTGGCCAAGAGCATTATCGCCTACGAAGATGGGCCTGCTTATGTCAAAACTTGGCCCTACTGGTACGACGGGCGTGCGCTGAATGTGCATCTGGACGCTGCCGGACATTCCCGTGCAGGAGAGCTAATGGAGATCGACCTGAACAAATCTCCCTTGGCAGGCTTTCGCGGGCGCATGTTGGTGCTTTTACACCCTGCCGATCAAGAGAGCCTTCAGACGCTGCAGGCTTTTTTCACGCGGCAGGCTATCAAACAGGAGCATTATCCTAACGGCGAGGTTGCATTCCTCGCTTTTTACGGCGAGAGATGAAGGAGAAGGTCATTCGTCTATGGGAGGCCCGATGCGTTCCTCAATAAGCTCCAAGAGCCAAGGCATGTCCTCGATGGTGCCCGGTTCCAAAGTGATGCCGGAAGGTGTGCCATTGGCATCGGGCGGGCCGACTAGATCGTAGCGAAAAGGGATTAAATTTACGAACAACCGCCCATCCACCAGAAAACGGCTCAGTCCCGCGATGCGCCCCAGGCGGGTGCGCCGAAATGGCACCCTTTCGCGGCGAAAGAGGTGCACGTCGGCCCAGGCGATCGATTCATCGCCCCATCGGGAGCGGCGGATGATGTGAGTATCGGTGATGGTGATTTCTTCTTCGCGCAACATAAACCAGTAGTAGATACCGATGCCTATAGGGATCAGGAAGATGGCTAAATACAGCCAGATCCAGCCCGAAGTGTAGAGGTTATGCACCGTGGTGCGAAAGCCTCTGCCGATGCCCGTGATGACACTGAAAACGACAAAAAAGAGCAAAGAGAGCGCTATAAGCAAACGCAAATAGTGGCCTCCCTGCCCGCCGAAACGTTCCCGTTCCGGCACCAAACGCCTGCACTTGGGGCAGGGAGTACCGCCAGGGGCAGGTTGCTTGCATTCAGGGCATAACATAACGTCCTGACCTATCCTCAAAAAAAGCGAGTTTCGCGATGTGAAAGGAGACGGATGAGCGCTTTAGACTGGTCGGATTATCCGCATCGGCGCTTTAACCCATTGACACGGGAATGGATCCTCGTTTCCCCCCATCGAACACGACGCCCCTGGCAAGGCCAGGTCGAAAAAGGCAGTCCCGAAAAGCGCCCCTCTTACGATCCACAGTGCTACCTTTGCCCGGGTAACATTCGTGCAGGAGGGCAACGTAATCCTATTTACACGAGCACTTTTGTCTTTGACAATGACTTTGCCGCGCTACTGCCTGATATCCCCAATGCCGACGTGCGCGAAGGCGACCTGTTGCTTGCCCGTAGCGAGCGTGGCATCTGCCGCGTGGTGTGCTTTTCCCCCGATCATAGCCTAACCCTGGCCGAGATGGCCGAACAAGACATTCGCCAGGTGGTTGACGTTTGGACGCAAGAGTACATCCGGATCGGCAGCCATCCATATATCAACTATGTGCAGATCTTTGAGAACAAGGGCGAGATCATGGGCTGCAGCAATCCCCATCCGCACGGCCAAATCTGGAGCAACGAAACGTTGCCGTATCTGCCGGCCCTGGAGCAGGCCTCGCAGGCCAGCTACCTGTCCGAAAAGGGCTCTTGCCTTCTTTGCGATTATCTCGCCCTCGAAGTCTCGCGCCAGGAGCGCATCGTTTGTCAGAACGAAGGGTTTATAGCCCTCGTGCCCTTTTGGGCTACTTGGCCTTTCGAAACGATGATCTTATCTCGACGACACCTGACCGCTTTGACGGAATTGGTCTCTAGCGAGCGCGACGCTCTGGCCAATATCCTCAAACGATTAACGACACGTTATGATAATTTATTCGAGATATCGTTCCCTTATACGATGGGCATCCATCAGCAACCCACCGACGGCCTTGCGCACACCGAATGGCATCTGCATTTTCACTTTTATCCGCCCTTATTGCGTTCGGCCACGGTGAAAAAGTTCATGGTCGGCTACGAGATGTTGGCCAACCCCCAGCGCGACCTAACGCCGGAATCTGCGGCAGCACGCCTGCGCGACCTGTCGGAGGTACGCTTTGACCGACGCTAGCTACGCCCCGGCAAGATCACGCCGCCGCGGCCGGCCCCACGTCGCTTTTCATCTTCAGGCTCTTGGCCTTCCTTATCGAGCGCTTTGAGGTGGGCGGATAATTCTTCAAGGTCGCTCAATTCCAAACCATAGCCTGGCACATGCTGCAAAAGGCGATTGATCAAACTTCGTTCAAAGTGCTGAATGAACTCTTGGGGCGTCTGATAATTTTGCCACTCTATGCCCGAATTGTGCGCGAAATAGGCCGCAGCAGGAGAGGCGGCTCTGCCCATATTGCGATAAGCGAACACATAAAGGCCGGCGTTGCGCGCGGCAAGCCACTCGACGCCCACGGGCGCCGTAATGTCTGTCCCTAGCAAGATCAGGTAGAATTGGCTCTTGCGCAAAGCCACCAGGTCGGGATTGGCGAGCTCATGGCGTCCTGGCGTGCGCTTGATCGTCCACTTGACCGCCTTGGGCATGGCCGCCAACCGCTGCCCGATTAGCTCGCATTCTGTGTCCATCTCTGGAGAAGCGCTTATATAAATCGAAAGCTCTTTCTCCATAATCGCAAAAAGCCCTCCTCACGCTTATAGATTAGGATCAATCAACGCCTTTACCGTGCGATAGTGCTCGACGTCGTCAAGCGCCTGGTTCGTCTCGCTGAGTGCATAGCGACGAGAGATGAAACGCTCCCACTGAAAGCGGTCGCCGTGCTTGGCCACTACCCGCATGCCACGCCATAGGTGGCTAAAATCGGCCCCCCAGCTTCCGCGTACTTCGAGATGTTTGCGGTTGATATCAATGTGCGGATTCATGCGAATATCGCCCAAATCGGTGTACTGTCCCACGATCACATAGCGTCCCGCATCGCGCGTCATTGCCAGCCCCTCGTTGACGGCCTTGGGATTGCCGCTGGCCTCGATGGTCACATCCGCGCCGCGCCCTTGGGTCAGTTCCTTCACCTTGGCCAGCCGCTCCTCGACCGAAGCTTCTTCAATGTTGATGGTCACATCCGCGCCGATCCTCTCGGCCTCGCGCAAACGCGCAGCAGGCCCACCGATCACGATCACCAGCGTCGCGCCGCAAATCTGTGCCAATATAGCGCAGCTCAAGCCCACCGGCCCGCTGCCTTGCACGACGACCGTATCGCCCAGTTTGATCTCGGCGCGTTCGATGGCGTGTACGGCGGTCGGCAAGCCGCACCCCGCGCCGATGAAGCGCTCCGGAGAGACCGATTCGGGCAAAGGGAGCACTTTGACGCCGGGCTTGAGATAGATCATCTCGGCCCACCCACCCAGCAAGCCCTCTTTGGCCGAATAGGTGATGCCGTACACACGCCGATGGGGGCAGCGCGTCGAGGCTTTGGCAACCGTGCAGAACCAGCAACGACCGCACGTCTCGTGGACGTCGAGAAACGTCACGATCTGGCCCTTGCGCAGGGGCTGGTCGTCCAAATCCACGGGGCGCCCTTTGAGATCAACGATCTCGCCGACGTTCACATGCCCCGGGATGAGCGGATAGGGCACCCCGGCCAGATGGCCGTGGTGAAGGTGGACATCGGTCCCGCAGACCTCGCTAAACACCGTGCGCAGTAAAACGGCACCGTCCTCCAGGGTTGGCATGGGGAATTCTTGCACTTCCATCGGCACATTTGCGGCGGGCATTACGGCAGCTTTGACCATCATGGACCTCCAAAATGCAGTTTATCGTGGTAAGGGGCGATTGAATCCTTTTCGCCAAAGGGCAATTATAGTAGCTACCATACTATCACCAAACTAATCCCAACGCTCCAGGATCCCGCTCTGGCGCAGCCAATCGCTGATGTTGCGAATCCCCTGCTCAAAGCTCACGCGAGGTCGGTAGTTCAGGTCGCGTCGGGCCTTATCAATGGGAAAATCTTGGTCCGTGCCCATCCACTCCACCAGCATGCGCGTCATCGGCGGTCGGTTCGTGCGCCCCAAGAGGCGATAGTACCCCTCCCACAGCGTAGCCAAGGTGAACGCCATGTCATGCGAATAGGTGCGCGTCGGGCGAGGTACTTCTGCGAGATCGGCCAGCGCATCTATATACTCGCGCCACGTGACGCGGGTGCCATCCGAGATATTGTAGGCTTGGCCGATGGCGATTTCGCTATCGGCTGCCAGGATAAGGGCATCTACGAGATTCCCCACATAAAGGAGACCGGCGACGTGTTGTCCGTTATCAATCAGGAACATGCGGCGCTTGCGCAACCGCTCGATAATGTCCACAACCATCAACTGCGATCGGGGACCGTAAATGGTCGCCGGCCTGATCACGCATACCGGCAACTTGACCGTGCGGTAATGGTTCCATACTAACGTCTCACCCTCGATCTTGCTGTCGGTGTACGGGAACCCACGGGGCGACGGGCGCTCTGATTCGTAAACAGGACGGCCGGGGAAGCCGTATATGTCGCTCGTGCTCAGGTGGATGAACTTGGATACGCCCGCGCGCGTGGCGGCTGCGAGCATGTTGCGAACGCCATTCACATTCGCTTGCTGAAAATCTTCGGTCAAGCCCCAATCGCTGACCAAAGCCGCGCAGTGAAAGACGCGATCCACCCCTTTGGCCGCAGCCATAAGTGTAGCGTTATCCGTCAGGGTGCCGATGCGAATATCCACGCCAAGCTGGCGCAGGCGCTGTGTCTGGCTTGCGGGGCGGGCCAGCACGCGCACGTTCTCGCCGCGCAAGATCAGCGTGTCCACCAAATGGCTCCCCACCAAGCCTGTGGCTCCTGTTACCAGGTTCAGCATGATCGGCCTCCTCTACTTATGCACGCTACAACGGCTTTTCAACTTCTCGATTCAATTCGCCATAAAGCTCCGGGTGCAAAAAGGGCGCCAAGGCCAACGCCACCGTGATTTGGAAATTCAGTTCGCGGGGAACCAACCCGCAGGTCAGATAGCCTGCCGCCCCCAGGTGCTGTTTGGTGTTGTGATGTCCCGTGACGCGGTCCATGACCGGCCCCAACTCGGCCCCACTCCTCAATTCGCGCGCAATGCGCTCCGGCAGGAGCAGGCGCGCACCGCACGTGCAACTGCTGCGCCCGTCGCGATGGACGATGGCCACCCAATTGGTCATGTACATCCCTGTCGGCGAATCGCTCACCGCGCCTTCCAGCCCCACGCCCATGTCGCTCTCCACCGATTCCAGGGCGCGACGAGCGCGCTGCAAAGCCCCTTGAGCTCCTGCCTCATCGCTCATCGGCATAGCCCCCACGCCGGATTCGACGCTTAGCGTCACGAACTGCGCATCGGGCCAGATCGGCAACATGGCGTTGCGCACGGCGGCCACTTTGACCGGATTCGTAGAGCCGATAGCGACGGTAAGCGGCATCGTTTCCTGACCTCTACCTTGATCGCACGAGGGCGCGATGAGATTCAGCACGTTATACAGCTTGTATTCTAGCCGCGATAGGGCATTAGGCAAGTCTTGGCCCCGCCTCCATGCTCTACTACAAGCTCTGGGTGAATGCGATGACGTAACCGTTCATGTCGGCTATGCTGAATTGTTTGCGGCCCCCGAAATCCTGCAACTCCTGAACCACCAGCGCGCCTCGCTCGACCAATTCGGCGTACAGCGTCTCAACCTGCTGAACGATAACATAGAAGACAACACCGTTGCCTTTTTCAGCGATAAACGGGCTAGAGCTTGTGCCGAGATCAACCGTGAACATAAAGCTCGTGCCGCCACGCGAGACCTTGGCCCATTTGGGCGGGCCATCGCCGGGCCAGGCAAAATCGAGAGCAAACCCTAACACCTCCCGATAATAGTCCAAAGTATCCGGCACACTGCCCACTTGCAACAACGGAATGACGCCGTCCAACGTTATCTCCATCCGCTCTGTCATCTACAAAACTCACTTTCGTACCTTGCCGTTCGGCCTGATCCAATGCGTATGACCGTCGGTCACCAGTTCGATGGTGCCCTGCTGATCTGTGCGCAACACCTGGCAGCCTACCGCGTCAAGCTGCCGCAACACCTCTGCGCTGGGGTGCCCAAAGCGATTTTCGGCCCCCACACTTATCACCGCGATGCGCGGCCCTACCGCCGCTAAAAAGCGCGCCGTGCTGGCCGAGTCGGCCCCGTGATGGGCCACTTTGAGGACTGTGGCGGCCAACGACTCATTTCTCGCCAGCAACTGCGCTTCCGTTTGGGCATCAATATCCGCCGTGAGCAAAACCCGGCAGCCTTCCGCAACCACCCTGATCACAAGCGAATTTTGATTGCCATCCGGGTTGACCATATGAGCGACCTCGGCGGGAGGGTGTAAAACGTCGAGCTGCAACTTGTCCCCTAGCCACACCTGTGTCCCCCGCGTGGCGCGCATCGCTTGGACTCCGCCAGAAGCCAACATCGCCCGCCACTGGGCAGTAAGCGGACTCGAATCCATGACAGGCGGCTCGATGGCTTGCGCGATGCGATACCTCTTCCCCAGTCCCAACAACCCGCCCAGGTGATCTTGGTCGGCATGGGTGGCTATGACGAGGTCAATATGCCGTTGCCAGAAGGGCAACACCTGTCCTAAACGCGACGTCAGCAGGCGCGGGTCGGCCCCGCCATCTATCAGCACGGTGCGGCCCTGCGGTGTGCGCAAAAGGATCGCATCTCCCTGCCCCACGTCCAAAAAGTAGACGTGCAGCTTGCCGTCCGGCAGCGCATACACCGCAGCCCACACAAGCACCGCGACGAGGGCGAGAACAACGGTAGAGAACCTCGCCTCGCGCACGCGCACCAACAGAGCGCGAGCCCGTTCGCGGAATGAGGCCGAAACTATCCAGGCGATGCTCAGACCCATCGCGGCATATAGACCTACGACCATCTCGGCACCGGGCCGCGAAACGGAAAGCGATGCCCACGGGAAGCGGGTCAATTGCTCGACGACCACGATACTGTACCTGAGCCAAGGCCACACCAGCCAGCCGGCCAGCCGACCTATCGGCAGCCAAACGACACCTAATCCGGTAGCCAGCGCGCCGAGAAGCATGGTCACCGGCTGCACGGGCAGCACCAGGGCGTTGGTCAGCAACGAGATGACCGATAGCTCACCGAAATGATACCATATCAGGGGCAGAGTGGCTATTTGAGCGGCCAAGGTCGTGAGAAGGATATCGCGCAGCATATGCGCCCAGCCAGGGACGCGATCAGAACCCGACTTTTGCTTCAGCCCGTCAAAGAGGGCACGCGCTAAAAGTGGCTCCAGCACGATGAGGGCCAAAGTCGCTGCGAACGACAGCTGAAAGCTAACGCTCCAGATGCTGAGCGGGTTGTAGATCGTCATCACCAGCGAAGCGAGGGCCAAGCTGGTGAGCGCATGGCTACGGCGGCCAAGCAGCTGCGCCAGGATGAACAAGCCACCCATGATAGATGCCCGCGTCACGGGGGCGGAAAGGCCCACGCAGAGAGCGTACAGCGCAACGGCCCCCAAACTGGCCAGCAGAGCCAGCCAGCGATGAAAAGCCCGCTGGCCAACCAATATGGCAGCCTGTGCCACGATGCTGATATTGAAACCCGAAACGACGATGATATGCGTCAGGCCGGCGGCGCGGAACGCCTCGTACAAATCATCGGGCAGCGTGTGCGCGATGCCGAGCAGAACGCCGTTGAGCAGCCCCGCTTCAGGATTGGGCAGGATAGCCTCCACCGTATCACGTAATGCGCGCTTGACGCGTTGTATGGCGCGCAGAAAGCCCGTTCCGGGCTGTCGGCCCAGCAACGTCACCTGGGGGCGCCACATGAGCGAGTGCACGCCGCGCGCAGCAAGATAATCCCTATAAGAGAATTCTTCCAGCTCAGGTGGCGTCTCAAGCAGCCCCGCGACGGCCAACACGTCGCCATACTCGTACGTAGCATAGCGTGCCACGTTAAAGACGATCTTGCCACGCGCAGCATGGCGAACGCCCTTTTGCTCAACCTCCTGCGCCGTCAACTCCAACTGCGTGTAGGTGCCCCGCACGCTAGGCTCTGCCGAAACAAAGCCTTTTACTACCACCCATCCCTGGCCATTAAAGTTCGCCAACTGGTTGGCGTCGGCGAGGGGCTGCGAGAGTCTATATCGCCACGCACCCAATGCCGCCGCGATGAGGAGCGCGGCCCACAAGCGCCCCCACCCTGTGCGCCAACTGTACAATGCAAATGCAACGCCTACAGCTCCCAAGCCCCCCAACAAAAGGAGCGAGGGTTCAGCCACTCGTGCGATGATCGTGCCCGCAAGCCAGGTGATGGTGAAATAGATGAGCGACATATGGGTGGATCATCCCATGAAAAGCCGTATAGGGGTAGCTCTCACTCAAGATCGGATGGGTAGCGTTTCCCTTTGCAGCCATTATAGCCTCAGCTGGGCGCTTGTGTCTATGGGCGTGTGCATTGAACTTTGGACGCACGGTATGCTCGTGGTATGATGCAATACAAGGATGAAATTCTACTTGACCGCGTTGGGCTGCAAACTGAATCAGGCAGAGATCGAATCGCTGGCGCGGCAGATCGAGGCGGCGGGCCACACGGTCGTGCTTGCCCCCCAAGCAGCCGACTGGGCAATCATTAACACCTGCACAGTCACGCACGTCGCGGCGCAGAAATCGCGACAGCTGATACGCCACTTGGCCCGTGCCAATCCCACTTTGCGCATCGCCGTGATAGGCTGCTACGCCGAGATATCGCCCGGCGATGTGAACGCCATCGAGAATGTCTCTGTCGTGGTACCCAACATCCACAAAGACGAGGCATTGGAGCGTATCTTGGCGTTCAACGATGTCCCGTGGCATGAACCTCAATTCCCGAGTCGGCCACGCCGCTTGCAGATGGGGCACACGCGCGCATTCGTCAAAATCCAGGACGGTTGCGACAATCGCTGCGCGTATTGCATCGTCTGCATTGCCAGGGGACCGCAGCGCAGTCGCTCGCCGGAGCAGGTGTTTCAGGAGATCAACGCCCGCATAACCGAGGGCTATCAAGAGGTCGTGCTAACGGGCGTGAATATCGGAGCCTATGGTCAGGATAACGCTTTTGACGGGCATTTGCCTCGCTCGGTGGGGTGGTCGTTAGCTCGCCTGGTGGAGACTATCCTTGAGCAGACGGCTATCCGTCGGTTGCGGCTCACGTCTATCGAGCCGTGGGATTTCACGCCCGAGCTTCTGAGTCTTTGGGGCGATGCGCGGCTCTGTCGGCACGTCCATTTGCCCCTGCAAAGTGGCTGCGACACGACGCTGCGCCGTATGGGGCGCAAAGGCAGCACGGCGGATTTTGAGCGTCTTGTGCGCACCCTCCGCGCGCGCGTGCCCGAGATCTCGATCACCACGGATGTCATCGTTGGCTTCCCCGGCGAGACGGAGGACGAGTTCGAGGCGAGTTACGCTTTTGTCGAGCGCCTGGAGCTGGCGCGTTTGCACGTTTTCAAGTACTCGCGGCGTCCTGGTACTCCCGCCGCCGATATGCCCGGCCAGGTGCCCCTCGCCCTCGCTCAGGCCCGCAGCCGGGCGCTCATCGCTCTCGGGCGGCGCATGGCCCGCGCCTTTCACGCGCGTTTTGTCGGGCAGGAGGTCGAGGTACTGTTCGAATCCGTAGCGAAAAGGCAAGATGCACCCTTGTGGAGCGGGTTGACCGACAATTATCTCCGCGTCGTGGCACCCTCGCCGCGTAACCTGGCCAACACGTTCGCCAGGGTGCGCTGCCTTTCCGCGGACGAGAGCGGCCTGCGCGGGGAAATTGTGCGGTGAAGGCAGTTATCCGACGGCCGTGATCCAATAGCGATAAGGAGCGAAGGCCGTCCATCGCCGAGGCCGAAATCCGGCAATCAGGCCGTTACCTGGCCGGCTCCACCGAAACCAGGCCGCCAAAAGCGTTGGTCTTCACGATCCACTTGCTGCCGGGTTGAAACCTGCGAAACTCTTGCAGGCTGCTCGGCGAGTAGATAAATTGCTTGCCGTCGGCATCCAGGAGCACTTTGTACATTTCCGAGCGCGCCCCCTGTCGCTGGCCCGACGTCAGGCTGAGCACGGGCCACTCGGGATTGTAATTCTGCCCCGTGGCGCTTTTTTGGCCGGTGGGCCGCCACTCGATGACGGTGTAGCGACACCAGTTGTCGGTGACCAGGTATTTGCAGTCCTGCTCGACCCTGCCTTTGCCGGTGCCGGTATCCACCACGTAGGGCGTGCCACAGACCTCGGTGGCGTTGGGCACCGGCTCAGAGACCGTGCGACGCACGCGCCGCGTGCATTCGCCCAATCGGGCGTTGGCGGGCACTTCGTCGCGCCAAGCCTCGTAGGTGACGGGCACCAATTCGTCAATCTGCACCGAGTAGGTCCACTCCACGCCTCGGACAATAGCCACGGATTCGGCCGAGCCTCGTGTGAACAAGTATCCGACCACGCAACAGGCCAACAGCCCCAACACGGCAACGACGATCAGCCAGGACGGCACTTTGAAGGGGGCCGCTTTGGGCGTTGGCGTAGGCTCGGGCGCCTCCTTGGTCAGAGTGCCGCCGCATTGCGCGCATTTCGTGGCCGTGGCGGGGTTCTTGGCTCCACAATGGGGGCAAGTGACCTCGGGCGCAGGGGCGGTTTGTAGCGCGCCCAGCACTTCCCCCTGGGCGCGCCGAGCGCCTTGGGTCAGGTCACCCCCGCATTGCTTACAAATTTTGGCATCGCCGGGGTTGCGCGCGCCGCAATAGGGACAGTGAATATCCGGCCCCGCCTCGACACGCGCGGTTGTCTCGATGGAGGTGTCGAGTTGCTGCTGGGCGGGTAGCTCGAACTTGATTTCCTGTGGCATCGCGGTGCCGCAGTTCGAGCAAATCTTGCGGGTCCCCGGATTGCGCGTGCCGCAGGACGGACAAGTCCATTCTAACTCAACATATCCGAGCGTTTTCTTGACCACCTATATTTTCCCTTTTCTTGCCGGCGCGTATCAGATTTGACGAATCGGAATGCCCATGATATACTTGTTTTGTTTTCAGGCCACCCTAGCTCAATCGGCAGAGCAGACGCTTCGTAAGCGCCCGGTTTCCAGTTCAATTCTGGAGGGTGGCTTTAGCCTTTTATGGCATGACCGGTGTTTTCACGGCGGCGATGCTGCCCTCTCTTGCACAACCGGGGAATAGCATCATGCAAACCGTTGCGAAAACAGCGAACGCTTCACTCTTTTTCCTCGCACCCGCTCCGAACGTTAGGCTTGGCCGCCACGTTGATCGCCGACTGCCAAACGCGGTCGCTTTCCAAGAATACCATCCGCAGTTACATCCGTCAACCACGGCACGGCAGCGCAGGGATGTCAAAGCCGACTTGTGGGCCGACCGATTTCGACGCAATCGCCCTCTTTCGCGGGTCTCACAGCCCGTCCAGCGGGCTGCGAACGGCAAGGCC
>FWPV01011676.1_pt1 | contig 13856 bp, 10 predicted proteins | sample 2228371 | NCBI WGS metagenome assembly FWPV01 (sample SAMEA103939776, study PRJEB20133) | metagenome
GCCAGCACGTCATTCAGTCTCCCCTGCCCAGAGATTGCTCCCTCTGCATTAAAGAAAAAAGCTAAGAGGCGTGCTCTTGCTGTGGTAGGGGTAGTGTTGTCATCTGGGCAACCGGTTGCCTGCGCCTCTTTGACCTTTACAGAAACCTTGATACCTTTGAAAACCTCTCCCTGGCCGAATACTGCCTGGACATCCGCCCCTCGAACTCCGGAATAAGGAGTATTAATGTTTCCATAAGCTCGTGCCGCCAAGATCAGACGATTCTTGTGAAGTTCTCGAACGGTTTCTAGTAGCACTACTCCGCTGCCCCTTGAGTCCGATGAGGTCCATTTTTCTACGTCCATAAAGTCAGAATTGAAATCATCATAGAGCACCCAGGAATCTTGTGCCTGAGCCGAGATCCCAATTAAACATACCAAGAGAATAATGATGGCTGCGGATGGTGTCCTCATGACAAGCCTCCCCCTTTCTTTAAATTGTAAACCTATGGGCAACCCCAAGACGCTCCCTCAATATTGTTCTCATTCATCACCTCCTTTACCGCCTATTGTCCCTCATGATGTATTTCAACCCCGCCTCTACGGGTGAGGAAAGGATTCAGGCTAGTTTGGGTTAACGAAAACTAAAACACCAACTACTATTTGAGGTTAAATTTAATAGCTTACCCCCTCTCCTGAGAAAGCAAGCGTTTCCTGCGCCTTTTCAGGGAGGCTTTGGCTATATAAGGGCCAGTTTTTCCTATTGATTAGTGCGAATTCTATCAAGTGAAAAGGTAATGTCAACAAAAAAATAGAATCCTGAAGGATATCTTTTTTTCTGCTGCCCACCTTTGGCAGCTGCCACTGTAACCTACTGTAAGCATTGGGCTCGAGTTTGGCTTTCGTAGCTACAGGCCATGTAAGTATTTTGGAGTTAATGATTTTATCCGATATCGGTATCCTGGCTGCGTGGAGCATTTGGCTAGGGTGTTCCCCGGGGGTAGCGGCATAAAGGGACTGACAAATAGCCCAGGGTGCTAGGCCTTTCCCGCCCGATCCTTGGTCTCCACCCAATGATCCATGGCCATGAGCACACAGAGGTACTTGACCTGATCCTCCCCTGGAAGTCTGATCTGGAGCGCCAAACCTTATTTTTACCCAAAAGTGCTTTGAGCTAATTTGGGTAAAAATCGAATGTTGCGAATCTGGCTTATTGCAATTCCTTGATCTTTCCCTCCAGGCTTTGCCCTTTTTCCTAGTTGGTTTCATGGAAGGGGTACGGGGCTACCCCCTGGCCCGATGGTCAAAGGACGCCGGTGAGTTCTTCCCCAAAGACTTGACTGAAAGCCATTCATATCGTACGCTTTATTGTACGATAAGGAGCTTTGCGATGGCAACGATCACGGCCAGCGAGGCAAGGAAACGCCTGTATACTCTGGTAGACACTGTAGCTGAGTCCCATGAACCCATTCAGATAGTGGGCAAGCGCAACTCTGCCGTTCTAGTCTCCGAGGAGGACTGGCGTGCCATTCAAGAGACCCTATATCTCGCATCCCTGCCTGGTATGCGGGAGTCCATTCGCAAGGGACTTGAGACGCCCGTAGAGCAATGCGATGCGGAGCTTGAGTGGTGAGCTGGCGACTGGTGTTTACCAAGCAGGCCCAGAAAGATGCAAGGAAGCTCGCCCAAGCCGGCCTTAAGCCCCAGGCGGAAAGACTGCTCAAGGTTCTCAGAGAAGACCCCTATCGATCCCCTCCGACATACGAGAAATTGGTAGGAGACCTCACTGGCGCCTGCTCGCGGAGGATCAATATCCAACATCGGCTGGTCTACCAGATCCTGGATGACATCCACACCGTAAAGGTCATTCGAATGTGGACGCATTACGAATAGGCAAGAACCCTTCACTCCAGAGGAGGCGCCAAAAAGCCGCGCGCACCGGTTAGCTTTTCCTTCCGGCGTCGGCCGAGAAACGGCCCCAAGCCCCTTCGGACTTCCCGGCTTCCCCCCCCAGAGTTGAGATCCTGATCCAGCTCCGGGATATTCATTGTTGATAGCCACCTCCTCTCCCCAACCTTTCTCCAAGGATAGCTGATCCCGCATCACTCACCACGGGTGAACCTAGGCAGCCAATATCATGATATGCCTCATAGACTGATTTCTATGCAAACGCAGCTTGATTCCGCCATTGCCACTCAGATCTGGGATGCCAAACCTTTTTACCCAAAACCGCTTTGAGCTGATTTGGGTAAAAATGGCGCCCCCTTCTCCAAAATTTACCCAAAAGTGCTTTGAGCTGATTTGGGTAAAAATCGAATGTTGCGAATCTGGCTCCTTGGCAATTCCTTGATCTTTCCCTCCAGGCTTTGCCATTTCCCCTACTGGGTCTCATGGAAGGGGTACGAGGCTGCCTCTCACTTTGTCCTGATCTGACAATCTGTGGTTGTATGCTGTGGGGCAAACTCAAAGGAGGTGGAAAATGGAGACTGTGAAGGCTTTCTTGGAAGGTCTCAAACTTGCACGCAAGCAGAGTCACAAGAACCTCACCCTTTTTCCACTTGTGGCCTCAGAGCAAGGCTTGCCGGACTATCTTACCCTGGAAGAGGCCATGGGAAGCACATTGGTGCTCATAACAGAGGTGAGTGAGGCGGGCCAGGTCCCACAGCTCAAGCTCTCCAACAGCTGCCCCAAACCTGTGCTCATAGTCGCCGGGGAGGAGCTGGTAGGGGCCAAGCAGAATCGCATCGTCAATGTGAGCATAATGGTGGCTGGGCAATGCGAGATGGTCATCCCGGTGAGCTGTGTGGAGCGTGGCCGGTGGGCTTATACGAGCCGCCGGTTGGAATCAGGAGGGAGGATGATGCACGCCAGCCTCAGGAGGGATCACCATCGGACAGTTGCAAAGAATCTTGAGGACACTAAAGTGGCGCGCTCTGATCAGGGCATGATCTGGCATGCCCTGGCCGAGAAGAGCGCCCGCATGGGGGTAAACAGCCCCACTGGGGCCATGGCGGACCTTTTCGAGGCTCAGCGGGACAGGCTTGGGGAGTACCTCAGGGCATTCAGGCCGGTGGAGTGCCAGCTTGGCGCTGTCTTTGCCATCAACGGCCAGCTCCTGGGGGTTGAGTGTTTCGGGTACCAGGCAACCTTCCAGCGGTTCTTCGAAAAACTAGTGGCCAGCTACGCCCTGGATGCACTGGATTGGCTGCAGGAAGGGGAATTTCCCGATGTGCGACCCAGGGAGGTGTGGGCCTTCATTGAGGACTTGGGCAGGGGGAAGTTCCAGGCCCTTCCCACAGTGGGTCTCGGCCAGATCCAAAGGTTTGAGGGAGAGGTGGCCTCGGGTCAGGCCTTGAGCCTGGAGGGCCGCCTCATTCACCTCTTTGCCTTTTGCCGCGATTCCCAAAAGGAGGAGCTTGGCCCAAGGCTTGGTTACAGCCGCTTCAGCCAAAGGCGCAGTCGGATGGGTCAGTGAGGCGAAATGATTGACCAAAACCGGGCGCCGATGCTAAGATCCGGGCGTCCGTCGGTTGCCTGCTTTCCTCTTTCCGCGGGGGGCTCATGCGGGGAGACCAGCTTGCACGTCAGTGGAGGATCATAAGATCCTTAGAGGCCAGCGGCACGGGCCTCACCGTGGCCGAACTGGCCAAGAGGGAGAATATCGGGCTTCGAACCATTTACAGGGACCTTGTGGCCTTGCAAGAGGCTGGCTTTCCCCTGTATAGCGAGAGGGTTGACCGGGCCCACCGCTGGGCCTTTGTGGACACTTACAAATTCAAGGTCCCTCCTCCATTCACCCTTACGGAGCTCATGTCCCTTTACCTTTACAGGGACCTGATCAAGGTCTTCCAGGGGACATCCTTTTACGACGACCTGGAGTCCCTCTTCAAAAAGGTTCAGGCCACCATTCCCCCCAATGCCATGGGCTACCTGGACAGGGTCCAGTCTGTCTTTTCTGTGGGGATCAGGCCCTACAGGGAATACGGCCGCAAGAGGGAAATCCTAAACCAGGTGAGCCGGGCAGCCCTGGAACATCGGCGCCTGGAGATCTCCTACCACTCCCTCAAAAGGAAAGAACCCATCCATCGCAGGGTGGATCCTTACAAGCTCTGGTTCTTCGAGGGCACCATGTATGTCATAGGCCACTGCCACCTCAGGGGCCAGGTGCGCATGTTCGTCCTGGACCGGATCAAGATGCTCAGGGTGACCGATGAGTGTTTCGAGCCTCCTGAAGATTTCGACCTGCACGAGTTCATGAAACACAGCTTCGGGGTCATGCATGATGATCTTTACAAGGTGAAGGTGCGCATTTCCCCTGAGTGGTCAAGGTGGGTTGGTGAGCAAATCTGGCACGAGAGCCAGCGTTCAGAAAAGCAACCGGACGGAAGCCTCATCCTGAGCTTCCAAGTGGCGGGCCTGGAAGAGATCAAAAGGTGGGTGCTGAGCCTGGGGCCCGAGGCAGAGGCCCTGGAGCCTCAGGCCCTTCGTCAAATGCTCCTCGAGGATGCCTGCAGGACTGCATCCCTCTACGGGTTGAACATCACTTCTGTGGCAGACATAGCGGACGCACAGGTTGAGGCTGCCAGCTATGGCAGGAGGGGTTTCAAGGAATGATCGTGTGGAAGGAGCTCTCTTGCTCAAAGGGCCCAATGGGAAAGAGCTACGGCTCTGGGATCACGAGATACACCTCCAGATGTACCCACATCTAATGTCGTTGACACCTCAGGTGGGCCGGCCCAGCCTGGCCCAACACCCCTGCCAAGGGGTCAGGATTCTCGTGGCCGCCCAATGCCCGCCTGGCCGCGGGGCGGGGCAAAGGCAAGCTCCACGCAGCCTAAGGTCCGGGAACCTATCCAAAATACCCCGGTTTTCCAAGGCTGGAGGTAAACCGGGTGGCACACCTTTGCCTGGAACTGGAGCATGTCACCCGGCCCTTGCAATTACAAGAAATTCAGCGGTCCATGAAAGGTGGCCCGAGGAGGCTAGATAGTGATGGAATACGTGCTTTGTGTCTTGGGAGGCATGCTCATAGGTGGCCTTTTGGCCTGGCTTCTTGCAACGGTTCGAGTCGGCCGATCCCTTGCTTCAAGGATAGAGGATGCAGAGCGAAGGGCAAGTGCTGCCGAAGGTCGTGCGGCAGCCCTGGATGGGACCATTGGGGAACTTCGCTTACAGAACCAGAAGGCCTTGGAGGAGCTCGGGAGGCTCAGGGACCAACTGGCCAGCGAAAACAGTGCTAGGGTCAAGGCCGAGACCCAATTGGCAGAGGCCTTAGAGCGGCTTCAGGAGGAAAAAGCTCTACTGGAGCAGGCCAAAGAAAAACTCACCGACACCTTCAAGGCCCTGGCCGGCGACACCCTAAATGCCAGCACCACCGCATTTTTGAACCTGGCCAAGGAGACCCTCGAGAAGGTACTGATGGATGCCAAGGGTGACCTGGGCAAGCGCCAGGAGGCCATCCAGGGCATGGTAAAACCCCTGACCGAGCAGCTTACAAGGTTCGAAGAACATGTGCGCACCATTGAAAAGCACCGTCAGGAGGCATATTCAGGTCTCACCGAGCACCTGAAACTCCTCTCAACAAGCCAGCAGCAGTTGCAAAGAGAGACCGCCAATCTGGTCACGGCCCTTCGCAAACCGCAGGTGCGAGGCCGCTGGGGCGAGATGACATTGCGCCGGGTGGTGGAGCTGGCCGGCATGTCAGAGCACTGCGACTTTGCCGAGCAGGTCACAGCAGAAGCAGAGGAAGGCCGAAGGCGCCCTGACCTCATCGTGCGGCTCCCCGCAGACAGGGAAATCGTGGTGGATGCCAAGGTCTCCCTGGAGGCATACCTCGATGCAGTTGCTGCCGAAACAGAAGAAGCTAGAAGCTCGGCCATGACAAGACACGCAGCCCAGGTCAGGGCTCACATGAACACCCTGGCATCCAAGGCCTACTGGAGCCAGTTCTCCAAGGCACCCGAGTTTGTGGTGATGTTCATCCCAGGGGAATCGTTTTTCGGTGCGGCGGTGGATGCGGACCACGACCTCATCGAGGACGGACTCAAGCAGCGGGTGGTCCTGGCCACCCCCACAACCCTCATAGCGCTTCTTCGCGCCGTGGCCTACGGATGGCGGCAGGAACAGATTGCCAAAAACGCCCAGGAAATAAGTGAGCTGGGAAAACAGCTCTACGAGCGCATGAGGACCATGGCCGAGCGCATCGGAGACATAGGCAAGGGCTTGGAAAAGGCCATCGGGGCCTATAACAGCGCAGTGGGTTCCATGGAAGCCAGGGTCCTGCCCGCAGCCAGAAGGTTCAGGGACCTGGGGGCTGCCACCGGAGGCGAGATACCCACCCTGTCGCCTGTGGAGACCTCGCCGCGAGCGCTTAGCGCCCCTGAGGCCAGGGAGAATGGACAGACATGAACAGAACTAAGGTGCCACCAAGTGACATGTGCTTTGTGAACCGCTTGCCCCATGGCTTTTCTTGGGGCGAAGTTGCCGGGGTGGCATACTATTGGCTGAAAGCGGACCCATGACAAGGTGTGTGGGGCGGAGGAAAGCTGTATCGCCGCCGGATGGAGGAAATCAAATGGAAACCAGAAGTCGCGTCTCGGAAGCCACGATCGAGGTTTTGGTGCGCCACATCGTGGAGGCCGTTAGGCCACGGAGGATTGTCTTGTTCGGCTCAGCAGCACGCGGCCAGATGGGGCCAGAGTGCGACCTGGATCTTCTTGTGGTCATGCCAGATGGCATCCACCGCCGCCGCACGGCCCAGGCGATTTACCGCCACTTGCCTGCCATGGGAGTCGGCAAGGACATCATCGTAGTGACCGAGGGCGACCTTCGGCAGTACGGCGATGACCCCTCACTGGTTCTTTATCCGGCCCTACGAGAAGGAAGGGACCTCTATGTCGCTGACGAATAAACGAATCCCAGGTTCCCCGGCCGAGTGGCTCATGCGGGCGCGTGCGGACCTGGCCTTGGCCAAGGCGCCGCTTCCGCCCGGAGCCGTGTACGAGGATCTATGTTTCCATGCCCAACAGGCCGCACAGAAGGCCCTCAAAGGAATGGGCAAGCAATGGAGTGGACGTGAAGGACAGAGACAGCAACCTAGCTCCAGGTGATGTGGTCTCGGGCTTGGAGCCCTCTGAGCTCGTCGAGATCCATCGCATCGCCCCGTTCGGCGCAAAGAAGCTGATCGAGGGAGTCGGGCTGGAGTCCCGCCGGATGGTGAGGCGACCTCTGAGTGCCGAAGATCTCGCGGCCTTGGTCAAGGTTCGTGGCCAGCAGCATACCTTCGATGGGGATGCCGAGCTATTCCTTCTGGGTGCCGAGGCAGAGCGCATTCGCATTGCGTACCAGTTCGACCCCCTCTTCGCGGTCAACGCGAGCATCGTTGACCCGCTCCCTCACCAGGTCGAGGCGGTCTATCGTTATCTCCTCCCCTTGCCGAGAATCCGGTTTCTGCTCGCCGATGACACAGGGGCGGGCAAGACCATCATGACTGGGCTTCTGATCAAGGAGCTGCTCTTCCGGGGAGTGCTCCAGAAGGTCCTCATCATCACGCCTGGCGGCCTGACCAAACAATGGGCGGAGGAGGAACTCCAGGAGAAGTTCGGCCTTCACACACGGCTGGTGAATCGAGCATCATTCGAGGCCGAGCCGGGGCAGTTCTCCCGCAACGAGGAGGGCATCTTCGTCACCTCCATTGACTTCCTCGCCCGCAATGAGGGCTGTCTCAAGGCCGCCTCCGAAACACAGTGGGACCTCGTGGTGGTGGACGAGGCCCACAAGCTATCGGCCTATGAGTACGGCACCAAGCTCGAGGAGAGCGAACGGTACAAGGCCGTGAAGACCCTCGCCCGCAAGACCGATCACCTGCTTTTTTTGACGGCGACGCCGCACCGAGGAAGAAAGGACACCTTCCGCCGCTTACTCCTGCTTCTGGACGAGGACCTCTTCCAGAAGGATGAGCATGTCGCTGACCGCGTTCGCGAGCAGGCAGCGCCCTACCTGCCTGCCGCGCAAGGTCACGCGGCGCAGGCAGGAGGTACGTCCGCTCAAGAGGACTTCGAAGACGAGCGCCCCATCACCAACGCGCGTAACCGGTTCTTCCTGCGTCGCCTGAAAGAGGAGATGGTCGATTGGGAAAGCCAGCCGCTCTTCAAGGCGCGCCACACGAAGACTGTGGGCTACGATCTCACCCCGGAGGAGAAGACCCTCTACGATACGGTGACGAGCTATATCCGCTCGAAACGCAAGGAAGCCAAGGCCAAGAAGAACAGGAACGTAGAGCTGACCCTCATGGTCATGCAGCGCCGTCTGGCCAGCAGTATTTACGCAATCACGCGTACTTTGGAGAACAGGCTGCGCGCCCTCAACGAGGTCCTCTCCATACTGCGAGATCCAAGCCGGTCCGAGGCGGACAAGAGGCGCCTGTTCCGGGCACTTCCCGACCCCAGCGATCCGCGCGACATCACGGAATACGAGGACCTGTCCGAGGAGGAACGGGAACGGATCGACCAGAGGATCTTCCGTCAGGTGCTGACCGATGACCCGGACAAAGTCGAGGAAGAACGCGACGAGGTGGAACGGCTATTCCGTCTGGCCGATAGCCTCAAGCACCACAAGGAAGCAAAGTTCGCGGAACTCCTTGCCGTCCTCGATTCCTCTGACGTGATCCGAGCGGAAGATGAGAAGCTTCTCATCTTCACCGAGCATCGCGACACACTCGATAGTCTTGCCAAGCGGCTCGAGGAGAAGGGGTACACGGTTGCGACGATCCATGGCGGCATGGACGTGGACTCACGCAAGCAGGCCCAGCGACAGTTCAGGACAAAGGCCAAGATCATGGTCGCTACCGACGCAGCAGGTGAAGGCATTAACCTTCAGTTCTGCCGCTACCTCATCAACTGGGACATCCCTTGGAACCCGAACCGGCTGGAGCAGCGGATGGGGCGTATCCACCGTTACGGTCAAACGGGGGACGTGTGGGTTTACAATCTTGTTGCCCAGAACACGAGGGAAGGATCGGTCCTCTTGAAGGTCCTCTCAAAGTTGGATGTCATGCGCGAACAGATGGGGTCAGACCGCGTTTACGATGTTATCGATGAATGGCTTGAGGATGTCCCGCTGGTGCGGTTGATCGAAAGCGCTATTGACAGCGACGATGAGTCCGCCAGCGCCCGAGAGACCGACGTGGCCCTGGCGGCAGCGTCGAATGAGAGGGCTGCACGGCTCATCGCCCTCCAGAAGAAGACATCCCTCGCCTCGAGACTCGATTTGAGGTCCGCACGTGAACTGCGCGACGCATCGGACGAGCACCGGCTCCAGCCGCTTTTCATCCAGCGGTTCTTCGAGCGCGCGTGGAGGGCCTGCGGCGGCACGCTCCGCAAGGACGATCACTTCCCGGTGTGGCACATCGGATCGACGCCGAGCTCCCTTCTCGAACTTGCCCGTGAGCGACGGCAACCTCTCACTGAAAAGTACGAAACACCCTTCGTCTTCGACAAACAGCTTGTCAGCGTGGCGAGCAAGGTGCGTGTCCCAGAGCGCACTAAGCTCATGGGCCCTGGGCACCCGCTGTTCGACACCCTCATCGCGTGGGCGATTCGGGAGGCAAGACACGCCTTCGCCAAAGGGGCTGTCCTCATGGACCCGAACATTACCAGGCCTCAGCGGATTTGGCTCGTTCGCTCGACCATCGAGGATAGTCGGGGAGTGGGTTTCCAGCCTGCACAGGCTAAGAGGAGAATAGCCCACGAGCGCCTCGCCGTGGTCGTTCAAGACCCTATAGGCCTGCGCACGACTTCGCCGGCCTACATGCTCAACTGCATTGCCCCCGATACCGCCTTGCCGGTTCCCGACATACAGTCGAGGTCCACCGAAGAGGTTCAGGCGTGGGCCTACGAGCAGATCACCGAGCGGCAGCTAGACCAGGTGAAGGCCGTTCGTGCTGAAGAGTGCGACCTTCGCCGTGAGTACCTGAACACGGCATTCACGGACCTCATCCTCGAACTGCAGGACAAACTGAATGACCTCCAGGAGGCACAACTCTTCGGCGAGGAGAACACAGAGGAGATTGAGCATCTCCACCGGCGCATCGAGGATCTGAAGGCACGGAAGGCGGATCGGTTGCGTGAGCTGGAGCTCATGATGAAGCTCACCGCCAACCTCCCGGAGATACTGACCCAGGCGGTGGTCGTTCCTGCTCCCCTGCCTCAGTCTTCGCTTCGGCAGGAAGGCGTGGCAAACGCGGAAACCGAAGAGCCGGTGCCATGCAAGGGTCTCCCGATGCGGCGAGACGACGAGGTCGAAGCCATCGCTATGGAGGTGGCCCTGCGCTACGAGTGCAGTCGCGGCTGGACCCCGGTCGATGTCAGCCACAACGGAGAACATTACGACATCCGCTCCGAGGGACCCAACGGCGAGAAGCGTTTCATCGAGGTCAAGGGCCGCGCCCAATCCGGTGCCATCGTCCTGACCGGCCCGGAGGTGGACAAGCTTCGCCAGCTCGGGGAGCGGGCCTGGCTCTACATCGTCACCTTCTGCAAGGGTTGGGGGGAAGGCGTCCAGCCTGCAGAGACGGACAAGATGTCTGCCTCTCCTAAGATGTCTGCCCCCCGACTTCGCATCATCCAAGACCCCATCTCAAGGCTCAACCCGGAGATGCTGTACCGGCAGATCCAGTATGTTGTCCAGGAAGGGGACTGGAACGCGCAGGGCGAGGAAGTGGAGGCCCACGTGAACTCGAATAACAGCGTATTTCGATCCTCTTCCGAGTTCCGCAACAAGAGTGAGGAGCTAAGATGACCCTGGACGATCTTGACGAACTCCATTTCATCACGCTCATGGAGATAATACCATCGATCATGAATCACGGTATCCTAAGCCACAACCAGGCCAAACGGCTGAAAGTGCAAACGATATCCAACCCACTGGTGCAGGCGCGTCGGGCGAATAAGGTCATACCGAACGCCGGACGTTTGCACGATTATGCAAACCTCTATTTTCACGCACGCAACCCAATGATGTGCGCGATCCAGTCTAGGCGAGAAGAGTTGGCGGTTCTCCGGGTCGACAAGGCCGTGCTCCATCTGAAAGGCGTTATCATTGCAGATGGCAATGCTGCAAGCGGCTACACGCGTTTCTTTCCTGCTCCAGGTGGGTTAAACGCCTTGAATAAGCAACTTGTCTTTGCTCACGACTGGCGGGCACCGGACCAGATAACCTACTGGTACAGGAAGCGGGTCCGATGTGCCGAGGTCTTGGTACCGAACTCCGTTGATCCCCGTTTTATCACGGGCGCTTATGTTTGTTCGGAAGAGGCAGCGCAGAAACTAAGAAGTATTGCCGGAAAGCTGCCGGTGTCGGTCGAACATGAACTTTTTACGATTTGAAGGAGAGAATCATGGTCAGTGTTTTAATAGGTAACATGTTCAACTCCAAATGCCAAACGTGGGTCAACACAGTGAACTGCGTCGGGGTCATGGGGAAGGGCGTGGCACTTGAATTCAAGAAACGCTTCCCGGATATGTTCCAGGATTACCAGGAACGTTGCCGTCGCAAGGAAGTCCACCTCGGGCGCCCCTATCTCTTCAAGCGTCTCTTGCCGCCCTGGATTCTTAACTTTCCGACCAAGAGTCACTGGCGCGCGGTCACCAATCTGGAGGACATCGTTCGCGGACTGGAATACCTAAAAACCCATTATAGGGAATGGGGCATCGAATCTCTAGCGGTTCCGCCCTTGGGATGCGGTCAAGGCCAACTCGAATGGCGGGTGGTGGGCCCAACACTTTATCGTTACTTGCGCGAGCTTGATATTCCAGTGGAACTTTATGCTCCTTATGGAACTCCTCATGCGGAACTTCAACCTTCGTTTCTCGGCCCGGACAACGGACTTAAGACTGATCTTGGTTTGATGCCCGAGCCCCAATTCGTCAAACCAGAGTGGATTGCCTTGGTCGATATTGTTCATCGCATCGAATCCGAACCGTATCACTGGCCCGTAGGACGGACCACTTTCCAGAAGATCGCGTATGTCGCCACCGAACAAGGACTCGACACGGGTCTGAAGTACAGGCGCGGCAGCTATGGTCCGTATTCGCCGGACGTCAAACCGATGTTGAGCCGTCTCATTAACAACGGCTTGATAGAAGAACGCGAACTCGGCCGCATGTTGGAGGTGAAGCCTGGCCGTACTTTCCCAGACGCCCGGCGGGCTTACGAAGACAAGCTGATATCGTTTGAAGAAATCATTGAGAGGACGACGGATCTTTTCCTGAGAGTCAACACGGTGCAAGCGGAGATGATCGCGACCGTGATGTACACCGCCAGAGAATTGCAGGATCAAGGGATGCAGAAGCCGAGCGAATCGGAGATCTTCAAGGCAGTACTGGAATGGAAGATCCGTCGCCGTCCTTCAGTGCAACCTGTTGAAATTGCCGGAACCATCCGGAACCTGGCTGCGCTGGGCTGGCTGAACGTAACGGCAAGTGCAGACCTGCCTGTGCCGGAAGAGGAGTTAGCCGATGTCTGATCAAACCAAAGTGCGCGCCGCATTGCGGAGGACAACGAGGCATAGTCTGAAACGAGCTTCGACAGGAACGCTGTCAGAGCTGTGTCAGAGCTCGCTGCCGAGGGAGGCCGTCCATGTCTGATCGCGCCTGCCCCCGCCTAATCGAAGTCGCGCTGCCCATCCGCGAGATCTCGGCAGAGAGTGTGCGGGACAAGTCGCTGCGGCATGGGCACATCTCGACGCTGCACCTGTGGTGGGCACGTCGCCCCTTGGCGGCTTCACGGGCGGTGGTGTTCGCGTCGCTCGTGCCCGATTCTGACGATCCGCGCTGTCCGGATGACTTCCGGATGGCGGTCGAGCGGCATCTCAAGACGCACGTGCCGGCGGAACTGAAGTATTACAAGCGCGGACGGCAAGTTCATCGTGATGAGGACCCGTACCGGCCCTACGAAGGCATGCCGGACACGCTGCGGAACCGGCTCCTGATGTTCATCGCCAAGTGGTCGCCGGAGTCGCTCGCCTTCGAGGCAGGCAAGGCGAAGAAGGAGCCGGACCCCAAGTACCTCCTCGACGACCGGTCTCTCGTGAAGTGGGAGACGTCCGACCCCGAAAACCCACAGGGCCGCGAGGTCCTTCGCATCGCCCGTGAGCTGGTCAAGATTGCGCACGGGGGCGAGGTGCCGACCGTGCTCGATCCTTTCGCCGGCGGCGGCGCGATCCCCCTGGAGGCGGGGCGGCTCGGCTGCCAGGCCATCGCCAATGACTACAACCCGGTGGCCTATCTCATTCTCCGGGCCACCTGCGAGTTCCCGCAGAAGTACGGCAAGCCCGGCAAGAGGAAAGTGGTTCGCGAGGAGTTTGGCAAAAAGATCGAGCGAGAAGTCCAGGTTCCGAACGTCCTCGTGCACGACTTCGAGAAATGGGCGAACTGGATCCTGGAGCGGGCGCGCCAGAAGATCGGCCACCTCTACCCGCCGGGCAAGGACGGCAGGCCGGTGGTCGGCTACCTCTGGGCACGCACCGCGCCGTGCTCAAACCCTTCCTGCCGCGGGGAGATTCCGCTTCTCCGGAGCCTGCTCGTCTGCAACAAGAAGGACAAGCAGGTTGCGCTCACGATGGACGTGGACAAGGAGCGGAAGACCGTTCGCTTAGGGATCGCGAAGGCAAAAGAGATCACGCGCACAGAAGGCACCAAACGTGAACGTGGGCCGGCCATCTGTCCCTATTGCAGGCAACCGACTTCCGAGGACGAGCTGCGCCGAGCGGGGCAGGCGGGTCAGATGGGCGAGCGGATGGTGGCCGTGATCGTCGAAGGAAAGGACGGCAAGGACTACCGGCCCGTCGAGGCGGGCGATCTCGCCGCGTTCCGGTCGGCC
>FWPV01011677.1_pt1 | contig 13855 bp, 9 predicted proteins | sample 2228371 | NCBI WGS metagenome assembly FWPV01 (sample SAMEA103939776, study PRJEB20133) | metagenome
AAGGACGAACCGCGGGTTTCGATCCGCGCACGGGTGTGCGCTGACTGCCTGGAGATCACCGGCATCGACCGGATTATCACGATGGACCTGCACAGTCCCCAGATCCAGGGCTTTTTTAAGAAACCGGTCGATCACTTATCCGCTATGCCGGCCTTATGCAGGTATATTCGTTCGAAGAAAATCGAAAACCTGGTGGTTGTTTCGCCTGACGCCGGCTTTACCAAGAGCGCCAGGAAGTTCGCCAATTTCTTGAAGTCTCCAATGGCAATCGCGGATAAGGTCCGGACCAGTCACAATGAGGAAGCGGAAATCGTGGAAATGATCGGCGAAGTGCGGGGGAGAAACGCATTGATCGTCGATGATTTCACGCTTTCCGGGGGCACCCTGGTCGCTATGGCAAAGACATTGAAAGAACACGGCGCTGAACGGGTGTTTGCCTGCGTATCTCACGCAGTGCTGGGAGAGCGCGGTCTGCAGGCACTTGAAGACAGCCCGATCGAAGAGCTGGTTGTGACCGACAGCATCGATAATGACAGGGCCTTTATCCACCCGAAGATCACTGTGGTGACGGTCGCGGACATGTTTGCCGAAGCCGTCCAGATCATCCATAACAAGGATTCACTGAGCCAGCTTTTCGACCGGTTATATGCTGAGGGCTAGAAAGAAGGGTTGGCTCTGGTTGATAGATATTCCGCCAGGCGTTAATAGTAGTCGATTGTGATCGCAGGAGACATGGCGCGGATCATGGGGGCCTGCTCGGATGTTACGACCTCGATCACCCATTCCTCGCCGAGCCAGGCATAGAAGGGCATGGTGACCTGGACGCGCGCCCTGCCGCGCGAGTCAGTCCGGGCGTCGATCGTAACATAATAATAGAACTCATAGCTGCCGTCTTCCAGTTCGAACTGCTCGCCCAGGTTGACATCGATATCCGCGTAGGGTGGAAAATCGACCACTCTAACCTCAAATTCCTCTCCTGGACTGGCGGTGCGGGTTGAAATCCCTACCCAACCTTTCTCCCGGCGGGCGTCGGGCGGCATCTGGATGCGCTGGCCGACGCGGATGACCAGGTCATCGCCGATGGCGGGGTTATAACGGCGCAGCTCGGATACCGTCGTGTGATACAGGTAGGCTATGCGGGCCAGCGAGTCGCCTGGGCGGGCGATGTATACCTGGCCACCCTCTTGCAAGCCACCAAAATCCGGCAGCCCACCGGCAGGCGCAGTATACAGCGGAGCGCCGGCGACCAGGCGGATGACCTGGCCCGGGCGGATCAGGTTGGGGTCCTCGAGCTCGACGTTGATCCCGACCAGCCCGGCAAAGGAAAGTCGACAGAATTCGGCGATCGATGACAGCGAATCACCGACCTGGACAACATAGGTGTCGCGGCTGCATACTGATTGAGCCCTGGCAGGGGACGCAGTCCCAAGCAGGAGAAAACAGGCAGCCAGCAGGGCGCAGATCCACCTCAGGGAAAAGCGAATTTCCATGACTTTATTGTAGCGCGAAAACCGAAAATTGGCTGACGATATCCACAACCTGACCGGATTACCTCACGAAGTCCTTTCTTGCCAGGATTATCCGCAGGTTGATTTCATCTATGTAAAATCCTCTTCTGGATGAAAGTTTGCATCAAGGCGATAAATCGGGTAACATTAGTTGTATTATGATGCGGAACTTCCCGGCACATCTTATCCTGGTGATGGTATTCTTGTTGAGCGCCTGCGGCACGCCAGGCACACTGCCAGCAACGCCCGCCGACCCCGGTCAGGAGACGCTGCCGCCGCCGGCTGCCACCCAAACGGTCTTCTTCTCTACGCCGACGGCCATACCGCCTTCGGCTACACCGCTGCCCAGCCTGACCCCGACCGAAACAGCCACACCAACGCCAACATTTCACCCGATGAGCATTCCGGCCATGCGCCAAACGCCTTACCCGGGGAGCGATATTGTCATTGAACAAGAGTTGGAACGCGGAGCCAACTATCGCCGCTATTACGCCTCTTACCTTTCGGAAGGGCTGCGCATCTTTGCGCTGCTGACGGTTCCAGATGGTGAAGCGCCGCCTGGCGGCTGGCCAGCGATTGTGTTTAACCACGGGTATATACCGCCTGACGTTTACCGCACTACCGAGCGGTATATTGCCTATGTCGATACCCTGGCACGCAACGGTTACATTGTGTTCCGCATCGATTACCGCGGGCACGACCGTTCAGAAGGTAGGGCGACCGGGGCGTATGGCGACCCGGGGTATACCGTGGACGTGTTGAATGCTGTTTCGGCGATAAAGAGCTTTCCGCAGGCAAACCCGGAGCGAATCGGGATGTGGGGCCATTCGATGGGCGGCTTCTTGACCCTGCGCGCCATGGTGATCTCGCCGGATATCAAAGCCGGGGTGATCTGGGCCGGGGTAGTAGCCTCTTATCCTGACCTGCTCACGCGCTGGAGGCGCGGCAGCGGGCCTACTCCAACGCCGCCGGCAGCCGCGCGAGGCTGGCGCACCGCCTGGCTTGACCGGTTTGGCTCCCCGGATACCAACCCGGAGTTCTGGAATTCAATCTCGGCGAACAGCTATCTGAATGACCTGTCCGGGCCAATCCAGCTTCACCACGGGACAGCCGACGATAGCGTACCGATTGAATTTTCGCAGATCCTGTCGGGCCAGCTCCAGGCGGCCGGGCAGACGGTGGAACTGTACGAGTACCCGGGCGATAACCACAACATATCCAATTATTTCAGCCAGGCTATGATCTACACGGTCGAGTTTTTTGACCGGTATTTAAAATCCAACTAGGCTGGTGAAATATTTGGCCTGGCGGGATACTCGCGCGGGAGGCATGTAGAGCATCGTTTTACTGCTTAAGGATCACCGGCAAGTAGATAAACTTCTTTCCAGCGGTGACATAGATCGAGAATTGTTTCTCTATAAAGAGGCCGTGGTTGTCTGTGCTGCGCACCCGGATCGAATAGGAGTTTTTTGTTTCGTAATCGAAGACGGCGGAGGTGCGCAGCTGGGTTCCGAGGATGTTGAACGAAGCATTATCCGTGCTTCCGGTGCCGGATACAAGCCGGTAAGTGAAGGTCGAGCCAGGCTCTGGATCGATGCTGGAAAAAACGCCGACTACCGTGTTTACCGGCTGATCTTCCTTTACTATGTTGTTAGAAAGCTGAATATCCGTGGGCGGGGCAATGACCAGGATGGTGAAGGCTTTCTCGTAGATCGAGCCCAGGCTGCCGCTTGCGCGCACGCGAATGGAATAGGTGTTTTTGGTTTCGTAATCGAATACCGCGGCGGTGCGCAGCTCGTTGCTGTTGGCAATGGCAAAAGAATTGTTATCGGCGTCTCCACTTCCGCTGACCAGGCTGTAGGTGAACGTCTCGCCAGGGTCAGGATCGCTGGTGGAGAAAACACCGACAAAAGTGCCGGCCGGCCGGTCTTCAGATATCTCCCGGTTCGAAAGCTGGATGCCGGTCACCGTTAAGGAAACAACGGCTCGCGAGCAATATCCCTGCCCGGTTTGAGCATAATAGCCGAACGAGTCGGGCCCGGTGTAGCCGATATCGGGCACGTAGCGAATAACAGACCCCACCACGCTGACTGTGCCATGGGGCGGGTCTTCAGGCCAGACGATGGACAGGTTGCCGTAACCAGTTGTGTCATTGCTCAGGACCGGCAAATCCACGGGAGTATTTTCAGCGGTGAAATAATTATTGTCATTGACGCCAATCTGTACACCAACGCCAAAGAAACCTTCGGCGGCAAACGCGCCCCCGGTGTAGGCGGTATCCACAGCCTGGACCGACCAGTAATAGTCGCCAAAGGGAATCTTCAGGAAGGTATCTGACCTTGATTGGGTATTGCCGGGTTTGGCCAACTGGCGCAGACCGCTGCTCGCCGCCGATGGATTAACGATATTGGCCAGGCCTGGGGCAGTACCGACTCTCAGGTTGTAGGTGATCCCGCCTGGCATTGTGGTTTGCGAATCGGTCGCGGGGTTCCAATCCAGGTAAACCCGGCTGTCCCCATCCCAGCAGCCTCTCACGAGTGCCGGCGCGCCGGGGGGCGTGTTGGTTATGGTGGGGATATTGCGGTAAACGAAAGTACTGATGGTGGTGTCATTGTCTTCGACCCCGGTCACCACAAGATCGAGGCTGTTATCATTATCCAGGTGCCCCCAGGCGACCGCCGCGCCTGTCCCGCTGCGCAAACCGCCCAGGGCATCGGTGAATGTTCCACCCCCGGCATTCAAATAGATGCGGGTCAGGTGCTGGACTGTGGTCAGCCCGTTCAGCGCCAGATCGAGGTCACCATCGTTGTCATAATCGCCCCAGGCGGTGGAGCTTTGCCAGACGCCAGGAAGGGTAGTTGTGATTTGGGTAAAGGCTCCATCGTTGCGGTAAAGCCGGGTAATCGGGATGTAGCTACTGCTGGTCCCACCGTTGCCGGTAATCAGCAGGTCAAGGTCGCCATCGTTCTCAAGGTCGAACCAATCTGCCGAGCCGCTCCAGACACCGCCCGGTGAGTAAGTTGTCGAAAATCCCCCATTTCCATTATTAGAGAAAACCCGGGCCAGCGCGGTCGCATCCTCTTCTCGCTCTGATGTTCTCCCAATGATGACGAAATCCAGGTCTTCGTCGGCGTTGTAATCGCCAAATTGGACAGAACAATCCCCAACACCCGGGACATTGATTTCCACCAATTCGGTGAGGGTTCCGCCATCGTTACGGTACAATGCGCCAAAACCAGATCCGCCAGAAGCATAGCCGCAGATGAGCAAATCAGGGTCGCCGTCGTTATCATAATCTCCCCAGTCCCCTGAGCTGCGGTAAAGCCCGGCAAGCTCCTGGCGCAAGATGAAAGATCCACTGCCATTGTTAGTGTAGACCCGCGCCATGCCCGTCTTTTGCCCGCCAATTACGCCGGTCTGGCCTGTTATGAACAAATCAAGGTCACCATCCAGGTCGACATCTCCCAGGGCCAGCGAACCAAACTCGGTGCCCGGAATCGCTGCGGCGACTTTTACCAGTATCCCGGCGGCGTTCTGCAAGATAAAGGTTTCTGTGCCGGTATTATTCCGCCCGGTCATCATTAAATCCAGGTCGCCGTCATTGTCGAGATCACCCCATACAGTCGCACCATCCAATGCGCCTTCTGGGACCGTCTGCTGCAGGGCCACTGCCACAAGGGGCTCATCCTGCTGAGAAGCCAGGGTGAAGCCAGTATTGAATGGCAGGGTAACCAGCACAACCAGGCACGATAATATCCACCGGAGCCAGTTCTGAGGAGCAGCCGGTTTGGCAGCCAGTACAACAGCATGGAGGCGAGTCATCAGGTTGCTACCCCCTGGCAGGATCTTTTAGAGAGAGAGGATGATGGCAAACAGGACCGCAGCGATGGCGATCAATCCGATGATGAACAGGAGCAGGTAGAGGACAGTCCGGTTGCGGGAAGCCTTTTTGCGCGCAGCCGCCTTCCGGCGCGCCTGGTGGGGTGCTGTCCGGCCCAGGTCTGGGCGGTCCGCTGTATCCGGCGTCTCCAGGATCCCGCCCCCTGGCAGGTCCAGGATCTGATCCTGCTGCTGGTCGAAAACCTCTTCTGCGAAGGGCCGTTCTTCCTCGGCGGCGATTTCGGCCTGGGTGACTAGCTCGCCAGGTTGAGGCAGTTCCTCCTCCGGTTGGATCGGTACCGGATAGGCTTCTGGGCGGGCGCGGAGCTCAGGCTCGGCGGGCGCCTCTACCTCGCCAAACCCTTCTTCGGCCACTTCGCCAGGGGAGACGGTGAAGGCTGGCGAAGGCTCGAAATGACGGGCCGGCAGGGTTGGCAGGTTATCGTATGCCCTGGCATGACCTGGCAGACCTTCTGATTCCTCCGCATTTCCTAAGAGAGCCCCCAATACCGGCCCGGCCTCATCACTCATTTCTTCCATCCATGGCTCCAGTTGTATCTGCTCTTGCAGGTCGGGCCACTCATTTTCCGCTTCGCCCGGTTCAGCAGGGGCGGCTGGGGCTGTTTCGGGTTCTTGCTGTTTGCTGACCTGCTGGCGCAGGGCTGCCAGCCCGGCCTGGGCGGCGCGGGAATTCGGCACGAAACGCAGGCAGGTTTCAAGTACCTGGATGCGCTCCGCAGGATCTGACACGCAGTCGGTCAACCACAGCCAGGCGGTCTCGTTGCTGGGATTAGCGCTCAGCACTTGCTGGAGCAACTCTCGAGCCCGGTCTTTTTGCCCGGCCTGGGTGAGGGAAATTGCTTGTTGAAGCAAGTCATTGGTCATTTTGGCACTCTCCTAACAAATCTCGCTATCCGGATGCTCTTTCGTTTTTTGTGCTCGGCAGTCGTCGATCACATACGTCAAACAATATCTAAAGAACTTATTCCGTCCATGATTTGATGAGCAGGGTATAGAACTGGACCATTAGCTCCAGGGCATCGATGGAGATGCGCTCATCGATCCCGTGGATGGTCCGGAGCAGCTCACTATTAATAGTATAAGGGCCAAAGCGGAAAATGTTGTCGGTCAGAGGCTGGTAATACCGTGAATCGGTTGCGCCTGTGACCAGGTAAGGTGCAACCAGGGTGTCAGCAAATACTTGCCGGATGGCGCGACTAAGCCCATTGAAGACCGGCGAGTCTGGCGGCGAGACCGGAGAAGGCTCCCAGGAGGAGTCGGCCGGCATCGTGATCTGGACGGCTTCATCGGCGACTGCCTTACGATAATGCTCGAGCACACCGGCGCGGGTGTCGCCAGGCAGCAGGCGGCAGTTGACCACCGCGCGGGCCTGGGCGGGCAGGATATTATCCTTGACGCCGCCGGCGATCATTGTGGCGGCGGCGGTGGTGCGGATCATCGCGTTGGTCGTGGCGGCCGATTCCAGCCGCCGGCGCAGTATCCCGCCAAACAGCCAGTTATTCGCAAACGCAAACCGGGCGCCAAAGGGAAGAAATGCGCCGACCTGATCGAACATGAGGCGGGCCATTGCCAGGCGAGCCGGCATTGGATGAGCTTCCAGGCGGGTCAGTGCGCGTGAAAGAACGCCAATTGCGGTGTGGGGCGGCGGCATGGAGGAATGCCCCGGGCGGCCCTCAACTTTTAACTCCAGCGACGCATAGCCCTTCTCAGCCACGCCCACCAGAGCGACGGGCAACGTAACACCGGGCAGTGAGCCAACCATAATGGCCCCACCTTCGTCAAGGACCACTTCCAGGCGCTCGCCGCGCTCAACCAGCAGGCGGGAGATTTCACGCGCGCCTTCCAGTCCGCCAATTTCCTCATCATGACCAAAAGCCAGGTACACGGTGCGCTCTGGTTGGTAGCCAGCCTTAATCAGTCCTTCGACTGCCTCCATGATCGCAATCACGGTGCTCTTCATATCTAGCGCGCCGCGGCCCCAGACAAAGCCATCCTGGATTGTGCCCGATAAGGGCGGATGGGTCCATTCGTCCAGCGTGGTGGGGTCAGCCGGGACTACATCCTGGTGCCCGCACAGCAAAATGGGCGGCAGGTCGCCGTTGCGGCCAGGCCAGGTATATAACAGGCTGTAGTCGTTAATCACCTCGCAAGTGAGAGCGCCGTGAATGCGCGGGTACATGCGTTCCAGGGCTTGGTGCAGGTCATCGAAGGCGCTGTAATCGATCTGGCTGCGGTCAGCCATGGAGATCGTGGGCACGCGCAGTGCGCTCGCCAGGTGCTCGGCGACTACCGGTCCATCAACTGAGACTGTTTCCACTGCTTCGATAGGGTCCGGGACTCGGCCATACATCATGGCGCGGAAGATCAGCAGGGCGGCAGTGAACAGCAGCACGACCAGCAATACAATTATGACGCTAAAAAGAATCGTTTCCATAGACTATTTCCCATTCTGGTAAACGGTTTCGAATCGCTCCTGGTAGAAAGCGGCCAGGCCTGGACTGTGGATGATAACTATATTTTCGTCGTTGAGGCGCTCGGCGTTACCGCTAAAATTATACGAACCGGTGATGACGACCTGCTCATCTATCAAAATTACCTTATGATGCATCAAACCGGGGATCCCATCCAGCCTGACATCGTACCCACCGGTTTTGAAAGCGCCATACTCTCCGCCAGTGTTTGACTGGACCTGGCCTTCGTCGAACACACCGCGCACATACACGCCAGCGGCAGCGCGCTCAAAGATGGCCTCGGCGATTCGATCCGATGTGAACGCATAAGCCAAAAAGTCGATGCTGCGTTTCGCCTGGCGGATCTCAGCGATGATCTGAGCAGCAGCGCCATCATCGGGGGAGAAATACGTTTCCACCGCCGTTCCATCAATAGTTACCTGTGGGTAAGGAGTGGCCGGCCGGGTATCGCGGCCAAAGAGACCGTCGACAAACATCTCCTCGAACTCGGCTGTGTAGTTCTGGGCGATGCGCTGCGAGCGGAGCCGGACAAGATCATTGAAATCATCATAGGAGGCAGTGGAAGTATAATTCATCGAGCCAGTCCAAACTTCGCTTCCGTCGATCACGGTAAATTTGTTGTGCATCAGCCCTTCACGCTGGTCACCTTCGATGCGGATGCCAGCGGCCACCAGGCGCTGGGCCTGGCGGTTCTCCATCGCTTCCGATTCCATAACCATTCGCACAGATACTCCGCGCCGTTCGGCGGCGATCAACGCGCTGACCACACTTTCCACGGATATGTTATAAATAGCCATATCGACTGATTTTTCAGCGCGATTAATGGCTGCGGCGAGCGCTTCTTCTGGCCCACCGGTTATCTGGCGGGAAAGGGGATCACTGAAATAAACCGCGATGGCGCTGCCGGCAACGGTACTGGTCGGATCACGGGTAACCTCGCCAGGATCCGGCTGTTTCTTGGGCAGGCATCCAGCCACCAACAGGATGTTGAAGATGAAAAAAACGATAAACGCCGCCAGCCTGATGGATCGCGGTGATTGGTTTTGGTTGAAGCAGCGGTTAGCAGGTTGGCAGGGCATTTTCGGCTCCGATAAGAAGGCGGGCCATCAGGGCAAAATCCACAACTGGGGCGGATCAAGGGTCACTTGAAAGTCGACCCGCTTCAGCGCATCGCGGCGTTCGGCCTCGATACTCAGGATCATAAATTCCGCCAACGCCTGCAGGTCGACAGGCAGGGTCACGACCGGCAGGAACGGCGCGGGCGAGCCTGGCTGCATGGCCTCGGGGTTCTTCAGCAGAGATACCCCGGTCGTAACGATTTCATCCAGCGAAGCGGCCCAGGCCGGGATGTAAAATAAGCGCGGGGCGGCCCAGAACTGCTGGGCGGCGCGGATCTCATCCCCGCGGTAAGTTTCGCGGCGCTGGATGGCGACCCGGCCGCTGGAGACCCAGAATGGGCGGCCGGGCAGCCCGGGCTGCAGTCGATTCGAGAAGAAAATATCCAGGGGGACAGCCCCTTTCTGTCCGTTGATCAGCAAGCCCTGCCCGCACTGCTGGCAGACCCAGGCGACTTCATCCGGCTGGGCAAGGATAGGCGCCTGGCACTTCACACATGAGAGCGGGATGAGGCGAACCGGGTCCTGGGCCGTCATTTCTTCTCCAACGGATCGACGATCTCGCGGATGTCTTTATTGAGGATATTACCCGAAAAATCCATCCGCACCGCGGAAAGGATAGACCCGCCGTCTCCAGCCTTATAGCGGTGATACTCGTAGTGTTCAGCGTGGCGAAAGGTTCGGTAGGCACTGACCATGATCCCGGCCCCGATCACAAAGATGACCAGGGCAAACAAGAATGGGCTTTCGTCATCCGAGGAAAACGAAAGCAGCAATGCGGCCGGCACATCAACGGCCAGCACAGCCCCGGCAGCCATCCCGCCGACCAGAACCGCCGCCCGGTAGCCGACGCTGCCAGGCGCCTTTCCGTACAGGACCTGACCGTTGAAGGCATCCACGACCACCTGGAAAGCGCGCCCGCGGTATTGGTAGCGAAGGACCCACACGGGGACGTAAACCAGCCCGATGCGGGTGTTGGTGAGGCGGGCAAAGAGCTGTTCGGTGCGGCTCAGCTCGGCACTGCGGCGGATCTCGCTGTCGAACTGTTTTTCAGCCTCCTGCAGGGCGCTTTGTTCTGAGCCAACCGGCTCGAAGACCATCCCGGTGCGGTGCAGGGCGGCCGAGTCGAAAGGCTCGAGCGGGCAGCCTTCCAGCGAGACTCGCCTAACGCCGAATTCACCCACCTCGCAGGCCGGGGCATTCCAGTTCAACTCCCGGACGACTTTTTTCTCGCGCGGCTCGTAGCGCTGTTTATCGCCCGATCCGACCCGCTGCTGTCCGAAAGCCCAGGCGATTCCCCGCCCCCACACCGCCCAGAAAGGCAGGTGGACGAGGAAAACCTCGCTAAGCTGGGCGCGGCGGGTAACATCGCGGGCCACCTGGAATTTGCCGTTGAGGAAGCGCTTGAATTCTTCGATTGCCTGCTGGCGGTCGATGCGCTGGGGAACCTGGTAGCGGCGGACGCCCAACGGGCTGCCCTGTGCAGTCGAAACCACCGAGCGCTGATCACAGTAAGGACAGATGACCAGGGCCTGGCCTTCGGGTACCGGGACCATGCCCCCGCAGCGCGGGCAGCTTAAGCCGTGGACCGATGACTCGCTCATATCTTTGATGCCACCCAGAAAGCCCAGGCGAACAAGGCGGGAGCGGCGAGCAATCCCAACCCGCCGCACAGCGCCAGCCCAATGGCGATGCCCGATTCGTCGCCGGAGGCCATTCCCACCAGCGGGAATGTGGCCAGGCACAGGTATACCAACGCAGTTACAATGCCGACGACACGGTAAGGCATCTCCGCTTTGGGAGGAAACAGGTTTGCCAGCACCGTTCCCGATGCCGCGTCGACCACGGCGGTGTATGTTTGCTGGTTGTAGATGTACTGGTAGAAATGAAGGGGTACGTGGACGACTGCGGTCTCTTTGATGTCGCCAACCTTCTCGCTACCTGCCTTGTCCCTGGCTTCCAGAGCGGCCTGCTCCTTGAGCCAGTCCAACGCGGCTTCGAGCGGAACGGTGGGCGCGACAGCCTGCGAATCCAGGGAGGAATCGTAAGGCTTCAGGTCGCCGGCAGGTAGATGAAGATGAGATAACTCGCTGATCGAGGTGGCGGCGGCCGGCTGGAGGGCAATCTCCTCGGTTTTTCCCTCCTGCCACTTGAAATACCAGAGGGGAAAATACTGGAAGGAGTGCCCGACCAGGCGGGCTTTTTTATCCAGATCTTTAACCGTCTGGCTGCCGGACATCCAGCGATAGAGGGCCGCCGTGGCCTGCTGCTCGGCGAGAGTCGGGGCCACATACCAATGGAAGACAACCCGCGATTTATCCAGATAAACGGTCGTGCTGCAGTATGGGCAGGTGAGGAACACCTGCCCTTCATCTGGGTGCAGCTCGCCTCCGCACTGCGAACAGTTCAGCCGGGTGGCCAACGAACCGGAATAATCAGATGCGGGGGAGTTCATGTCGAAATTATAGCCTAAAACGCAGCCTCCAGGCTTCCTGTTTGATCCTGCCAGAAGGGCGCCCATACCAGCGCGACGAGATTGACGGTGATGTCGGTTTTCTTAGGCTTGATTTGCCTGATTTCCAGTTCTTCAGTGGATGGGTCGATGTGGGCGGCCAGGCTGGCCGATTCGGCATCGAACTCGGCTTGCAGGTCGGCGAGCTGTTTCTTGAGCGATTCGACGGTTTCCTGCGCCCGGCCGATATCGGAATGCTGGCTCATGGTGCGCCCGACACCCCGCGCGGCGGTGGAGGCGGACCCCAGGCTCTTGCGGCCGGTGAAAGCGCCGAGCAGCGTCGAGCCGATGGAAATGGCAGTCTGCAAGCCGGCCTGGCGGGACTGTTCCTTCTCGCGCTCCACGGCAGCCTGCGCTCTGCGGATTCGCTCCTGCATAGTGGCAATCCTTGGAGCGTACTTCTTGCGCAGTTTTTCCACTGCATCGTCACGCTGCTCGCGCGCGTCCTGCGACAGGCGGATGCGGAAGGCGCGCTCATCCTCGCCCAGTTTTGAATAGGCTTTCAGGGTCGGACTGTAGTAGATCTCCAGGGCTTGCGAGCCGTACAACCAGTTGACGAATTCACGCGTCCAGGCGGTGTAATTCCGGGCGATCCCGGCGGGTGAGGGCAGTGGTGCATAACGCGCCTGCGCGGCAGCAGGGCGCTTATCCAGGTCTGTCACGGCAACTTCGGACGGCACGGCCGTTTCCCAATCGACCGGGATGGCGCTGTCGTTCACTTCGACCAGGAACTGGCAGGCCCTGGTCGTGCTGATTCGCGAGCGAGCATCGGCAAAGGCAATCCGCGCCGCACCAAAGATACGCGGGCGGTAGACCAGCGTGCTGCCGGCCGGGGCGCGCCCGCGTTCGGGCAGGTAAAACTGTTGGATCTCGGGCGGTATGGCCGGCGGATGGCCCTCAGCAGGCCCCGCCGGTGCGGGCGTTACGGCAGGCGCGGCTGCAGGCGCTGCATACACAGCGGGCGCAGCCGGAGCGGCATAGGCGGCAGGTGCTGCATACGCAGGGGGCGCTACCGGAGCAGCCTGGGCGGCCTTCACCGGTTCCATCAACATGCGGATTTGCTCGCGGGTCAGCGGGCCGGGCAGATAGGAAAGCACCCAGCGGGTGGTCATCACCCCCGGGTGGTCTTCATGGGTGTTGTTGAGCAGAAAGACACGGTTGCCCAGCCCGGCTATGATGCGGTCAAAGTCCTGGCGGTTGTAGGCATGGCCGGCCGCGGCTGCTGCGCCTTCCAGGCCGTCCAGCACGCGGTTCTTGTCGCGCTCGGTCTGCAGGCGGCCGATGAACCACGTTCCGGCATTGGAGAGAGCCTTGTAATCCAGGTCGACCGGGTTTTGGGTTGCCAGCACCAGCCCCAGGCCAAACGCGCGCGCCTGCTTGAGCAAGGTCAGCAGGGGTGTCTTGGACGGCGGGTTGCCGAGCGGCGGGAGGTAGCCAAAGATCTCGTCCATGTAGAGGATGGCGCGCAGGCTGGTGGTGCCGGGCTGCGTCCGCATCCAGCCAAGCACCTGGTTGAACAGCAGCGAGACGAAGAACATGCGCTGAGAGTCGTTCAGGTGGGCGATGGAGAAGATCGCCACCCGCGGTTTTCCGGCCGGCGTGTAGAGGATTGAACCGATATCGAGCGCTTCGCCTTCCAGCCAGGCGTTGAAACCTGGCGAGGCCAGCAGGTTGTTGAGCGCCATCACCAGCCCGAAGCGGTCTTTAGAAGGATAGAAGGACTCCAGGTCGAGCACGCCGATTTTGCTGACCGGCGGGTTCTGCACCTGGGTGATGAGTTGGGCCAGGTCAAGGTCGCGGCCCTGCCGCCACAGGTTATCGATAATCGTGGAGAGCAGGATGAACTCGCGGCTTTGCACCGGGTCGGCCTCGATGCCCACCAGGCCGAGCAGGCTGGTGACGGTGGTGGTGATGCGTTCGCGCATCATCTCAGCGTCATCCAGGATCTGCGGCGGGGGCGCGGCGAAGGATTTAAGGATCGAAACAGGGATACCCGCATTCGAGGCGGGCGTGTAAATGCGGAATTCGGCCGAGTCGCGCAGGCGCTGGATGCGAGCGCTGTCCTGGTCCCAGGAGTTTAGCCCGTTTGCCCAGGTCTGGGCCTGTTTTGCGGCGTACTCTTCCACCGAGAGGCCTTTCTGACGGGCCTCATCCCGGTTTACCCAGGGCAGGAATTCCTGCGGGCTGAGGCTGGGGAAAGTCAGCAGCAGGTTGCACAGGTCGCCTTTGGGGTCGATCAGGATCGAGGGAATGCCGTCAATTGCGGCTTCTTCGATCAATCCGATACACAACCCGGTTTTCCCTGAACCGGTCATGCCCACCACTACGGCGTGGGTTACCAGGTCTTTG